>ERZ1370068.7991-contig-6876_pt1 | contig 51260 bp, 51 predicted proteins | sample MGYA00561227_ERZ1370068 | MGnify/ENA primary metagenome ERZ1370068 (study PRJEB38410, sample SAMEA6850437) | metagenome | study: Metagenomic assessment of the ecological functions of the soil: analysis of the soil microbiota associated with the... | reverse complement strand
CCATATTGCTGTACAGCAGCGATCACTACGGTGCTGGCGGCGAACGCCATCGCCGGTGGCCATCGGCCGCAGCCTGACTGGTGGCGTTCCGCTGGCGGAGGCCAGGTCAAACGTCAGGCGGGCGGCGCCCTGGACGCCAACACTTCCCGCCGGTCAAGACGCTGCCCGACCCCCGGACCCGCGGGGCGCCCCTGAACCCGCCGACCGTGTCTCCTCCCCGGTGCTTCGAGGAGGGCCAGCGGCGGTTCAGGTGGACGTGCGGCGCTGACGCGGCCGCCGCTGATGCCTGACCGAGACGCGCGGCGGGTCAGGACCGCCTCGAGCAGCTCGGCCGGCGCCCAGGGGCCGATGCAGTTCCTTCCCGTCGACCTGGGCCGTCGTACGGCCTGGAGCGGCGACATCCGCGCACGAGCACGACGCCGTCCTCGGCGCCGCCGGCACTACACTCCAGCGCCACCGGAGCTCCCGGGCGACGACCGGGCGGCGCTTTCGCCGTTCCACTACAACCCTCGGTGCCGGCGCACGTCGCCGCGGTCGCCCAGGCTACGCGAACTGGATGACGCGCGATCCCGAGCTTGTTCTACGCCTACTGGACAACTGAGGAGCGGGGTGTGGTTCGTGCGCACCGACGCACGGGGACGTGCGGCTCACCGGCCCCGGCCGTGGCGGCCGCGGCCCCGGCGGCGAGCTACGCTCTGCCCGATCGGAACGACGCCGTGCGAACGGGCGTGCGGCGACTGGACAGGTCGCCACTGCGTCGCCCGCGCGGCCACGGCCGCGCCGTTCGCGAACGTGGCGCTCGTCGCGGCGCCACCGGGCTCGCCGCTTCACCCCGATCACACCTGCCGAGGCCGAACGTCGGGGCCCGTTCCGCTGGCTGGCCGCGCTCGTCGGGCTCGACGGCCTGCGCGGGAGCTGCGCTCGCGGCGGTCGGTGTGATCGCGGTGTCGTCGTCGTGTCACCGCGCGCGGTATTTCGTCACTCAGCGCTCCGCGAGCGCCGCCGCGTGGACGATCTCGGCGCGGCGCGGCGATCGGACTCGCGGTCGCCTACCACCTCGCCCCCGTGTTCTTCCCAGCCGCTCCTGTCTCTCGGCGCGACTTACTCGTCACGCAGCACGACGGAAGGATCGCCGCCGGCGTACCACGCGCGGAAACCCACTTGCTGCACGCGACGCCGGCCGACTTCCCCCACGACGTCCCCAGCCACCTTCGTCGGTCCAGGCGGGTTCGACACGCCGGCGGTCTGCGCGCCGCTGATGCACCCAGGATCTCGGCGCTGCCGTGACGCTGCGCCGACCGACGACGTCGGCACGATGGCGTCTCGACGTTCCGGGTGATCGCGATCGCCGCGAGCCTCGCGACCGTGTTCGTCGTGGCGGGCCTGGTCCGTTTGGTCCGCGCCCGAACGCGAGGCGTTCGCCGGTCGCGCTCGTCGGGCTGAACCCCGTCGTGCTGTTCCAGAGCGCGCGAGCGGGCACAACGACCTGCTGGTCGCGTCGCGGTCGCCGGCCGCCTCGCGCTCTGTCTCGGGCCGCGAGCTCTGGGCGACCGCCGCGCTCGCGCTCGGGACGCTCGTCAAGGTCACCGCCGCGGTGCCGCTCCTCCTGTGTGGGTCGCGGTCGCCGCTCGGCGGCCGCGGGGCGAACGCGCTCCGGACCCTCGCGCGCACCTCGGGCTGGCTGTTGCGGCGCTCGCGCTGGTGGCGCGCCGGCGCCGTTCGCGAACACTCGACGACTCCGACGCTCGGCGCGGCTCGGGCCTCGGTCGCACGAGGCTGGCTCGCGCCGTCGAGGTTCTTCCGGCGGCGTGTTCGACGCGATCTCGGGCGATGCGTCGGATCGTGCCGCGGATCGCGTTCGGCTCGCGGCGCTCGCCGCGGTCTTCCTGGCGGCGAGGGCCGTCTGGCGGCGAGGGCCCGGCAGATCGGCTCGGCGCTGGTGGGTGCGTCGTGGGGTGGGGCCTGCTCTGCCTGATGCTGCTCGGACCGGTCCTGCTCCCGTGGTACGTGACGTGGCGCTGCCGCTCGGTTGGCTGCTGCCGCGGGTGCCGCGCACCGTGCTGATCGGCATACGGGCTCGCGCTCACCGTGTCGCAGTGGACGGCGGAGCCGGCGGCTGATTCCCCGGCGTACGACGGCGGAACCTGCTGGTTTCAGGCACTACCTCATCACGCCGGTCGCGATCGGGCTACTCGGCTGGCTGCTCCTGGACCTGTGGCGCCGAACCCGATGCCGGCGCGCCGCTCGAGGACGAACCGGACGAGGTACCCGCCGCCGCCGGCCAGCGCTGAGCAGCCGCGAGCGCGCCGGCCGTGCGTCCTGAGGTCACGCCGAGCGCGTCGAGCGCGGTCGCGCACGAGGATCAGCACCGCGGCGCCGATCGCGCGGGCGCGGCCGCACGCGGCCGTGATCGACGTCGCCCGAGCCCGATCCGCGCCCACCCGAAGCCGGCTACGGTGAGCAGAGCAAGCTCGACGATCGACGCCCACGCGATCCCGGCGGCCGACGAGGCGGTTCGAGTGGGTCGACGAGCGGAACGGTCCTTCAGCCGTTCGTGAAGGATCGACGACGATGCGTGCCCGTCGGCCGGCTCGACTCGTCGAACGGCGTCAGCACGATCACCGCGGCGCTCCGGCCTGTCGCGATCCTCGGCGGCGCCGAGGTCCCGAGCCGTGAGTCGCTCGAGCGCGCCGCGTTCGCCGCTCGTCGATCCGCGTGTCGAGCGGCGGCACGACGACGACGCACGTCGCGGATCCGATCCGGCGGCACGCCGGCCTGGACGACGTTGCCCGCGCGCGTCGCGAGGAAGCTCACGGTGTCATCGGGCTCGTTGACCCAGAACGCGACCGAGCGTGGGTTCCGGGCGTGGCGAGACGCGCCGTCGTTCGCGACGGCCAGCGCCCGGACCTCGTCCTCCGGAGATGAACGGGTTCCTGGCGGTTCCACGCGATCGCCGAGCCGGCGAGCATCGCGAGCGTCGAGCGCCGGCGGTCACGACGACGGCGAGCGCTCGGCGCCGCTCGAGCCGGTGCCACAGGCGGACGAGCCCGAGCGCTGCGAGGATCGGGATCGCGAACCCGAACGTCACGAACCGATCCGCGGGGAGCCACCCGTCGACGAGCGCGAACGCCACGCCGACGAACGTGAGCGACGAACCACGAGCGCAGGATCCGGCCGGCGTTGCCGTTCGGCGCGCGTGAAGCCGACGACGGCGAGCGGCACCGAGACCCACTCGACGTACCGGCGTCCAGCGGTGGACGAAGCGGTCGAGGTACGCGCTCCGCAGCTCGGACGTCAGGCCGGCACGTCGCAGGAACGCGTCCTTCGACGTGTCGACCTCCAGGGGCGGCGCTCCCGGTCGCACGGCCAGAGCCCGATCCCGAGCACGGCGCCGCCGCCGAGCGGCGGCCGCCGGCAGTCCGGAACGCCTCGCGCCGGTCGCTCCGCCACGCGAGGGCGGCCGCGACGAGCAGGATCGCGACGGCAGAGCAGGAGGAACTGGGGATGGGCGAGGCCGCCCCCGCGAGTACGAACGCGGCCAGGACGGCCGCCCGGCGTCTGGGATCGTCCAGCAGCGCGCCCGCCGCGAGGAACGCCGCCGCGCGTGATCAGGTTCGCGACGTACCCGGCCGCGAGGTGGACGGCGAACGTGCCCGCCAGCAGCCCCGCGAGCGCCCACCCGCCGGCGCTCGTTCGGCGGCGCACGAGGCCGCGGCCGCGAGACCGACCGCCACCCCCAGCGCGACCTCGAGCGCCGCGGTCGCCTGCACGACCGAGAGCCCGAGCGGTCCCCTCGAGCACGAGCGACAGCGCGGGCGCTCCCGGGTCGGTACGGCGATCGCCGACAGGCCCTCGACGCCCGCGAGCCGGGACCACCAGAGGTAGACCGGCGCGTCGGGACCCACCGGGAACGCGGGCGCCTCGCGCGACGAACGGCCAGAGGAACCACGCGAGCAGGACCGAGGGCGAGGCCCGAGAATCAGGAACGCGTCGGTCCTGTTCGCCCGCCCTCGGCGCGCCCTCCGGTCCGTGACGCTACCCCTGCGCGTTGAACGAGCCGCGTCGCGTCGACCACGACGTCTCAGAACCGGCCGACAGGCCCGTGCAGTTGAACGCGCCGGAGATCTGGCTGCCGGACGCGAGCCCGATCGTGACCGTGCACTCGCCGGCCGAGGAGATGAAGGCCGTGATCGCCCCCTTGTCCTGCACGGTGATCGTGAGCGAGAGGCTGGGGAGGTCGGCTGCGTCCCGGTGAAGCCGATCCCGCCGAGCCCGACCGTGGTCGCGTCCGTTGCCGCCGGCCGTCCACACGAGCGCCATCCCGCCCGGCGGCGGCGCGTAGACGGTCGAGACGAGGTTCGCGAGCGTCTTGCTCGTGCGGATGTCGCCGGTCAGGGTGAACGCCGCCTGGCCGCTCGAGACCTTGCCGGTCGCCACTCCCGGCCGTCGTGGTCGGGAGGTTGCCCGTCGTCCCCGTCGCGCCACCGGTCTCGGCGGTCGGCCCGGTCGCGCCCGTCGGCTGGAACGCCGATGTGGGCTCGACCACGGTGGTGGGCTCGTCCTGCTGCACGCGCCCAGGAACGCGAGCGGCAGCAGGAGCGCCATCGGAGCGATGAGCGTTCGCGGGTTCCTCATCTCGTCCCTTCCACACCGTCGATCCGCGTGACTCGAGGGCCGTCCCCGGCTCGGTCGCCGGAACCTATCACGGCCGGTCCGTCGACCCGCCGCTGCTAGCATCGCGCCGTGCTCGACCGCGATCTCGCCGCGGAGGTCCTCCGCGCCGCCCGTGCCCGCGGTGGCGCGTTCGCGGAGCTGTACGTCGAGGAGCGCCTGGGCATCTCGGTGCGCCTGGACGACGGCAAGATCGAGGAGGTCACCACCGGTCTGGATCGCGGCGCCGGCGTCCGCGTCGGGCACGGGACGTCGTTCGGCTACGCGTACTCGAACCGTCTGGACCGCGACGCGCTCCTGCACGCGGCCGAGGCGGCCGCCGCGTCGGTGAGCGACGGCGGGCCGGGCTCGGTCGTCGACCTCCGGACGCCTCGAGCCTCCCGTCGTGCACCCGGCGCTCGTCGATGCCTCCACGGTCCCGACCGAACGCAAGGTCGCGTGGGTCCGCGAGGCCGACGACGACGGCCCGCGCGCCTCGGGCCCGAGATCCGCCAGGTGAGCGCGACGTACGCGGACTCGGTCCAGCGCCTGCTGATCGCGACGAGCGACGGACGTTGGGTGGAGGAGACCCGGCCGCGGGTCCGGCTCTCGGTGTCCGCGGTGGCCGGACGCGACGACACGATCCAGACCGGGTTCCACGGGCCGGCGGGCCTGGCCGGCGCCGAGTTCATCGAGGCCAACCCGCCGTCCGGCGACCGCCGAGGTCGCCGCGCGTCGCGCGATCACGATGCTCGACGCGGTGCCGGCTCCCGCGGGCGAGACCGCGGTGGTGCTCGCGCCGGGGATGGGCGGCGTGCTCTTCCACGAGGCCGTGGGGCATCCGCTCGAGGCGGACATCGTGGACAAGGAGGCGAGCGTGTACCGCGGCCGGATCGGGGAGCGGCTCGCCGCCGAGATCCTGAGCGGCGTCGACGACGCCACCGTGCCGAACGCGTGGGGCTCGTTCTCGTTCGACGACGAGGCGCGCCGGCGCAGCGGACGGTGCTGTTCGAGAACGGCGTGCTCCGCGGGTGGCTCTACGACCGGCTGCGGGCGGAGAAGGACGGCGTGCCCTCGAGCGGGAACGGTCGCCGGCAGTCCTACGCGCACCCGCCGATCCCGCGGATGACGAACACCTACATCCTCAACGGTTCCTCCACGCCCGAGGCGATCCTGGCCGACACCGAGCGACGGCGTCCTCGTCACGGCGCTCGCCGGCGGTCAGACGAACCCCGCCACCGGCGACTTCGTGTTCGGGTGCGCCGAGGCCTACCTGATCGAGCGGGGCGAGGCGACCACGCCGGTCCGCGGCGCGAACCTGATCGGCCGCGGCGATCGAGGTGATGTCCCACGTCGACGCGATCGCCGCCGACTTCGACATCTGGCCGGGGATCTGCGGCAAGGACGGCCAGGGCGTCCCGGTCGGGAGCGGTTCGCCCACGCTGCGGATCTCGAGGATCACGGTGGGGGCACCGGTGCCTGACCTGCTGGAGCTGTGCGCCGCCGCGGTCGAGGCCGCCGAGGGCGGCGAGCACGTCGAGGCGTTCGGCGAGGAGCGTTCGACGACGTCGGTGGAGGCGCACCGCGGCGAGGTCGAGGGGCTCACGTTCGCCGAGTCGCGCGGCGTGGGGGTGCGCGTGATCGCGGACGGGCGGCTCGGCTTCGCGCACGCGGCCGACCCGTCGATCGACGAGGTTCGCGCGACGGTCGCGCGCGCGCGGGAGAACGCGGCGGTCGCCTCGCCCGATCCGTTCAACGCGCTCCCTGCGCGCCGAACCGATCGAGCCGCTCGACGGCCTGTTCTCCGAGGCCCTGGCCGGCATGTCCACCGACCAGAAGGTCCCGATCGCGCTCGAGATGGAGCGGGCGGCGACCACGATGGATCCGCGGGTCGGCAAGACCGAATCCGTGCGCTACGGCGACGCGGTGGGCGGCGCCGCGATCGCGTCGACCGAGGGCGTGCGGGTCGAGTACCGCGCGACCGGCTGCTGGGTCGTCGTGGTCACGCTCGCCGAGCAGGACGGCGACACGCAGACGGGGTTCTCGTACCGGATCGCTCGGACGGTGGAGGAGCTCGATCACGAGGGCGTGGTCGCGGAGGCCGTCGAGCGCGCGGCGCGGATGCTCGGCGCGACCAAGCCGGCCACGGCCCGCGTGCCGGTGCTGCTCGACCCCGTGCGCCGCGTCGTCGTTCCTCGGCGTCCTGTCGGACGGGTTGTCGGCCGAGTCCGTGCAGAAGCAGCGCTCGCTGTTCGCCCCGCTCGTGGGCGAACCGGTCGCGGCCGACGTGCTCACGCTCGTCGACGACGGACGGTGGCTCGACGGGCCCGGCGCGGCGCCGTTCGACGGCGAGGGGTGTGCCGACCCGGCGGACCGAGCTCCTGTCGGCCGGCGTGCTGCAGGGGTTCCTCCACAACACCTACACGGCGTTGCGCGGCGGCACGAGTTCGACCGGCAACGCGGTGCGGGGCTATCGCCCTCGCCCGGCGTCGGCACCACGAACCTGTTCCGTCGAGCCCGGCGATCGCTCGCTCGAACAGCTCCTGCGAGAGGCGGAGGGCGGCGTGCTCGTGCAGGACGTGAGCGGCGTGCACTCGGGCGCGAACCCGATCAGCGGCGAGTTCTCGGTGGGGGCGACCGGTCTGCGGATCTCGGGCGGCGCGCTCGGCGAGCCGGTGCGCGAGATGACGATCGCGAGCACGATCCCCGAGATGCTCCGCAGCGTGGTCGCGCTCGGGAACGAGCTCCGGTGGTTCTCCTCGATCGGGGTGCCGTACGTGCTCCTGGGCGAGATGACGCTCGCCGGCGTCTGATCCTCTACCGCACCACCACCGCGATCGTGTGGTACCCGGTGGCCCCGTCCGGGAATGGGTCGGTACGCACCGGAGTCTGGGGAGCGCCGGTGCGATCGACCGCCCGAACCCTCAGCAGGTGCTCGCCGCGTGCCGCCTCCCATCGGTACACCCACTGCCGCCACGTATCGACGGTGTCCTCCGCCGCGAGCTCTGCCGGGAGCCACGGACCGTCGTCGATCGCGACGTCGACACGGTCGATCCCCACGTCCTGCGCCCACGCGACGCCGGCGATCGGGATCTCGCCGGCGTGGAGCTGCCGGTTCGCCGACGGCGTATCGATCCTCGACATCGTCTTGATCGGCGCTCGTTCGGCCCAACCGCGCTCGACCCAATAGGGGTCGTACGCGTCGAACGTCGTGAGCTCGAGGTCGACGACCCACTTGGTCGCGGAGACGTACCCGTACAGGCCGGGCACGATCATCCGGACGGGGAAGCCGTGGACGATGGGGAGGGGTTCCCCGTTCATCGCGACCGCGAGCATCGCGTCACGACCGTCCATCGCGACCGCCGTCGGCGTCCCGACGGTGAACCCGTCGACCGAGCGGCCCACGATCTGGTCCGCGCCGGGCAGCGGCTCCGCCTCCTCGAGCAGCGCTCGCAGCGGCGCCCTGATCCAGCGCGCGTTGCCGACGTACGGGCCACCGACGTGGTTCGAGACACAGGTGAGCGTGATGTCCCGCTCGATGAGCGGACGCGACAGGAGTCGTTCGTAGTCCAGCGTGATCTCACGCCGGACCATCCCGTGGATGCGGAGCGACCAGTCCTCGGCCGTCACGGCGGGAGCGAACAGGGCCGTGTCGACCCGGTAGAAGCGTTCGTTGGGGGTGAGGAAGGGTCCGAGTCCCGGGACGTGGAGCTCGGCGCCGCCGATCGCTGCGGCGCGACTCGCCGGCGTCGGTATCCCCACCGCGGCCCTCGAGGCGTCCGGCGCGGAAGCGTCGCCCGAAGAAGTTCCCCGCCCCGCCGGCCGCGACGGCGCCGACGACACCGGCCGTAGCCGTCAGCAGGAAACGCCGCCGGTCGATCGCCCAGGGGGCCTCGGCGTCGGCGGCCCCGGTCGCCGTGGCCGACGCATCCGAACGCACGCAGCTCCGCAACGCGACGAGGGTGAGCAGACCCATCGCGGTCGCGGCGAGCACGGGCAGGACGTCCGCGGGCTTCGCCACCGGCCTGGTGAGCGCCGCGACCACGCCGATCGCGCCGAACGCGACCAGCCCGGCCACGCCCACCCAGAGACGTGTGCAGGGAGGCGATCCCCAGGGCGATCGCGGCGAGCGCGAGGACGACGCCGATCCCGGCGAGCAAGACGGACTTGTCGCCCGACCCGAACTCCCGGATCGCCCGATCCTTCAACCACTCCGGCGCGGCGTCGATCGCGCTCTGGCCGACCGTCAGGATCGGGGACGCCGCCGGGTTCACGATGCCGGCGACGAGCTGCGCCGTCCCCACGGCAACCCCGCCCACGACCAGGCCGATCGTCGCCCCGACCGCCGCCGCACGACCGAGGTGTCGCCCGGCCGACGTCCCGGGGCTTCGAGCCTCCACCGTGATCGGGTCGGTCGCCAGAGGCGGGTCGGACGACAGATCCCTGCTGGTCACCCACCCAGCATGAGGCACGAGACCGTTTTCGGTCCCTGACGCCGCGATGGACGAACCCTCCCCGGCGCGGTCGCGGACGGGGGCCCGCTCAGATCGTCGCGGGGCGAGCCCCGGTCGCGATCACCACGAAGATCAGCGCGGCGACCGCGACGCGGATCCACAGGAACAACGCGAAGTCGTGGACCCGCAGGTACCGGAGCAGGAACGCGATCACCAGGAAGCCGCTCACGGCCGAGGCGACGATCCCGGCGACGAACGGCCCGCCCATCCCGGGCGGGATCCCCTCGCCCGCCAGATCCAATCCCTTGTAGAGGACCGCGCCGGCGATCACCGGCAGCGAAAGCAGGAACGAGAACCTGGCCGCGGTCTCCCGGTCGAACGTGAGCACTCGGGCCGCCGTCATCGTCACCCCCGAACGCGAGACGCCCGGTTGGAGCGCGAGTGCCTGGGCGACGCCGAGCACGAGTCCGTCGCGGACGCCGAGGTCCTCCAGGTGCCGCCGCGACGCCGCGATCCTGTCCACCGCGTAGAGCACCACGCCGAACACCACGAGCATCACGGCGATCAGCCACGGCTGCCCAAGCTCGTCCTGGATGAAGCTCTCGAGCGTGGCCCCGACGATGATCGCCGGGATCGTCCCTACGACGAGCGCCCAGGCGAGGCGTTCGTCGGTCGAGCCGATCCTGCGGGTCGAGATCGAGTGGAACGCCGCCCGCGCGTAGCGCGCGACGTCGTGCCGGAAGTAGACGAGCGCGCCGACGAGCGTCCCGAGGTGCAGGGCCACGTCGAACGTCTTGTTCAGGTTCGGGTCGGCCAGGATCGGCCAGTCGAACAGCCACGGCACGATGATCAGGTGACCCGAGCTCGAGACCGGCGCGAACTCGGTCACGCCCTGGGTGATGCCGAGCACGATCGCCTGCAGGATGCTCAGGGGTGGTCTCCTCGGGTGACGCGGACGCGAACGCCGCCCATCCTAGCCGCGCGGGGCGCGCTCTCGATGATCAGACGGCGTCGAGCGGCGCGATCGTCACCGTGATGTCACCGAACGCCGTCGCGCGCGCGAGCTGCTCGGCGGTCTCGGGGCTGACGAGCAGGACGAGGGACGGACCGGTGGCGCCGCCGGCCTCGAAGGTCTCCCCGTCCTGCTCGACGATCGTCAGGATCTCGCAGCCCGCTGCCGACCGTGTCCGTGTACGGGTGCGGGCCGCCGAACGTCGCGATCACGTCGACGCGGTCGCCGGGTTCGAGCACACCGGAAGGGAGCCCCGAACCCACGACGAACGCCCGCAGGCCTCCCGCGACGAGGAGGCCACCGGCCCGCCGGCCCCGCCGATCCGCGTCCTGGTCACGGCCTCGCCCTCGGCCAGATCCGAGCCGAGCGTCCGTCCGACCGCGTCGTCGATCGTTCGCAGCGCCCCGGGCGGCGCGAACGTGGACGGCATGCCTTCGACGCGCACGGACCCGTCGTCGATCACCGAGCCACGCTCGAGGATCCCGGTCGGCGACCACGACCTGGACGGTGTCGCCGGCGGTCGGGCGCAGCGCCTCGAGCTCGGCCGCGTACCCGCGGACCAGGGTGAACGAGGCCGCGCCCGCCACCACCGCGAGCAGCGCCATCAACTTGGAGCGCAGCGACCATCGTCGGACGAACACGCCGGCCTCCTGTCGGGGAGCGGGGTTCGGGACGCTACGCGACGGGGTCGTGCCGCGCCGTGAAGCAGGTCACACCCGTCGCATCAGACCGGTCGCGGACCCTTCGGTGGGGCGAGCGGCAGCACGCGGACGCGGAAGTCCTCCAGCGCCTGCCGTCCGACGATCTGCGAGGTCGCCTCGCGGATGCGCTCGCCGAGCGCGTCGGGGTCCTCGTCGGACGTGAACCGCATCTCGATCGTCACCAGGACCTTGTCGGTCATGTCACTTCACTCCACCTCGAACCGCGCGTCGGCGAGCGCGGTCGCGCACTCGCAGTCGCGCCTCGGCCGGCAGCGCCGGGATCAGGTCGAACAGCAGCTCGCGCAGGCGCACGTTGTTCTGGCCGAACACCCGGACCACCTCCTCGTGGGTCACGGGCGGCGCGCCCGGGACGCCCGACGTCGTAGTCCGTGATCAGCGAGACGTTCGCGTAGCAGATCTCGAGCTCGCGGGCGAGCAGGCACTCGGGGTAGCCGGTCATGTTGATCGTCTGCCAGCCCTCCGAGTTGAACCAGGCGGACTCGGCGCGCGTCGAGAACCGGGGGCCCTCGATCACGACCATCGTCCCGCCGTCGTGCACGCCGATGCCGAGCTCGCGCGCCCGGTCCACGATCACCGGGCGCATCGTCGTGCAGTACGGGTCGGCGAACGATATGTGCGTGGTCACCGGCCCGTCGTAGAACGTGTGCGGGCGCGACCGCGTCCGGTCGACGATCTGGTCGCAGACCACGAAGTCGCCGATCTTCACGCCCGTCTGCAGCGATCCCGCCGCGCACGGCCCGACGATCCGCTGGACGCCGAGCTCCTTCATCGCCCACAGGTTGGCGCGGTAGTTGATCGCGTGCGGCGGGAACTGGTGCTTCACGCCGTGCCGGGGATGAAGGCGACCCGGTAGGGCCCGATCGAGCCGACCACCGGCGGCGCCGAGGGCTCGCCGTAGGGGGTGTCGACATCGACGGTCTCGGCGTCGTCCAGGAGCGAGTAGAACCCCGAACCGCCGAACACCCCGATCTGTGCCTCCGTCACGAGGACGTGGGTTCCTTCTTGCTGCCGCTCGTCGAGGACGAACCCCGTTCGAGTCCTTCGAGGAGGAGCTCCGCCGTCGCCTCCCTTGGAGCCCGAACCGCCCTCGGAGCCCGAGCGACGAGCCAGCCGAGGACTCGGACGACGACCCGCCGTCCGAGTCCTTCTTGGACGACCTGCCGGACGAGCTCTTCGAGCGGCTGTCCGTCGCGTAGAACCCGGAGCCCTTGAAGACGATGCCGGCCGGGTGGAAGACCTTGCGGAGCTTGCCCCGCAGACCCCACAGGTCGTCAGGGCATCCTCGGAGAACCGCTGGAAGACCTCGATGTGCTGACCGCACACGGTGCATTCGTACTCGTAGGTCGGCATGCGGCAAGTGTATCCGGGTATCCCCTGCGGGCCGTCCTGGACGGCGGGTTGCCCTTTGGGGTACACTCCGGCTCCCCGCAGCGGAGGCGCGATGACGAAGGTCCGAAAAGCCGTCATCCCGGCGGCCGGGCTCGGAACCCGGTTCCTTCCGGCGACCAAGGCCCAGCCCAAGGAGATGCTGCCGCTCCTGGACAAGCCGGCGATCCAGTACGTGGTGGAGGAGGCGGTCAGCGCCGGGCTGACCGACATCATCATCATCATCGGCCGGGGCAAGCACGCGATCGTCGACCACTTCGACCGGTCCTTCGAGCTCGAGCACTTCCTGGAGGCCAAGGGCAAGTACGACGAGCTGAAGGAGGTCCGCGAGATCTCGGACATGGCGGCGATCCACTACATCCGCCAGCGGGATCCGCTCGGGCTCGGGCACGCGGTGGCGGCGGCCGAGGGCCACGTCCGCGACGAGCCGTTCGCGGTGCTGCTGGGCGACGACCTGATCGTCGAGCAGACGCATCTGCTCCAGGAGATGCTCGGCGTGCACGGGAAGTACGGGCGCAGCGTCGCTCGCCGCGATGGAGGTCAGCCGCGACGACATCTCGCTCTACGGCTGCATCGAGCCCGAGCTCGTCGAGAACGAGCACCTCGCGCGCGTCCGCTCGATCGTCGAGAAGCCCACGCCCGAGGAGGCGCCGTCGAACCTCGCCGCGATCGGCCGCTACGTCCTGACGCCCGAGATCTTCGACTGCCTCCGACGGACGCAACCGGGCGTCGGCGGCGAGCTCCAGCTCACCGACGCGATCAACCTGCTCGCCCAGGAGCAGGCGGTGTACGCGTACGTGTTCGAGGGCGGGCGGTTCGACGTCGGCAACAAGCTCGACTACCTGAAGGCCACGATCGAGCTCGCGATCGACCGGGAGGACATCGGCCAGGACTTCCGCGACTGGCTCGCCGACTTCGTCGAGCGCAAGAAGATGATCTGACCCGGCGCCTGACCTGGCATCCCGACGTGCCATCTCGGAGCCGCCGATAGACTGGCCCGATGGCGACGCCCGGGCACGTCCACGATCACGACAGCGGCGAGGGACTCCTCTCGGTCGACGAGGCCCGCGAACGCGTGCTGTCGACCGATCAAGCCGCTCCAGCCGCTCGCGCTCCCGCTGGCCGAGTCCTACGGCTGCGTGCTCGCCGAGAGACCTGGTCGCCGAACGCGACATCCCCGATTTCGCGTCGTCCGCGATGGACGGGTTCGCGGTGCGCTCCTCCGAGATCGCGCCGGCGTCGGCCGACCTCGCCGGTGGAGCTCCGCGTCGTCGGGCGCGCGATGATCGGGCGAGCGCCCTGACGGCACGGTGGGCGGCGGCGAGGCCGTTCGCGATCGCGACCGGCGCGCCGGTCCCGGCGGGCGCCGACACGATCGCGCCGATCGAGACCTGCGAGGTCGTGGGCGGCAGCGTTCGGATCCTGGCGCCGTCGATCGAGGGCAAGCACATCCGTCCGAGCGGCGAGGACGTTCGAGCCGGCGAGACGCTGGTGCAGGCGGGCGGCGGCTCCAGGCGCCCGAGCTCGGGCTGCTCGCGACCGCCGGCTTCGCGCACCCGCTCGTGCATCCGCGGCCGCGCGTCGTCGTGCTCTCGACCGGGGACGAGCTGATCCCGCCGTCGCTGGACCCCGAGTACGGCCAGGTCCGCGACTCGAACGCGTACACGCTGTTCGCAGCGCTCCGCGAGGCGGGCGCGGTGCCGACGCTCGCCGGGATCGTCCCCGACGACGTCGACGCGTTCAAGGAGGTCGTGTTCTCGCTACCTGACGCAGGCCGACGCGTTCATCTCCTCGGGCGGCGTGTCGGTGGGGGAGCGGGACGTGGTCAAGGCGGCGTTCTTCCGCCGCGGCGAGGTCGACTTCTACCGGGTCGCGATGCAGCCGGGGATGCCCCAGGGGTTCGGCGAGGTCGAGGGCAAGCCGTACTTCGGCCTGCCGGGCAACCCCGTGAGCGTGTTCGTGAGCTTCGAGACCTTCATCCGGCCGGCGCTGATGAAGATGATGGGCCGCGCGGCAGCTCTTCCGGCCAGAGGTGACCGCCACGTTGGAGGAGGACGTCACGGGTCCGGCCGGCAAGACGCAGTTCGCGCGCGTCCGCGTCCGCCGGACCAAGGACGGGTGGGTGGCCACGCCCACCGGCGGCCGCGGCTCGAACCTGATCGCGACCGTCGCGAAGGCCAACGGCCTCGCGATCGTCCCGCCGGGGACCGAGACCGCGCCGCGCCGGCAGCCAGGTCAAGGTCATCCTGTTCCGCTCGATGGAGGACTGACGATGTCGACGGAGCGTGAACGCCGTGGCCCGGATCGTCGAGGTCGGCGCGAAGGAGATGACCGACCGCGAGGCGGTGGCCGAGTGCATCGTCTCGATGACGCCGCAGGCCTGCGCGCAGCTCGTCGCCGGGACGCCGAAGGGGAACCCGCTCGAGGCGGCGCGGATCGCCGGCGTGATGGGCGTCAAGCGGACGCCGGACCTGTTGCCGTTCTGCCATCCGATCGCCGTGACGGGTGCGGAGGTGCTCGTCGAGCGCCGACGAGGCGACCGGAACGATCCGCGTCCGCACGACCGTGCGGCGCGCACGATCGCACCGGCGTCGAGATGGAGGCGCTCACCGCCGCGGCCGTCGCGGCGCTCAGCCTCTACGACACGGCGAAGGCGTTCGATCGCGCGGCGCGGATCGACGGGTTGCGTCTGCTCGAGAAGCGCGGTGGCAAGAGCGGTCACTACGTCGCGGAGTGATGCGCGCGACGATCGATCGCGCGTTGTGTGTCGATGCAATGACCTTCCGAACATCTTGCGCGAGGTGTTTGTAGCCCCTAGCCTCGGTGTTAGGTTCCGAACCCAGCTCAACATCTTGTGCCGGACCGGGGATCCGAACACATGGGGGTTGGTAGGTGGGTTGGTTGTTGCTCGCGGCTCTGGTCACCATATGGGCCGCATTCCTCTTCCCCTCGTGGAGGGGCTCCCAGGAACCTGACGGACAAGAGCATGAAGGACTTCGAGCGAGACATGGACATGCTGGCGGAGACCGAAGCGCAGGGCCGGTGGATCGTCACGCCCCGCAAGGGGACGACGTTCCTGGGCCGTCGCGCGCGTTCGCAGGCTCGCGCGCGCGAACGCCGTCGCCGCGTGCTGATGGTGTTGATCGAGAGCATCGTGCTCACCGCGCTGATCGGTCTGGTCCCGCCGCTGCGGGCGATGTGGTACGCGACCGCGATCCTGCTCGTGCTGCTCGGCGGCTACGTGTGGGCGCTGCTGACGATCGAAGGCGCAGGGCCGACGCCCAAGACCCGGTCCGGCCGCGCGAGACCGCCGGCGACCGCACCCGCGCGTCCGAGCCCGGCTCGGCAGCGCTACGCGGCTGACGCCGTGCGGTCGTACGGCACGCCGGTCGTTCAACGGCCTGCCGGCGTTCGGCGACGACCTCGTGAACATCGTCGTCAAGCCCGCGGCCGAGGTCGACGCGGCTCGCATCTGACCGCCGTCGCGTGGACCTGGACGGCGTCTCCGAAGAGCTCCGACGGCGCTTCGACGCGCGCGTCCAGGCGCGCGAGCGCGCACTCCCGCGTCCCGCAAGGCGATCCGCTCGTGCGCGAACGCGATCCGCGCGATCCATCGCGGCGAGTTCGAGCTCGCGCACCGGCTGATGGACGAGGCGCGGGCCGCGATCGACGAGGGCCTGGCCGCCGTCGCCGACCATCCCGACATCCGGTTCGCCGGTTACCTGCAGGACGCGCAGAAGGAGTACGCGGAGGCTCGGCTCACCGAGGTGGTCGTGCACGGTGGGGGAACCCGGTCCCGACGCCCGACGCGCTCGGCGTGGAGGACGCGCCGTATCTCAACGGGATGGCCGAGGCGATCGGCGAGGCGCGTCGGCGGGTGCTCGACCTCCTGCGCGCCGGGAACGTCGACGAGGGGCGACGCGGTCCTGGCGGCGATGGAGGACCTGTACGCGGTGCTCGTGACGATGGACTACCCGGACGCGATCACGGGCAACCTGCGACGCTCGACGGACGTCGCGCGCAGCCTGATCGAGAAGACGCGGAGGCGACCTCGCGGTCGCGCGCGTTTCGCAGGACCTTCACGATGCGATCGATCGCCACGCCCGCGAGGTGCTCGGGAAGGGGGACTGATCCGTGGCCGTTCGCAAGGACACGATCAAGCAGCTGTTCATCGAGGCGCTCCCACCGGTGCTCGAGCCGGGCGAGCAGGTGCTGGGCGGCGCGTACGGCGTCTCGGGGCCGAACCCGCTGTGGGCGCAGGGCCTGCTCGGGCTCGCCGGGATTCCTGATCTTCGGCATGCGCTACTACTACGTGGCGCTCACCGACTGCCGCCTGAATCTTCCTGAACGCCTCGTTCTGGACCTCGCGCCCCAAGGGGTCGCGTGGGCTAACCCGCGCGACTCGATCACCATCAGCGACCTGCAGACGGACAACAAGCTGTGGAACTGGGGCAAGATCTCGAGTCCTACCAAGCAGAACCTCCGTATGAACTTCCACGCGTTCTGGCGCCCCGAGCTCAAGGCGATGGGCGATATGTTGGCCGACCGGATCGTCGGCCCGCACCTAGGTCCGGAGCGGCCGGCGATCCGGTTCCGGAGGTTGCTGGCCAGGCCCCGTCCGCACTGACGCCACCACCCGCGCCGGTCGCCGCCTCCGCCGCCGACGGAGGGTTGAACGGTCCGCGCGGGTCCCTCTGTTACCCTGGCGCGGTTCCGGGGTGTAGCTCAGTCCGGTAGAGCACTGCCTTCGCACGGCAGGGGTCAGGGGTTCTGAATCCCCTCACCCCACGCAGAGAACCTCGTCAGGCAGACAGTCAGTCTTGCTGTACTTCTTGATGAAGAAGAAGTAGACAGAAGTATCCGAGCAGCACGACGCGGCCATGACGACGAGTCCGACCGCGATGAGTGTGCCAGGGACGTATCCCAGCACCGACAATGAACAATACCGATCCCCTTTGAGAGTGCGCGTGCAGCATGACACACCGGTGTGACTGGGTGCGGTGATTTCGAAGATGACCGCCTCGCGCAGCTGTCGCCGATCCGCTCGGGGTGGGCGGAGGAGTCGACGATGACCACGTCCTCGACCGGTCCCACAGAGGAATGGTGTCCTGACCGGGTCCGCCGTCCAGCACGTCGTAACCGGGTCCGCCGACCAACCGATCAGTCCCCACCACCGTCCTGCGCAAGACGTCGTTCCCATCCAGGCCGTGGATGCGGTCCGGCGTCGTCGGGTGCCGCGGATCTGGTCGGCGTTCGCGGTGCCATCGATCTCGTTCCACGCGGCGGCGAGGGCAGGGCGCAGGCGAACCGCAGGACGGCGACCAGGCGGCGGCCAGACGGCGGACCTCGCGCCGTCCACCGCCGATCAGGCAGCGCCGGCTGCGGCGCACGCTCCCGCTGCGACGGGCTCGCTCGAGCATCCCTCGTTCGCGCTGCCATGCCCCCATCATTCCCTCGACGCCGCGATCTCACGCCAGATCAACCCGGCCGCCGTTCGCCCGATGGTAGACGCCCGGACCTGCGGGCTCGTTCGCTAGGCTGCACCCATGGCACTCGCTCGCGACGCCGTGTTGTGGGCGGCCGACAACCGCTGGCTCCGGCGAGCACCTTCCCGAGGTACCGCTTCGTCCGCCGGAGCGTGCGCCGGTTCATGCCGGGGAGACGCTCGACGACGCGATCGCCGCCGCGAAGCGCCTGCAGCGACCGGGGCTCCCGACGATGTTCACGGCGCTGGGCGAGAACGTGACCCAGCCTTCGGATGCCCGTCGCGTCGTTGAGGGCTATCGACGGGCCTACGACCGCGTGGCCGCCGAAGGTCTCGAGACCGAGTTCTCCGTCAAGCCCAGCCACCTCGGGCTCGACCAGGACCCAGCCGTGGCGCTCGCCAACCTCCAGGAGCTCGCGAGCGTCGCGACCGAGCACGACAACTGGCTGTGGCTCGACATGGAATCGGCCTCGTACGTCGACGGGACGCTCGACCTGTACCGCGAGCTCCGGGCCCGGCATCCGAACACCGGCGTCTGCCTCCAGGCCTACCTCGAAACGCACGGCGGGCGACGTGGACTCGCTGATGCCGCTCGACCCGACGATCCGGCTGGTCAAGGGCGCGTACCGCGAGCCGCGCGAGCTCGTGTTCGGCTCGCGCGAGGTGATCGACGAGGCGTACCGGCGGCTGGCGCTCCTGATCGTCGCGAGGAAGGGACCGGTGGGGCGGCTCGCGCTCGGGACCCACGACGTCGGCCTGATCCGCCAGATCGAGACCGACCTCGGAGGGCACGACGGGGTTCGAGGTGCACATGCTGTTCGGGATCCGTCCAGGCCGAGCTGCTGCGGATGGCAGCCGAGGGCTACCGGGCGCGCTCGTTGATCTCGTACGGGTACGCACTGGTACCCGTGGTTCATGCGCCGGATCGCCGAGAAGCCCGTCGAGAACACGCTGCTCGCGCTCCGGAACCTCGTCGCTCGGGGCTAGCACCTCTCAGCCGAGGATCCGCGCCTCGCCGAACCCGGCGTCCAGCGCCCCGGCCCGCTCGAACCGTCGAGGGTGGAACTGCTCGAGACCGGCGTCCGTGCCGGCGCCGATGATCAGGTCGGCGATGTGCCCGCCCAGCGCGGGCGCGAGCTTGAAGCCGTGGCCGCTCGTCCCGGCGTCGACGAACACGCCGGGCGCGATCTCGCCGATCACGGGCTGCCAGTCCGGGCTCACGTCGTACAGGCTCGCCCACCCGCCGCGCGACGTGGCGTGGCGCAGCGCCGGCGCACGCCGGATCGCCGCCGACCCGAGCCGTTCGGTCTCGTCGGCGCCCGCGCGCTCGTCGAACGCATCGGGATCGACGGTCGGCTCGGGATGGAGCGGGCCCATCAGGAAGAGCTCGTCGCCCTCGGGGCGGAAGTAGTAGCCGTTCGGCAGGTCGCCGTGGGCGGGGACGCGGTCGTCGTCGCCCCACGCGAAGGTCGCGACGATGTGGCGCTCGACCGTGAGCGGGAGATCGACGCCGACCATCGCCGCGAGCGTCGCGGTCCACGGGCCGGCGGCGATCAGGACGCGTTCGGCCGACACGGAGGCGTCGTCCGTCGAGACCGTCCAGCCCGAGCCGTCCGCGCTCGATCGCGGTGACGCCGTGGCCCAGACGGATCTCGGCGCCGAGCTCGCCGGCGCGTTCGAGCAGTCCCTGCGTCGTGAGTACGGGGTCGGCGTACCCCGCGTCGTGTTCGAACGCGGCGATCGCGATCCCGTCGAGGTCGAACGCCGGCCACTCGGCCACCACCTGCTGCGGTTCGAGCAGGTCGGTCGGGATCCCCTGCTCGGTCAGCCGCGGCACGACCTCGCGAACCATGGCCTCGTCCTCGGGCGGATGCAACACCAACAGCCCGGTCTGGCGGAACCCTGAGTCCCGGCCGGTGTGCTGCTCGAAGTCGCGGAACATCGCGATCGAGTCGCGCGCCACGCCCGCCAGGAACGCGTTCGTGTAGTAGGCGCGGACGATCGCGCTCGAACGGCCGGTCGGCCCGCCGGCGGGCGACGTGCGCTCGATCACGACGGTGGGGACGCCGCGGCTCGCGAGGTGGAACGCCACGCTCGCGCCGTGCACACCGGCACCGATCACCGCGACGTCGTAGGTGGGGTTCAGGTCCGCTAGCTCCGCGGGTCGGTCTCGGTCACGACGTCGGCCGGGGTGCCCGCCCGCTTGGCCACGACGGCGAAGCGGTCGTTCTCGAGACACGATCCGCTCGATGTCACCGATGAAGTGCTCGGGGACGATCGCGAACTGCCGGGCGTCGCTCCGGACCTCCTGGTACTCGGGCATCGTGATCTCGATGAGGCGGTCGCACGACTTCAGGGCGCACTCGCACGTGATGGAAAACCGGCGACCGGGCGGATCAGCCGTGGTGCGCCTGCTCGATCTCCTCGTTGATCTCCCTGGACGCGGCCTCGTTCAGGGCCATCCGCTCCTCGCGCGAGCTCATGGCGGGATTATCCCTCGACGGCGGGGCGACCCGCCCGAGCCGCGTCGAGACGGGACGATGCCCACGTGCGTAGACTCCGGGGTTCGGAAGCGTCCCCGACCCGGAAGGAGCGTCCCCATGGCGAAGGACTCGGATGTCCCCGTCGACCTGTACATCGCCGCGTACGACGATGCCGGTGCCGCGCAGGAGTGACTTCGACGCGCTGAAGGAACTGGTCAAGGACGGCGTGATCTTCATGGACGTGGCCGTGCTCGTCAGCCGTGACGCCGAGGGCAAGCTCACGCGTGAAGGAGAACGCCCACGAGGTCGCGAAGGGCGGCATGGTGGGCGCGCTCGGCGGGCTCGTGCTCGGGCTGATCTTCCCGGCGGGAGTCATCGCGGCCACGGTCGCCGGCGGCGCGGCAGGTGCGGGATCGGCGGTCTCATGTCCCACCACCGCGAGCACGAGATCAAGAAGGAGATCGAGGACGTCCCGCCTCCGGACTCCTCCGGCATCATCGCGATCTTCGACGAGGTCTGGGTGGAGCAGGTGGAGAAGGCGCTCGCCAAGGCCGAGAAGGTCGACAAGGAGAAGATCGACAAGGAGAGCGTCGAGAAGGCCAAGGAGGCCGCGAGCAAGGCGAGCTAGACCGAGGAAGTGTCCCAACGGTGCTGAGCATCATCGGGGCGGGTATCGGGATCCCGCCGCACACGACGAACGCGACGCCGTGGAGCGCGGCGGAGAGCGCCGTACTGCTGGGCGTGTACTCTGGTGGCGTTCGTCGTTGCCGTGGTGTTGGTCGCCTGGATCGACCGCAAGCTCAGCTCGCGCAGGCTCTTCCGGGAGATCTACCGCGAGCTCGGGGTCGGCAGGCGCCCGCCGTAGCTGAACGACCGCCGGCCTAGCTCGAGCCGGCGGAGCTCCGCGTAGCGGAAGCACGACACGACGTGGTCGTTCACGAGACCGCAGGCCTGCATGAACGCGTAGCACACGGTCGGTCCGACGAACCGGAACCCGTTCGCCTTGAGGCCCTTGCTCATGGCCTTGGACTCCGCGGTCTCGGGCGGGATGTCGCCGAGCCCTTGAACCGGCCGACCAGCGGCTCGCCGCCGACGAACGACCAGAGGTACGCGTCGAGCGAGCCGTGCTCGCGCTGCATCTCGAGCACCCGCTTGGCGTTGTTGACGGTGGACTCGACCTTCAGGCGGTTCCGAACGATCCCCGGGTCCTGCAGCAGGCGCTCGACCTTCGCGGGGGTGAAGCGCGCCACCTTCTTCGGCTCGAACCCGGCGAACGCGCGCCGGTAGCCCTCGCGCTTGTTGAGGATCGTCGACCACGAGAGCCCCGCCTGGGCGCCCTCGAGCGTCAGCATCTCGAACAGGTGGGCGTCGTCGTGGACCGGCACGCCCCACTCCTCGTCGTGGTACGCGAGGTAGAGCGGCTGGTCCGCCGGGACCCACGCGCAGCGCTTCGGCATCGTCCGAACGCTAGCATCGGCCCCCGACATGGAACCGTGGTGGATCAGACCGGGGCTCGAGACCCGTGACGGCCGGCTGCTCGTGGCCGGCCGCGACGCCGAGGCGATCGCGCGGGAGCACGGCACCCCCGCGATCGCCTACGACCTCCCGCGGATCGGCGAGCAGGCGCGGGGCCTGATCGAGGCGTTCGAACGCGCCGGCGCGCCGTTCCGGCTCCGGCTCGCGCTCAAGGCCCAGCGGGAGCCGGAGGTGCTCGCGTTCGTGCGGGGCCTGGGCTCGGTCGGGATCGATGCGTGCTCGCCGGGCGAGGTTCGGCACGCGCTCGCGAACGGCTGGTCGGTGGACGAGATCAGCTTCACCGGGACGAACCTGTCGGCATCCGATGTCGACGAGCTGGTCGAGAGCGGCGTCCACGTGAACCTCGACCTGCGCTCGCAGCTCGAGCGATGGGGTCGCCGCGCGCCTGGCGCCACGGTGGGGATCCGCGTGAACCCGCGCGCCGGCGCCTCGTGGAGCGGCCTGCCCGCGGCGGAGGGGAGTCCTCTACGCGAAAGCGACGGCGACGAAGTTCGGCATCCTGCCCGAGCAGCTCGACGACGCGCTCGCCCTCGCCGCCGAGCACGGGCTCGCGATCGACACCGTGCACGTCCACGTCGGCGACGGGTTCCTGACCGACGGGCTCCCGCGGCTCGAGGTCGCGATCGAGCGCGTCGCCGAGATGACCCGGCGCGTGCTCGACGCCGGCCACGAGGTTCGCGGAGGTCAGCGCGGGCGGCGGCCTCGGCGTCCCGCAACGACCCGAGGACCAACCTCTGACGTCGACGCCTACGCGGACATGCTGCGCGAAGCACCTGGGTCCGCTCGGCGTGACGATCGCGTGCGAGCCCGGCGACTACCTCGTGAAGGAGTCGGGCGTCCTGCTCGCCGAGGTCGTCACGCTCGACGAGCGCGACGGCGTCACGCTTCGCGGGCCTGGACGCCGGGTTCAACGTCGCGCCCGAACCCTTCATCTACGGCGCGCTCGTCCCGATCGTCCTCGCCCGGGCCGCCGACGCCGAACCGTCGCGCACGTACACGGTCGCCGGCAACATCAACGAGGGCGACGACCTGTGGGGCGAGGAGGTCCCGCTCCCCGAGCTCGCCGAGGGCGACATCCTCGCGCTGCTGCTCGTGGGCGCGTACGGGAGCTCGATGCACCTCGACCACTGCCTGCGCCCGCCGGCCGCCACGGTCGCGTTCGCCGAGCGGGTCTGAGCGCGGTCAGGCCGTGCGGACGCGGAGCCGGACGAGGTGGCCGTGGCCCTTCGGGAACGACGACTGCCTCGGCGTGAGCGCGAGCGTCACGTCGAAGATGTCCACCTCGTCCTCGCGGGTCTCGACCACGACCGTCGGTGGGCTCGGCGATCGTCGAGATCAGCGCGTAGGCCTGCTGGTGCGCATCCTCGCGCGACACCCCGTCCGCCGGTTCGAGATCCACCACGAAGAGCGTGTCCTCTTCGGTGGCCGAACGCAGCACGAACGGTGACCCCTCGCTGGGCGCACCAGCGTTCGAGGTGTGGCAGCAGGTGCGTCTCGGGCTGCTCGGTGTTCCAGTCGGGACGAGCCATCTCCTCGAGCAGCGTTCGGATCGGCGGCGCGAACGCCTCACCGTCCGAGACGCCGGCGCCCGTCCGGTCGCCGTCCCAGCGTTCGTTCACCGCGTGCGCGGGAAGCCCAGGTCCACCGTGCTCTTCGCCGGGTCGGGCCAGCGCTGCGTGACGACCTTGCCGCGCGTGTAGAACCGGATCCCCTCGGGGCCGTACATGTGCGCGTCGCCGAACAGCGAGTTCTTCCACCCACCGAACGAGTAGTACGCGACCGGCACCGGGATCGGCACGTTGATGCCGACCATCCCCGCCTCGACCTCGAACGTGAACCGGCGCGCGGCCCCGCCGTCGCGCGTGAACAGCGCGACGCCGTTGCCGTACGGGTTGCGGTTCACGAGGTCGACGGCCTGGTCGTAGGTCTCGGCCCGCGTCACCGAGAGCACCGGGCCGAAGATCTCGTCCTTGTACGCGTCCATCTCGGGCGTCACGTTGTCCATCAGCGACGGCGCGAGGAAGAACCCCGGGCTGTCCTTGTACAGCTGGTGCTCGCGGCCGTCCGCCACGATCCGCGCGCCCTGGGCCGAACCGCTGTCCAGGTACGAGGCGACCTTGTCGCGGTGCTCGCGCGTGATCGGCGGGCCCATCTCGGACTCGGGGTCCAGGCCCGGGCCGACCTTGATCTTGGGCAGGCGGTCGGCGATCGCGTCGATCACGGTGTCCGCGACCTTGCCGACGCCGGTGAGGACCGAGATCGCCATGCAGCGCTCGCCCGCCGAGCCGTACCCGGCCGAGACCGCCGCGTCGGCCACCATGTCCACGTCGGCGTCGGGCAGCACGATCATGTGGTTCTTCGCGCCGCCGAGCGCCTGCACGCGCTTCCCGTTGGCCGTGCCGTTCGTGTAGATGTACCGCGCGATCGGCGTCGAACCCACGAAGCTCACCGCCCGGATGTCCGGGTGCTCGAGGATCCCGTCCACCGCCACCTTGTCGCCCTGGACGACGTTGAACACGCCGTCGGGCAGCCCGGCGTCGGCGAACAGCTCCGCGAGCACGAGCGCCGCGCCCGGGTCGCTTCTCGGACGGCTTGAGGATGAAGGTGTTCCCGCAGGCCATCGCGTTCGCGCACATCCAGATCGGGACCATCGCGGGGAAGTTGAACGGCGTGATGCCCGCCACGACGCCGAGCGGCTGCCGGATCTCGAACACGTCGACGCCGGTCGAGACCTGCTCGGAGAAGCCGCCCTTCAGCAGGTGCGGGATCGCCGTCGCGTACTCGACGTTCTCGAGCCCGCGCTGCACCTCGCCCATCGCGTCCGAGAGCACCTTGCCGTGCTGCGACGTGAGGACGGTCGCGACGTCGGTCTTGCGGGCGTCGAGCAGCTCGCGGATCGCGAACATGATCTCGGCCCGCTTGGACAGCGACGTCGCGCGCCAGGCCGGGAGCGCCTCCTTGGCGGCCTCGACCGCCTGGTTCAGCTCGGCGACGTCCGCGAAGTCCACCTCGTGCGTCTGCTCGCCGGTGGCGGGGTCGTACACGGGGCCTCGCCGTCCCGACTCGCCGGGCACGTGCTTGCCGCCGATGTAATGGCCGATGCGCTCCATGGAGGCTCCTTCCGGGACGACCGCGGGGAACGATTGGACCGATGGTACCCCTTCGAAGATCGCCGCTGACGGGCTAGCATCGGCCCGTGAGCGACGCACACCTCGCGACGCCGTCTGGCAAGCCGCGCGCTCGAGCGCTCGGGATCCGTTCGGCGGTGAGCCGGGACCGTGGAACGCGATCACCGACGTCCCCGGCGTGGAGGTGGGTCTCGCGACGCTGATCTCGGGCGAGAGCGTTCGCACCGGCGTGACCGCGATCCACCCACGCGGGCGCGCCGAACTCGGCGACCCGTACGCGGCCGGGTTCCATTCGCAGAACGGCAACGGCGAGATGACCGGCGTCTCGTGGATCGAGGAGTCGGGCACGGCCGCCGGCCCGATCGCGATCACGAACACGCACGCCGTCGGGATCGCGCACGCCGGGGTCGTCGCCTGGACCGTGAAGCACCACCCGGACGTCGCCGATGCCTGGCTGCTGCCGGTGGCGGCCGAGACGTGGGACGGGTACCTGAACGACATCAACGGCGGCCACGTCACGGTCGAGGTGGCGGTGACCGCGCTCGAGTCCGCGAGCACCGGCCCGGTCGAGGAGGGCTCGGTCGGCGGTGGCACCGGGATGAACTGTTACGCGTACAAGGGCGGCTCGGGGACCGCATCGCGGACGCTCGCCTACGGCGACGAGCGGCACGTCGTCGGCGTGTTCGTGCAGACGAACTTCGGCGTGCGTCGCGAGCTCACGATCGCTGGGGTGCCTGATGGGCGAGGCGCTCGCGGACGACGATCCGATCGCCGGAGCATTTCTCGGCGCCTCCGGGTGCCGGCTCCGTCATCGCGGTGGTCGCGACCGACGCGCCGCTGCTGCCGGATCAGTGCGACGCCCTCGCCCGCCGGGTGACGCTCGGCCTGGCCCGGACGGGAACCGCGGGCTCCCACTTCTCGGGGGACCTGTTCGTCGCGTTCTCCGGTCAGGAACCCCGGGGCGTTCAGCCAGGGCGCCGAGACGCTGTTCGGGCAGGGATACGGCTCGTACGACGAGCTGCGGTTCCTGCCGTGGGGCCACCTCGATCCGTTCTTCGAGGCGGTCGTCCAGGCGACCGAGGAGGCCGGTGCTGAACTCCCTCGTCGCGAACGAGGAGATGGTCGGATTCCGCGGGCATCGTTCGCCCGCCCTGCCGCGCGACCGCGTGGTCCAGCTCCTTGGCGACCGGGGCACGGGGGCCCGACCGGACTAGACTGCCGCGTCTCGACTTCGAGGGGGATCGGATGAGCGAGCTGACCGCCGACGAGATCGTCGACCTGTGTCTGAAGCACACCCTCTACGACTGGCAGCAGCAGGGATCGACGCGCCCGATCGCGGTCGCGTCGGCCCGCGGCTGCGAGTTCTTCACCGTCGACGGGAAGCGCTACCTCGACTTCAACAGCCAGCTGATGGGCGTGAACATCGGACACGCCGACCCGCGGGTCGCCGACGCGATCGCCGAGCAGGCTCGCGTCCTGCCGTACATCAGCCCGTTCATGGCGACCGAGGTCGGGCCGAGCTCGGGCGCAAGCTCGCCGAGCTCATGCCGGGCGACCTCGACAAGGTCTTCTTCACGCTCGGCGGCGCCGAGGCCAACGAGAACGCGATCCGGATCGCGAAGTCGATGACCGGCCGGCAGAAGATCCTCGCGCGGTACCGGTCCTACCACGGCGCCACGTACGCGACGATCACGCTCACCGGCGACCCGCGACGGTGGGCGAACGAACCCGGGATGCCCGGGGTCGTGCACGTGCTCGACCCGTACCACGGGACGCAGCGCGGGACCGACGACGCGCAGACCGCGCTCGCGTACCTCGAGGAGACGATCATGCTCGAGGGCCCCGAGACGATCGCCGCGTTCATCCTGGAGCCCGTCACGGGCACGAACGGGATCCTGATCCCGCCCGACGGCTACCTGCAGGGCGTCCGCGAGCTCTGCGACCGGCACGGCATCCTGCTGATCGCCGACGAGGTGATGTCGGGGTTCGGGCGCACCGGCGAGTGGTTCGCGGTCAACCACTGGGGCGTCGTGCCGGACATCATCACGATGGCCAAGGGCCTGACCTCCTCGGCGGTGCCGCTCGGCGCGGTCGGCCTGTCGCCGAAGATCTACCGCTACTTCGACGAGCACGTGTTCTACGGCGGCCTCACGTACAACTCGCACCCGCTCGGGCTGCGCCGCGGCGCTCGCGACGATCCGCGTGTACGAGGAGGACGGCCTGATCGAGCACAGCGCGAAGATGGGCGAGGTGATGGCGCGTCACCACCAGGAGCTGGCCGACAAGCATCCGCTCGGTCGGGCTGGTCCGCAACATCGGGCTGTTCGGGATCGTCGAGCTCGTGCGCAACCGCGAGACGATGGAGCCGATGGCGCCCTTCAACGGCGCGAGCGACGAGATGAAGGCGGTCGGCAAGCACCTGGACGAGCGCGGGCTGTTCACGATGGTCCGGTGGAACGGGATCGCGACGAACCCGCCGCTGCCCGATCACCGAGGAGCAGCTCGCGGAGGGTTCGGGATCATCGACGAGGCGCTCGAGATCGCCGATCGCGCCGTCGTCGTAGCCGCGTGACCGAACGCGTCGGCTTCATCGGGCTCGGCGTGATGGGCGCGCCGATGGCACGGCACCTGCTCGTCCGCCGGGTACCCGCTCACCGTGCATTCGCGTTCGGCGCCGCCGGTGGACGCGCTCGTCGCCGAGGGCGCCGGCGCGGGCCTCCACCCCGGCCGAGGTCGCATCCGCGTCCGACGTCGTCATCACGATGGTGCCCGACACGCCGGACGTCGAGCTCGTGCTGTTCGGCGAGGCCGGGGTGGCCGACGGCGTGACGGCAGGTTCGCTCGTGATCGACATGAGCACGATCGACCCGATCCGCACCGCGAGCGTTCGCCCAGCGGCTCGCCGCCAACGACGTCTGCGATGCTCGACGCCCCGGTCTCCGGCGGCCAGGTCGGCGCCGAGGCCGGGACCCTGTCGATCGTGGTGGGCGGGCCGGACGACGCCTTCGCGCGGGCGCGGCCGCTGTTCGAGGCCATGGGCTCGACGATCGTGCACGTCGGTCCGTCCGGCGCCGGACAGGTAACGAAGGCCTGCAACCAGCTCGTGATCGCGTCCGCGGTCGAGGCGGTGGGGAGGCGTTCGTCCTCGCCGCCAAGGCCGGCGTCGACCCGGCGAAGGTGCGCGAGGCGCTCCTCGGCGGAGTTCGCGAGCTCGAAGGTCCTGGACCTGCACGGGCAGCGGATGCTGGACCACGCGTTCGAGCCGGGGTTCCGCTCGGCGCTGATGGCCAAGGACGGCCGGATCGTGGTGTCGGCCGCCGAGGGCTCTGAGGCGCCGATCCCGGGTTCCGGGCCGTCGCCGAACGGCTCGAGGCGATGCTCCCCGCGGGCCGGGCGACCTCGACTACGCCGCGCTCGTCACGCTCCTGGAGGACGAGGCGCGCCTCGTCCTCGCACGAAGAGCCGTGAGACGCGAGCTCCCCGACGGCTACGAGCTCGACGACGACCCGTCGCGCCTGGACCTCGACGCGATCTGGGCCTTCCTGTCGAGCGAGGCCTACTGGGGACTGACCGCTCGCGCGAGACGGTCGAGGGCAGGTGCGCGCGGCCGCGCGCACGGTCGGTCTGCACCACGAGGGTCGGCAGGTGGGGTTCGCACGCATCGTGAGCGACGGCCGGATCGCGTACCTCGCCGACGTCTACGTGCTGCAGGACCATCGAGGGCACGGCCTGGGCGTCGAGCTCGTGCGCGCCTGCGTCGACGAGGGTCCGCCAGCGCGACCTGCGATGGCTGCTCCACACCAAGGACGCCCACGGCCTGTACGAGCGGTTCGGGTTCGGGCCGCCGAGCGACCGGGTGCTCGAGCGCCCGCCGGCAGGCGAACGCGGATGACGCGGCGTCAGGCTGCGGCGACGGCGCCGGCGTACTTCTCGGCCCACTCGCCCACTGCGTCGATCGCCGTGCAGAGCCCGGCTCCGGCCTCGGTCAGCGAGTACTCGATCAGCACGGGCCGCCCGCCGTGGACGGTCCTGACCACGATGCCCTCGGCCTCGAGCTGCTTGAGCCGTTCCGAGAGCAAGTTGTCCGAGATCCCGGGATCCGCTCCCGGAGCTCCCCGAACCGGGCGGGCCCGTACGGGAGCACGCGGATGACCTGCGGGTTCCACCGCCGGCCGAGCATCTCGGCCGCACGCTGGAAGTGCTCGCAGACCTGCCCCTCGGTCTCGGTTGCGCCGGACTCGTCCACGGGCAGTATCGTAGCGGCTGGCGCTCCGGAAACCTCGTTACCTACGGGAATAGGAGGAACTCTCATCTCGTTAGGGCTGAACGATATGCGGAAGCGGTCTCTTCCCAAGACGGGGAAGGGCCACGAGGAGGAGGAGGGTTCACCATGGCAACGGAGACGCCTCAGATCGATCGGACGAAGCTGCCGCCCGCGGGGACGTGGACCTTCGACAAGTTCCACACCCGGCTCGAGTTCGTGGCTCGGCACATGCTGTCCAAGGTGCGAGGCCGGTTCATGGAGTTCGACGGCACCGTGACGATCGCCGAGCGGCCCGAGGACTCACACGTCGAGGTCGAGATGCAGACCGCGAGCATCACGACCGACACGGGCATGCGGGACGACCACCTGCGCAGCGACGACTTCCTGGAGGTCGACGAGTACCCGACGATGACGTTCCGGAGCAAGGAGCTGCGCCCCACCGGTGAGAAACACCTTCCAGCTGGTGGGCGATCTGACGATCAAGGGCATTACGCGCGAGGTCATCCTCGACGCCGAGTTCAACGGCTGGGGCCCCGGCCCGAGCCCCGACCGTCCTCCGCTGGCGCGCCTTCTCGGCGAAGACCGAGATCAACCGCGAGGACTGGGACATGACCTGGAACGTCGCGGTGGAGACCGGCGGTTTCCTGGTGAGCAAGAAGGTCCAGATCGAGATCGAGACCGAGCTCAACCCGAAGGAGTAGCCCGGCTCGAGTTCGTGCGTCCGAGGACCGGCCCACGCCGGTCCTCGTTCGTTCCTGCGTAGGATGCCCTCCCGTGCGGCTCGCCCTATGTCAGACCAATTCCGGCGACGACGTCGTCGCCAACGAACGGCAGGTCACCGACCTGCTCGAGCGTGCTGCCGAGGGTGGCGCGGACCTGGCGGCGCTGCCCGGAGGTCTGGCCCGGCAGGGCTCGGCCGAGCAGATCCGCGAGAGCGCCGAGCCCGTCCCGGGCCCGTGGACCGAGCGGCTCGGCGAGAACTCGCGGCGCGACACCGGATGTGGGTGCACGGGGGGAGCGTGCTCGAACGCGACGGCGAGCGCGTGTTCAACACGAGCGTGCTCCTGGACCGCGAGGGCACCCTCGTCGCCACGTATCGCAAGATCCATCTGTTCGACGCCGACCCACCCGGAGCGGTCCCCAGCCGCGAGTCGTCGGTGTTCACGGCGGGCGACCAGGTCGTGACGTCCGAGACCGAGTTCGGCCGCCTCGGCATGTCGATCTGCTACGACGTCCGGTTCCCCGAGCTGTACCGCGCGCTCGTCGTCGCAGGGGCGACCGTTCCTGTTCGTGCCGGCCGCGTTCCGGTTCGAGACCGGCGTGGACCACTGGGAGCCGCTGCTGCGGGCCCGGGCGATCGAGGATCAGGCGTTCGTGGTTGCCGCGGCGCAGTGGGGGACGTGGGGGCCGCCGGGCCGGGAGCGCCGGAACTACGGTCACAGCCTGGTCGCTGACCCGTGGGGCACCCTGATCGCCGAGGCCCCCGACGGGTCGGGTGACCTTCGCCGAGCCGGACCTGGCACAGGTCGAGCACGTCCGGCAGATGCTGCCCTCCCTGCGCCATCGCAGGCTGCAGCCTTCCTGTTGACCCCGCCCACCCGTTGACCCCGCCCACCCGCGTTGACCCTTTGGGGCCGCGCTGAGCCGTTCGGACGATGGTCCGATGCCCGGTACATGGTCACTCCGGGCTAGCGCTTCCGGCTCGAACCACCCTTCCTGACTAAGTTTCCGTCCCCCTCGCACCGATACACGCCTCGAAGGGTTGGTCCCGACAAGGGCAAACCGCCGGGAACGGCGGGACGCAAAGCTCCGGGCCCCACCGCTCACAAGGAGCGCGGGCGGCCGAGCTGCCGAAGGACCGGTCTCCATCCGGAGCCCGAGCCTGCAGGGACCCCGACGAGGGAGGCGGCATGACGAAGTCGGTCAGCCGGAACCGGCGCCAGGTGGCGCTCGTGTTCCTGATCGCGGCCGTCCTCGTGTCGTCGGGGATCGCGATCGACCCCCGCTCACGCTGGCACCGGGCTGCGCAGGCCAGATGTGTCCAGCTCACGAACGACGACCGGGCGGACAAGGACCGTTCGGCGCTGGAGCTGGACCTCCGAGCTGTCCCGCTACGCCAAGAAGCACTCGCAGGACATGGCGGACGCGGGGAGTCTCTTCCACACGGACGATCTCGCAGCCAAGCTGAAGGGCAAGCGACTGGTCCGCCGGAGGCGAGAACGTCGGCATAGGCCCGAACCTCCGGGACCTCGAAGCGGCCTTCATGGCTTCGACGCCGCACCGCCGGAACATCCTGAACAGGGAGTTCGACCACCTGGCGATCGGCGTCGTCGAGTCAGACGGGAACTTCTGGGTGACCGTCATCTTCTACGGCTAGCCCCTCCCGACCTAGCTGTAGATACGAGGCGCCCCGGCCGCGAAGGCGACCGGGGCGCCTCACTCATCGTCGCCCTCATGCGCGCTCCAGGTCTGACCGCCGGTCGACGTCGACCGGCGTGTCTTCGTCGAAGGCGAGCCAGCGCGCGCGCGTTCGGGCCGGCCTCGAACAACGCCCGCGCCCGGTGTCCCCGGTCAGCGTCATCGCCTCGGCCCAGACCGAGCGCGCGAGGATCGCCGGACCAGGCCCATCACGGAATCGGATCCGGAGGATCTCGGCGTGGTCGGTCCTCGAACGCGGTCACCAGCGACCGGACGTGCTGGGCCTGTATGCCGGGCTGATCTGCCAGCAGGACGATCGCGGCCTCGCTCGCGCGATCGAGCGCCCGGAGCCCGGCGGCCAGAGACGTCGACTGACCGTCCGCGTAGCGCTCGTTGACCGACGAACCGCGCGCCTTCGGGCAGGTCCAGGGCGTCGCGGACGCGCGCGGCGTCGTGGCCGAGGACGACGACGATCTCGTCGATGCCGCCTCCGGACGCGGCATCGACCGCGTGCTGCACGAGCGGCTTGTCCCGGAGGATCTCGAGCTGCTTGGTGCCGCCGAACCGCGTGCCCTCGCCCGCCGCCAGGACCAGCGCCGAGATCACCCCTCGCGCTTCCCGCCGAACAGCTTGCCGGAAGAAGTTCTTGATGCCGGCCCAGATGGCGGAGAGAGCCCGAGGCGGGAACCCTCCGATCGGCTTGGCCCTGACCGGCGCCTGTTCGGCTCTCGCCTCGTCGGCGACGTCGGCCGACTCGGTCGCGATCACCTCGGCCGTGCCCATGCTGTGCGCCAGGCAGTCGGCGAACTGCTGCGTGAGCTTGCGGCTCACCTCGGGCAGCAGCCCGCGGCTGAGCTGCGCGACGGTGCCGGTCAGATGGATGTCGGCCCGCATCTTCACGTGCGTCTCGCCCTGTCCGTCCTCGAGCCAGCTGGTGACGGAGGCGTTCGCGGCGCCCTTGCCCTTCTGCTCCATGCCCTTGGCGGCGAGCACGATGCTGTGGGCCACGTCGTCGCGGTCCTGCATCGTGACCGTGCCGGCGAACGACAGCGACACGGGGCCGAGCTTCATGTTTACCTTGCCCTTCCAGGTCGTGTCGTCGACGACCTCGGTGAGCTCGGCGCCGGGCATGCACGGGGCCACACGCTCGACGTCCAGGAGGGTAGGTCCACACGTGGTCGATGGGCGCCGGCACCGTGAACTCGTTCTCGATCTCCATCTACCCTCCCGGTTCCCGCGAGCGTACCCCGGCGCACGCGCTCCGCGCTACCGCGCGTGACGCTCGTGGATCGGCCCGGGCGGTCCTTGAGGAACCCGGCGCCCCGTCCCCGTTTGACGGCCACGATCTCGGCCACGATCGCCGCGGCGATCTCCTCCGCGCCCTCGGCGCCGAGGTCGAGCCCGGCCGGGGCCTCGGATCCGCGCGCGGTCGGCGTCCGAGATGTCGACGCCCTCATCGCGGAGCTCGGTCAGCAGGCGCTCGGTCCGCACGGCCGGCCCGAGCATCGCGATGAAGCGCGCCGGCGAGGTGAGCAGCGAGCGGATGTAGTCCTTGTCGCGCAGGAAGTTGTGGCTCATCACGACGACGTGCGTGCGCGCGTCGATCCGGGGCGACCTCGGCGACCTTGTCCGGGCGTTCGACGAGCACGAAGTCCGCGGCATCGGGGAAGCGCTCGCGGTTGAGGAACTCGGGCCGGTCGTCGACGACGATCGGGCTCCACCCAAGGTTCGCCGCCGCCTCGACCAGGGGAGCGGCGTCGTGACCGGCGCCGCAGACCAGGAGCCGCAGCGGCGGTTCGAGGACCTCGACGAACGCTCGGGCCTCGCCACGTCGAGCCCGGGAGCGTGCGCACCTCGCTGCGTTCGGCCTCCAGGAGCTCCAGCGCCGCCGCGCCGTGCGGCCTGGTCGAGGTCGCCGTCGCCGAGCGATCGTTCGGTGGCGCCGTCCGGCTTGACCAGCATCCGGTCGCCCTGCTCCACCCCGGGACGTCGGCGTCGAGCACCGTCACCATCGAGATGCGGCCGCTCTTCCTCCAGCGCCATCCGCAAGGCTCCCGCGACCTCGGCGGCCTTGTCGGCGGGCTCGACGGAGCAGCTCGAACGCCCCGTTGCACCCGAGCCCCAGCCCCACACCGGCGTCGTCGTCGGCGGTGAGGTCGAACGACACGATGCGCGCGACCCCTCGGTCATCACGATCCGCGCGACGTCGGCGACGTCGTTCTCAGGCATCCACCCGAGATGTTCCCGACGAGGTCGCCCTCCTCGGGGACGAGCAGCCGCGCCCCGGGCGCCGGTAGGTCGAACCGCTCACGGCCACGATCGTCGCGAGCGCGAGCTTGCTCCCGCGCGCCGAGAGCGACTCGATCGCCGACAGGACGTCAGGTGAGCTCGCTCATGGCTCCGATGGTAATCGCACCGGGCGGTTCGGACGTCGGCGAGCGGCGTCATCACGGCGCGTCCCGGTCGAGGTCGGGCCGGCGCTCGATCGAGATCGTCCGGTACGCGGGCGCGGGTTCGGCCACACGGGGCTGTGGCACGTGAGGAAGCTCGCGGCGTCTCCTCGATCGCGATGGAGACGACGAACCGGCCCGCGGGCGTGGCGAAGGTCGAGGTCGAGGACGCTGCGGACGCTCTCAGTGCGTTCGAGCACGACGTCGTCGAGGCCGTCGAGCCCTCCTGGGTGCGGAGGGCCAGCTCGGCCGCCTGGACGGGCATCGGGTAGCACGACCGACCGCGGAAGGTGCTCGAGCGGGACCTCCCGTCCGCGTACGCGCGAGCCACCCCGGCGGCCTCGTCGGGCCGGACGCGACCGAGGTACAGCCCGTGCGGGAACGCGACGACGTTGCCCGCGAACCGGTCGCCGCCGACGTGGCTGCTCTCCCACGTCGGCTCCGGGAAGGCGGCGGCGAGCGCCTGCGCGAGCGGGCGGCCGCGTTCGGCGCAGCAGACGTCGCGACGCCCGTGCGTGCACACGAGGAAGAGCGGTCCCTCGACCGGCTCGAACCCCGGCCGCTCGCCCCGCCCGAGGGCGGGCAGGTCGAGGTCGAGCGCCTCGGCGACGTTCGGCAGACGCGTGCGCTCGATGCCACGGCGGCTCGGGTCCGGAGCGGACCGCGAAGCAGGTGAGCCCTCCGCGGTCGAGGCGTTCGAGGACGTGCGGCCGGATCAGGAGTGGGCGGACGCCCGCGGCAGCGCATCGCTGTTGCAGCTCGAGACCGACGCGTTCGGGCAGCCGCGCGTGCAGGAGCGCGTCGCGGCCCCACGGTCGGGGTCTTCGAGCAGGAGCCACGAGCGGACCGTCGACGCGGTTGCCGCCATCGGCTCACCGCGCGCCTCGCTCGCCTGCGAACACCGTTCAGGAGCGCCTCAGCACGCGCTCAGGGTAGAGGTCGGAGGAGTCCCTCTCGCACGAGCCGGCGCGCGAGCACCGCCCGGGCGTCGCGGTCGGGGAGGACGTCGGCGCAGATCCCCAAGCACGAACGTCGGGTGTCGTCGCGATCCGGCGCATCGCGGGTTCGAGCCAGGCCGGCATCTCCAACCGGCGGTCGCCGAGCAGCACGACGAGGCGCTCGCCGCGGGAACGGAGCTCGCAGATCGAACCGTCCCGCCGGGCGAGCCGCGAGCCGTCCGAGATCTGCTCGAGCATCCACGGTCGAGGAGCGCTCCACGGATCAGCGGCAGCCGCGTCGAGGGAAGCGTTCGAACCGCGCGTCGACGATCTCGCGCGCATCGAGCGCATCCAGCGAGGCGCCCGCGCGCCGGAGCCGGTCGCGGGCGAGCCTTCGAGCCCGTCGAGGTCGGCCGGCCATCCGGCCGGGATCGGCTCCTCGAGGAGCGGGTCCGAGGCGACGCGCTCGAGCGGCGCGCACGAGTTCGCGCCACGCGACGACGTGGACGCCCACCGTGAGGTGGCCCGAGACCGAACGCTGGGTCGACGCCGCGTGCAGGGTGCCGGTCGGCATGTAGATGCACGTCGCCCGGGGCGATCCTGGGCGCGGGATCGGTTCGCGCTCGTCCTCGGCCGGCGCGGCGTGGACCTCCACGACTTGCGGCCGAAGGCCTGCAGCACTGAACACGTCGTGGGGGTCGTCGTGGAGCGCGAGGCCCTGGCGCCCGCCGGGCGTGACGTACGCGTTGACCTGGCACGGGTGGCCGAGCTCGACCTCGAGCTCGCGGCAGAACCGCGTGACGGGCTCGTGGTAGCGGTGGAGCCCCTGGAACACGATCGCGTCGCCCCATCCCCGAACAGCTCGAAGACCCGCGCCGGGTCGGCCATCCCCGCCACCGGTCTCCGAACCCGTCGTGCCCGAGACGCGTGTGAGGCGGACTCGGGGATCTGCTCGCCCGCCTTGACCAGGCGGAACGCCGGCGTTCGGGGCGAGGTGGTCGAGAGGATCCGGTCGACGTCGTCGAGCGTCAGCAGGTCGGCGAACCGAGCGGGTCCTCACCCGCGTGGACCACAGGGCGCCGGCCCCAGGTCTCGCGCAGGAAGCGTTCGGCGTCACCGATGCATCGGGCGAGCGGTCGCCGCGAGCCGCTGGCCCGCTCGAGCTCGGCGACCGAGGTCACGACGGGGCGTCCGGTCCCGTCCGAGTCCGCTTCGAGTCCTTCGTGTCGGAGTCGTGCTTGTCCGTGCCGTCCGCGTCGTTGCTGATCCTTGGCGTCGCCGTCCGCTGGTCCTTCGCGTCGCCGTCGCGGCCGTCCGAGTCCTGCGAGTCGGTGTCGTCCTTCTTTCGGCTGCTCCGTCTCGGCCGCGCTCGGCAGCCGGTGACACGGTCAGGATCGTCCTCGTCGGACAGCGTTCGGCCGTCGGTCGTTGCGCTCATCCATCGGTCAGTCTCCCTCCTCCGGTCCGCCATCGCGTCCACCCGGCGGGTGTCGCGCATCTCAGGTACTCCACGCACGGCCGCCGCGAACCGCGCCGGATCCTCCTCGAACCGCGTCAGGCAGCTCGCGGAACAGAAGTAGTAGGTCGTGTCCTCGAAGGTCGACCGGTACACGGCCGACGCGACGTCCACCGTCATGCCGCACACCGGGTCGATCGCCTCGTGCGTCGGGACGTCCGCCGGCGTCGCCGCGGCCAGGTTGCCGGCGGCCCGCTACCTGGACGAGCTCGGCGAGGATCGCCGACCGCGATCTCCTCGTGCGCGATCTTGCCCAGGTCCACACCGGCCGGCGCGTGGACGCGGGCCAGCTGCTCGATCGGACGCGCCCCGGTCGCGCAGGTACCCGAGCACCGGCGTCCGCCCGCTTGCGCGAGGCGACCAGGCCCACGTACGCGGCCGGGGTGGCGAGCGCGCGCTCGAGCGCAGCCTCGTCGTAGTGGCCCTGCGTGGCCACGACGATCGACCCGAGCGGTCGGTCACGTCGGCGTCCGCGAGCTCGAGCGAGGTCAGCGACGCGGTCGCGCGCCCGGGTAGTCCTCGGCGAGCCCGCCCTCGTCCACCACGACCGTCCGCCACCCGAGCGCTCCGGCCATCGAGGCGAGCGTGCCGACGGCCGGCGAACGGCCGATCACGACGAGTGCGGCTGCGGCAGGACGGGTTCCACGTAGACCTCCAAGGCTCCCTCGCTCTGGCAGGCGATCGGCACGGTGACGACGCGCCTCGCGCGCTCGGCGGCGAGCTCCTCGGGCGGGCCGAGGAACAGCAGCCGCGGCGTGCCCTCCTCCGAGCGCCTGGAGCGCCTCGCCGATCACGGTCGGTTCGGCGCACGCGCCGCCGAGCCACCCGTGGACGCGGCGGTCGGCCGTGATGAGCGCCGTCGACCCCTCCTTGCCCGAGGACGGCGCCCGGCGCCACACCACGGTCGCGAGACACGAACGGCCGTCCCCGGCGCGAGAGATCGCTCGCGAACGCGGGGAGCGTCGGCGTTCACGCGCTGGGCGCCCCCGCTTTCGCGGCCTGGATCGCGTCCCAGACCTTCGCGCTCGTGAGCGGCATGTCGATGTTCCGCACGCCCGAGCGGCCACAGCGCGTCGATCACGGCGTTCACGTAGGCGGCCGGCGACCCGACCGTGGCCGACTCCCCGACGCCCTTGGCGCCGATCGGGTGGTGCGGCGACGGCGTCACGGTCTCGCCGAGCTCGAACCGCGGCGTCTCCCACGCGGTCGGCAGCAGGTAGTCGAGGAAGTTCGACGCCGATGCAGTTGCCCTCCTCGTCGAACGTGATCAGCTCCATCGCCGCGATCCCGAACCCCTCGCGTGAGCCCGCCCGTGGATCTGGCCCTCGACGATCATCGGGTTGATGCGGACGCCGCAGTCGTCGACCGCGACCATCTTGTTGCACCTTCCACACGCCCGTGTCCGCGTCGACCTCGACGACCACCGCGTACGTGCCGAACGGGAACGTGAGGTTGGGCGGGTCGTAGTAGGTGACGCCCTCCGAGCCCGGCCTCCATCCCGTCGGGGAAGTTCGTGTAGGCCGCGAACGCGACGTCCTGGATCGTCACCGCCTTGTCGGGCGCGCCCTTGACGGTGAACCGGCCCGCCTCGAACTCGACGTCGTCCTCGGAGACCTCGAGCAGGTGGGCGGCGAGCTTCCTCGCCTTGTCGCAGCAGCGTCGCGAGCCACCATCGCCGTGGCCGCCCCGACCGTCGGCGTCGAACGCGACGCGTAGGTGCCCAGGCCGTACGGCGTGTCGTCCGTGTCGCCGTGCATGCACCTTGATGTCCTCGGGCTGGATCCCGAGCTCGGAGGCCACGATCTGCGCGAACGTCGTCTCGTGCCCCTGGCCCTGCGGTCTGCGAGCTGATCTTCAGGATCGCCTTGCCGGTCGGGTGCACGCGGAGCTCGGCTCCGTCGTTCATCTTGAGCCCGAGGATGTCGTAGTCCTTGTGCGGGCCCGGCGCCCACGACCTCGGTGAACGCTCGCGAGCCCGATCCCGATCAGGCGGCCCTGCTCGCGCGCCTCGGCCTGCTCGCTTGCGCAGCTGCTCGTAGCCGACCTTCTCGAGCGCCAGGTCCATCGCGCCGTGGTAGTCGCCCGAGTCGTACTCGAATCCCGTCGCCGCACTTGTACGGGAACTGGTCCTTCTTGGATGAAGTTCTTCCTGCGGAGCTCGGCCGGATCCATGCCGATCTCGTACGGCGGCGTTCTGGACGAGGCGCTCGATCATGTACGAGGCCTCGGTCACGCGGAACGAGCACCGGTACGCGACGCCGCCCGGCGCCTTGTTGGTGTAGTAGCCGTCGGCCGTCACGTGCGCGGCCGGGAGGTCGTAGGACCCGCTCACGATGTGGAACAGCCCGACCTTGAACTTCGACGGCTGGGCGTCGGCGTGGAAGCGCGCCCTCGTCCGCGTCGAGCGAGACCCGCAGGCCCGGTCATCGTGCCGTCGGCCTTGAGCGCCATCTCGCCGCGCATGTAGAAGTCGCGCGCGAACCCGGTCGAGATCAGGTTCTCGCTGCGCTCCTCGATCCACTTCACCGGATGGCCGAGCAGCAGCGAGGCCGCCGTCGCGACCACGTACCCCGGATACACCGGCACCTTGTTGCCGAACCCGCCGCCGAGGTCCGGCGAGACGATCCGGATCTTCTCCTCCGGAAGGCCGGCGACGAGCGCGAACACGGTTCGGATCGGCGTGCGGGGCCTGGGAGGTCATGTAGATCGTGGCCTGGCCGGTGCGCCGGGTTCACGTCGGCGATGCACCCGCAGGTCTCGAGCGGCGAGGGTGCGAGCGCGGGTACCACGTGTCGAGCGAGACGATCTTGTCGCGCCTGCGCGAACGCGGCGTCGGTCGCCTCCTGGTCGCCCGGACTCCCAGTGGTAGATGTGGTTGTCGGTCTGGCCCTCCTTCTCGTCGCGGATCACGGGCGCGCCGTCCGCCTGTCGCCTGGTCCGGCGACGACGACGACCCCGAGCGGCTCGTAGTCGACGTCGATCAGCTCGAGCGCGTCCTTGGCGATGTAGGGGTCGGTCGCGATCACCGCCGCGACCTCCTGGCCCTGGAACCGCACCTTGTCGGTGACGAGCACCGCCTGCGTGTCGCCCGACAGCGTCGGCATCCACGCCAGGTTGTGCTGTGCCATCAGCTCGCCGGTGACGACCGCGATCACGCCCTCGAGCGCCTGCGCCGCCGAGGCGTCGATCCCGTTCAGCTTCGCGTGGGCGTACGGGCTGCGCAGGATCGCCATGTACAGCATCCCGGGCAGATGGATGTCGTCGATGTAGTTGCCGGCGCCGCGGATGAAGCGGTCGTCCTCCACGCGCCGGACGCTGTGACCGATCCCTCGGATCTCTTCGACCTCGGATGCCATGCTTCGAAATCCTCCTAGCTCGCCACGGACTCGTCCGCGGCTCTCGGCCGGTGCCTCGCGCCAGGTCGCGCCCGGCCGCCTGGATCGCCTTGACGATGTTCATGTAGCCGGTGCAGCGGCAGATGTTGCCCGAGATCGCCCAGCGCACCTCGTCCTCGGACGGCGAGGGGTTCTCGGCGAGCAGCGCCGAGCCGGTCAGCATCATGCCCGGCGTGCAGAACCCGCACTGCAGCCCGTGCTCCTCCTTGAAGGCCGCCTGGATCGCGTGGAGCTGCCCGTCCTGGAACAGGCCCCTCGACCGTCGTCACCTCGCGGCCGTCGGCCTGCACGCCGAACATCGTGCAGGACTTGATCGGCCGGCCGTCGAGCAGCACCGTGCAGGCGCCGCAGCTGGTGGTGTCGCAACCGACGTGCGTGCCCGTGAGCCCGAACTCCTCCCGGATCAGGTGCGCGAGGAGCATCCGAGGCTCGACGTCGGCACTGCGGTCGGCGCCGTTGACCTTGACCGTGATCTCCATCGTTCCCCTTTCGATGCCTAGGCCGCGCGGAGCCTTCTCGAGCGCCGTGGCGAGCCCACGTCGCACGTACACGTCGACGATGTGGCGCTTGTACTCGGCGGAACCGCGCACGTCCGTGACGGGCGAGGATGCCTCCGCGGCCAGACGCCCCGCCTCGGCGAACGCCGCCTCGGTCGGTTCGGCACCGGCCAGGCTCGCCTCCGCGTCCGTCGCCTGCAGGTTCTTCGAGCCGACGGCGGTGAGGCCGATGCCCGCGCGCTCGATCGTGCCGTCCGACAGCGAGAGGTGCAGGGCCGCGGCGACCGTCGCGAAGTCGCCGACCTTGCGCTCCATCTTCAGGTAGGTACCACCGGACGAGCCGGCCGGCTGCGGGACCCGGACCTCGGTCAGGATCTCGTCGGGCTCGAGCGCCGTCGTGAACGTGTCCTCGAGGAACTCGGAGATCGGCAGCTCGCGTTCGCCGCGCCCGCTCCGGAGCACCACCGACGCCTGCAGCGCGAGCATCACCGAACCCCAGTCGCCCGCCGGGTCCGCGTGACACGAGCGAGCCGCCGATCGTCCCGAGGTTGCGGACGATCGGGTCCGAGATCTGCGGCGCGGCGGCGGCCATCACGGGGTAGCGGGCCTTGAGCAGGTCGGAGCGTTCGAGATCGCGGTGGCGGGCGAGCGCGCCGATCGCGAGGTGGCCGCCGGCCTCGGCGATCGAGTCCATGCCGAGCCGGCTGATGTCGATCAGGTGGGCGGGCGCCGCCAGCCGAAGCTTCATGACCGGGATCAGGCTCTGCCCGCCGGCCAGCACCTTCGCCTCGTCGCCGTGTTCGGCGAGCAGCTGGAGGGCCTCCTCGAGCGAATCCGGCCGGTGGTACTCGAACCTCGACGGCAGCATGGAGAACCTCCTCGCTCGGAGCCGGTGGCGCGCAACGTCATACGCCGCAACGACCGGTACGACGACTATCCCTCCGCGCTCGTCGAACGGTCAAGTCAATCTGCGGGGGTCTGGGTATCGTCCGGCCGTGTCCGGTCTCGAACCGAGGTTTCTGGAAGGTGGTACTCCCGCTCATCGTCGGCGGGATCGTGCTGGTCGTGCTCGTCCTGGTGTTCCGGCCCGTCGCGCGGACGGGCGCGGTCGCCTACGCGCAGGCCAACCTCCGGCGGGCGGCCGAGGCGGCGGAGCACCTGGCCACGGACGGCTCGCTCGCGGACGCGGACCGAGAGACGATGGCCGTCGAGGGCCGGGTCGACGACCTGCTGCTGATCGACCCGGACCAGAGCTCGAACGATCCCGAGGTGGTCAGCGTGCTCGCGACCGACTCGGCGTGGACGGGTTCGGCCCGGGCCGAGACCGGGGAGTGCTTCTGGATCCAGCGTGGCCGCCGGTGCCGGAGGCTCCTTCGGGACCGTCCGCGGCACCGGGACCGACTGCTCCGCCGACGAGGCGGAGCCTCGCTCCACCGGGGACCTGGCCCGAGCCCTAGGTGCCCGAGCGCGAGCCGAGGTTGCCCGAACGCGGAATCGCGCGAACGAACGCCCAGGGCTAGCATCGGAGGTTCCACCCGTTGGAAAGGGGGACCCGTGGCACGCGTATCGGTCACCGTCAACGGGAACGCGCGCGAGGCGGAGGTCGAACCGCGCACGCTCCTCGTGTACTTCCTCCGGGAGACGCCTCGGGCTCACCGGGACCAACGTCGGCTGCGACACCTCGTCGTGCGGTGCGTGCACCGTCCTGCTCGACGGCGAATCCGTGAAGTCGTGCACGCTCCTCGCCGTCCAGGCGGAGGGTCGCGAGGTCACGACGATCGAGGGGCTGGCCACCGACGGGGAGATGCATCCGATCCAGGACGCGTTCCACCGCAACCACGGCCTCCAGTGCGGCTACTGCACGCCGGGCATGATCATGGCGGCCGCGAGCTTCCTGCAGGAGACCCCCGACCCGACCGACGAACAGGTGCGCGAGTCGCTCGAGGGCAACCTCTGCCGCTGCACCGGCTACCAGAACATCGTGAAGTCGATCCTCGACGCCGCCGGGACGATGTCCGGCGCGAAGGCCTGAGGGGTCGAGATGGCGATCACCGAGAAGTTCGTCGGACAGTCGGTCCTGCGCAAGGAGGACGCCTCGCCTCCTGACGGGGCAGGGAGCTTCGTCGACAACCTGACGCTCCCGGCATGCTCTACCTGGCGGTCGTCCGGAGCCCGTTCGCGCACGCACGCATCGTGAAGGTCGACGTCTCCAAGGCGCGCGAGATGCCGGGCGTGGTCGGGGCCTGGAGCGGCGAGGAGCTCGCGGGCGAGTGGGCCGGCCCCTGCCGATGGTCTGGCCGATCACCGAGGACATCAAGACCTCCGATCACTGGCCCATCACGAAGGACAAGGCGCGGTTCCAGGGCGACGGCGTGGCGGTCGTCGTCGCCGAGTCGCGCGGGATCGCCGACGACGCGGCCGAGGTCGTCGCGGTCGAGTACGAGCAGCTCACCCCCGTCCTCGATCTCGAGGAGGGGGCCAAGGATGGTTCCCCCTCGTGCACGACGAGCTCGGGACCAACGCCGTGGTGCACTGGAGCCACGGCGGCGGCGGCGACCAGGGCGTGTTCGACACCGCGCCCGTGCAGCTCCGGCTCCGCTACGAGGCTCCGAGGATCACGCCGAGCCCGATCGAGCCGCGTGGCGCGCTCGCCTCCGTGGTGCCCGGCGATGGGCGAGTTCACCCTGTGGACCTCGACGCAGATCCCGCACATCGCCCGGGTCACCCTGTCGGGCACCACCGGGATCCCCGAGCACGAAGCTCCGGATCGTCGCGCCCGACGTCGGTGGGGCGTTCGGCGCCAAGCTCAACGTCTACGCGGAGGAGGCGCTCTGCCTCGCGCTCGCCCGAAGGACCGGGCGAGCGGTCAAGTGGATCGAGGACCGTTCGGTGAGCTACGCCGTCACGGCGCAGGGCCGCGGCGTGATCCACGACGTCGAGGTGGCGGCCACCGAGGAGGGCAAGCTCCTCGGGTTCCGGGTGAAGGAGCTGGCCGACATGGGGCGTACTTCCAGCTCCTCACGCCGGGGATCCCCGAGCTCGGGGGCTGGGTCTACATGGGCCCCTACGACACGCAGGGCTACTGGTACGAGTTCACCGGCGTCATGACCAACAAGGCGCCGACGGACGCGGTCCGCGGGGCCGGGCGGCCCGAGGCGACCTACGTCGTCGAACGCGCGGTCGACGCGCTCGCGCGGCACGTCGGCAAGGACCCGGCCGAGATCCGGCGCATCAGCTTCGCGCCGAGCCACGCGGAGGCGAAGCCGTCGCTGATGGGGCTGCAGATCGATTCGGCCGACTACCTGCCGGCGTTCGAGCGCGCGCTCGAGCTCGCCGACTACGACCAGTACCGCAAGGAGCAGGCGTCCCGCCGCGAGAGCGGGAGGTCAAGCAGATCGGGATCGGGCTCTCGAGCTACATCGAGATGTCCGGGCTGGCCCCATCGAACATCCTGGGCGCGCTCCGGTACGCGGCCGGCGGCTGGGAGGCGGCGCAGGTCCGATGCCAACCGACCGGCAAGGTCGACGCTCAACATCGGGACGCTCGCCCGCACGGCCAGGGTCACGACACCGTCTGGTCGCAGATCGCGGCCGACGAGCTGGGCGTGCACCCCGACGACGTCGAGGTCCTGCACGGCGACACGTCGATCTCGCCGCTCGGGATGGACACGTACGGCTCGCGCTCGATCTCGATCGGCGGCGCGGCGCTCGTCGTGGCGCTGCAGAAGATCAAGGAGAAGGCGCGGCACGCTGGCGGCGCACGAGCTCGAGGTGGCGGAGGACGACCTCGAGTTCCGGGACGGGGCGTTCCGCGTGCAGGGGGCGCCCGAGAAGGTCCGGACGATCCCCGAGCTGGCCGCGTCGGCCTGGACGGCGCACGACCTGCCCGACGGCTACGAGCCCGACCTCACGGCGATCGCGACCTGGGACCCGAAGAACTTCACCTGGCCGTTCGGGACCCACGTCTGCGTCGCCGAGGTCGACACCGAGACGGGAGCGACCACATCTGCTCCGGTACGTCGCGGTCGACGACTGCGGGCGTGGTGATGAACCCGATGATCGTCGACGGGCAGGTGCACTCTCCAGCGCGCCCACGACCAGGAACTTTGGTGCCCGCGGACTCACGATGGCTTTCCCAGGTTCATGCGTAGGCGATCCCCAACACGGATGTGGAAACGAACCGGAGTGTCCGACGTAACCCTGCGTAAACCGAGGTGTGGTGACCGGATTCCTCAGCGGGTTTTTACATGAACACGATGGGTTCATCGACTTTGCCACTTCACCGGTGATTTTGAGGATGGACTGCGCGTGTTTGTTTGCCGAAAGAACGCTGAATTCTGCGGGCGGTGAAGGCAGAACGTTCCATCTCCTGCGACCATGACGAAAATATGAGCGAGCCGGACGGTTTCGAGTCAGTAAAAATGTAATCGCCCATGAAACGGACCACAGTTATTAAGGAATCTAACGATTTGTTCATTCGACCCCGAGCGATTGTTCATGCTGAAGAACATCGAGCACCGGCGATCCATTGCCGCCAATATCACTCAACTTAAAACGCGACCACTCAGCTGGGCGAACACTGGAACGCAGCAGTATCGAAGGTCGCGCCCGGGTAAACAAACAGAAACCACGGACCGCTCCGTTCGAAACTTCGGCTTGCCAGGCTACACACGATGCCGGAACGTCAACATCCCGGATACAATTCAGTATCAGGCCGGGACTTACCTGCAACTGCTTCACGTTCAGTGGCACGATTAACCTGCGATGAAGAAGCGCGCGTCACGCTTTCCTTTTAGGAAGTGCTTCCCACTGCAGGGCCGCCCAGGGTGGTGGGTAGGATTGAGAACGACAGCTGAAGGTGTCGCAGTGTGAATCGATCAACCGGCGTAGCATCGGTAGGCCCCCTCCGCGCTGCGGATGCTGGTGCGAGCGTCAGAAGCTGTTGCCGTCCCCAGCCCAGCCAGCAATTAGAAGTGTAACCGATGGTAGAAAAGGCAATGGTCTGGCGCTACGTTGCCGGTTTTGGCGCGACCGCTTTTTCTTGTTTAGTGCTGTTCTTCGAAATTGCCTCTCCCAGCGCAATAAATTCACGGCGGCGGAGACGCGCGACTGCCACACCTGTGCCGTCACCTACGTGCGAAGGGCAGTTGCACTTTCATTCGTTGCGCCCCGGACAATAAGCGCCAGGTCCACGCAGCGCTGCTCAATTCGCCGCCGTCTCGGAGCTGACTTCGCGCTGGTGCCGTCCCCGTTCCTGTGCGCGACGATCTTTGAAACGCGCCGCCATCAGCTCCTCTGACCGGTTGATCGCTCCGCGGCGAAAGTGACGGCATGAATTACCGCGTTTCCCCGACGTCGTTAGGTCAGCGCACTGGATGAAACGCGATCCCTCTTTGGGAGATTCGTAATCCAGTTTCGATCGGAGTTCATTGAAGATTTATCGCGCCAGTAGCGGCGTAATCATAACGACGTGCCACAGCCTGTGTCTGTTATCGCACAAGACACCACCGCCGCGTCCAGTCCTCCGACTCTCCACCGGCGACAGCCGCCGGTGGGATCGTTACGCCAGCAGTGCAATCTGTTGACCGAGCTGGTCAAGCCTGCAAAGCAGGTGGCGAATCAACGGGACCGCACCTAAAGCTCAATCAGACGGAACAAGAGCCACACGAATAGATCCGTTTTTGTTGTGCTGAAGGCACACACCGGCGTCGCAACTTCGAGGGCGACGCCTCGCTTTGACTCCGAAGACCGCTTCCGATCAGTTGCGGCGCAACTAACTCTACGCGGCAGTAACTTTCAGTCACACGATGATGCCGCGTTGTGGCAAGCGTTTCCGACAACGGATTCCTCGGTCGTGGAATCGGCCGAATTCGTATCATCGATCGCCGTTAAGCGGCGGCGATTCGTTAACACGCCATATCCGCAAAGTGGCGACGGCAGAACACATGAACATTGCCGCTTGATGCGATGTTTGCACTGGCCTGCCGAGCGCGAAGGCGATCTCGACCAGTCGAAGTAGCGGGCGACCATGATCCACAACAGCGCGCGGGTTCAACGCCCGCACGGGAAATCCTCGAGCTGGCGCGTTCCGATGGCACTTTGATCGATCCGTCACTTCAGAGAGTTGCCAACATTGTTTTCAAACTCGAGGAGCAATAATGAAACCGAGGAATTCGGAAATCACAGAGGAAGCGTTGTTCGAACCATCGCTCCGTTCAATCTGGCTCAAAAAGGCGGACAATTTTTTGAAGTTTGGCCGAATCAACCGACGCATCACCTCCACACCTGGGATTTTGCGGCGACGCACGGCGATCCTCAGCCAGCCACCTCGGGGATGACGGTCTTCGCGGGTAGGCGCGCGCAAGATATCATGAGACGTCACCAAACATAGAGTGTTAAGTCTTGTTGGCGTGCAAAACGGGCGAGGCGGAACCGCCTATTCGTTTCGCAATCCGGCGATGGCGGGATGTTGCACCGTCATCGCACTACCATGATCGCGAAAATCCGGGGAAGGCTGGGCGATTTTCTGGCCGATGCCGCGCTGGGAGACTTCCGGTGGATCTGGCTCCCACGCAGGTGGTTTCTGGGCGGAGTTTCAGGAGCGTTCGGGTCTAACGTACCAGTGTACACCCCGCACTCAAATCTACAGGGCGGATTTTCTCTACAAATGGAAAAGCTCGCGGGCGAAGGCGGTTTCCATTCGTCAAATGGCAGACTGGTCGCCATCGCCGGTTCGAAGCCGGTCGAGGAGCGGGCGCGATTTCAGTCGCCAGGAAACAGCGACGATTGGGGCATCTATTCGCGAATATAATGAGGATTCAAAAGGATGGATCATCAGCATTGAGGAGATTATCTGCACAGCACCGACTCCCGGTTCACAGACGATCCGGATCGTCAAACTCGATCACGGATCAGCGCCAGCCTGACCTGGCTGCCAACCGAGTTCTCCAGACTGCGCCTCCAATGCAATATCACGTTTTCTGGCGGCACGTTCTTCATGTCAGGTCGCGATAGCCAGTTCAGTCTTCCATTCCAGATTATCTCAGACTTTTACGGCGCTCACAAATTTTGATACACCAAAAAATGCCTAACCATTCCCTTCTCTCTGCACTATGAAAAATTCGTTATGCATTTGGTTTCCACCAAGCGTTCGCCGGTGGCGCATAAAGGCAAGAAGTTGGCATGGTTGCGACACTTTGCCCGAATTTCAGGTTCGCTCGCCCGCGAAATCGGTGGCGACCGGAATTACGGTGACGGTTTGGCAAAAGCGCCGACTGGGGATCCGCACGCCGTCGATGCGCGTCCCAGTTTCGTCGTGGCGCTTCCGAAGTACGATGTGCTAATCGAAGGCGGCGCGGAACTCGAACTCGGCTGGCTGCGCCCATTACTGCAAAGATGCGCGGAACTCGAAGATCGATTCAGCTGGCGGGGCGCGTCGTAGCGTCGCAGGGAGTGAAATTGTTGAACCGTCGCCGCGCCACCCGCGCCGCGGGAGATGTTCACGCGCTGGGCAATCCGCATTTCATGACAGATCCGATCATCGCAAAGGCCGTTGCCCTGCATATCAGCGACGTTTTTGCTGCAATCGATTCGCTAATGCCGCCAGTTACCAGGCGAAGCACGAGTTCGAAGCACAATCTGTGCGGCTTTGCAGATGGAGCGCAGCCATGGCTTCCATTAAAGAACGTCATTGGTGTATGCGTTAAGCGGCGCGCCTGCCACTTTGCTCGAAGGTTGAGCATCGATCGATACGTTTCTCCGAGCCAAAACCGGGCATTCCTCATCTGCCTTCGCATCTGGCTGATGTGATGATCTCAGCGCAAATAAGCGCGGAACATCAAGGGCGATCCTCAATCGAAACTCATTTCCGCGATCGAAAGATCGCGGAGAAAGTTACCACTGTGGTGTTTTCGACCTAGCGGGCGAGTGGTTGAGTTCGCTCGGGGATTTTCGGCATGCCGCTGCCGTTCAAACAATTTGCAACAGCCTTGAATTAACCAGGTGATAAAGGCTGAGCTGGGCAATGCATTAGGGGACGAAGCTATAGCTGGGAAATAATGTTTGGCGATCTTTGCGATCGATCTTTTTCTGCCGTGGCTGCTGGTTTTTATCTCGAAGCCTTCTACACACGGCTGGTGCAGCGCGGAATCTCATCTTTGTGTCGACATCGATGGCGCAGATGGCAAGCACCTCAATTATAGCGTTTGCCATCCTGTGATATTACTGCAGTTCAGGCGGAAAGTCTTCCACGCCTTCCCCTACGCGATCTGGGTTCAGGCACTCAACGCTTCATTGGGCTGCAGCGATAGTATCGCACAGCCACTGGCAAATACACCAGCGCATCGGGAGGCGATCATTGATCAGCTCATGTCATACTGGCGGTGCTTTGCGGTGTTACCGCGCCAGAATGAATCAGAAACTCTCGGTAACGAGGGGAGATCCGCAGCAGCTGTGCCGGCGACACCGTTACCGTCGTCAGTTCGACTGAATACAAATGCTTACAGCTGGTTTTTATTGGCGATGCGGCGCGCTCGCCTTTTATTGTCTTACCCAGAAAATTCCTGATATGGACTCTGGAACATAACTTTGTTGAAACGATTCGCGTGGGTCTCTTGTGGCTTGATACCAATGATCAGTTATTTCTCTGTTTACTACCACATGAGCCTTCAGGTATGGTAGTGACCCCAGTGTTTGTTTCTGAATCATGAGATGTTTGTCAGTGTTCCAGCCTTATCCCTGTCGCTTATATAGTGATGTGTGCAGGATTGGCAGTTTAGAAACCGCTCCTCCACTCCAGGCTGCAGCAAACTGGTTGTTTCGCTGGTGTCAGGAATCAGCAGTCTGTTTCTCTCTCTATCAATAGTGGGATCACCTTCCGGGCGGCTGGGTTGTCTGCACTCTGGGCGCAATGCTCCTCATTGCCGACCGCGATCCGCGGATCGCCACCACGAACTACAAACAGCGCGGCGGAGAAATGACTCGGTGCCTGATCGTTACCGCGGCGCAGCCGCGATAAATTTACCACAGAGATATTTGAGGCTCTAAATCGACGCAATGCGACACACCGACCAGGTTCTGTTCAGCAATTTCCACGATTTCGCGTGGTCGATTTTCCTCGGCCCGACGGCGCACTCGAATCGTAATTGCGATCCGCAGCGCGATGATGATTATCTTCCTCCCGAAATGGTAAGTGGTTTTGCGTCACAACTCGTGGCTTTACGCTGGCGGAAATTAATGTTGGCACATGGCGCACGTCACTGCCACTTTCTCATCCGCTGCACGTTCGCACTTTACTATAACTACAGCCGGCGGTATTCAGCGCGTCACTGCACAACTTCCGGCACACGGCCGAGGTGGGTCCTCGGCGGTTACCAGCGCCGTCATTTATCATCAATCACGCGGTAGTAGCCGCTGAATCAGTTCATCGCGTTTCTTTGAAGAAAAGACGCGCCCCTTCGATTCAGTTCTGCCAGGGCGATCGATGCGGTGCTGATTCTCAATGTGAGCACCATCGTCATTGCGATGATTTTCACGCTCATCGCGACGGCACGGCACATCACCATCACGGGCACGGCAGAAAAGCACACAGGGGGAAAACATGATCTAAACCTTCGATCTCTGCGCACACATATCACTGTTCTGGCGGATACGTTCATTGACAGCAATCACCGCGCCCCTATCACCGGCTGCGAAACAGAATTTACATTGGCAGGCTGGGGCCGCAGCTCGACGGTGATTTGTTGGTATAGCGATCGGCACGGCAGCGTGGTGATGTCGTGATGCCGACGTAGTCGCGGCCTACAGCGGCATTCTCCCATTTGATCTGCGCCATTCAGTTAAAGATCGCGGATGCGTTCTTGCGAAGTGGAAGCAATGGCGATTCACTCGTTGCCGCGATAACCGCGTCACGGCAGGGTTGGCGTCGCTGATGAGATTTGCGCCATTATTTACCCTGTTGTGGCACTACGGGCAAAAAGCGCGGATGATATGCGCGATTTATTGCGCGGAAGAATATCGCCAGGGCTAAATTAAAACATTCACGATCAAAACACAGCATTGCCGCCAGGATGTTTCACGGGAATTACACGGTGGACCAGCGGGGGACGCCTGCGCATGGACCCCGTAATCCTCTGGCAAATAATCGCCGCATATGTGTTGCCCCTAACCGGGGGCGCCATCAGCGCGGCGTTTCCGATTATCGCATCGGTGCTTTGCGGAATGATCTCCATCGCCGCTGGCACTCTGTTCCGTGTACGTTCCATTACGATCGGGCCGGAGACGCTGCACTTCGGCACATATGGTGGATTGATATTGTTAGCCGCGGGAAGCGGATTACCTGTTGTTCTTGTTGATCAGCAAGTTTGTCCACCACGTCTGCCGCTTAGCGCGCCGCCTGATCTTCTCGACCTTTAGATGCCACCCGGCATTTTTAGTGATATCGCGATCGCCCTGATCGCGGCGCTGGCTGTATACACAGTACGAGCGATGGTATTGCCTCGGAGTCGGCCGCGGGGATCACGCGAGTGACGCGGGCGGCGATGGTCACTGTTCGCGGCGTTGTGCATTTCACAAGGTGCCGGAGGGCCTGGCGCTGGGTGATCTTCACGATCGGCGCCGGATTCCATCGTTTTGCCCGCATTCGGATGGGTAGCGCTTACCAAGCCACCACCCTGGCGGGCGGAGCGATTGGATACTTCCTGTTAGGCAACAGTTCGATATTCTGGCTCCACTTCTGATGGCACACGTAGAGGCGGCGGCTTCATCTATCTGGCGGCACATGCCGTGATCGGCGAACTTCTCTGTTATGAAGCAATTGGTGATAACAAGTTTTTAATGGGTATCCACCGTAATCGCCTTGCTAAATTTCCTGGCTGAAGGTACTGGCTTTGCACTAAGCGGCGTTTACGCGTGCGCGAGCAATACGTAA
>ERZ1370068.8123-contig-7000_pt1 | contig 51261 bp, 59 predicted proteins | sample MGYA00561227_ERZ1370068 | MGnify/ENA primary metagenome ERZ1370068 (study PRJEB38410, sample SAMEA6850437) | metagenome | study: Metagenomic assessment of the ecological functions of the soil: analysis of the soil microbiota associated with the... | reverse complement strand
ATGTACTTCGTTCCAGTTACGTATTGCTGATGCGAGTGCGATGCTTCACCGTGGTTGGCTCCTCTGCCGTTCCAACGCGGCGTCCCGTGTGTTGGTTTGCAGCGTCGTCTCGGTCGTGAAAGCAGTCGCTCGAGTCACCCGTTAGTCACGCGACATGGCCGTCTGTTACAGCGGTCGAGGTGGACCCGTTGGACCGGGCCGGTCACCTGCGCGGTGAGGATCGCCGCTGAGCGTCCAAGGGCCTGACATCGGAGGCCACCCAGTGAGTCAGGATGCGCAACAGCCGTCGGGGGGGCCCGTGTCGCCGACGCGGCCGAGGCAGCATTCCTCCGCCTCGGCGGACCTTCCGTGGTCGAGGCGCTCCGGGGCGGTGACGAGCGGGCCTTGCAAGCCCCAGTCGATACGCATCAGGCGAGCCTTCGGCGGGTGGCGCGCCTCTACGTCGACAACTCGGCCGTGGTCGAGAGGTGGTGCAGGATACCTGGCTCGGGGTCATCCAGGGGCTCTGGGCCTTCGAGGGCCGTTCGTCGCTGAGACCTGGATCTTCCGGATCCTCATCAACCGCGCGAAGACTCGCGCCGTGCGGGAAACGGCGTGCCGTGCCGTTCGCCGAGCCTCGGTCGTCATTCGACCCGGACGACACGAGGCTCGCCGTCAACCCCGACCGCTTCTCCCTGCGGATCGGTCCGACCGGAGCCCGGTCACTGGGCGCAGTCGCCCCAAGATCTCGGACCGTCACCGGAGCGACGGCTCGTGGCTCAGAAACCCAAGACCGGCTTCGGGCCGCGATTGAGGGCTGCCCCCAGACCAGCGGCTCGTCGTAACCCTCCGAGACGTGGAAGGATGGTCGTCGGAAGAAGTGTGTAACGCCTTGGGTCTTCGCGAGACTAACGTGCGGGTGCTTTGCACCGAGCCACGGTCCAAGGTGCGAGCGGGCCCTGGCGTCCCATCTTGAAGGGGGTGATCCAGGATGGTCCGGTCTGCTGACTATGCCATGCCCGGAGCTTGAGGAACAGGTGACGGCGTACCTTGGAGGGAGCGTTGGCCCCGGACGATCGGGACCGCTTCGAGGCTGCACTGCCGGGTCTGTCCGGGCTGTGCGGAACTACCTCGCCGAGACGCGCGCTCGTGGTCAGCTCGCTCCACCGGCTCCGGCAGTGAGCCACCGGCGGATTCTCGCCGCCGACAAGGCGCGCCTGCTCAGGCTCTTCCGGAGCCGCGGACCCTCCAGCCATGCTCCCCGAGGCCAGCTGCCCCTCGGCCTTGGAGGACGCGCGCGCGTGGCGCTGGGGGACCACGTCGCCTACCTCTGGGAGTCGGACCAGGAGTTCGAGGCGACGGCGGACTTCCTGGCGGCTGAGGCTTGGAGCGCGACGAGATTAGGTGTGCTCCGTCGGCCACGAGGTCGCCAACAACCGCGTGCTGGCCTCCCTCGAGCGGCGGGGACTCGATCCCGAGGGACTCGGCCGAGAGGATCGCCTTCATGTCGCCTCGGGCCCCTCTCTCGGGCGACGCCATCCCTTCGCCACCTCGACGACCGAAGTCAAAGCTGCCGTGGATCGCGGCGTCCCGGCAATCCGGATCCTCGGCAACGCTGGATGGGGCCAGCCGGGCTGGCCGTCGGACAGCGATTCCTGCTGGCGATGGAGCACGGACGACGGATGTCCTGCGGCGGCTGCCCAAGCGTCGTCGGTCTGTGCCCCTGACGTGCGCGCCTGCCTGGGCGAATCCCTCCCTCAAGGGGCCTGGGTGCCATCCTCTGGATCTTCCGGCATGACATGCTCCGCCGAAACGAGGCATCCGTCTCCCGGCAAGCGGTTCCTGTAGGCATTGAAACCGGGACGTCTTCCAGGCTGGCATCGGCCGCCTCCCGGGTCCGGGAGCTCTTCGTCGGTGTTGTTCAAGCGCGCGCTGCCGCGGCCTGGGCCTGCAGGGGTTGGATCGCGATCAAGACGCGAGCGACTGAGTTCTGTTCAAATTCCTGTGACCACGCTCCTTCGTTCCGCCGGAATGGGGATCCGTATGCCGGGCCGCCGATACCCAACGATGCGGGGCCGGTCCACCCTGGGCGTTCTGGCCTGGTCAGGACGGCGGCTTCTGGGCAGGATGCTCGCCCCCGGGCCGTCACCGAGCCGTGCTCTGAGGCACTGGCCGCGGGGAGTAGTCAGCCCGTGTAGCGGAGGGCGCCTTCGTAGATCACTGGCACAGCTCCGGTGTGGAGCTTCCCTGGCTGTGGCCGCATTGTGCTCTCGGAGAGGCACGCCCGGGTCCGGCGTGAACCCGACGACAGCCAACTCCCGGACGAGCTGGTCCTCGGTCCGGGAAGCACTGCGGCTGCCCCGAGGAACTGGGTGAACACGAAGGGCTCGCCCGGCACGGGATTCCGTTTGCGGTGGGAGGGTGGTGCGGGAGAGGTGAGAGACGAACAGGCCGGCTCTCCGGCCGGGCCACTCGGGCCGCCTCTCCAGGCACGCCCGCCGGAACTCCGCCACGGAACGCGCGAGATTCAGATGCCATGGGCGACGGGGAGATCGGCGCAGTGGTCCCGGACAGGGGTCCATCCATGGCGGCGAGGGCTGGATGAGAGAGCGGCCGTCGACGGGATCCTCCCAGGCGCGCTGGGCGGCGCCAGAGCATCGGCGCCAGGAGAGGTCCATCCGAAGACAGTCCAGCCAGCCGTGCCAGCGAGGATCGCGTTGCGCCCTGCCCGCAGCCGAGATCGAGCACCCGCGCGCGATCGCCACGCCGCCACTCGGTCTCCGCGAAGATCGGATCAGGACGGGGTTCGGGGGACTGCGTGAACCCGGCCAGGTCCCGGATGCGCTCCACGGCGAGCCCGCGAGCGGGTCCATCTGCGAACCCTACCATGCGGCCGCAGGCCTTCAGGCGTTGGATGAGGATCGTGTCAGCGCTCCGCACCGGGCCATGTCCGTCTCGGACACCGGTCGGGACGTGATCGTCCGCCGCTCCCTTCCCGAACCCGCCAATGGCCACGGGGTAGAGTGTCGTCCGGGGCTGTCGCGGCGGCATCCGACTCGAGAGGAATAGGAGGTCCGCATGTCCCCCATCACCGCGCCGATTCCACCGGCGAAGGCGTGGCAGCTTCACTCGCTCATCGCGCTCACCGAACGGGGGTCGCGAGGCCGAGCTGCTGGCGAAAACCGCCGGGGGCAATCTCACGCTCTTCGCCTTCGATGCGGGGCGGGGACTCACCGAACACACATCGTCGTTCGACGCGCTCGTGCTGGTCCTCGAAGGCACCCTCACTGACGATCAGCGGGACGCCGTCCGCGCGACGCCGGGCAGCATCGTCCGCGCATGCCGGCCGACGTGGCCCACGCAGTCGATGCGCCGGAGGCAAGCCCGGCTGCGCTCATCATGCTGCGTGACCACACGGAGGGGGAGCGTAGTGGCCGTCTGAGTACGGCCCGGTCTTTCTATCCCTCGCTCTGCCTCGCCGCGTCAGTCCGGCCACCGGAGGAGCCGCTCGAACCGTCGGACGCGCCGCTCGGCGGCGCTCGTCGCGCCGGGCCGGCCACTTGCCCGCGCCCGGGCGAGCTCCGCGAGGATGCGATCGGCCACGATGTTCGCTTCACCCTCGTGGAGGTTGCACGGATCGAGGAAGAAGTGCCCGTGCTCGACCTCGTGGTCCCGGACGATGACCGGCGGATCGCCGGCGGCCAGCGCGTCGGCGAGGTCCCACGCCGTCGTGCCCGTGGCGGCCGGATCGATCGCGACACGAAGCCGGTCGAGCGGATTGTCGGTGGGATCCGGCACGACGCTCACGCTGACTCCCGGTTGACCCGACAGGCGCGCGAACCAGAGCTCGAGGTGGCGCGTCTCGAGATCCCGGATCCCCTGGTGGTCGCGCTGCTCCCACGCCTCGAGCGCCGCCATCGCGCCGACGATGCCTTCCTTGCCGACCTTCATGCCCCGGCCGATCCCCGAGTTCTGGAGGAACGCCGCCCGCACGAGGTCCTTGCGGCCGGCGACGATGCCCCGCGGTCGGCCCGCCGAGGAACTTGTGGGCGCTGTAGATCGCCAGGTCGGCGCCGGCGGCGAGGAACCCCCGGAGGTCGTATTCCGAGGCCAGGTCGGCGACGACCGGGACCCCGCGCGCGTGGCAGATCTCCGCGAAGCGCGCGAGCGGGAGCTGGCCGTTCTGCACCGTGTGGTGCGACACGACGAAGAGCGCGGCCGCCGTGCGCTCGCCGAGCCGGTGCGCGAGCTGGTAGTGGCGCACGTCCGTCGCCTGCCCCACCGGCACGACGCGCGCGCCTGCGAGCCGCGCGGCCTGCTCCACCGGCGCGCCGTAGCCGACCAGGTGCCCGGCCTGGATGACGACCTCGTCCTTCATGCCGGCCGCATCCGGCAGCGCTGCTCGATGCGGCCGAGATCGGCGCCGGTCATGCAGCCGGCCACGCCGAGCGTGATGCCGGCGGACGCGCTGGCGGTGATGAAGCCGGCCTCGCCCCCGGTCAGCCGCGCGATGACCGCGCTCGCCTTCCGCTGGAGGTCGCCGATCTCGACGAACTCGGGCAGGATCTCGGTCACCGCGCGCACGGCGTCCGGCACGACGATCGAGGCGCCCAGCGCGGTCATGGTCCCCGATACGTTGATGATCGGGCGAAGCCCGAGGCGGCGGCGGATGTCGGGATGGCGATCGTGGGGCGAGGTCACCGGTGGGTCCTCCTGGGTGGCGTCAATGGTGCTTCAGCTCGATCCGGCGGAGGAAGGCGCGGAGCCGCTCGTGGTCGGAGCTGGCGAGAATCTCGCGCGGCGAGCCCGCCACCTGGATGCGCCCCCGTCCATGAAGACGATCCGCGAGGCGACGTCCCGGGCGAAGGTCATCTCGTGCGTCACCACGACCATCGTCATGCCGTCCGCCGCCAGCTCCCGCACGACGGTGAGCACCTCGCCGATGAGCTCGGGGTCGAGAGCCGAGGTGATCTCGTCGAGCAGCAGCACCTTGGGCTCCATGGCGACCGCCCGGGCGATGCCCACCCGCTGCTGCTGGCCGCCGGAGAGCTCGATCGGGAGGCTCCCGAGCTTGTCGGCGAGGCCGACCCGGGCGAGCCAGCGCTCCGCCGCCCGGCGGGCGTCGTCCCGCGACAGGCCGCGGACCTTCCGGAGCCCCAGCATCACGTTCTCGAGCGCGGTGAGGTGCGGGAACAGGTTGAACAGCTGGAACACCATGCCGATGTCCGCGCGGATCTTCGAGAGCTCGCGGTCGCTGCGGCGCCGGCGCCGGCCGTCCCCGCCGTCCCGGAATCCAACCTCGACGCCGTCGACCTGGATCGAGCCGGCGTCGTAGGACTCGAGCAGGTTGATGCACCGGAGAAGCGTCGTCTTGCCGCTCCCCGACGGCCCGATGACCACGACGACCTCCCCTGGCGCACGTCGAGGTCGATGCCCTCCAGCACCGCGTGGGCGCCGAAGGACTTCCGGAGGTCTCGGATCCGGACGAGCGGGGCGCCGGCGTCTTCCTTCGGACGGCCTTCGGCCTGTGGGCTCACGGAGCTCCCTTCTTCGGACCGCCTCGATCGAAGGGCCTGCGGCCCGGGGCAGCCGGTGGGGCCATCACGCGCTCCTATTCCCGCACGTAGGCGAAGCGCGCCTCGAGCCGGCGGCTCGTCAGGGACAGACTGTAGTTGATCGCGAAGTACATGAGAGCTCCGAGGACGTACATCGGCAGGGGCACGTACGTCCGGCCGATGACCTGCTGGATCGCCAGCATGAGGTCCACGATTCCGACGAGGGACACCAGCGCGCTCCCCTTGACGGTGTCCACCACCGCGTTGATCCACGGCGGCAGGAAGCGACGGAGAGCCTGCGGGGCGATCACGCAGAGGAGCCGCTGCGCGAAGGTCAGGCCGATGGCGCGTCCGGCGTCGGTCTGGCCGCGGGGAATCGACTGCACCGCGCCCCTCACGATCTCGATCACGTGGGCCGTCTTGAAGGCGGCGAGCGCGAAGACCGCCGCCCAGAAGTTGCTCAGGTTGATCCGGAACACGGGCAGCCCGTAGTAGACGAAGAAGATGAGGACCAGGAGCGGGACGCCGCGCAGGAAGTCGCTGTACATCCGGATCGGCCAGTAGAGCCAGCGGGGGCCGAACGCGAGGGCGACGCCGAGGACGAGCCCGGCGGCGAGCGACAGGAGGACCACCAGGGCCGACACGTGAAGGGTGACGAGGAGGCCCTGCCACAGGAACGGCAGGCTCTGGAGCGCGAGGCTCATCGGCCGACCGCGAACCGCCGCTCGACCCGCCGGAGGGCGTAGAGGAGCGCATAGCCGGTGGCCAGATACATGGGCGTCACGACCACCCAGACCTCGATCACCCGGAAGGAGTTGGTCTTGATCCACTGCGCGCCGTACGTCAGCTCGGGGACGGCGATGACGGACGCGAGCGACGTGTCCTTGAACAGCGAGATGAAGGCGTTGCTGAGGGACGGCAGCACCACCCGGAACATGGTCGGGAGCCGGACGTGGAGGAGGCGCTGCCAGCGCGTGAGACCGATGGCCATGCCCGCGTCGACCAGGCCGCGCGGCACCGCGTCGAGGCCGGCCCGGAAGACCTCGACCAGGTAGGCGCCGGCGTAGGCCGGAGAGGGTGATGACGAAGCTCGTCGTCGCGTCGTAGGCGAAGCCGCCCGCGCTGGGGATTCCGTAGAAACGACGAGATACACGAGGAGGAGGAGCGGCACGTTGCGGACGAACTCGACGTAGGCGGCGACCGCGGCCCGCACCGGCCGCGCCCGAGCCCGTGTAGGCGAGCGCGAGGGCAAGGCCGATCACCATCCCGATCAGGATGGAGACGAAGGCCAGCTCGAGGGAGAGGAGGAGCCCGCTCGTCAGGCGGTCGAAGTGCCGCCAGATGTAGGTGTAGTTGAAATGATAGGACACGCGGGTCGGTAAGCCGAGCCGGGAAGCCGAGGGGCCCTCCCGGCGGGCGCGCTCGCCGCCGGGAGGGCATGGCCGGCGCCGGGCTCAGATCGGGGAAAGCCGGGCTTGCGGTCCGGGGCTTCACTCCGAAGAACTCCTCGAGCGCCGCGTCGTAGATCTCGTTCTGGTGGCCGTACATCGCCACCGTGAAGCACGTGTTCACCCAGCCGAGCCAGTCCGGGTCGCCCTGGCGCATCGCTGCGCCGTACAGCATGGAGCGGTAGCTGTGGCCGGCGTCGACGTACTTGTCGCCGCTCCGCTTCACGAGCCAGCGGACGGTCGAGAGGTCGACGACGGCGACGTCCACCCGCCCGGATTCCAGCGCCTGGATCACGTTCGCCTGGGTGTCGAGCTGCATGACCTGGGCCTGGGGCAGCGCCTGCTGCACCAGCTTGTCGGCGTCGACGTTCTGAAGGACGGAAGCCTTCGCCGCCTTGCCCGCGGCCTGGAGCTGCTTGTAGGTCTTCAGCTTCCCCTTGGGCGCCGTGAGGAGAGCCGCTCCCTCCGACGTAGTACGGGCGCGAGAAGGCGACCAGCTGGGCGCGGGCCGGCGAGATCGTCATGAACTGGATGACGACGTCGACCTTGCCCGTCGTGATGTTCGGGATGCGGGCGGCCGGGTCCTGCTTGACGAACTCCACCTTCGCGGGATCGTCGAACAGGCCCTTGGCCATGATCCGGGCCATGGTGATGTCCATGCCCGTGAGCTGGCCCTTGTCGTCCTCGAAGTGCCACGGCGCGTTCGTGCTACCGGTGCCGACGAGCAGCTTTCCACGGTCGAGAACGGTGCGCAGCAGGCTGTCGGACTTGGCCTGCGCGTAGGCCCGCGCGGGCGAGAGCAGGCTGGCCGCGCTCGCTCCGAGCGTGGCCAGGCCGGCGGCCGCTCCCAGGCCGCCCAGCTTGAGGACGTCACGACGGTCGGAATGCGCGCGCATGGTGATTGACCCTCCCTGACTCTGGCTCCCTGCCTCGGAGTTCACCGCGGTATGCCCTCACCGCCTGGCGGGCGGCGCCAGCATAGGACAAGCGGGTTCCGCCCCACAAGGGGTCGGGCGACTGTCGAGCGCCGACGTCAACCCGCGGAGGCGAGCTCACCAGAACTGGCGCTGGCGCTGGGTCCGCGATCCGGTGATAGTGTCGGGGGACGGGGTGACCAACCCGTCGCGACATCCTCAACTTGGAGGAGATCCCATGGCTGGGCGCTGGCAACGCTCCCTGTCAGCCGTCGCCGCTTCCTCGCGACCGGAGCCCTCGCCGCCGCCGGGACGCCGCTCCTGGGCCGCGCACCGGTCGCCTCCGCCCAGGGTCGCGCGGCGCCACGAAGGTACTGGACTTCCAGACCGGCGCCGACGTCGCCAAGGCCGAGCAGGAGGGCGAGGTCGTCTACTACGGCCACGACAGCGAGCCCGGCATCGCCGTCCTACTCGACGCGTTCAAGAAGGACTTCCCGAAGATCAAGACCAGCTACGTGCGGCTGCAGACCGGCGCGCTCTACGCGAAGATCACCGCCGAGCGGTCGGCCGGGCGCTTCGGCGTCGACGTGCTCCAGCTCTCCGACATCTCGCCGGCCATCGACTTCCAGAAGAAGGGCGGCTGGGAGCAGTACGCGCTCGCCGGAGTATGCGGCGTACAAGCCCGAGTACCAGTCGACTCCGGCCGGCTACTACGGCTGTGCCCGGCGTCGCGCTTCGCCGGCATCGCCTACAACCGCACCAAGATGACAGCCGGACCAGGCGCCCAAGACGTGGAAGGACATCCTCAACCCGGCCTACAAGGACGGGATCAGCGCCAAGCTCGCCACCTCGGGCATGCAGCACGCCCAGTGGTACATGCTCCGCAAGCTCTACGGCAACGACTTCTGGCAGGAGTTCGCCAAGCAGCGGCCCAAGGGCTTCGACGCGCGCGCCCAGCTCTTCGATCGGCTGGCCAAGGGCGATGATCGCGATGTGCGCGCTGGCCGAGTACGCCGGCTACACGCTCTTCCAGGAGAAGGGCGCGGAGATCGACTTCGTGGCGCCGGCCGACGGGCTGCCGGCGACATCGCGATCTACATCGGGGTGGTCAACCGGGCGCCCCATCCCGAGGCGGCCAAGCTCTTCGTGGACTGGGCGCTGTCCAGGCGCGGCCAGGCCGTCTACCAGAACCAGAAGATCCTGCTCTACGGGTCGCTGCGGAACGACGCCGGGCCGATGCCCACGGGCAAGCGGCTGTCGGACTTCAAGCTCCTGTTCCCGACGGACTGGAACGACTACGTGGCGAGCCACCCCGTGTTCGTGAAGGAGTGGAACTCGATCATGGGGTTGTAGAGCCTCGCGCCGTGGACCTCGCGAGCGGGCCCGGTCCTGGCGGCCGGGCCCGCGCGCTCGTCAGCCTGCTGGTCGGTGGGCGGCGCCGCGCTGCCCTGGTCCTCTACCCGATCGCCGTACCTGATCCAGGCCTCGCTGAGCGTGGGCGACCCGCAGGCCCGCCCGCCGGAGGCCTACGGCCTCGACAACTTCACGGGCCTCGGCCGCTACGCCCACATCTTCGGCAACACGCTGCTGGTCGCCGCGGTGGCCACCGTGCTCGCCGTGGTCGTCGGATTCGCCATGGGCGTGGATTCTCTCGCGCACGAACGTCCCCGGCCGCGCGCGCGTTCGAGCAGCTCATGGCCATGCCCTACTACGTGACCCCGCTCATGGGCGCGCTGGCGTGGGCGCTCATCGGCTCGCCCAGCAGCGGCTTCGTCAACCAGCTCTGGCGGGCGCTCGGCGGCGACGGGCCACCTGATCGACATCAACACGCCCTGGGGCATCGCCGTGGGTGATGGCGCCTCTTCGAGGGCTCGGTCGCCTTCGTGATGATCGGCGCCGTGATGAAGTCGATGGACCCCGCGCTGGAGGAAGCCTCCCAGGTGCTCGGGCGCCGGCCGCATGCGCACCATGCTGCAGCATCACCCTGCCGCTCGTCCTGCCCGGCGTGCTCGGGGCCGCCGTGTTCGTCTTCGCCGAGATGCTGGGCTCGTTCTCGGCCGGCGCTGGTCCTGGGACTCCCGAGCCGCTTCTACGTCGTCACCACGGCCATGTACCAGCTGGTGTCGCAGTACCCGCCGCGTTTCCCGACCGGCGGCGGCCATGGGCGTGTCGCTGTTCGCCGTGATGTTCGCGATGGTGTGGATCTACCGCCGCATCGTCGAGCCCGCGGCACCTACGCTCACCATCACCGGCAAGGCCTTCCGGCCGCGGGTCATGGACGTCGGCGGCCTGCGCTGGCCGCTCCTCGCCATCTGCGTGGCCTATCTCGCCGTCGCCGTGATCCTGCCCGTGCTGACGATCGTCTACGCCTCGTTCCAGCGGCTGACGGCGCGCTGGCCCCGCGCCGGGACAACTTCACGCTGGCCAACTACGCGACCGCGCTCGTCCCTCGACGCGGTGCGGTCCGCGCTCTGAACAGCCTGCTCCTCGGCGTCGCCACCGCGAGCATCGGCGTCCTCCTGATGGGGTTCCTCTCGTGGCTGATCTACCGCTCGCGGCTGCCCGGCGCCGGCGCCATCGAGTACCTGCTGATGTTCCCGCAGGCGGTGCCGCGCCTGGTCTTCGCCTTCGGGATGCTCTGGGCGTGGCTGGTCTTCCCGATCCCCATCTACGGCACGCTGTGGCTCCTCCTGATCGCCTACCTCACGGTGTTCCTGCCGCTGGGGCTCCGGACGATCTCGGGCGTCATCCTCCAGATCGACCGCTCGCTCGAGGAGTCCGCCCAGATGTGCGGGCGCCGGCTGGGGCTATCGCGCTGCGCACCGTCACCATGCCGCTGCTCCGGCCCGGCCTGGTCGCGGCGTGGCTCCTGCTCTTCATCGCCAGCGTGCGCGAGCTCGGCGCGTCCATCCTGCTGATGGGGCCGAAGGCCAAGGTCATCACGCCGGCCATCGTCGAGTCCTGGTTCTCGACCAGCACCGAGCTCACGGCGGCCATGGCCGCTGCTGCAGACCCTGGCGGTGGCCGTCGCGCTGGCGATGCTGTTCGCGGCGGCGCGCCGAGCCGTCCAGGCGGGGCGGAGTGAGCGCGCGCCAGGCGTCGATCGAGGTCCGCGACCTGATCGTCCGCTACGGCGCAGTGGTCGCGGTCCGCGGCGTGACGTTCGACCGTCGGCGCCGGCGAGCACCTGACCCTGCTCGGCCCCTCGGGCTGCGGCAAGACGACCACGCTGCGGGCGATCGCCGGGCTCGAGCGGCCGACATCGGGCGAGATCCGGATCGGCGGTCAGCCCGGTCTTCTCGTCCGCCGCGCGAGGTGAACGTTCCCGCCGAGCGACCGCGGACTCTCGATGGTCTTCCAGTCGTACGCCATCTGGCCGCACATGAGCGTCTTCGACAACGTCGCCTACGGCCTGCGCGTGCGGAGGCGGCCGGACGCCGAGGTGACGGCGCGCGCGTGCGCGAGGCGCTCGACCTGGTCCAGCTGGGCGACCTCGGCCGCCGCAGCGCCGCCAAGCTCTCCGGCGGCCAGCAGCAGCGGGTGGCCCTCGCCCGCGCCTTCGTCTTCTCGCCCTCGGTGCTCCTCTTCGACGAGCCGCTGTCGAACCTCGACGCCAAGCTGCGCGCGGAGATGCGGGTCGAGCTGAAGGAGCTCCAGCGCCGGCTCGGCATCACCTCGGTGTACGTCACCCACGACCTCGAGGAGGCGCTGGCCATCTCCGACCGCGATCGTGGTGATGCGGGACGGCGTCATCGAGCAGGTCGGGACGCCGGGCGAGATCTACGACCGGCCCGCGCAACACGTTCGTCGCCGACTTCGTCGGGTCGGCCAACCTCATCCGCGGCCGGCCGGCGGCCCGACCTCGAGCAGCGACGGGCTGGTGGTCATCGAGACGCCGAGCGGCGCGCTCGTCCACGGCACCGCCCTCGACCGGCCGAGCGGCGCCGAGGCGCTCGTGGCCATCCGCACCGTCCGCCTGCGCCTCGACGCGCACGCGCGCCGGCGGCGTCCGTCAACGTGTGGCCCGGCCCGGATCCGGCAGCGCGTGTTCCAGGGCGACTTCACGCAGTACCACGTCGGACTGGGACGGCCGGCGCGCTCATCGTGCGCTCGGCGGCATCGGAGCCGATGGCCGAGGGCGAGGAGGTCTTCGTCAGCGCCGACCCCGGGACTGCGTGCTCCTCGAGGGTAGCCAGACCCTGCGGGGCCCGCAATCCGGTTCCGCGATGGGTCCAGAGTCACCGAGATGGACGACGACGAACGGGAGGGGAACACTCGAGACGTGTTCTCGGTGTGGCGGGCGGATGGGGCCTGACGAGTGGTGATGGGTAGACCCCGGCGGGGACTCGCAATCAGGAGGTTCAAGGTTCGATTCCTCCACGGCCCACCACTCGATCGGGGAGCGGCGACGCCCCCGATCCGTTTTCCAGGCGAAGCAGTTGCAGCCCAGTCCACGCACATCAGTTGGCCCGGTCCGATGGAGGGATTGAAAATCCGGGAGGTGGCGGGCCGCGCGCGCGAGGCCGGCTCGCGCCCACGTCTCCCCCGAGCCGCCCTGGCCCGCTCCGGCCTTGTCGGGCCGGCCTGCCGCGCGCTAGAGTCCGGCCACCCTGGGAATGGGCCTGCTGGGCGGACGGCGGGATCGAGGGAGAGGCGCGGGAAACAGGCGCGGCACCGCCTAGGATCCTGAAGTCGTCGGCCGCGCCACGATAACTTGCTTCGTTCGTTGACGTTGGCCGTCGGACGAGGTCCGACAATCCGGACGAAAGGACGCGCCATGCGCAAGTACGCCGCGGAATTCATCGGGACGTTCTTTCTCGTGTTGACAATCGGCTGCACGGGGCTCGCAGCGGCTCCGGGCGTGATTGCTCCGCTGGCCATAGGGGCCGTGCTGATGGCGATGATCTACGCGGGCGGCCACATCTCGGGCGCCCATTACAACCCGGCAGTCACGCTCGGGGTGTTCCTGCGGGGGCGGTGTCCTGCCTCGGACGTGCTGCCATACTGGGGCGCGCAACTGCTCGGTGCCGCCGGTGCGGCCTGGATCGTCGGCTTCGCCCTTCGGGGCGCGCCGGTGACTCCATTCCGTGCCCCCGTATTTGGGGCGTTTCTGGCCGAGTTCCTTTTCACGTTTGCGCTGGTGTACGTCGTGTTGAACGTGGCCACGGCCGACGCAACAGACGGGAATTCCTACTTCGGTCTCGCGATCGGCTTCACGGTCCTGGCTGGCGCATTCGCCGTCGGCCAGGTGTCGGGAGCGGCCTTCAACCCGGCCGTCGCCATCGGCGCCTCGATCCGGGGCCTGCTCCGTGGTCCAACTTGTGGCTCTACATCGTTGCGGAACTGCTGGGAGGGGCCGCGGCGGCGTGCGTCTTCAAAGCGCTCAACCCAACCAGCCGGCCCCGGACCGCATAGTACCGGGCCGCAGCCCGGCAAGTCCCGGGGGCCGCATGGCTCCGGCGAGGCGCACCGAAGCGTCCCGATGGATCTCTGGGCGCTGAGGCGGCCTGCGCTGTCCGCCCACTCGACGAGTGTCGACGTAGACCGCGGCGAGCGCCGTCTGCCGGTCGAGTGATGGGCCGGACCGGGACCGGTCCGGCGGCGGTTGTTAGGAATGATGCGGATCGAATCCCACGGGCCTTACCGCCCGGGTCTGAAGATCGTAGCGGTGCGCGAGAAGTCTCGCGGTGAAGGCGACGAGAACGACGAGGGCTCCGGCGACGGCCGGGGGCACGTGCCAGAACCGGCTCAGGAGACAGAAGAGCACACTTCCCCGAACGCGATCCCCGCGTACCACTGCCCCGGCTTCAGCAGGCTCGCTTCCTCCCGGGTGAGAACATCCCGGATCAGCCCGCCGCCGATCGCGCTGAGCGTGCCGATGAGGATGGCGGCGGAGATCCCCAGCCCGGTATTCAACGACTTCTGCGTGCCGATCACCGCATACATCGCAAGTCCGAGCGCGTCGGCCCCGAGAAAAATCCAACGCATGCGCGAAACGAGCGGAAAAACGAAGATGCTCAGGAGCACGGCGGCGAGGACCGCCCAGATGTACGCCTCGTGCTCGAGGAACACCGGGCGAACGTTCAGGAGGATATCGCGCATGAGCCCGCCGCCGCATCCGGTGACGAGAGCGATCGACATGGCGCCGATCCAATCGTAGCCGCGCCTCGCGGCGCCTCAGCGCACCCGTAATGGCAAAGAGAATGATGGCGATGAGACTCGAGCGATCGGCGGTATGTGAAATTCGGCAGGCGTATCTGAGAGCGGGATCCATGATTCCATCCTACCCGAGGCTCCGTCTGCTGCTCCGGGGCGATGCTGCCGCCCGATTTCGTGTTCTCTGGACGCTGGCTTCTGGCTGGACGGCGCCGCAAGGACCCTGGATGTCCACGAATGGAGGGCATGCTGGCTGACGCTCGGGGTCCACTCCCGAGAGGTCGGCCGTTCAGGACAGGCCGACCTCATCCCGCGAGGCGGCGGCTTCCCAGACTTCCCAGGCGAAGGCAGGCATGGTCGCCAGCATCATGTCGAAGTCCGGGCGCCGCATGACCAGCAAGTCGGCATCCGCGGACACGACGGAAATCGTCGCCGTCCGCGGACCTCCGTGAAGAAGCGCGATCTCTCCGAACCCGTCCCCTCGGCGAGCTCTTCTGACGATGCGCCCGCCGACGACCGCCCGCAGGTGCCCGGATATGAGGACGTAGAAGGCGTCCGCCGGGTCGCCCTCTCGGACGCACGACCGAGCCGCGCGGGAGGGTCCGGGTCTCACCGAAGAGCGCGAACCCCGTGAGCTGGCTCGTCGTGAGGTGCTCGAGGATGCCCCGTTCCTCCGTGCCCCCGTCGGCCCGAGAGGCGAGGCTCGTACCTGGGCCAACTCGAGACGCGGCAGCAGGCGCCGGAGGCGGCTGATTCGCTCCTGGACCGCCGGCTGCCGATCGACGAGCCACCAGTACTCAGCCTCGCCGAGGCGGAGACACTGGCACCGGGTTGTGGCGACGACATCGGCGACGCGAACCCCCGCTGGTGGCTGATGCCCCATTCACCGAAGGTGTCGGCCTTCACCAGCCGGGCCAGCGAGCCGCCGACCGTCCTTCACCGCAGCCTCCCGTCGGCGACGACGAAGAAGTGGAGCGGCTCCCCGGACGCGACCGGTCCCCTCCGGATGATGAACTCATCCGGCGCCCACTCGAGCACGGCTGCGCGGTCTAGGAGCTCTGCGGAGCACCTCGAGGGGCGTGTCGTACAGATACCCGACCAGCCGGAGCGTCTCCAGCAGGAGGCGCTGCCGGGAAGCGCCGGTCGGGTCCAACAGCACGTGTGTCGTGAAGGGTGGCGGCTTCACGAGGCCGTCGGTGGGCGACACGTCCCGATCGGCGATGTGGACGAGCCGGGTGCGCGCCTTGACAGCGGGAGGCAGGGGCCGGAGGTTCGCCAGCTCGGTGTGGATCGGCGGGATGCCCGCCTCGTGGTAGAGGAGGTCGACCGTCGGCGTCCCATCGACCGTCCAGAAGAAGTGCATCAGAGCCTCGTACTGGGCGGTACTCAGACGCTTCTCGTGGTGCAAGGTAGCAAGCCGCCCCGGATCGTACTGGGTGTCCCCGGAGTATCCGAAGGTCCGACCGCCCACGCTCAGCTTGAAGCCGTTCGTCGGAATCGTGTGGAAGTTCCACCGCGTGTCGATCCGCACCGGCTCTCCGAGCAGGTCGATCAGGAGTCGGCCGTCCCGGGATTAGCTGGAACATGGCGCAGGAGTCCCCGGCTCTCCACGTCGTGGCCGGTGATCAGCCGCATCTTCTCGAGGAGCGACCGGTAGACGACGTCGGAGGCAATGACCGTCGTTCGACGCCCGCTGAGGAGTTTCTCGAGCAGGCCACCGTCATGATCCGCGTGCACGTGGGTGAGGAAGACGTAGGGAACGTCCACGGGCGCCACTCCGAGCCGATCTAGATGGATCAGGGCCTCCGGAGAGGGTCCACCAGGATGCCCTTGCCGTTGACCCAGACAACGAAGCTCGTCACGTCGCCGACCGGATCGAAGCCGTGGCTCGTCCCGAGCGGGGTCACGCCGAAACGCGGGCGCTTGGTGGCAAACCGGACCGCGTTGCAGGCACGCTCCGGGATCAGGCCGGACACGTGGCGTATCGGGGAGACCGAAAGCTGCTTGGCGGTGACACGCCCGTGGCATCCACGATCCGCGCGTCGCAGCCGCCTGCCGACGGGCGGAGCCGGACCTCGCTCCCGCCTCGGGCCAGCATCACGGTCTCCCCGTCCTCGGCGAGCACCGAGTAGGTGAAGTACGCGTCGGCCGGGATCACGGGGGCGGCAGGGTTGGACTCCTGTCCGCACCGCGAAGGTCTCGTGGCACAGCCGGAAGAGGTCGTAGGTTTCCTGGTCCGGCACCCCATAACGCTGGCGGAGTTCCTCGAACGACGGCATGCTCCGGCGCGCCGGGGTCGAACACGCCGAAGATCGTCAGCGTCAGCAGGTCGGTCAGCGGGCGCCGCTGACGCGGCGCCCCGGCGATCCGCGTTCGCACGCCCCGGCGGAGGAAGAAGTTCAGGTAGACAACGAACTCGACGTCGCCGTAGTTTCGTGCGGTCCTCGACGAACGTGGCCGGCAGCACGAACAGGTGCTCTCCGTCGACGCCTTCTCGCAGCAGATTGCGCGTGGTCTGGGCCGGGCTTCCGAACTGCACGCGGACCATGCCGTCGGCGCTCCACAGCACGGACGGATCCAGGATCTGCACGTGCTCGGCGCGCCCGCGCCAACACCGCGGTGAAGACCCTCGATCCCGCGCTCGAGCCGTGCCGATGGTCGTCCCGTGGGTGTGGCCCTCGAGGACCAGCGCCGCGTAGCGCCGGACGAGGTGCCGTTCGGCCTCGCCCAGGTGGCCGAACACTCGTGGACGAGGACCACGCGCCCATGATCGCTCGTCGCCAGCACTAGGCCGATCGGACAGTCGTCCCCGGGAGTGACGAGTGCCTCGCGCCACGGGCTCCGGCCCCGCCTTGGGCGCGACCAGCACAGAGCGGCGCGCGTCCCCTCGGTGCTCGGCCCGGTCCGAGCGGAGCGCCGAGATAGTCGAGCACCACGCCGAGCTTCTTCACGGGACCGAGCCTTGCTCTCGACCAGCGCCTCGCGAAGCCCCGGGTTGGGCTGGTTCGGCGACGAGCAGCTCGAGGAGAAGTCCGTGATCGGCTCGCGCACCGGACCAGCCGTCAGGCACACGGCACTCACGGGTGGCGCTGGCGGCTCGGCCGACGAGGACGAATCAACGAGCGGTGGGGTCTCCCGCGTGGACATATCCCGTGACCCTAGAGGGGAGCGTTGGCGCGCACCCTGGAGACCATGCGCGACGCGTCGGTCGGCCGACTAGTCCGCGCCCAAATCCGTCGGGTCGGATATGAGCGTGTGGCGGTCGGAGGCAAGGCGCTGGGCGAGAGTCACTGCGACCCGCAGGGCGACCTCAGGGGTCGACCGCAGAAGCTCGATGAACACCGACCCGGGGAGCTTAATGGTTATGAGCTCGGTCTTGGCCTTGATCGTGGCGCTCCGCGGGCCGCGATAAAGAACCGCGGTCTCGCCGAACAGCTGGCCGGACCCCATCGTGCGCAGGAGCACGGGTCGCTGGGAAGGGTCCTCGAGCCAGGCCTCGGCAATGCCGTCGATGAGCGCGTAGACCGAGTCGCCGGGATCCCCTTGCCGGACGATCACGTCTCCGGCGCTCTAAACGCACGACCTCGGCCGCCTGCGCGACCGGTCTCAGGAGGCACCGTCAGGGATCTGCGCGAAGGGGCCGATGGTGCGTAGTAGATCCATCTTGCGCTCTAGGCTTTCCATCGCGTTGGCCTCCATGATCGGGCCAGATTGAGTCGACTCGGCCTGCGTGTGGCACCACAGCGGCCCGAACAGCCGCCGGCCGGCTATCTTCACCCGGTTTACGCTTGTCCGTCCAGGCCACCCGGGCTACGGTCCGGGCGGGTGGGGCACGCCGCAACGAGGTGGATACTATCCGGGCGGCGCCACTCTATGAATGCTGGCAGGTCAGTGATGCGATAGGGCCGTTGCGTTGTGGTGCATGGAAGCCGCCATGCGTCGACCTGGCAGGAACCACATGATCCAGTGACGCGATAGCTCGCATCGGGTTGTGAACGCGGTCCGACATTCGCGGCACCCGGCAGAACGGCGGCGGCAGGCCGTTGCCCGAGAAGTGTCCGAGAACCTGCGCCACGCCTGCCCAGCCATGTCCAGAACATGGCGGACAAAACCCGTGAAAACACTTGGTCTGCGTTCGGGCGGGTTGGCGTGGCCACCACTGCCGTCGGTCTCTTAGTCAGTAGGTCGAAGGTTCGATTCCTTCACGGCTCACCACTCGATCGGGGGCGGCGACGCCCCGATTCGTCTTTCCCGGCGGCTCGCCCAAGGGCGGACTCAGATTGTTCAAATCATCGGTCCGGCCGGCCCCGGCGCCTCGGGCGACGGCGGACGCTAGACGCCGCGACACGCCGGGGCCGCCCAACGCCGGCGAAGCCGCTCAGCGCGAGCCAGCCCGGAAAGGCCTCGACCAGCTTCCGCGGCCCCTCGACGGTGACGAGACCGGACCGCATGGTTTCCGTCAGCCGGATATCACCGAGCCACGCCTTGGTAAGTGCCGACAGGTCCGCACTCACGAAGAGGTCGACCCCAAACCCGGGGTCCTTCAGGCGGACATCGACCTCCGGGCGCCTGAGGATGAGCCAGAACATCTTCTGGCTCCGGCAGCTCCTGGGCAGGCCCCGAAAGTCGAATTGGATCACCACGCGTCCGGACGGGAGGCGGTTGACGTTGAGGCGGCGATGAATGTCCCACATGAGGAGACCCGGATCGAGGTCATCCTTGGGCTCCACCCTCCTGCCGCACCCAGCGCTGACCCCACTCACCGAGGCTCTCGATGACAGGCTGCAGTTCCCGGCTGCCGTCAGGTAGTACTCTGCCCCTCGCCCGCTTGACTTGGGCATGCGCTGGATCACCCCGGTGTCCTCGAGCTCACGGAGCCGGCGGGTGAGGAGGGTGCGCGACATCAGGGCACACCCCGCTGGAGGTCGCTGAAACGGTGGCTCCCGGCGAGGGAGCTCGCGCAGTACGAGAGAGGTCCACCGCTCAGCGAAGATCTCGGCAGCCTTCGCGACGGGACAGAATTGACCGTATCCTGCCAGTGGCCGGTACCTCCTCACCATCGGACCCAAGACCATCGGACCCAAGTCTAGGGCGCTCGCGTCGGATGCCACAAGTCCATTTCCTGGACTTCACGGCTCCCTTCGGGCGCACGCTCCCCGCTGACTGCGGGCCTGGCTGATGTCCTGGGCGGTCCATCTAGTGTACTTGCCGCCCTGCCGCCGGTTCGCCATCCTCGTCTCCATGGAAGCGGCCCCGTGGTAGCTCGGAGGGCCAGGACAGTCCCGGACAGGGCTCACGGGAGGGACGGAAATGACGACGAGGGTGAACGCCGAACGAGACGTCTCCGACCTACCGTCGGGCCGTCGAGAGACGAGGACCACGACACCGACCACGGAGCGAGTCGGCCATCGGAGCAAGGAGGTAACCGCGATGGAGATCGACGGGTTCCGAGGCCAGCTGATCACCGCTGACCACGCCGACTACGACACCGCCCGGAGCCGTGTGGAACGGCGCCATCGACCGGCGCCCCCGCCTGATCGCCCGGTGCAGCGGGACCGCCGACGTGGTCGCTGCCGTGCGCTTCGCCCGCCACCACGACCTGGTGATCGCCGTCCGGGGCGGGGGCCACAACGTTGCCGGCACGGCGGTGTGCGACGACGGGATCGTCATCGACCTCTCGGCGATGCGGGCCACCTGGGTCGACCCCGCCGGCCGCACGGCCTGGGTGCAGGGTGGTGCGCTGTGGGGCGACGTCGACCACGAGACGCAGGCCCACGGTCTGGCCACCACCGGCGGCATCGTGGGCCACACCGGCGTCGCCGGGCTGACCCTCGGCGGTGGCATCGGCTTCCTCATGCGCAAACACGGGCTCACAGTCGACAACCTGCTGGCCGCCGAGGTGGTCACCCCCGAGGGCAGCATCGTCCGGACGTCCGCCGATGAACACCCCGATCTGTTCTGGGCGCTGCGAGGCGGCGGCGGAAACTTCGGCGTCGTCACCACGTTCCAGTTCGCTCTGCACCCCGTCGGCCCGACCGTGATGGCCGGACCCGTCTTCTGGGCGGCCGACGACACTACCGACGTGCTGCGCTTCTACCGAGACTTCGTCGCCGAAGCGCCAGACGAGCTCGGCACCGTCATCAGGCTCGGCACCGTCCCCCCACTGCCGGTCATCCCCGAGGACCTGCACTGGCGGCCAGCTATCGCCGTGGCCTGCTGTTACGCCGGCGCTGTCGAAGACGGCGAGCGGGCGGTGCGGACCCTCCGTCGGCTCGGGACGCCGCTCGTGGACCTCCTCTCACCCACGCCCTACGTCGCCTTCCAGGGCGGTCTCGACGACACCGTCCTCCACGGGTGGCACTACTACTGGAAGTCCACCAACCTCACCGACCTCTCCGACGACGCCATCTCCGTAATCGCCGATCACGCCTACAGCGCCTGCTCGCCCCGGTCGTATTCGGCGATGTTCCACATGGGTGGCGCAGTCGCCCGAGTCCCCCACGACGCCACCGCCTACGCCGGTCGCGACGTGGCCCACAACATCATCATCGACGCCGTGTGGCTCCCTGACGAGTCCGGCGAGCACGCCGCGGCCGAGACCGCTTGGGCGCGGCGGTTCCTCCAAGCCCTCCAACCGCACCGCGCCGGAGCGTCTACGTCAACTTCCTTGATTCCGACGACGACACAAGCCGCGTTCGAGAGGCCTACGGCGATCACATCTACCGGCGACTGGCCGAGGTCAAGGCCAAGTACGACCCCGACAACGCCTTCCACCACAACAAGAACATCCGCCCCGGTTGAGCGGGCGGGCGGTCGCGCGACGGCGAGGTGGGCGTTCACCCCGACAACCTCGGAGTTTGCCCCGTTGCGGCTCGAAGGTCTTCCGCTCCTCGCTCGCAGTCGGGTCGTGCTGGAAGCGATTGAGCCACAGGCCCCCGCTCGAGTTCCTTCCGCCGATAGTGGCGCGCCGCCCTCGATTCCCCGCGCTGGTCACGCCATCCGGAGACGTTTGGCCCCTTTGCGGAACAGCGCCGCGCCGGGCCGGTTGAACCGGGCGGCACCGAGGAAGATCGGCGATGCCGTAGCCGGGATGCGCGGCGCAGCGCGGGCCAAGTCCGCCTCAAAGGCCGCCGGGGCCCCAACGAGGCCGTACCGGTCTCAGCGACTCGGCTGAGTGGAGCCCCTCCGTCTGAAACGACCTCGCCTCTGTCGACGCCCACCCCGAGGTCCGCGACCCCGTACCTGGGAACCAAATGTGCCAGAATGGGAGGATCGGATGGGGGTGGGTGTCCGAGAATTGTCCGAGAACTCGAGCCATGCCTGCCTGAGTAGGCCCAAGCGAGGGCCGGCGAACCCGTGAAAACACTTGGTCTGCATCGAACTGGATTGGCGTGGGTCACGCCCGCCGCCGGTTTCTCCATGAGTAGGCTGAAGGTTCGATTTCTTCACGGCGCACCACACCGTCGGGGGCGGCGACGTCCCTCGATTCGTCTTTCCGGGCGAGAAGGCGTTGGGTCTCATCCTAGTCGTGTCTATGCGCATCACCTCACGGCTCCCCACCGGAACGGTACTGATCCGGGAGCGATGAAGGAGCTTCGGATGCCTCGAGATCGATTCGTCTCCGAGAACCCGGGGCGCGACGTGCAGCGGGTCGGCACGGCGCGCTTTCTCGGACAGGATCCGCTCAAGATCCATCAGCCGGTCTGGGCCGTGATCGGGAACCTCGGTGACAGCCAGTGCTACCTCGGCGTCCATCGCAAAGGTCGACGCGATCCAGGCGGCGCTCGGGGCGCGGATCGGGCGCGACGACCTCACGGTGCGCCTGATCGCGCCCGCCTACACCTCGGCGTGTCCGACGGACAGCTGAACGGCACCGACCGCATGCGGTTCTCCCTGATCGGCCGCGAGCTCGCGAACGACGCGGTCGACGCGCACCTGAACGCCAACGACGTGAAGGGCTTGATCGCGGTGGTCGCGTGCGACAAGCCCCCGGTCGGCACGCTCGCGGCGGTGCTCGAGCGCAACGAGCCGGCGGTGTTCATGTCGGACGGCGTCGATCAAGCCGGGGACCGATCCGGACGACCGGGGAGCGCATCGACCTGGTCTCGGCCTTCCAGGTTGCGGGCGACCCGGACCCGGCGCGGCGCACGCAGATGGCGCTCCACGCCTGCCCTGGCCAGGGCAGCTGCGGCGGCATGTTCACCTACAACACCATGCAGTCCTTCATCGCCGTGGTCGGCATGGAGCCGCTGCACATGGTGGCGCCGCCCTCCGACGATCCGTGCCGGCTCCGCGAGTTTCCCGAGCAGCTCGTCGACTGCCTCGTGGCACTCACGCGGGAGGGCATCAAGCCGCGCGGACGTCGTCACCCCGGCGTCCCTGCGGAACGCGCTCACGGTCGCGATCGCCATGGGCGGCTCGACGAACGTCGCCCTGCACAGCGTCGAGCTGGCGCGCGCCGCCGGCATCGACCTCTGGCAGGACGTGATGAGCCAGGCCGAGTTCAACGCGCTGTCGCACCGCGTGCCGGTGCTCATCAACGCGCGCCCCTTCGGCCGCTACTCGATGGTGGACATCGACGCGAAGGGTGGACTGCAGGTGATCGTGAAGCAGCTCCTCGACGCCGGCTTCCTCGACGGCGCCTGCGTGACCTGCACGGGCGAGACGCTCGCCGAGCAAGTGCGGCGTCTCGATCCGCCGGGGCCGGATGGCGAGGTCATCCACGCCATCGCGCGGCCGTTCAAGACGACGGGCGGCCTCCGCCTCCTGCGCGGCAACCTCGCGCCGGAGGGCGGCGCGATCCTCAAGATCGCCGGCGTGGAGGACGGTATCGAGAACGGCATTTTCACGGGCCGCGCGCGCGTCTTCAACAGCGAGCGCGGAGCTCGTCGGCGCACTCGAGGACACGCCGGACGCGTTCGCGGACCGCGACATGGTCGTCATCCGCTACGAGGGTCCGCGTGGCGCGCCCGGCATGCCGGAGCTCCTCGATCCCACGTCGCGGATCACGGCGCTCTGCCGCCAGAAGAAGATCACGATCGCGCTCATGACCGACGCCCGCTTCTCCGGCGGCTCCGTCGGCCTCGTCATTGGCCACGTCGCGCCGGAGGCCTACCTCGGCGGCCCGATCGCGCTCATCGAGAACGGCGACACGATCGTCGTCGACTTGAACGAGGACCGCCTCGACTGCCGCGAGCTTGCCGACGAGGCGCTCGCGCGCGAAGCGCATCGCCGTCTGGCAGGCCGCCGCCGGCGCGCCACGGCGGCGTGCACCCCGACGTGAAGCCGGTGACCGAATCGCCTGCTCAGGCGCATGCGGTTCGCGGCGCGTTCCGCACTGCAGGGCGCGGGGATGGCGATCGGGTAGCGCGCGCCCCCTGGCGAACAATCGCCGCGTGGCACGGCTCACCATTGGCCGGGGCGCGGCGCCGGCCCTCGACTCGTTTTCCCGGTCGAGAAGTCGAACCGGCCGGGCCCGCGCGCCGGCTCAGCCGGACTTTTCCTCGACCGCCTCGGCCTCGATGTCGAGGGTGATGAGGACGTCATCGCCCACGACGACGCCGGTGTCCTGCAGGTCCGCGTTCCAGCTCACTCCGAAGTCGTGGCGGTTAATGCGGGCCGTCGCCGTGAATCCGGCGCGCGTGTCGTCGAAGGGCGACCGGCACTGCCCGAGGTACCGGACATCCAGGGTCACGGGCCTGGTCACTCCCTGATCGCGAGGTCGCCCGTGACCCGGTACTCGTTGCGTGCGACCGGCTCCACCCGCGTGCTGCGGAAGCCGATGGTCGGATGACGCTCGACGTGAAGGAAGTCCTCGGATCGGAGGTGATCGTCCCGCTCGGGCTCGCCCGACCACAGCGTGCTTGCCGCGATGCGCACCTCGACCTGGGCGTCCTCGGGCCGGGCCGCATCGAACTCGAGGCTGCCTCCGATGTTCTTGAAGTGACCGCGCACGTACGTGATCATCATGTGTCGCACGCAGAACTCCGCCGCCGTGTGCGCCTCATTCAGGACCCAGCGTGCCATCTCACCTCCGGGCTACGGACTGGGGTGGCGAGGAGCTTCCGCCCCTCCCGTTCGATCCTACATTACCGCGCCGGGAGGGTCCCAGGCGAAGGAGCGGGAGGCGCCCCTGGCCGGCGCGTAGTAGGCTCTCGACAGCGGCCGGACTATCTGCACCCATTCACCGTGAGGAGGAACAGCGATGAACGGTACGGGTCGTGGATCTGCCGCGATCCTCTTCGATCGCCACGTTGACCTTCACTCGCGAGCGTCCAGGCGCAGCAGGCGCAGCCGCAACCGCCGGCTGCGCCTCCGCCGCCCATGAGCTTCTTCGTCACCAGCGTCGGCCTCGGCGATGGTGCGAACCTGGGTGGCCTGGCGGGCGCTGACAAGCACTGCCAGACGCTGGCGCAGGCCGTCGGAGCGGACAATCGCATGTGGCGCGCGTATCTCAGCCAGACTGCGGCGGGTGCGACACTGCCCGTCAACGCGCGCGACCGAATCGGCAGCGGTCCCTGGTACAACGCGAAGGGTGTCATCATCGCGGCCAGCGTCGATGAGCTGCATGGCGACTCGCAGCGCGATCGCAACAACATCAGGAAACCCATCGCCCTCAACGAGAAGGGCGAGGTCGTCACCGGATCGGGCGACACGCCCAACGTTCACGACATCCTGACGGGTTCGGATTCGCACGGACGTGTCCTGATCGGCAGACCCGACGTGACCACCTGCGGCAATTGGACGAGCAATGCGGCGGGCAGCGCCATGGTCGGCCATCACGACCGGCTGGGCGGTCCCAACGCCTCGTGGAATGCGGTGCATCTGACCAATGGCTGCAGCCAGCAGAACCTCGTGAGCACGGGCGGCGCCGGCTCTGCTCTACTGCTTCGCCGCGAACTGAACGAAACGCGGCACGGATCGGGGACGCCCCGGTGCGGTCCGACCGGGGCGGGCCTCTCTCGCCGCCGAGGGCCAATACGGCAGCAGAATCTAGATGAAACGCTTGGTGCCAAACTCCACCGAATTCGCGCACCTGTGCCACCTCGGTTGAGCAGCCTCGCGGGACATGCATGGGGATTCGATGGCCCAAGCGTTGGGATGTTCGCCCCGGGAACCGTCCCTCCATGAGCAGGGTGAAGGGTCGACTCTGTCACGGCTCACCACCCGATCGGGGCCGCCCCCTGCCCCCGATTCGCTTGTCGAAGCCAAAGGGGCCTCCAGGGTGAGGGCGCCTGAGGGGACTTGACCGCCATGTCCTAGTGTACTATTGTTCTCATACAGCATTCTGCGAGAAGAACCCGCCATTGAAGATCGAAGTCTTCGACAATCAGATCGAGCCCGCGCTGAAGTCCCTCAAGCGGGAGATGCTGAAGGGCGGAGTGTTCAAGGAGATGAAGCGGCGGGCCTACTACGAAAAGCCTTCCGTGAAGCGCAAGCGCAAGCAGGCCGAAGCCCGAAAGGAAGCGACGGAAGGCCGCCGCCAGGCGTGCTCGGGCGCCGGTTGATTGAGTCAGGACGTGACCTCGGCGCGGCCAACGCCTCCACGTGCTCGCTGCCCGCGGTCGCCGTGTCCGCGCGAGAGGGAGACGCCATGCCTCCGCTGAGTCCAACGTGCCCACTCATGCTCCCACCCGATGCTGGTGGGCGCCTACAGCATGCTCGAATCACGGAGAGATGGCGCACATCAAGTGCCCGGCATCTCCGTCCTCGGTCAATCGATGGCCGGAGGGCATTCGGCAGCTCCTCTGCCTGAATTGCAGTCGGATCTTCCCGAGCGAATCGAAGATGCAGCGCCTCTGCCGGGCATGCCGGTAGGGAGTGACGTGGAGCCTCTACCCACTCATGAAACCAGGCCACCTGCCAAGAGTCTGGGACGGCCCAGGCGAGCACCTGGGACGATTGTCTGGTACACTGGACGTGCGCGTTGTAGGAGACCTCCGGGACGTCCATCAATCGCGCAGGGTCTTCGTGCCAGAGCTTCCCCTCTCTGAGAGACTGGCCTCGCCTCCGTCGGGTCATCCGCGTCTACGGGGCGTGCACGGTATGCGGATGAGTCGATGAGCCTCGACCTCTGTCGAGGACAGAAGGAGACGCACCATGGCGTCCAAGCTGTATGTTGGCGGTCTGTCCTATTCCACCACCTCCGACAGCCTGCGGGAGTACTTCGCCCAGTGTGGCACGGTCGAGTCGGCCGCGGTGATCACCGATCGCATGATCGGGTGATTCCCGCGGGTTCGGCTTCGTCGAGATGTCCACCGATGCCGAAGCGCAGGCGGCCATTACCAAGCTGAACGACCAGGCGTTCGAGGTCGGAAGCTGATGGTGAACGTGGCGAAGTCGCCCGGATCGGGCGGTGGTGGTGGTGCGCGGTCCGGTGGCTTCGGGGGCCCGCGCAAGACAGCCCGCTGGTAGATTCGACCGCTCGAATGTGAGTGAGAACGGCGCAGGGGCCCAGGCCCCTGCGCCGTAGCTATTCGTGGGATCAAAACCCGTGGTGCCGCAGGGGGCGCAGTGGCCGGGCAGCCCCGATCGGGCGCGGAAGGCTTGACGTGAATCGTCCTACTGTACTATCGTAGTCATACAGTTGATGATCCCAATGCGCCTCCGCGTGGATGTCCGTAGCCCGATCCCGATCCGCTGGCAGCTGTCGGAGCAGCTGAATAGGAGGCCTGCCCGTCGTCTGTTGCTCCCTGCACAGCCAGGTCGCCCCGCGCGGCCGCGCGGGCTCGGCGAAGGGCGGAGGGTCGCGCTACGTCCAGGTTCCCGGCGGTGCGCGCTGCCCGTCTCCCTCTCGGACACGGTTCGCGCGCTCCGCGAGCGCCGGTCTCGTCGAGGTGCCACTGTCGCCGTCGGCGCTATGCATCGAGGGCGACGTCGCGTGCGTCTCCACGCGCCGCGGCCTTCGCCTGGGCAGCCGAGCAGGGTTCGATGCCGTGGTCGTCTGCTCGATCGGGCCCGGCATCGTGGGCACCGCCAGCCCGTGGGGCCACGGCGGGCTCGCAGTCGCCGGAGGCCGTGCTACACGGCACGGCCGCTCCGCGAGACACCGGTCACTCGCCGTCCGCTATTCGGAAGGCGACTCGCGCGAGCGTCACCGCGGCCTGTTCCACCACACGCGCGCCGTCCTCGCGCTCGCCGGCCACGGCGAGATCGGCTGGCCCGAAGGGCTTCCGGAGACGCCGGACGAGTCTCGGGCGCGTCACCGACCGTCGACGTGCTCCGGCTGGGAGAGACGCTTGCGCAGGCCTGCCGCTCTTCCACATGGGCCGCGGAGCCGAGCGACGACCCGTGGTTCTTTGCCGTCCGCCTACGCCGCCGGGCGGGACGCCTCGCGGCACGCTACGCGCGGTGAGATAGCCTTCGCAGCCGCATGAGGATCGGCGTCGCCAAGGAGATCAAGCCGGACGAGCACCGCGTCGCGCTCACGCCCGCGGGCGCGCGCGAGCTGGCGCAGAAGGGCCATGACGTCGTCGTCGAGCGAGGGGCGGGTGAGGGCAGCGCGCTCCCGGACGCGCGCACTGACGAGCCGTCGGCGCGCGATCGTCTCGGTGGACGACGTCGTGGGGCAGCTGCCGACCTCGTCCTCAAGGTCAAGGAGCCGCTTCGCGGCCGAGTTCGGCCGGCTGCGCGAAGGGCCTCATCCTCTTCACCTACCTCCACCTCGCCGCCGACGAGCAGCTCACGCGCGCGCTCGCTCGACAGCGGCGCCGATCTGCATCGCGTACGAGACGGTCGGAGACCGACGACCGCCAGCTGCCGCTGCTCGCTCCGATGAGCGAGGTCGCGCGGCCGGCTCGCGACCGCAGATGGGCGCTTGGGCGCTCGAGAAGGCGCCAGGGCGGGCGCGGGATCCTGCTCGGCGGCGTACCGGGCGTGCCGCCGGCGAAGGTCGTCGTCCTCGGCGGCGGGATCGTCGGCTACAACGCCGGCTCTGATCGCCGTCGGCATGCAGGCCGACGTCTGGGTCCTGGACAAGTCGGTCGCAGCGGATGCGCGACTCGAGATGATGCTCGACGGGCGCGATCACGCTCGCGATGTCGAACCAGCTCGCGATCGACCGAGGCCGGTCGACGAACGCCGACCTCGTCATCGGCGCCGGTGCTCATCCCCGGCGCGCGGGCCCCGAAGCTCATCACGCCGCGAGATGCTGCCGGCGCATGAAGCCGGGCGCCGCGCTCGTCGACGTCGCCATCGACCAGGGCGGCTGCTTCGAGACCTCGCATCCGACGACGCACTCCGATCCGGTCTACGTCGTCGACGGCATCGTCCACTACTGCGTCGCGAACATGCCCGGCGCGGTAGCCGATCACCTCCACCGCGGCGGCTCACGAACGTGACGCTGCCCGTACGTCGAGGCAGATCGCCGACCACGGCGTCGCCGAGGCGGTCGCCCGAGACCGGCCGCTCGGCGCGCGGCGTCAACGTCTTCGAGGGGAAGCTCACCTACGAGGCGGTCAGCGGAAGCGCACGGCCTCGATTACTCGCCGCTCGACGAGGTGCCTTCCGCTCGAGGCCGTCTAGCTGCCTCGGCGGATACGCAGCTCCGTCTCGGTCGCCTCCGCGCTTCTTGTCTTCCCGTCTCGGGCGTGTCAGCCTCACGACCGCATACGTCATTCCGCGGCGAGCGCGATGACGGCGACGATCCAAAGCGCCATGCCGAAAAGCCCGAGGACGGTTCTCCATGTCGCGAAGTCAGAATAGCGCCGATGCCGCGCGCGTGCGTGATCGTGCTCGATGCCGTCGGCGCGGGCGAGCTGCCGGACGCAGGCGAGTACGGAGACGAAGGCTCGAACACCCTCGGCAACGTCGCCGACGCGGTCGGCGGCCTCGACCTGCCCAACCTCGAGGCGCTCGGGCTCGGGAACGTCCTAGCCGCTCGAGGGCTGCCCGCCGCAGCCGGGCGCGCCGGCCGTCGCCGGCCGGCTGCTTCGAGCGCTCGAAGGGGAAGGACACGACGACGGGCCACTGGGAGCACATGGGCATCGTCACGCCGACCGCGTTCCCGACCTATCCGCACGGCTTTCCCGACGAGGTGATCGACCCGTTCATGAACCAGACCGGCCGCGGCGTCCTCGGCAACAAGCCGGCGTCGGGGACGGAGATCATCCAGGAGCTCGGCGAGGAGCACCAGCGGACCGGGAAGTGGATCGTCTACACGTCCGCCGACTCCGTCTTCCAGATCGCCGCGCACGAGGAGACGATCCCGCTCGACGAGCTCTACGACGGGCTGCCGCGTCGCGCGCGAGATCCTCACCGGCCGACACGCCGTCGGGCGCGTGATCGCCCGGCCGTTCGTCGGTGAGCCCGGCAACTACGAGCGCACGCCGAACCGGCACGACTTCTCGCTCGAGCCGCGGCGGCCGAACTACCTCACGTCGATCCGCGATGCCGGCAACACGCGTCTACGGCGTCGGGAAGATCTCCGACATCTTCGCCGGCTGCGACATCGACGACTCGTTCCCGACGAAGTCGAACGTCGACGGCATCAACCGCACGATCGAGCTCCTCCGAGAAGCATCGACGACGGGCTTCGTCTTCGTGAACCTCGTCGAGACGGACATGCTCTGGGGCCATCGCAACGACCCGGTCAACTTCCACCGCTGCCTGCAGGACTTCGACCGTCGCCTGCCCGGACATCCTCGACGCGCTGCGCGCAGGGCGACCTCCTCATCCTCACCTCCGACCACGGGTGCGACCCGACCACGCCGTCGACCGACCACTCGCGCGAGCACGCTGCTGCTCGCCTACGCCGCAGGGCAGAACGCCGCGGCGCGGATCCACGAGGAAGGCGAGTTCGCGCGACGTCGGCGCGACGGTGAACGCCTGGCTGGGCGCGAGGCGCCGTCGCGCGGCAACCCGGCACGCTGCGGATCGTCGAGCAAGTGAGCAGCGCCGCCGCGCGCAGCGGAGCCTGCAAACCTTTCGCGGAGCTGATTCAGAAGAAGCGCGACGGCGGGAGCTGACGGATCACGGAGTCTCCGGGCTCGTCCTCGCCTACGCGCGCGACGACGTCCCCGACCACACAGATGGCAGCGTTCTGCATGGCCATCTACTTCAAGGGCTCAGCCACGCCGGGACGCACCGCGCTCACCGACGCGATGGTGCAGAGCGGCGAGACCGTCGACCTCTCCGTCCGTCGGCGCAAGGTCGTGGGACAAACATTCGACGGGCGGGGTGGGGACAAGACGTCCATCGCACTCGGGCCCGCGTCGTCGCGGCCTGCGGCGTGCCTCTTCGCGAAGATGAGCGGGCGGGGCCTCGGGCACACCGGACGGCACGCCTCGACAAGCTCGAGGTCGATCCCGGGCTTCAGCGTCGAGCTGGACATCGAGACGTTCCTCGCCCAGGTCCGGGAGATCGGCATGGCGATCATCGGCCAGACCGGTGAGCTCGTCCCGGCGGACAAGCGCCTCTACGCGCTCCGTGACGTGACCGCGACCGTGGACATCATCCCGCTGATCGCGTCCAGCATCATGTCGAAGAAGATCGCAGGCGGCGCCGACGCGATCGTGCTCGACGTGTCAAGGTCGGCGACGGCGCCTTCATGAAGCGACCTCGACTCGGCTCGCGAGCTGGCGGAGGCGATGCGGAGCTCGGCGTCCGCGCCGGCCGGGCGGTCGTCTGCAGAGCTGACCGACATGGACCAGCCGCTCGGGCAGGCCGTTGGCAACGCCCTCTCGAGATCCGCGAGGCTGTCGGCACTGCTCCAGGGACGAGGCGCCCGCGGACCTCGAGCGCGCTCGTCCACGGCGCGGCCGAGCGCCACCTCGTCGCTCTCCGATCTGCGGCGTGGACGCAGGCCCGAGGACGCGAGGGCTGGTCGTCCATGCGATCGCCGGCGGAGCGGCGCTCGAGGTCTACGAGCAGTGGATTCGGGCGCAGGGCGGCGACCCGTCTCTCGACGCTCTTCCGCAAGCGCCCGTGGTCACACAGGTCACGGCTCCCGTCGGCGGGATATGTCCAGAGCATCGCGACGACCGCGATCGGGCAGGCAGCCCTCGGCCTCGGCGCCGGCAGGCTGCGCAGGAGGACGACATCGACCACGCCGTGGGAATCCTCTGTCTCGCGAAGCGCGGACAGGAGACCGCGGCCGGCGATGTCATCGCCGAGGTGCACGCTCGCACCGACGAATCCGCCGAGGCCGGGCAGCCGAGGTCGTCGGCCGCCTACACGCATCGGCCCGGAGCCGCCGCGGGACGTGCTCGATCGTGCTCGACGTCATCGCCTGACGGGGGCACCGGCGAAGGCACGTGCCTGAGCTGTCCCGAGGTGGAGACGATCCGTTCACGGCTCGCGCCCGCGCCTCGAGGGGCGGACGCTCGAACGCGTCGAGATCGTCGACCCACGTCTCACACGACCCGAGCCGCCCGGAGGCCATCGCCCAAGCGCTCGAAGGGGAGCGCATCTCCGAGGTTGGCCGGCGAGGAAAGTATTTGGTTTTCGAGTTCGAGAGCGGGCGGCACCTCCTTGTTCATCTCCGAATGACGCGGGAACGTCGAGCACCCGGCGCAGGGCGGCCTCGCCGCCCGACCCGTACCGACGCGCCGTTGTCAGGTTAGAGCGACTCGGACGTCGCCTATCGCGACGTGCGCCGGTTTGGAACGTGGGCGCTGCTCGAGCCGGGCGAGCTCGAGGACTACTTCGCAGCGAGGCGCCTCGGCGGCAGAGCCGTTTGAACGCGGCTTCACGACCCGAACGCTCCGACGGAAGCGCTCGGGCCGCCGTGCGCCCATCAAGGCCGCCCTCCTCGACCAGCGCGCGGCGGCCGGGGTCGGAACATCTACGCGGACGAGGCCCTCTGGCGCGCGCGAATCGACCCTCTCGCCCCGCAGGCTCCTCGACCGGAGACGAGATCGCGCGGCTGCGCAAAGGCCATCCGGGCGGCGCTCGAGATGGGGATCGCACGCCAGGGTGCGACGCTGCGCGACTATCGCGATCCTGAAGGGCGCCGGGGCCGGATGCAGGACGAGTTCAAGGTCTACGGCGCGCGCGGCGAGCCGTGCCCGCGATGCGGCGCTCCGATCGAGAAGACGCGCGTCGCCGGCCGGGGTACGTGGTACTGCCCGCAGTTGCCAGGCGCTCGACCCCGGCTAGGATCGCGGCCATGAAGCCCTGGTCGTTCGAGCCGCACGGCCGCTTCGAGGACGCGGACGATCGAGAGCACAGGCTCTGCAGAGGAACGTCTCGGCGACCCGATGCGCGCCCGCTCTCGCGATCTATCGTTCCGCCGGGCTACGACGACGACCGAGCGGCCGATATCCGTCCATCTACGTGATCCAAGGGGCTGACGGGCCAGCTCGACATGTGGCGGAACCGTGCGCCCTTCCGCACGAACTTCCCGGAGCTCGCCGACGACCTCTTCGCCGGCGGCGATGCGCCGCCCGCGATCGCTCGTCTACGTCGACTGCTGGACGTCGCTCGGCGGCAGCCAGTTCCTCGACTCGCCGGGCACCGGCCAGCTACCACACCTATCTCTGCGACGAGGTCGTCCCCTGGGTGGACGAGCGCTACCGCACGCTCGCCCGACCGCGACCACCGCGGCATCGCCGGGCAAGTCGACGCGGCGGCTACGGGGCGATGGTGACGCCGATGCTGCGCCCGGATCTCTTCGGCGGCGCTCGCCACGCACGCCGGCGACGCGCTCTTCGAGGCCTGCTACCTGCCGGAGTTCCGCGAGACCGCGCGCGCGTCTGCGCGACGAGTACGACGGCTCGCTACGAGCGCTTCTGGGAGGACTTCCGCTCGCGGCCGGCGCTTCTCGAAGGACTGCGACGACGTGCTGCTCAACGACTGGTGCATGGCGGCCTGCTACTCGGCCGACGCGGACGGGACCGTGCGGCTGCCGTTCGACCCCGCGACCGGTCAGAGCTCGTCCCCGAGGTCTGGGAGCGCTGGCTCGCCTGGGATCCGGTGCGGATGGTCGCCAAGCACGCCGACGCGCTCCGCTCGCTGCGGCGCGATCTACATCGACGCCGGCAAGCAGCGACGAGTGGTTCCTCGACCTCGGCGCCGAGGCGTTCCGGCGCGCGCTCGAGGGGATCGGCGTCACCGACGTCTACTTCGAGCTCTTCGACGCCACGCACATGGCGATCGAGTACCGCTACCCGCTCGGGATCAGGCTACCTGGCGGAGCGGCTGAGCCCGCTAGGCCGCGAGCTCGTCGAGGCGGCCGTCCCGGTCGAGGCACCAGAGCTCGGTATAGCCGCCGATCGGCCTCGCCGTCGATGAAGATCTGCGGGACGGTCCAGCGGCCCGTCAGCTCGAGCAGCTTCTGCCGGAAGGCGGGGTCGTCGTCCATCGACGATCTCCTCATACTCGAGGCCGCGGCGCGCTCGAGGAGCGCCTTCGCGCGGACGCAGTAGCCGCACCAGGTCGTCGAGTACATCTGGATCCGCGTCATTGCTCGCTTTCAACGTACCCAGAAGCCACGGGATTCCACCGGGACGGGCCGGTTCCACGACTAAGCTCGGCCGCGTGCCTGGCACGCTTCAAGACGGAGGCCGTCGTCCTGCGCTCGATCCGCTTCTCCGAGGCGGATTGCGTCCTCCACCTCTACACGCTCGAGCGCGGCCGGGTCGGGTGCGATCGCGAAGGGTGTGCGCAAGACGAAGTCGCGCTTCGGCGCGTCGGCTCGAGCCCTTCAGCCACGTCGAGCTCATGCTGCACGAGGGGAGGGGGAGCTCTACACGGTGCGCGGCGCCGACCTTCTGCGCTCCCACGAGCGCGCGCGCGTCGACGGCTACCGCATGGCGGTCGGGCCACATCGGCCTCGAGGCGATGCTCCGCCTCTTCGTCGAGCAGGACGCGAACGCGCGCCGCGTTCAACGCGCTGACGCGGTTCCTCGACCTCCTCGACGACGGTCGAGTCCGCGTCTGCCCGCCCAGCGCCGCGCTCGACCCGCTCGTCCTCTCGTTCCAGCTCAAGCTCCTCTGGCTCTCGGGCTACCTCCCGCATCTCGCCGGGCTGCGCCGCGTGCGGAAAGGAGAAGCCGCTCGTCGGCTTCTCGCCGCAGGCGGGTGGAGGCGTGTGCGCGCGAGTGCGCCTCCGGTTCGCTGACCGTCTCGGCCGCAGGGCTTCGAGACCGTTCGCGGCCTCCTCGAGCGCTCCGCTCGCCGACGCGGCCGCTCCGCGCGACGTCGGTGCGCGGCCTGCGCGAGTGCCTGAGCATGATCGAGTCCTCGTACGAGTACCACGGCGGCTTCCGCCTGAGGACGCTCGCGCAGAGGGCCTGAGGCGATGGGCGCTCGAACTACCAGGAGATGATCGCCGCGCTCGAGCGGCTACTGGGCCGAGCTACGGCTGCGTCATCATGCAGCCGTACCACACCGAGCTCGCGCGCGGGAACGATGAATCCGGCCACGTTCCTGCGCTGCCTCGGCCCGAGCCGCGTGGAAGACCGCATACGTCGAGCCGGTCGATCCGCGCCGACGGACGGGCGCTACGGCGAGAACCCGTTTCGCTTCCAGCACTACTTCCAGTACCAGGTGCTCCTGAAGCCGGCGCCCGAGGACGTGCTCGACCTCTACTTCGCCTCGCTCGAGGCGATCGGCATCGACACGAAGCGGCACGACGTCCGCCTCGTCGAGGACGACTGGGAGCAGCCGACGCTCGGCGCCTGGGGCCTCGGCTGGGAGGTCTGGTGCGACGGGCATGGAGGTGACCGCAGTTCACGTACTTCCAGCAGGTGGGCGGGCTCGAGGTCGAGCTCGTGCCGGCCGAGATCACCTACGGCCTCGAGCGGCCTGGCGATGTTCCTGCAGGGCAAGCGGTCGGCGCTCGAGCTCGGAGTGGGCGCCCGGGGTGACGCTGGGGCGACGTCTACCGCGAGAACGAGCGCGCAGTGGTCGGTCTACAACTTCGAGGTCGCGCCCGTCGAGATCCTGCACGCCGCTTCGCCGACCACGAGGCGGAGTGCCGCGACCTGCTCGAGCCGCGAGCTGCCGCTGCCCGCCTACGACCAGGTGCTCAAGTGCTCGCACACGTTCAACCTGCTCGATGCCGCGCGGCGCGATCTCGGTCACCGAGCGCGCGGCGTACATCGGCCGCGTCCGGAACCTCGCGCGACGCGTCGCGCAGCTCTACGTGGAGAAGATGTGCCGACCCTGCTGCTTGAGATCGGCTGCGAGGAGCTGCCGGCCGCGGCGTGCGCAGGAGGCGGCGAGCGCAGCTTCGCGAGCGCTGGCGTCAAGCTTGGCGCCAGGCCAGCGTGCTCGTCGGGCCGCGCACGGCTGGCGCTGCTCGTCGACGAGCTCCCGAGCGCGAGCCGACGAGTGGGTCAAGGGGCCGCCCGAGCAGCTGCGCGACAAAGCCGCCGGCGGGGTTTGCGAAGCAAGCAGGGCGTCGGCCGTCGACGAGCCTCGATGGTCCGCGACGGGTTCCTCGGCGTCGCTCGTGCCCGGCAGGCCGCTCCGCGACGTCGCTGCCCGAGCGCCTGAACGAGATCGTCGGCGGGCTCGCGTTCTCGAAGTCGATGCGCTGGGACGACTCCGGCCTCCGCTTCGCCCGGCCGGTGCGCTGGCTCTGCGCGAAGCTCGACGACCGGACGGTGGAGGGCTTCGGCGGGTCGATCCTTCGGCCACCGCTTCACGCACGGCGAGGTCGCCGATCCCGAACGCGCGGCGAGTACCTCGAGGCGCTGCGGGCCGCAGACGTCGAGCCGGACCACGGACGTGCGACTCGCACATCGATCGCGCAAGGCCTCGACGCGAGCTGGGACTCCGGAGCCGAACCCGGCAGGTGCTCGCGGAGGTCGTGCACCTGGCCGAGTGGCCGACCGTCCTCGAAGGCACCTTCGACGAGCGCTTCCTCAGCTTCCGCGCGCGCGTGGTCGAGACGGCGATGGCAGTCGCACCAGCGCTACTTCCCGCTCGGCGGCAACCGCTTCGCCGTTCGTCGCGCAACGGCGGCGACCCGGACACCGTCGTCGGCCGGAAACGAGCGACGTGCTCGAGGGACGCCTCGAGGACGCCTCGTTCACGTTCGAGCGCGACGTCGCGAAGGGGATCGAGCGGCTCGCCGAGCGAGCTCGGCGCGATCACGTTCGTTCGCCGGCGCCGGTACCTTCGCGGACAAGGCCGAGCGGCTGCAGGCGCTCGTCGAGCGAGCTCGGCGGCGGCGAGGCCGTCGCTGCGAGGCGGCGCGGCTCGCGAAGGCCGATCAGGCGGCGGAGCTCGTCCGCGAGTTTCCGGATCTCGAGGGCGCACATCGGCGCCGAGTACGCGCGCCTCGCCGGCTTCCCGGAGGCGGTCTGCGCCGCGATCGCCGAGCAGTACCTGCCCGACTCGGCGGGCGGTCCGCTGCCGGAGACGGAGACCGGCCGCGTGCTCGCCGCGGCGGACAAGGTCGACAACCTCACCGTCGCCTTCGCGCTCGGACAGCGGCCGACCGGGCTCGCGTGACCCGTACTGGGCTTCGGCGTGCGGCGATCGGGCTTTGCCGGCTCGCGCTCGAGGGCAATCTCGAGCTCGAGGTGGCCGCGCTCGGTGCTGCGCGCACCAGCTGCTCGTCGACGCAGGGCGCCGAGCGTGAAGGAGCGACCGCGCGCGATGTCGCCGAGTTCGTCGAGGAGCGGCTGGAGGGGATGCTCGACGTCCCGGTCGAGTTCGTGCACGCGCCGCGCGCGCGAGCGGCGTCGACGGAGCTCGGCGCAGTCGCGCGGCTCGCGGAGGCCCTGTGCAGCGGCCGCCGACAGCGACGGAGTTCGAGCAGCGCCTACGTCGCGCTACGACCGCGCGAACCGGCTGGCGGCGGGAAGTCCGACGGAGCAGCCGCCGAGCTCGATCCCAGGCTCGCCACCGACGAGGCGCCGAGCTCGCGCTGATCGATGCAGTCGCGGGCAGCCTCGCCGAAGATCGCCGCCGCTCTCGAGGCGCGCGAGTATCGAGCGACGCGCCTCGCCGCCGCAGCCGAGCTGCGCGCTCCCGTCGACCGCTTCTTCGACGAGGTGCTCGTGATGGCCGACGACGCCCAAGTGCGCGCAACCGGCTCCGCCTCCTGCTCGACGTGCGCGACGCTGTCGGCGCGCTCGGCGACCTCGTCGCAGATCCCGCGGTGAGCGGAGCCCCTCGAGATCCACGTCATCTCCGACTCGACGGGGAGACGGCTGCCAGGCTTCGCCGAGGCGGTCGGAGCGGCAGTTCCCGGACGAGGAGTTCGAGATCGTCCGCCACCCGAGGATGACGAGCGTGGACGACGTCCAGCTAGCGGTGGCACTGGGCGCGCGGGCGCCGCGCCGCGCTCATGCACACGCTCGTCGACAACGAGTTCCGCGATGCGATGCGCACGCTGCTGCCGCCGCTACCGGCCTCCATTACTGCGATCTCCTCGGCCACCCGATCGACGCCGTGGCGCGGGTCTCCGGGCCAGCCGGCGACGATGACTCCGGGAGGCCAGCCCGTCCTCGACTCGAGCTACTTCGGCGCATCGAGGCGATCGAGTTCGCCGTGCGGTTCGACGACGGCGTCGGCCCGCGGACGGCGCTTGAAGGACGCCGATCATCGTCCTCGTGGGCGTGTCGCGGAGCTCGAAGACTCCGCTCTCCATCTACCTCGGCTATCTGGGGTACAAGACCGCGAACGTGCCGATCGTTCCCCGGAGTCGAACCACCGCGCGAGCTCGAGGAGATCGATCCGCGCACCATCGTCGGCCTGACGATCGACGCGGAGAGCCTCGCGGCGATCCGCGGCGAGCGCGCGCGCGGGCTGCCGCGGCGCCAAACGGCGCTATCGCCGACCTCTCCGAGATCTACGAGGAGCTCGAGCGCGCCGAGACAGATCCACCGGCGGCTCGGCTGTCCCGTCATCGAGGTCTCCAACCTCGCGATCGAGGAGACCGCGCGCCGCATCATCAGGCTCGTCGGAGCAGCGGCGGCCTCGAGGGGAAGGCGAGTGTGCGGGCATGAGCGCGAAGCCGAAGATCCCGATTCACTACTCGGCCGCTTCTGGATGTTGCTGCTCGCGCCTCGGCCTCTTCGTCTTCTACGTGCTCCTGACGCCGGTCTGGATGGGGATTCGGGCTCATCTCGTGGCTGGCGGAGCGGCGAAACCTTGAGCAGACCGCTCAGCTCTTGAATAACAGAGGCGGCCGTGGTGCCGAGCCGCCTCTTCTCGGGCCGAGACGTAGACTGCGGCGCCCCACGTCTAATCGAACCCGTACGCTGACCATGGTGCACAACCGGGGTAGACGCCATGACCGAATGGGGTAATCGGCGGGCGGTTCCCTGTTCGAGATCGCCTAGAGGTGGCCGTCGAAGAAGCCCGCCTCCGGCCACGGAAAGCATGACCAGACAGGGCGAGCAGGGCAAGCGTGAGCGGCATGCGGCGCATCGCGTCAGTGTCGCTGTCCGCTTCGGGCCGCGTCAAGATGGCGAAAAGAGCCGCGATAATCCCGACCGGGATGGACGACCGCTACGTCTTCGACTTCTCAGAAGGAACGAGCTCGGCCGCGAGCTGCTCGGCGGCAAGGGAGTCGGCCTCGCCGAGATGACGGCGATCGGCATTCCGGTCCCGGCCGGCTTCACGGTCATCACGACCGGCGGCCTGCGTCGCGTACATGAGGGCCGGGCAGGCAGGTTCCCGACGGGCCTCGAGGAGGAGGTCGCGGAGCACGTGCGCCCGGCTCGAGGAGACGACGGGCAAGCGCTTCGGCGATCCGACGCGACCCGCTGCTCGTCTCGGTGCGCTCCGGCGCCGCGATCTCCATGCCGGGGATGATGGACACGATCCTCAACCTCGGCCTGAACGACGAGGCCGTCGAGGGGCTCGCGCGCACGACCGGCAACCGCGCGTTTCGCCTACGACGCCTACCGGCGGCTGATCCAGATGTACGGCGACGTCGTCGCCGGAGTCGACGCGCACCGCTTCGAGGACGCGCTTGCGGCGGCGCGCGAGGGCGCCGGCGCGGCGCAGGACGGCGACCTCGACGCCGAGCGATCTCGACGGAGCTGGTCGGGCGCTTCAAGCAGATCTACCGCGCAGGACGCGGGCGACGACTTTCCGCAGGACGCGCGCGACCAGCTCGACGCGCGATCCGCGCGCGTCTTCGACTCGTGGGACTACGCCGCGGGCGCAGGTCTACCGGCGGGCGAACGACATCCCGGACGACCTCGGCACCGCGGTCAACGTCGTGCAGATGGTGTTCGGAAACAAGGGCGAAGACTCCGGCACCGGCGTCGCGCTTCACGCGCGACCCGGCCACCGGCGAGCAGGAGCTCTACGGCGAGTTCCTCGCCAACGCGCAGGGCGAGGACGTCGTCGCCGGCATCCGCACGCCGCAGCCGCTCGAGGCGCATGCGAGCGACAGCTGCCCGGACGTCTACGAGCGAGCTGCTCGACGACGATGCGCCAGCTCGAGGAGCACTACCGCGACATGCAGGACATCGAGTTCACGATCGAGGACGGCAGGCTCTTCCTCCTGCAGACGCGCGCGGCGAAGCGCACACGCGACCGTCGGCGCTGAAGGTCGGCCGTCGACATGGTCGACGAGGGGCTCGATCACGCAGCGAGGAGGCGGTCGCGCGGCATCGATCCCGCCGCAGCTCGACCAGCTCCTCCATCCGATGATCGACCCGAAGGCCGACTACGAGGTCGTCGCGACGCGGTCTCAACGCGTCAGCCCGGGCGCGGCGACGGGAGGCGATCGTCTTCGACGCCGACACGGCCGAGGAGCGAGGCCGGCGCCGGAGAGTCCGGTCATCCTCGTGCGGCTGGGAGACGACGCCCGACGACATCCACGGCATGATCGCAGCGCGAAGGGATCCTCGACCGTGCACGGCGGCATGACCTCGCACGCCGCCGTCGTCGCGCGCGGGATGGGGAAGCCGTGCGTCGCCGGGCTGCGACGGGCTCTCGATCGACCACGAGCGAGCGAAGGCGCGGCTCGAGGCGCCACGAGCTCGCACGAGGGCGACGTGATCACGATCGACGGCGGCACGGGAGCGGTGTATCCTCGGCGCGGTCGACCTCGTGCCGCCGCAGATCAACGAGGACTTCGAGACTCGTGCTCGACTGGGCCGACGACATCCGTCGGCTGCAAGGTGCGCGCGAACGCCGACACGCCTGCGGACGCCGCCAAGGCGCGCGAGTTCGGCGCCCAGGGCATCGGGCTCTGCCGCACCGAGCACATGTTCATCGATCGAAGACCGGCTTCCGCGTCGTCCGGGAGATGATCATGGCCTCGGCGACGAGCGCGAGCGGCGCGATGCGCTGGCCGAGCTGCTGCCGCTTCAGCAGGAGGACTTCGAGGGCATCTTCGAAGCGATGGCTGGGCTCCCGGTGACGATCCGGCTCCTCGATCCGCCGCTGCACGAGTTCCTGCCGTCGCTCGAGGAGGCGGAGTCGCCTGAGATGGCGCGGCGGCATCCGCGCGCTACGTGAGGCGAACCCGATGCTCGGGACGCGCGGCTGCCGCCTCGGCCTTCTCTTCCTGAGATCTACGAGATGCAGGTGCGCGCGATCGTCCGCGCGGCGGCCGCCGTGGAGCGGCGAACGGGACGCGCCGCTCGTCGAGATCATGCACCCGCTCGTCGGCTTCGCCGAGGAGCTGCGGCGCCTGCGCGAGCTCACCGGTGCGAACCGCGGCAGAGGAGGGCGAGGTCGCGCTACCTCGTGCGGCACGATGATCGAGCTCCCGCGCGCATGCATCCGCGCCGACGAGATCGCCGAGCACGCCGACTTCTTCAGCTTCGGCACGAACGACCTCACGCAGACGACGCTGGGCTTCTCGCGCGACGACGCGGAGGGGAAGTTCCTCACGCACTACCTCGACGACGGCATTCTCGAGCCACAACCCGTTCGAGACGCTCGACCAGAGCGGCGTCGGGGAGCTCATGCGGATCGCCGTCGAGCGCGCGCGCGCGCGTGAAGCCGGACCTGAAGATGGGCATCTGCGGCGAGCACGGCGGCGAGCCGGCATCGGTCGCGTTCTGCCACCGGCTCGGGCTCGACTACGTCTCGTGCTCGCCGTACCGCGTGCCCGCTCGCGCGCCTCGCGGCCGCGCAGGCGGCACGCTCGCCGAGTCCGGCCGTCAGCCCGTTCAGGTCCAGGCGGCTAGTTAGCCGAGCGGCAGTGATGTACCGCCTGTAGGCGCGCGCGGACCTCGGCTTGGAGCTGAGGTCGAACGTCGAGACCGCTCTGGCTGCGGTAGTAGATGATCGTCTCGACCCGCCGGTGGTTGCGACACGAAGTTGGCCATCTTGCTGGACGAAGTCCGGGTGGTCGATCCCCGGGCCGAGGCCCCATTCGCCGATCGCGTACGGCTTGCCGGGGTGGCCGCGGTAGAGGTCGAGGTCTCGCCTCGCATTCCACGCCGGCGCCTGAAGTCGTAGAGGTCGTTGGCGACGACGTCCACGTACTTGTCGCCCGGGTAGTACGAGTCGGCGCTGTTGGCCTTGAGGTCGGGGCTGCCGAAGCCCTGCGGGTTCCAGATCACCTTCACGTCGTTCAGCGGGAGGTCGTTCAGTGCGGTCGAGCTTCGGCATGCGCGGAGTCAGTATGGAGCTTGCGCGTTGATGTTCGCGACGAGCCGCCGTGAACGATCAGATACGTCGCGGCGGAAGGCCAGGCGGAAGTTCTTGGTCGAGTGCGCGGCTCCGCGATACGACCCGTTCGAGTTGAAGGCGCAGAGTAGGAGATTCCAATGGCTGTTCATCTCGGCGTAGGGACGGACGTACGCGAAGCTGCCGAAGCGGTCGAGAGCCTGGCCCATCGTCGATGAGCACGCGGTCGCCGCTTGCCCTGTGCGATTCCGCGCTGGAGCGATCGCCTCGCCCGTACTTGCTTCGCGTGATGCCGAACGAGAGTGCCGGATCGGCTTGGCGAGCGTCCAAGCGTGTTGTCCAGGTAGGGTCTGCTTCAGCGGACGCCCCACCCGATGAAGTCGCAGGTTGCACCTCCGTCGCCTGGTTCGTCTGGCCGCGGAAGCGCGACTTCGAGCCTTCGACGCCGAGCAGAAGCGTGAGGCGCCCGCTTCGGCTGGAATCGAGGAGCGCTGCAGAGAGGCTACACAACAACGAGAAGCTTTCGCATTGCTCGTCTATCGGCCCATAGAAAAGATTCCATTTCCCCTCGTTTGAGCCACGTGTAAAGGCTCTTTTAAGGAATTGGTGCGCTCGGGTAGAGCGCGTGGATCTCGTCCACGAACGCCGCGAGCTGGTCGGCGCAGCGCCGGGATCTCTGACCTCGAGGACGTTCTCGGCGTTCTGCTCGCCCGAATGGGAGAGGTTGTAGCTCCCGGTGAAGAGGTAGTCGTCGGCGACCACGACCTTGGCGTGCATGAAGTCGTGGACATCGCCCTGGCCGTAGGGCATCGAGTTCTTCCCGGTGAAGCGCCGTTCGCGAAGATGCGGTCTGATCGCGGGCATCTTCCACTCCGAGTTCCCGTTCAGCTCCCACTGGTGGAAGACGCCCTTCATCTGGGTGGCGTCGACGACGCCCGCCACATCGCATTTGCCGTCCGAGACAGCTTCGGCGAGGGCGCCGAGGACCGGCCCGGACGTCACCACGGGCGAGCAGATCCGAATGCGCCTTCTTCGCCTTGGCGATCCTGTGTGCAATCCGGGTCGGCGAGCGCCTCGCCGTGCCCCGGCGAGAACCAGGCGCGCACCTTCGCGTCGCCGACGCGGATGGGGTTCGGCTCCACGAAGCCTGACTCTCGACGCTCTCCCGTCTCCCAGAGCTGCTCGAAGTCCTGGTGTAGCGCGCGGCGAGCTCATCCGAGTGGACGACCACGATGACGTTTCTCCTCCCGGCTCCAGGAGTCGTCGCTCCAGTTCGTCGATCCCGTCCAGACATCGGAGCCGTCCCTGACCACGTACTTGTGGTGCATGAGGTCGGGGACGCCGAGGATCCGCTTCGTGGGGACCGTCGAGGTCGTCGAGCAGGCTCGGGTCGAGCGTGGGCGGAGGAGGCTCGGGGATCGGCTTGTCGTGGTCGACGCTGAACGGCGAGCCGGACCTCGACGCCGCGCCTCTGCGCCTCGAGCAGCGCCGCTCGCGACCAGCTTCGCCGTCTCCTGCTCGAGGTCGAAGTCGTAGAGGCGCGAGGTCGAGGGACTTCTCGGCGGCGGCCAGGAAGCTCGGCCGCCGTACTCGGCGATCTCGAGCGCGGTCTGGCCTCCGTCCGACAGAGTGCGGAGCTCGATGTCAGGCGTAGCCGCGCACCTTGAAGTAGGCGATGAGGACGCTGCCGGCGGCGATGGCGACGAGGCTCGGCCGCGGCGGCGATGTTGAACCGCGCCGTACAACGGCATGGCCGCGCCCGAAGCCGGAGAAACGAGGACGCAGAGAGCGCCGCCGACGAGGCCGCCGACGTGGCCCGCCGATCGAGACGCTGTTCAGCGTGAAGCTGAGCGCCAGGTTCAGGATGACCACGATCAGGGCCGTGCCCGCCGAAGACGTTGATGTTGGCTCCGCTCGAGGATCAGGCCCAGCGCCCAGGATCCCGAAAACGGCTCCCGAGGCGCCCATCGTCGTGCACCTGGTCGGGCTGACGAGCAGGGCGCACCGGCCGAGCCCGCCAGGATCGAGACGAAGCAGACGGCGAGGAAGCGCGCTGCGGCCGAGCAGGGTCCTCGAGCGCCGCGGCCGAACCACCAGAGCATGAGCATGTTGAAGAAGATGTGCAGCACGCTCCCGTGCAGGAACGCGCACGTGACGAGCCGATACCACTCTCCGTGCGCGACCGGCGGCCCGGCGAGCGCCCCGCGAATGAAGAGCTCGCTGAAGGGCTGCGTGATGCTGCCCGCCTGCACGACCTGTGCGAGGAAGACGACGACGTTGGTCGCCGAGCAGGACCTTCGTGACCATGAAGTCCGTGCCTGACGTTGCTGAATGAGCGCGCGCGCACCGCGCGGCCTTCTTCGCGCCGGTCGGCATCCCGGCGCACTCGGGGCACTTGATCCTGACGGACGCGAAGACCATGCACTCGGTGCAGATCGGCCGCCCGCAGTTCGAGCACGTGACCGCGGTCTCGTTCGACGGATGGCCGGTAGCAGACCATCGTCTGCGTCTGCTCGGGCGTGGCCATCGGCGGCATCGTAGCCAGCGCGGCTACCCGGTAACGTCCGGCCGGTGCGCGTCCACGTCGCCTTTACGCCCGACGAGGCGGCCCGCGTTCCGACCGGGCATCGTGGTCGACGTGCTCCGCGCGCACGTCCACGATCGTCCAGGCGCTCGACGCCGGCTACCGCGCCGTCTTCTGCTGCGCCGAGGTCGCGGAGGCACGGGCGCTCAAGGAAGAGCGCTCTCGGCTGACGCGGTCCTCGGCGGAGAACGCGGCGGCGATCCGCCGCCCGGCTTCGACTTCGGGAACTCTCCCTCGAGTACCTCGCTCGCCTCAGGGCCGGCGAGGCCGTCATCACGACTTCACGAACGGAACTCCGCGCCGTGGTCGGCGCGGCGGGCGAACTGCGACCCCGTCCCGGTCGGGAGCATGCTGAACCTGACGCCGATCGCGGGCTGCCGGCGCGCGAGCGGGACGAGGACGTGGAAGTCGTCCCGTGCCGGGCTCCGCGGCGGCCCGAGGTGCCGAAGACGACGCCCACTGCGCCGGCCGGATCGCCGCGCGCTCCTCGGGGGCGAGGCGACCGAGGCGGCCGAGCGGGCCCCTCGAGCTGGCAGCGTCCTACGCGACTGCCGAGGAGGCGTTTCGGGCACCGTCCGAAGGGTCGGGGGAGACCGTCGCAGAGGAAGCACCTGGTCTGGTGCGCACGCGAGAAGCGTCAGCGCGGCTCGTCCTCGCTTCGACGGCAGAAAAAGCGGACCTGCCGCGCGGCTGGTCGCCCAGGCAGTCCGGAAGAGGAGCACGTTCCCCGTGGATCCCGAGGAGCGGGCCGTCGGCGGTGTCCTCGACGTCCCGGCCTTGCAGCCGCGCGCTGTCGGTAGCGCGTCGATCTCTGTCCTCGTCGCAAGACGACGGTGAAGTGACGGAGTCCGACGGCATCCCGTCGGGCGCAGGCGGCACGCCGGGCCCCCGCCACGGGTTGAAGCCGACGTGGTGGTGATAACCGCCGGCGTGCTACGAAGACCGCGCTCGGGAGGTGGGTCATGACGTCGAAGCCGACGACGTCCGCGGTAGAAGCGGGTCGCGGCGTCGAGGTCGCCCACGTGCAGGTGGACGTGGTCCAATCGACGGCACGCGGGCCGACCGATGCCTGCGGCTCCTCCTCCGCCACCCGACTCGAGCAAGCGCGTCCGAGGTCGAAGCGGGTCCGGGCCCGCCGCTCATCACCGGAGAGGTCCGGCCACTGTTCCTTGCGGCCGGTCGGTCGGCGAGCTCGATCCCGTTCCCGTCCGGATCCGGGAGGTAGATCGCCTCCGAGATGCCGTGATCCGAGGCGCCCTGAATCGGCGTTCGCGTCGCCGCGAGCCAGGCGCGCGGCGCCGCGCAAGCCCTGCGCCGCGACGGGTGCAGGAGCGCGAAGTGGTGGAGGCCCGCGTGGCGTCCGGCCTGCACGGGCGTCCGGTCCTCGACGAGCACGAGCAGAGTCCTCGCCGCCGGCGCCGAGCGCGGCACGGCCGTCCTCACGCTGGTGCGTGCTTGCAGCCCGATTGCCTCCTCGTAGAAGCCGGCACGGAGCGGTCGAGGTCGGTAACGGTCAGCTCGACCGCGCCGAGGCGGGTCTCCGGGGCCAGCTTCTCGTGTCTCGGGTGCTCGACCTGGCTCATCCGGACACCTCGGCGGGCTTGCGCGGGTTGGAGATCGGCGTCAGGCGCGGCTCGATCTGCTCGCGCAGGTGCTCGAACGCGGGCGGCAGCGAGAGCGCGCTCGCCGAGCGTCTCGATGTCGGCTCGTCGGTCGCGAAGCCGGGGCCGATCGTCGCGATCTCGAACGAGCACGCCGCTCGGCTCGCGGAAGTAGATCGAGCGGAAGTAGAAGCGGTCGATGACCGGCGTCGGCGGCGCGCCCGCCTCGGCGACGCGCTCGCCGCCACGCCTCGTGCTCGTCCATGCGTCGACGCCCACGCGACGTGGTGGACGGTGCCCGCGCCCGAGCGCCGCGGCTCGGCCGGCGGCTCGTCGTAGACGTAGTGGCCGCCGCGCCGCTCGCCGCGCGCCTCCCACGCCGTCGTCGCCGTCGGCTCGAAGCCGAGGACGTCCTCGAGGAACGCCCGGCTCGCGCTCGGCGCTCGCGCGTAAGGCGCGCACGCCGTCGAAGCCCCTGGATGCGCGTGCTCGGCCGGGATCTCGGGATGACGCGCGACGAGCGGCTCGTCGGCCGAGTCTCGACGGCCGGAGCTCGAGCCCGAGGCCCTCCGGGATCGTCGAAGCAGGAGCGAGTCACCGTCGCGCGCCGCCTCGGCGTCCCGGCGCGCAGGCGCTCGGCCCAGAAGTCGAGCGCGCGTCGCTCGAGGCGACGCGGAAGACGACGCGGTGCACCATGCCGGCGCCCGCGCGGCCGCGGCGGGCGCCCGGGTACTCGAAGAAGGTGATGTCCGCGCCGGCGCTGCCCGCCTCGTCGGCGTAGAAGAGGTGGTAGACGGTCGGGTCGTCCTGGTTGACGGTCTTCTTGACGAGCCGCAGCCCGAGGACGCGCGCGTAGAAGTCGACGTTTCCGCGGCGCGTCGCCGGTGATCGCCGTCACGTGGTGGATGCCTTCGAGCTTCATGTCCTTCCTTCTTTCCTCGGGGTCACGCCGCGGTGCGTACGAGCTGATGCCGTCTCGGCCACCGCGAGACGAGCGCGTCGACGACCTCGCCGAGCTGCTCGCGCAGGTCTGCGTCCACCAGCGTACCGTCGTCGTCGAATCGCGATGGCGCGTGGCCCACGGCCACCTCGCCGTCGACGACGCGGGCGCCGGATCGCGGCCGAGCACCTTGCGCAGCTCGGCTCTGCGGCCCAGACGGCCCCGAAGGTGCCGCGTCGAGGCGCGCTGACGACGGCGGCCGGCTTGTTGCGACAGCGGGTTCGTGGCCGAGAGGCCGCGAGACCCAGTCGAGCTGCGTCCTGCAGCTGGCCCGGGACCGGAGCGTGTTGTACTCGGGCGTGGAGATGAAGACGGCGTCGGCGCCCGCGAAGGCCGCGCGCAAAGCGGCCACGGCCTGCCGGGGCGCCGTCACGGTCGTCGTCCTCGTCATCGGATGGCGACGTCCTCAGCTCGCCCAGGATCTCGATCCTCGACGTCGTCGCCGAAGAGCTCGGCTGCGTTCCGAAGGAGCTTCGAGTTGTACGAGTCGCCCGGAGGCTGCCGGAGATTGCGATGACCTTCGTCATCGTCGTCAGGCCGCCTCACCAGCTGCAGCTCTGGCGACGATCGTCACGTCGTTCGCGAGCGCGGGATCCCCGGTCGGGAGCGGGGGTGTTCCAGTCGACGCCGAAGTCGGTCCGGTCGACGCGGCGCGGAGAGCTTCAGGCCGAGGCGCTCGTTCCCGTACGCGTCCGCTGATCGGCTCCGGCGATCGTGCCGGTCAGCCTCGACGGGACTTGCGTGACGCCCTCTGATCGTGATCTCGCCCGGGACGACTGACCGGACGTCGTCGTCGAGATCGACGTCCTCGTGCGACGAAGCGGAGCGTCGGGAAGCGCTCGGCGTCGAAGAAGTCGGGCGACTGCAGGTGCGCGGCGAGGTTCTCGTCCTTCACGTCCACGCTTGCGACCTTCGCGCTGCCCCTCGATACGGGCGCCTGAGCCGGCGGTGTCGAGCTCAACCTGCACGTCGCGGAACTGGCCGCGAACGTGCCGGCGAGGTAGTCGACCTCGAAGCCGACAGCCGAATGGACTGGATCGAGGTTCCAATGCCTGCCGGGAACCTTCGGTCTTCGCACTCGTAATCATGTCGTCTTCTCTCCTGTGATTGAGTCGTATGTATTGAGCACGCAAGGTGCTAGTCGAGAAGAGAACAAGCTGAGCGCAAGCATCTCCCAGCCCAGCCGGTTTCAAGCGAGGTCCCGTCCCGTCAGTCCGCGCCTGGACGAGGGCTTCGCGCGCGCATGCTGCGGCGGCCACTCAGCCTTCCCGGAACGCCGAGCCCAGGCCGAGCACGGCCTCTCGGTCAAGCGGCCACGAGGCCCTCTACGCGCATCTCGCGGGATACAGGCGTTGCCGCCGGCCTGCGCGCGTCGACCTTCGCGGCGTCTCTTCGCGCTGACCCCATCCGGGGATCGACCCGCGGTTCCTCGAGGGCCTCGAGGCCGCCGGCCTGGTCGACGTAGGACCGCGTCGCCCGAGCGGAATCTCCAGGGCCGTCTACGCGCAGCTCACTGGACGCGGGCAGCGCGGCAAAAGCTTCGGGAGGCCGCCTCGTGCGGGCACGTCGTGCTCGATCCGGCAGCTCTTCGAGGAGCACTTCGCCGACGGAGAGATCGACGAGCTCTCCGGAGCTCCTCGGATCGCTTCCCGAGCCGCGGGCGCTGACGACTCCCCGCCCCGCCGCCTAGAGGGCTCAACAGAGTAGCTCCGAGTCGTGGACGCGCGAAGATGCGCCGGGAATGTCCGCGTCCTGGCTCGTGGATCTCCTCGAGCAGACGCGCGAGGCCTCGCGTCAGCACGAGCAGGTAATGCGCGCCGGGGCGTCGTCCGGCGTTCCAGTAGGTGTGCGGCGTCTCGCGCCGTGAAGCCAGGACCGCCGAGCCGGGCCGTGCGCCTCGACCTCGTCGTCCCCGAGAGCCTGAAGCCCAGCGTCCCCTTCGGAGCACGTACTCAGGCCTCGTCGTCGGCGATGGTGGACATGGAGCGGCGCGATCCAGTGTCGTCCCGACCTCGGCCGTCCATTCGACGACGACGACGAAGTCGTCAGTCGGGCGATCCCGGTGAGAATCCTTCCGGCGAGGCGCTCGACGAACATCCCGGCAAAGAGTAGAAGCGGTGTTGACAGGTGTAATCGCGTGTTCGTGTAGAACATACGTTCCCATGATCGCCTCGCCTGAACATCCAAAGCCGTTTTCCCTCCGCGCCGCCCTCCGCTCCCGGCCGGAGCTCGGGCAACCGCTTGCGTCGCCCCGCCTCCCGGCAGCCGCCGCTCTTAGAGCATGCTCCGCTGCCAGGCCGAGAGGCGGCGGCGCAAGTCTGGGGATGCCCCCTGAGGTGCCGCTGACTGGTCCTGAGTTCGTTCGCCGAGCAGATCCCGCTGCAGCCGAGGGAGAGCGGGAGCGGATCCTGCGGCGGCTCGATGGAAGCCGGTCTCGCTGCCGAGCCGGTCCAGCCGCTGTGCGGCATATTTCGAGACCGAAGGGGTCGAGCATGGCGGGCGGCATCAGCGCGCTGTCCTGCGCAGGGCTCGATGCGATCGGCCCGTACTGGCAGCCGCGCATCGGCGTCGCCGGCGGCGTTTCGCTGCCCTGGCGGCGGCGAGTCGCCCCGGCGGGCCGCGCGATCGTGGTCGACGACGCGGGAGGCGGAGCTCTCTCGAGCCCCCGCTGGACCTCCTACCGCTCAGCCCGGAAAGGCGAGGAGCTTGCCGAGCTCGGCATCAAGCAGCTGGGCCAGCTCTCCTGTCTGCATGCCGGAGCGCAGCAGTCCGCGACCGGATGGGCCGCGAGGCGGCAGAGGCCCGACGGCTTCAAGGCGGCGAGGAATTTATTGGTCGCGCGGCAGCGAGGCGCCCGGCCGTCGACCGCCGAAGGCCTCGAGTTCCTGAGCTGTCGTGGTTAACGAGGTCACGCTCGAGCTTGCCTTCTCGGCTCTGCTCGACTGGCTGTCGCCCGCGAGCGGGCGCGATCGCCGCGGCGCTCGCCGTGTCCGCCTGGCCTGGTCGGCGGCGGCTCGTGGCGGCGGACGGCGACGCTGCGAGAGCCGACAGGCCAATCCGAGCGCCTGCGCCATTCGTTGGCGCCGAAGCTCAAAGAACTGCCTGCGCCTGGCGGTCGAGTTGATGGCTCGAGCTGGGAGCTGACCGAGTCCGTCGGGACCAGGCCGAGCCTGTCCGTTCGCGCGGCAGTCGACTGCGAGGCCGTCTCCGCGAAGGGGCCCGCCAGGTGCGGGCCGCGATGGGGATGGAGGCGTCCGCAATGGTCGGGAGGCGTGAAGCGCCATGGTCGCGGATTCCCGAGGCCAGGGCGATCTTCGTGCAATGCAAGGACGATCGAACGAGCCTCGACCCAGGCACGTCACGGCCGAGGATGGGTTGCCGCTGCGGTCGGGCAGATAGGTGTCTTCCAGGTGCGGTGAGGAGTGGCGGGTGGTCGACCGCCAGAGTGACCGACGCGCCCGTGCGACGCAGGCGCTACTGACCTCGTTCTCGCGACTGGCGAGAACGTCGCGGTCTTCGGAAGACGCAGGAGGGGGGGAGGTTGGAGCCTCGCCAGAAAAAGCCTGAAGATTCCGGGGCCGCCGTGCGGGCCTCTCCACTGACCGGTTGCGGAAAGCGCGCGAGTGTGACGTGGAAAAGGGTCGAAAGGCGCGCGTGAGCGAGCGAATACATCGAGCTGCACGCGCACCCGCCTACAGCTTCCTCGACGGCGCATCGCTGCCTGAAGCCGTTGGTCCGCGCCGCCGAGCTCGGCTATCCCGCGCTCGCGCTCACCGACCACGACGGCATCTACGGCTCGCTCGAGCCTACGCGGCGCGCGCTGTCGGCGTCCACGCCATTACGGGCGCCGAGGCCACCCTCGCAGACGGATCGCACCTTGACGCTCCTGGTCGAGACCCGCGCGGCTACGAACCTCTGCCGCCTGCTGACCGCCGCGCACAGTCGCGAGCGCCTCAACCCCGGCCTCGAGCCGGATCTCCTGGCCGAGCTGAACGAGGACCTGCCCGCCTCTCCGGCTGTGCGCGCGCCAGGGGCTCGGCGTCAAGAGCCCGGACACCTGCCGCCCGCCTCGCAGAGGTGCCTTCGACGCGATCGCTTCTACGTCGAACCCAGGCGCCCATACGGGCGCGGCGACGCGCAGAAACGCGGCGCTTCGGCGATACCCGCAGGGGGCACTCGATAACTGCACGATCGCGCCACGGGAGATGACGTGTTTGCCCATCAGTCCGCGCGCGCGCCTGCAGGACGTGCTCGCTCGCCAGGTGTGAAGCACAACGTCGCGCCTCGACGGCTGCGAGGGCGAGCGGCGCGGAAACGCGATCAGTTCGTCCCCGCCCCGCCCGCAGAGGCGGCCGCCTGCTTCCCCGAGGACTATGATGCCGTCCGGGCGACAGTCGAGCCTGCCGGAGCGGCTCGAGTTCGACCTGACGTGCACGAGCTCGGCTATCAGCTACCCTGGACTTCTCCGACGGCGCCGACCCTCCTGCGGGACGTGCAAGCAATACGTAACCGGAACGAAGTACAAC
>ERZ1370068.263-contig-10237_pt1 | contig 51268 bp, 56 predicted proteins | sample MGYA00561227_ERZ1370068 | MGnify/ENA primary metagenome ERZ1370068 (study PRJEB38410, sample SAMEA6850437) | metagenome | study: Metagenomic assessment of the ecological functions of the soil: analysis of the soil microbiota associated with the... | reverse complement strand
CGCCTGCAGGTCCATCGACCCGGCGTCGGACGAATCCGCGCCCGACACGTTCACGAAGATGTCGCCCGTGAACGTGATGTCGCGCTCGGCGTCGATCCCGACGTGGCCGCTCGGAGGTGTCGAGGCCGCCGCGGAAGTCGAGAGTTGGCCTCGGATCGTGACGTCACGGGCGTCGTGCGATCGAGAGATCGGCTTCGCCGAAGGTGTCCGCGCCGACGATCGCCTTCGTGACGTGCACGTCGTCGACCGCGTCGAGGGCGACGTCGCCGGCCCGCTGTCGAGGATGCCCAGGTGGTCTCGATCTTCTTCGACACGACGATCCATCCGCTGGAGTCGATTTCCACCTCGGCCCCGTTGGCGAGGATCGGCATGTCGACCGTGAGGCAGACCGTTCGCGCGCTGAGGCGTCGGTCGTGAGCTCGACGCTCTGGGAAGCCCGGGCCGACCGTGATGCTCCGCGACGGGCGCTGGAGCATCATCGGCCGCTGACGGCGTGCAGCTCGACGCTGCCTTCCTCGCCGCCGGCGCGGAACTCGCCGAACGAGGTCAGGCTGCCGGCCGTACCGTGATGGTGCCGCCGCCGTTGTTGGCCTGCACGAACGGAGCCGTCCGCAAAGGTTGCGGCGCCGGTGGAGGCATCGAGGTCGATGTGCCGAGGTCGACTGGAAGCCGACCGCTGCCGCTGACGATCAGGGGTTGCCCGGGGTGGCGACCATGATGCTGCCGTTCGGAATCGGCGACGGATGTCCGACGACGCCGATGAGCGGGATCTGCACGCTCACGTCGCCGGCGGTCGTCTGCGTCGATGGCGCCGCCGGAGCCGCGTGCCGTGGGCCGTCGGCGGTGACGCTGCCCTTGGCGAACGACACCATGCCGTCCGCCATGGAGCTCACGCGCCCGCCGCTGGCGTTCGAGCTCGAGGCGTTGATGACTGCGCGCTCGTGCCACCTCTCCTGGCTGTAGGCGAGGGCGGTCATGCCGGTGGTCACGATCGTGACGTTGCCGGCGTTGGCTCCGCCGGGGCCGCGGACGTCGATCAGGCCGGTCAGCTTCACGCTCTGGCCATGAGCGTGACGGTCAGGCCCTGGCGCGGCGACCTGGCCGCTGATCGCGAGGTTGCGGGCCCCGAAGTCGAAGGTGCAGCGTCGGTCCCGAGACCGTGAGCGTGCCGTCGATCGTGCGTCGACGCCGAGGCCAGCAGCACGCGGCGTTCGACGTCAGGGTCGTGCTGCGTCGCCACGCCGACACCGGAGCACACGGCGTCGCGCCACCGAGGGCACGACGACGCCCGCGGCCAGCGCGGCAGGACGCCGAGGCACCGTACGAGGGGAAAACGACGAGGGCGTGGATGCACGCGAGATCCTCCAGGCCGGACCGAACTCGGTCGAGTCAGTACTGACAGGGTCGTGCCGGCCGTAAATCTGCGAGCGGCATGGCAAACGCGCCGGGAGGTGTGGCCGCCAGCCGTGGCGACGGAGTGCCGCCAACGCCGCGTCGACTGCACCGCGGCCTCGCTGGCGGTAGGGCGTAATGAGATCGTGCGCCAACCGGCGATGGCATCTCGCCTTGCACGGCTGTTCGACTTGCGATGCGCGCGAAGGCGGCAGAAGCGGTCGTCACCCTGATCAGAGCTCCTGGTCGTCGTCGCGATCATCGCCATCCTCGCCGCGATCGCGGTCCCGCAGTGCTGCGCTACCGCGAGACCGGGCCTTCGACGCGGCCACCGTGTCCGACATCCGGAACGCGCGCCGCGGCCCAGAGACGTACTTCGCGGATCACGCGACGTACTCGAGCTCGTGCTTGACGCTGCCTGGTTTCGCCGTGTCGAACGGGATCGTCTTCTCCACTTGTCAGGGCGACGCCGTCTCGTTCCGCATGGTGATGAACCACCCGCAGGGGACGAAGACCTGCACCTACGACAGCACGCTCATCCCGCCGCTCAACTGCACCTGATCGCGTCGGCGCCTCGACGCGACGCGCTCCCGAACCGCGCTTACTCCAATGTCCCGTCGGCATGTAGCCACTGACGAATGGTGAGCACCGAGGAGGTGCGCCGTCGTATCGAGACCGGCGTCGCGGGGGCCCGGGCCGAGGTCGTGGACACGACCGGGGGCGACCACTTCGAGGTCCGCGTGACGGCGCCGGCATTCCGCCGGCCCGGCCTCGTCGATCAGCATCAAGCCTCGTCTACGAGCGCCCTTGGGCGACTTGATGCAGGCAATCCACGCCTTGTCGGTGCAAAGACGCACGCGTCCTGACCCCGCCACGGCGCTGACGCGCAGAGGGGAATCGTGGTCATGAGCTGACGTCCAGAACGAGATCAGACCTGATCGCGAGGCGTCTGAACACCGGTGGTCGTTCGCGCATGAAGGGGACTCCCGCGGCTCCCGATGCGTGGCTTCGGCGGCCACGGCTCGATGGTGCTGAACGAGCTCGGGCGTGCCGCGCCAGGCGGTTCGATCATCCTGGCCGAAGCCGCGAAGCGGGACGGCGTGAAGGCTTCATCACCGAGGTGGCCCACGATTCTCTGCAGGTGATCGTCGAGCGGAAGTTCGACTTCGGCGGCTGCGTGACGTCGTCCGGCGTGAGATGCAACGCCGGCGGGCGAGAGCTTCGGCAGCCACGCCGGTCGCGGCGCTGGCCACGAAGTCGACTTTTGCCCGGCCCGCGCTTACCTGGAGCGGTCGCGCGCGCCGGCGAAGCCCGCCGCACGGGCCGTTGGAGTCTCGCCAGCGCCCACTTTGGTTGTGCGGCGGAGGAGCCTGCCACTCGCTCAGAACGAGCTTCGCGGTCGCGCCGCAGACGACGACATCCAGCGCGGTCCGGCGAAGCTGATCCGCCCAGGCCGACGCACCGCGACTGGCGACGTCAGACAGCCGAGCGCCCGCATCGACGAGTGATCGGCGCGCGCCCGTCAGGCGCGTCTGGCGAGGCCACGACGATCGAGCCGCCGCACGCCGCAGTGAGACACGCCCAGCGCGCGATCGTGCAAAGTGCCCTCGCTCGCGGTCGACTGCGCGGCGGCGCAGGACGTCGACGATCGCGCGGCGGACGCCGCGCGCCCGATGCAGCTGCCGGTGCGCGCGAGCGCGTCGCCTTCCTCCGGCAGCTCGACGCCGGACGCACGCAACGGCGCGCCGCACCTCGGCGGCGACGTTCTCCGCGCGGTGATCGCTGATCGCGCGGCGCGATCCCGCCGCGTGATAGATCGCGGCCGCCTTCTGGAGCGCGGCGTGATCCCGGATCGATCCCGCGAGCACGACGATCGCGTCGGCGGACGCGGCAGCGGATCGGCGCACCACCAGGCGTCGTGCCGGCCAGCGGAAGCAGCGCGACGGCGGCGGCGAGTGCGAGCACGACCACCAGCGCCACGTCGCATCGGGAGCGTCACTACGAAAGGCGGCGCTCGCCCGCGCAAGGCGGACTTGACGCCCGCGCGCCGCGCGTGGTCTCCGTTCCAGGCATGCGGGCCATCCATACCGTCACCGGACCTGCGCAGGCTGACGGCTCTCGGCACGACGCTCATGCACGAGCACCTCGCGGTCGGCTATCCGGCTGGCAGCTCGCCACGCGGCGTCGATCGCGCGGTCCGACGCGAGCATGCCGTCGCGCTGCATCGAGCGGATGCAGGAGCTCAGGGGTCACGGGCTCCGGACGCTCGTCGACCCGTGTCCGATCGACCTCGGACGCGACGTCGAGCTGATGGCGGAGGTGGCGTCCGCGGAGCGGCGTGCACATCGTGTGCGCGACCGGTCTCTACAAGGAAGAGGACGGGTGCCGCCGGCGTACTTCAAGTTCCGCCGGCACTGCGGGCGACGCCGCTCGGCGAGATGACGCGAGCTCTTCGTGCGAGAGCTCGAGCGAGGGCATCGACGGCACCGGCATCCGCGCCGGCGTCATCAAGGTGGCGACCGGACGCGGACGGATCACGCCGTACGAGGAGACCGTGCTGCGCGCGGCGGCGCGCGCGCACCGGGCGACCGGTGCGCCAATCACGACGCACACCGATCGAGGGCACGATGGGGCCGGAGCAGCTCGACGATGCTCGTGAGCGAGGGCGTCGATCCGCGTGCCGTCGTCGTCGGCCACTCCTGCGGCGCGAGCGACGTGCACTACCACCTCGCCGATGCTCGATCGCGGCGCGTACCTCGGCTTCGACCGTTTCGGTCTCGAGATCCTCCACCCGGATCGCGACGCGCCTGGCCGTGCTGATCGGCCTCCTCGGCGTCGGCTTCGAGCGCCAGCTCGTGCTGTCGCACGACACCGTGTGGTGCTGGCGCGGTCGTGCGCCGACGCTGCCGCCGTCGCTGCGGAGCCGACTGGAAGCCCACGTACGTCTTCGAGACGATCGTCCCGCAGCCTGCGCGGCGGCGGGCGTGTCCGAGCGAGAAGATCCACACCATGCTGGTGGAGAATCCCCGCCGCTACTTCGCGGGGGACGAGCGGTAGGGCACGGTCGGCCGCGCGCGCCGGTGCCGCCGCCGGGCCGGCCGGGGACGCGGCTTCGGCTTCGGCTCGGCGCGGAGGTTACAGTTCCGTCTCGGCCCGACGTTTCGTCGCGCCGCTCGCAGGCGCCTCCGCCGCGTCCCCGGCCGGCCCGGCGGCGGCACCGGCGTCGCCGCTGCGGTGGTGCCAACGCGCCCGCGAAGCGGCGGCGGGTTAGCGGCGAGGATCGATTACGCAGGCGTTGGCGCCGCGGCCGACGGTGTGGGCGAGGCCGACGCGGGCGTCGCGACCTGGCGCGGGCCGGCCGTGCGCGCGGAGCTGCCAGGTGATCTCGATCGACCTGGCCGAGGCGCCGAGGCGCCGAGCGGCTCGCCCTTGGAGAGGAGGCCGCCGCTCGGGTTGACCGGGAGCGACGACGCCATCGTCCCGCCGCCGTCGCGGACCCAGTCGCCGCCCGTGCCGCGCGCGGACAGAGGCCGAGCTCTTCGGCCGAGCAGGATGTCGCGCGCGGTGTCGGTATCTTGCAGCTCGACGACGTCGAGGTCCGCGGGGCCGAGGCCGGCTTCCTCATAGGCGGCGCTTTGCCGCCATCTCGGTCGGGCGTCGGCATGGTCGTCGTCGGCGAGGCCGCAGAGTCGGCGTGTGCTCGCCGAGCACGTTGCCGGCGAGATGCGAGCGGAGCTGCGCGCGGCGGCGACACGCACGGTGCGGGCCGGTCCGCGGGCGGCGTCGACGACAGCACCACCGCGGCCGCGCCCTCGTTGGGCGCGCAGAGCATCAAGAGGCGCGAGCGGCTCGCAGACGAGCGGCGACGCCAGGACCTGCGTCGACCGTCATCGGCTTCCGGTACATCGCGTACGGATTGTGGACGCCGTGGCGCGTGGTTCTTCACCGACACGCGCGGCCAGAGTCGCTCCGGGCGACGTCGCTCTCGCGCATCAGCCGCTGGGCGCGGAGGGCGAAGTAGCCTGGCGTGGCGGCGAGCTCCGGCCTCCTCGCGCCACGGCTCGAAGAAGCGACGAGCGGATCATGCCACGCGGCATCTTCTCGATGCCGAGGACGAGCACGCGTCGTAGCGCCGCCATCGCGATCTGTGCGCCGCGCCGAGGCGCGAGCGCCGCGCCGCCGCTCGCAGCAGCCGGCTTCGACGTTGACGATCGGCACGCCCGAGAGGCCGAGCGCGGTCAGCACCTTGTGCCCGGCGGCGACGCCGCCGTAGACGGAGCCGCAGAAGGCCGGCGTCGAAGCCGCCGCGCCCGATCGCCCGCCTCGGCGCAGCGCCGCGCGGACGGCGTCGTACGCCGATCGCGGTCGACGCTCTTGTCGGTCGAAGCGGCCGAAGCGGATGGATGCCGCGTACCGGCGACGTAGACCGGCCTCATGCCGCCACCTTCCTCACGACTCGGGCGCGAACGCGTAGGAGAGGACCGGCGTGCCGTCGTCGTCCGTCGACGAGCGGCGCGACGACGAGCCGCATCGGAGCCGTCGCGCCACGTGGCGCTGCTCGCCGCCTCGGCGAGCCGCGTGACCACGCGGAGGCCCTCCGGCAGCTCGACGACGCCGAAGCCGTACGGTAGCTGGCCCGCGGTACCCGGGGGACGGCCTCGCGATCGTCGTGAAGAGGAAGAGCGCCGCGTGCGGACCGACGTGACTCGCGGCAGACGTCGTGTCCGCAGTAGGGGCACGACGACGTTGCCGGGAACTGGAGCCTGCGCGCATGCCGCACAGCGCGCGGCATCAAGCGCGGGCCATCCGTCCGTCGTCGTGAACAGTCCGGGTGCGATCGGGACGCGACTGCGGCACGAGCGCGGACCCTACGTGAAGCGGGCGCGGTCGCGTCAAGCGAGTGGGTGCCCCAGCCATCGAGGAAGGCGACGTCGTCGACCGGCCGCCGCGCGCGTCGGGCCGAAGCGATCGCGCGGGAAAGCCGAGCGGCACGAGCGACGACCGGCCTCGACCGACGGCCGGCGATCGCGAGGAGCGTCGCGAAGCTCGCGATCGAACGCGCGATGCAGCGTCGTGAGGGTCGTGCCGAGCCTGAGCGCGCGCGCGCCGCGAGCAGCAGGTTCTGCACGGCGGGCAGGATCGACGCGTAGGCGGCGGCGGGCGCACGGCAGCCCGCCCGATCCGTCGGCGATCGGGACCGAGCCGGGCGTGGTCGAGGCAGCAGACGATCAGGACCGGCGACCTCGGCGAGCGTCGCGCGCGAGGCGCGGCGGCACCGCGCATCATGCGGGCGTAGTGCGGCGACTCTTGACGTCGCGGTCGGCGTCGGTCGCGGCGGTGAGCTGCTGGCCCGCGTCCCACGCGCGCCGATAGAGCCGGCCGATCGTCGGCGCGACGGGCCGGGTCGCGCACGACGACGAATGCCCACGGCTCGGCGCCGCGCGCCGACGGGCGCGCGTGTCGCGGCCTCGAGCACGCGGCGGACGAGAGGGCGTCCGGCACCGGATCGGGACGAAAGCGGCGGATCGCGCGCTGCGGTGTGCGACGACCTCGAAGAAGTCCATGGCCTCGCCTCAGATCCGCTCGAGGATGGTCGCTGCGCCCTGGCCCATGCCGCCGCAGATGGTCGGCGAGGCCGTAGCGCCGCCGCGGCGCGCGCGATCTCCAGCGCCAGTCGTGCCGACCAGGCGCGCGCCCGAGGCGCCGACCGGATGGCCGAGCGCGCACGCGCCGCCGTTCGGGTTGACGCGGCTCGGCGTCCGTCGATGCCGAACTCGCGCATCAGCGCGATCGGCGCGCAGGCGAACGCTTCGTTCACCTCGATGACCGTCATGTCGCTCGGATCGCGAGCCCGAGCGCTCGAGCGCGCGGCGCGTCGCGGGAATCGCCGAGTAGATGAGATCGGTCGGGGCGCAGGCGCCGGTGGCGATCGTGTGGATGCGCGCCAGCGGCGTCAGGCCGTGCCGCGCAGCGGCCTCGGCCGGACATGAGCAGGCACACGGCGCGCGCCGTCGGCCTGGCCGGACGAGGTGGCGGCGGTGATGCGGCCGTCGGCACGGTAGACCGGCGCGAGCGCGCGCGATCTTCTCGTAGCGTCGTGTCGGCGCGCGGGCCCTGGTCGTCGCGTGACGCGTGACTGGCGCGGCCGTCGAGATCGAGGCCCGTCGACCGGCACGATCTCCTCGCGCAGCGCGCTCGCGCGCGGCGATGGCGCGCCGGTGGCTGGCGAGCGCCCAGCGATCCATCGCCTCGCGCGTGATGCCGTAGCTGCTCGGCGAGCCGCTCGGCGCCCTGGCCGCCGTTCAGCTCGATCGGGTTGATGCAGCTCGAACAGCTTCGGGTTGGGATTCATGGCGGCCAGCATGTGGCCGCCTTCCTTGATGACCGTCGTCCATGTCCATCCCGTCCTTGATGGTCGGGATGCGGAAGTGGGTCATGCTGTCGAGGCCGCCCGCGACGATAGACGTCGCCGAGGCCGCACTGGATCTGCATCGTCGGCGATGTGCACCGACATCATCGCGGTGCGTGCAGGCGCGCTCGATGCTCAGGCCGACGACGTGCTCGGGAAAGCCGGCGAGGAACGGAATGGCCGTGCCCGGGTGCGCCTGCTCGCCCATCATCTCGACGGCGCCGAGGATCACGCCGTCGACGTCACCGGCGGCCGACGCCGGTGCGGCGCAGCAACGCTCGTGCAGCGCCGACACCGCCAGGTCGTCGGAGCGCACCTGCCGGAAGACGCCCCGACGCGGATCAGCGCGTCCGAACGCCGTACGGACGTAACCAACAAGGAGCGCATCGCGCAAAGCCGCCATCCCCGGAACGCCTAGCAGGATGCCGAAAAACCTCGACTCCCGTCCGCGCTACGGCTGTGGAAGCATCAGGGATTGCACGTTCGCCACGCCGTCGATTCCCAACAGCCCGAGCGGGACGCCGCGAATCGCGTCACGTCGCGCGGTCGGGAACGAGGCGGAGGCGCCTGCGGAGCGGCGCGACGAACCGCGGGGCCTAGACGTCGAGTAAGGTCGCGCGGCGGAGCTTCGAAGCCGGAGCCTCGTTCCCGACCGCGCGGCACCGACGTTGCGGTCTAGCGGCGCCCGCCAGAGGCAAACCCCGTTGAAGCAGCTCTTCCGTCCCGTTCGGCCCGCACGGCGTGAAGTTCGTCGCGTTCGTGCTCGAGCACTGGGGCGTCTGCTGGCCGACCGGGCCGACCGGCGTGCAGCTACCGACCGTGCACTCGTGCCGCCGCTGCAGATCTGCGCACCGTGACCGATGCACACGCCGCCCTGGCAGACGTCGAGCGCGGAGCAAGGGCTCGGCCCGGCGCAGGAGAGGCCGTCGCCGACCGGTTGGTGCTTGCAACCCGCGAGCGAATCGCAGGAGTCGACCGTGCAGGGTGCTCGTGTCGTCGCAGCTGACCGTGGTGCCCGAGATGCAGTCGCCGCGGATGCAGGCGTCGGCCTGCGTGCAGGCGTCGCCGTCGGAGCAGGCGAGGCCGGTCCCGAGCGACGTATGCGAGCAGCCGTGCACCGGATCGCACGCGTCGGCGGTGCAGTCGTTGCCGTCGTTGCAGGCGCGCTGCCCGCCGGGAACGCAGACGCCGCCCTCGGCAGAGATCGCCGGTCGTGCACTGGTTGCCGTCCTCGCAGCCGGTGTCGTCCTGACCGGGACCTGGATGCAGCCCGAGTTCCGGCGCGCAGTCGATCGTGCACGGTTGTCGTCGTCGCAGTCGGGCGGTGTGCCGAGGACGCGCAATGGCCGCTGCTGCAGGTCTCGACGCCGTTGCAGGCGTTGCCGTCGTTGCACTGGGCGCTGCTCGTGCACCGGCAGGTGCACTGGCCGGCCCTCGCCGAGCGGGATGCAGTTCCCCGGACAGGCGCCGTCGCCGTTCGCGGCCGAGGTGTCGCAGATCTCGGTGCCCTGCTTGATGCCGTCGCCGCAGCCGCCGAGGTTCGACAGGGACGGCGTCCTTCTGGATCTGATCTTCTGGCCGACGAGGCGGCCGATCGCGAGCGTCCCGCGGCCGACCGTGATCTTGCCGTTCGGGGCCCGCACGTGCAGCTCGGCGAGGGCGCCCTTGCCGAGCTTCGCGCCGCGTCCCTCGATGTCGAAGCGGACGTCGCCGGGAAGGATCGACGGGACGCTCGGTGCGAGCACCGCTTCGCCCGTCAAGCGCAGCGCGTTCTTCACGTTCACCTGCACCGGGTTGTCGACGAGGAGCGAGCCGCCGTCGATCACCTTGACGCCGAGGACGTCGAAGCGACCTGAGCCGGACGAGCCGTTCACCCGTGCAGCACGAGCGTGCCGCCCCGCTCGACGATCAGGTTCCCGTACGTCCCGGGGCGATGTACTGCGTGCTGCGCGGCGGGCACGACGACGTCGGCGCCGCCGCCGTTGCCGGTCATGAACGGCGGGAGCGACGGGAACGTCAGCGGCGGCGTGAACAGGGAAGTTGCCGCCGAGCGCGACGAACGCGCGTCGGGGAAGACGATCGCGTTGTTGCAGAAGAGCCGGCCGATCGAGCTGTGCGGCGGGAGCCGGCAGCGGTCGCCGACGGCCTGGTGTGCGTTCGAGATCAGGGCATCGGCGCCGACCGACAGGAAGCCGCCGACCGTGACGACGGCGACGCCGCCGGCGGTGACCGACGCGGTGGGCGCCAGGCGCGCCTGGAAGTCGGCGATGGCGGCGAAGTCACGCGGGTCGTTCGAGACGGCCGTGCACTGGCAGGCGTCGAAGATCGGCACCGTCACGCAGCGGCCCGGACATGCCGCTTCGGTGACCGGCGTCGCCGGGTCGCACTGCTCCACCCGCTTGCAAGACACCGTCGCCACACGCGGCGACGGCGAAACGAGCTGCACCGAGACACACGGCGAGCGTGACAACCTGCAGGATACGCCTCATCAGGGCGTCGCTAGGGCAAGAGGTGTGCCACGCAACGTCTCCGCGAAGCGCGTCTCACGCCCGGACTTCTCGTGCTTTTCGGCGTGCGCGCTTCAGGTCGCGCGGCGCGTGCTCGCATGGTCGCGCGATCACGCACGATCCCTGGACTTACGGGTCGTTTTTCGGCTCCGGCGAGCGTCGGAGCCGAGCGTCCGTATGGGCGGAGCGATCATGCGTGCATGCGGGAAACCCGAATGGGTACGACCGCAGGTTTGCGAGGCGTGATCGCAGGGGTGCGCGTCGGCCATCTCTTGCAGTCGCGCACTCGTGATGCGCCGGTCGTCAGGTTCGTCCCTTTGGTCTTACTCTTCGGGCCGTCCGTCGGAGCCGCGGAATCGCGTGAATTCGAAGGCAATCCCGAACGTTGAGTCCCTGAAGCGACGGCATCGTCCGTGGCATATTTCGTGCTGCCTCGATGCCCCGATGCGCGCTCACACGCGGATACATTCGTTTAGATTCGCTCTCGTCCTCGCCCCTCGTCGTGGCCGGCGGTCCAGCGTTCGCGCTCCACGAAGAGTCACCGCCGGTCACGCGCGTCACCGGGGTCGGACAATCACTACATGAGTCCGGGTCGGACGTGGGGAACTGGCTCACGTTCTCGTCGACCCAGGATCTTGCGTTGCTGGGCGCCAACCGTGCGGCGGGCCGGCAGATCTTCATCTGGAACGAAGGCTACTTCGACTGCTTCAACGGCACCACCAAGGTGTGCGCGCCGAACGCAGCCGCCGGAGTCGTGCCAGAACACACCGTGCCCTCCGGCCGACATTCAGGCCAAGTACCTCCGCCAGCTCACCAACAACGGGGTCGGCGATCCGGACAACCCCGAGCCTCGCGATTCCGCCCCAGCTCTCCACCTGCGACGGCACGCCCCACCGGGACGGTGTGCAGCGCCGGCAACCAGGCGCAGCTTTGCCCGGACAAGCTCTGCAAGGACGTCCCGCAGTGGTTCCTCGAGGACCGCCAGTGGGTCGCCTTCGACGCCCCTCGGCGCCTTCAACGGCAACATCGGCGGCGCCGCCACGCATCGCCAGATCTTCCTGAAGAACGTCGGTACCGGCGAGATCCGCCAGGTGACCTTCTCGTCGACCGGCGACAGCGTGCGGCCGAGCATCGCCGAAGCGCGGGGGCAGCGGTCGTCTTCCAGTCGACGGCGTCGCTCGACGGCTTCCCGAACCTGACCGGCGCCATGCAGGTGTACCTGTACCAGCGCAACAACGGCGTCATCCGGCGCATCTCGAACGGGCCTGCCGCCGATCAACACGATCGGGCTCGGCCCGAGCACGAACCCGCATCCGACCACGAGCGGCAACGGCATCGTCTTCCAACCGACGGCCGACCTGCTCGGCGACGGGCACGACACCGGCATCTCGCAGATCTGGTTCGCGAAGTACGACCGGCAGAACTCGGTCGTCATCGCGCTCCTCAAGGTCACGAACGGTAATGCCGACAGCATCAATCCGTTCATCGGCGATGCGCAGACGCCGCCCGGCCAGGGTCGGCGAGGCGAAGAAGATCGTCTTCGAGTCGACGGCGACGGACTTGCCGGGCACGCTGCAGGTTGCCGGACGAGAGCATCTACGAGATCGGCATCGACGTCTCGAACGCGGTGCTCGATCCCGCCATCGTGCAGGTGACGCCGCCGGCCATCTTCGGCGACTGCATGTGGCCGAGCATCGACGCGAGCGGCAAGCGCATCCCGATGGTGTGCACCGGGGACCCGCTGCTGAACGGCACCGTCGGCAATCGGCTCTTTCGTCCTCGATCGCCAGCAGAACGTGCTCTACCAGATCACCGGCGCTGGCGACGTGCAGGGCACGCCGCAGTCGAACATGGGCCAGTGGTTCGTCGCGTTCGCGACCACGAGCGACCTCACCGGCGCCGGCGTGTGCGGGTACCAGATCTACATCGTCGACTTCACGATCGGAAAATGGGGAGCGGTCACGCAGCTCGGCCAGCTGCCGCCCGACGCGCTCGGACAGAGCCCGCGCTCGACGATCGGGCTCCGCACCTTCGAGTTCAAGGAATCGACACCGACCACGCCGGCGAGTGCGATCACGGTCTTCACGACCGACGGCTCGGCGCTCGGGGCCATGGTCGACGATGACGACGCATCGGCCTCAACATCGGCGCGCCTGACGAGTTCACCGGGTCGCGCCGATCAGCGTCTCGAAGGCCCGCGCGCAGTTCCCGCCGACGTTCGTGCCGGGCATCGGCACCCCTCTGCATCGAAGCGAGCGACGACGCGGCAGGGCAGCATCGACTGTAACGGCGGCGACACGGGCGCCGATCGCTGCCGCTCGCGCAGGACCACAACATCGACGACACCGACTTCGTCTGCAACACGGGCTGCCGCGAGAACATGTCGTGCGTCGGCATGCTCCAGGGAACGCACCAGAGCCTCTGCCCGCGCTGCGACCAAGGCCACCGGCATGTGCAACGCCGGCGCCGCGTCAGGGGCAGGTGTGCGACCCCGACAGCAACTGCCCGAACTTCGGCATCTGCAACGACGGCTTCTGTCCCATCATCGACGCGGCGCGGGCGGCGGCCCCTGCGTCGATCCGGACATCCTGCGCCAAGTGGGTCTCTCCTGCACGAACGACAAGGAATCGACCTGCAACGGGCGTCCGCTCAGCGCGGCGGTCGGAAACTACGTCGCGGGCGGCGCGCGGGTGAGCATTCCGGTCAAGATCTCGGTCTCGCTCGATCCCGGGCCGGACGACGTCTTCTGCTCGGGCGACGCGGGCGAGCTCTACTCGAACCTGAAGAACCTCGATGCGGTCCTCCGCCTGACGACCGGCACGACCTCGGCCATGATCAGCGACGCGAACAACACGCCGTTGGCGACCATCACCGGGACCACCGCCGGCTCGCCGTTCAGCTGTGCGGCGCCCGCGCGGGCGATCTCGCGGGCGTCACGCTGGTCGGTGACGTGACGACGCTCGACGCGACGCGGTGCTGCCGGGCTTGCGCGACCTGCTCCTCCAGTTCCACCTCGAAGCGAAGCCCGGGATCCTCGGCTCGTGCAGCCTGCCCTGCAGCATCGACGCGGATCTGACGACACGAACGCCTGCAACGGCGTCGAGACCTCGCATCGGCGGGCGCTGCGCCGCCGGGGTGCCGAGCCCCGTGCGGACGACGGCCTGTTCTGCAACGGCCTCGAGACCTGCGACCCGACGCTCGGTTGTCAGCTCGGCACGCCGCCGGTCTGCGACGACACGAACGTCTGCACGGCTGACAGCTGCGACGACGTCACCGGGTGCGTCTTCACGCCGGTCGCCGGCAGCTGCGACGACGGCAACCTCTGCACGACCGGTGACACCCGCGCCGCCGGCGCCTGCAGCGGCACGCCGACCGTGTGCGCCGACGCCGACGCCTGCAACGGCGTCGAGACGTGCGACATCGCGACCGGCGGATGTCTCGCCCGGCGTCGCGCTCATGTGCGACGACGGGAACCCGTGCACGGACGACTCGTGCGACGCGACCCTCGGCTGCGTGAACACGAACAACACGCTCCCGTGCGACGACAACGACCCCTGCACGGACAACGACGTCTGCGGCGGTACCTGCGCTGGCACGCCCACGGCGGCCGCCGTCCTCTGTAACGCGGGCAACGGCACGATCTGCGACGGCATCGAGCAGTGCAGACCCATTGACCGGTGCGTGCGACCCGGGACGCCGCTCAACTGCGACGACTCGAACACGTGCACCGACGACTCGTGCGACTCGGCGCCTCGGCTGCTTCAACCTCTCCAACACGGACCCGTGCAGCGACGGCACCGTGTGCACGACGGGCGACACCTGCGTCCTCGGGAGCTGCGTCGGCGTGCCGATGGTCTGCGACGACCCGAACGCTGCAACGGCGCCGAGTGCTGCGACGCGTGCTCGGCTGTCAGGCGGGCGTGCCGCCCACCTGCGACGACGCGAACCCTGCACCGACGACAGCTGCGACGTGCTGCTCGGCTGCATGAACGTCCCGAACATCGACCCGTGCAGCGACGGCACGGTCTGCACGACGGGCGATACCGCGCTGCCGGCCTTCAGTGTCGGCACGGCCATCGTGTGCGACGACTCGGACGTTCGCAACGGCGTCGAGACGCGACGCCACCCCTGGCTGTCAGGCGGGCACGCCGCTCACCTGCGACGACTCGAACCCGTGCACGGACGACACCTGCGGCCCGATCACGGCTGCGCTCACGCCGGACGACACGAACTCCTGCGACGACGCGAACATGCGCACGACCCTCCGACGTCGGCGGCAACTGCGTCGGCGCGCCGGTCGTGTGCTCCAACAACGACGCCTCGTGACGGGCTCGAGACCTGCAACCGCCGGCACGGGTCTCTGCGAGAACGGCACGGCGCCGAACTGCAACGACAACAGCCCGTGCACCGACGACTCGTGCGACGCGTTGATCGGCTGCGTGAACGCGCGAACCTCGCCTGCACCTGCGACGACGCCTCGGAGTGCACGAGCGGCGACGCGTGTGCCGGCGGATCGCGTGCGTCGGCACGCCGGTCGTGTGCGACGACTCGAATGCCTGCAACGGCGTCGAGACCTGCGACACGCCGCTCGGCTGCCAGGTTGGCTCGATCCCGAACTGCAACGACAGCGACGAGTGCACGGTCGACAGCTGCGATCCGACGCTCGGCTGCGTGAACGCACCACGTTCCCGAACGTGGCGGTGTGCCGGGCTGATCGCCCTGCGATTGATGCCGTGAACGCGAGGGGCGACCCGTCGCTCCTCGGCGGCGAGGGGCGTGAAGCGCCGCATCCTGCGCAAAGCTGAACGGCGCCCTGCGAGCGACCCAGAAGTTCTACACCGGCAATCCCGCGACGCCAGCGCAACAATCAACGGCGTGCGCTCCGGGGCCTGGATCGCGTTCTCCATCTGATTCAGACCGGAACTCATCAAGGCGACGCTGGAGCCGACGTGCGGCTGCACGAGCTGCTCGGATATGCTCGCGGGCGCATCAACCGCCAGCCAGCAGGCGATTCCATGATCACCTCGACGCGCGAGGGGAGGCGCGCGAACGCGATGACCGGAGGACGTCGACTAGCAGGAGCGGTGGGGGTACTCGTTGGATTGCTCGTGGCCGGACAGAGCCACGCAGGAACGGTACGCTACGTCGACGACGACGGGCTCGACGGGTTCAACTGCACGAACGCGCCCTGCACGACCATCAGCGCGGCGATCGCCGACGCGAAAAGCCCGGTGACGGTGATCCGCGTGCGCCCGGGGACGTACGTCGAGCAGGTCGTCGTACCGTTCGGACATGGCGATCCGCGGCGAGGCGTTCGGCAGCCGCCGCGCGGTCATCAAGCCGACCGCGATGACACAGACGCTCCCCACCACTCGACGGTGGGATCCCGTCGCCGCCGCCGTGCTCGACGACGGCCACCTGCTACGGATCTCGGACGTCGACATCGACCTGTCCATGATGAACACCGTCGGCGCGTGCTCGCCCGTGCTGGCCGGGATCTACGTCCGCAACGCGTGGGCCGCCGTCGACCGGATCGATCTAGCAACGCGGGTCGTGAACGGACGGCCCGACTGCCTGGCCCAGCGGCATCGGCATCCCTGGTCGAAAGCGGCGTCAAAGCGAGATCATCCTCGGCCGGCCGATCTTCGGGGAAGTCGCGATTCATCTCGAAGTCGGTCCACTTCGAAAGCTTCCAGAAGGCCGGGCTCGTCGGCATCGGGCCGAACACGCTCGTGCGCCTGGAAGACGGTGACGCACTTCGGGCGACGCGCAGGCGCCAGGCGGGCGCGGCGGTCCTCCCTTACGGGTTCGAGGCTCGCCAAGGGCGCTCGCGGCACGATCATCAACTCGACCGCGACCGGCGTCTCGTCGGCGCTGGCCGGCAAGCTCGCCGCCGGCATCCTCGGCCTCTGAGAGCGGCAAGGTGACGTACCGCCGCGACCTGCTCGAGGGACAACCAGGTCGGTATCATGGTCGTGGGCGGCAACGCGCGCGTGAAGCGCGGCATCGTCCCACCGTCATTCGTCGGACGCGATCGATCCTCCTCGGCGACTCGAACCGCCGTGATCGGCCGCCGACGCCGACGGCGCCAGCGTCTCGGGCTGCGTTCGTCACCGGCGCACCAAAACGTCGTGCGCGGTGGATTCTTCACCAATGCCCCGATCGGCTTGTGGCTCCTCTTTACGGCATCGGGAACCGTTTCTACGGCGTCACGTGGGGAACATCCCGCTTCCCGAGACCCGCGGCCTCTACGGCGGCCTCCGGGCGACGTCACTACCACCGCCGACGACGCGGCGCCGTTCACTCGCCAGCGCCGCACCGGGGCACGCTCAGCTGCGACGACGGCAACGCCTGCACGACGGACCTCTGCAGTGCCGCCTACGGCGCGTGCGTGCGGCCACGGCGTCACAGTGTGCGACGACACGAACCCGTGCACGACCGACACGTGGCAATCCGGCGACCGGCTGCGTGTTCACGCCGGTCACCGACGGAGGACGGTCTCCGGAGGGCGTGTGCACCGGCGGCGTGTGCTTGTAGTCGTCGGGCGCTGACGCGAGCGTTACGTCGGGGCGCGGAGAGGGAAGCGAGCGCGCGGGCTTCGATTCGCCCGCTGCGCGCGTGCGGACTGGCCGTGCCGAGTATCGAAACGGTACGCGCGCGCCAGCTCAAAGGCGCTCCGCGCTCGCTTCCCCTCTCCGCGCCCCGTATCGTGGCGGCCCGCTTCAGCGTCCACTTTGCGTTGGTGGAGGCGCGGCCCCGTCGGCGCGTCAATACGCGACCGCCGAGATTGCGTAGGCGCGCAGCGAAGGTGGAGCATCGCGACGTGCGTGTTCAGGCCGCTTGCGGGGCGGCGGTACGGCGGTGCGGCGCGGGCGTTCTTGGCGAACGCCCGCGCGCGGTCGAGGCGATCGGCCCGGGCGTCTCCAGGGTCGCGGCGGATCTCCGGCGCGCCGAGGCCGTGCCAGCCGCTCCAGTAGCCGCTGTCCTTCTCCTTCAGCTTGAAGGTGCTGCCCGAGGAGCGCGTCCGGGGCTGAACAGATGCGAAGGCCCTTGCCCCAGCCGCCGATGAAGTTCCTTCGGGTACTCGTAGAGAGGCGCGCCTCGAGCGAAGACGAGCGCCGAGGTTGCTGTCCTTCATCTCGCAGTGACGGCAGGGCGCCGACCGCCTCGCAGGGCCGCACGATGACCGCCCACAGAGCCAGTCGTACTCGCGCACGAGCTGCGTCGAGGCGACCTTGTAGCCGGGCTTCTCGATCTCGACGCGGTAGCTGTTGTCGCGCAGGCAGACGGACCGTCGCCGGCGTCGTCACCGTGCGGGTCTTCTCCGTGTCGATGTAGCCGGGACCGCGCTCCGGAGAGCTGCGGAGAGATCGTCGCTGTGGCACCGGGCGGGTTCGAGTCGATCCGCACGTCCTGATACGGGCCGTGCACGACCGTCGGCGCATCCACCGAGAACGCCAAGGCAGCGACCAGCAACGAGCTGGTTCTCGCTTCATGGACGACCCCCTTCTGCTTGGCAGGGCATGCAAGGCGAGTGTCGCGCTCGGGTCCCGCTGCTGCCACCGCCGAGCGTCAAGCAGCGCGAGAGCGCGCCGCGCGCATCAGCTCCCTCACTTGGCCTTGCCGAGCACCGATTCCTTGAACGCTCTTGGCGACCGAGAAACCGACCTTCTTGCGGGCCGGGAATCTTGATCGCCTCGCCGGTCTGCGGATTGCGCGCCCGACGCGCGCCTTCATCTTGCGGAGGCGGAAGATGCCGAGCCCGGGGATCTTCACGGACTCGCCCTTCTTCACGCGTCTTGCACGATGGTGTCGACGAGGCTCGTTCACGAGCTCGTCCACCTGCTTGCGGCTCATCCCGCCGGCGTCCGCGAGCTTCGCCACCAACTGCGACTTCGTCATCCCAGCACCCTCCGTTCGTGCACCCGCGTGGGAGAAAACGCGGCGCACCTTACGGCAGTCCGTATGGCGAGTGTCAGAGGAAACCCGCATGGCTCAGGGGCGAGCGCAGCGTGGCCGAGCACGTCGCGCGTGCGCGACGTCTACGCCTGCACTTTTGCTGACGGTCGCGACGATGGATTGCCGCAGCCGACACTGCGCCTGACGTAGATTCGGGCAGGCCTGGTGGCACCTCGGATTGCAAATGTGCCAAGTTCCGCGAGTCATCGTGCAAAACGTCCGAGACCGGACAGTGGCGGACGTGCGGGGGCAGCTCGAACGCGATCTCTCGCGTCGTACGCCGAGATCGATCGGCGCTTCGATCAGGTGCGGCGGCCTCGGCGAGCGTGCGTCGCGCTCTACGAGCAGATCCGCCGTGAGCTCGCGCGCGTGTCGTACGACGAGCTCGATCGCATGACGCTGGAGATCAAGGCCGTCATCGATGCCCTGCTGAAGATGGACTACGAGCTGCGAAAGGTGAGCAACCTGAAGGTCGCCGTTCGACACCGGGACGGCGGGGACGAGGGAGCGTGGATGACGCGCAGCATGAGCCATGCGCGTCAGAACGTGGGCTCCCGTCTTCGTGCAGGAGTACGAGTGCGCGACTCAGGTGCCGCGCGCGTTGCGACACGCACGCCACAGCCGGCCCGATCGTCCGCACGCACTGAGCAGCACGATGGCACACGATCTCGCTGCAACCGCGGCGCGTCCGCAAGGGCGTCCAGTCTCTCGGCGGAAACGGTCGGACGCCGCGCCGGTACGCCGCCGCACTGCGTCGTCCCGAGGCGCCGACCCAGTACGCCGCCGACGCCGGCTCGAGCGACGCCACGCTCCATCGGCGAGCGCGTCGTCGCCGACGTGCGGCACGAGATCGGCAACTACTTTCACAAGCTCTACTACTGGGCCGACTTCCTGACCGAGCCGCAACGGACGCGCCGGCGACGTCACCGCCACGCAGATGCTCGAGGAGCACGATCCGCGAGCCTCGAGGAGCCTGCTGCAGGCGACGCTCGAGTACGTCCGGCCGGATGGCGGCGACGCCGATCCGCATGCACGCCCGCGAGGTGGTCGACGGCATCGTGCGCCAGCTCAGGACCGGCCTTCGGGCCGCGGTCGTCGACCGTCGGTCGACGACGCGCGTGCCGGCCGACGCGCGGTGCTCATGGTCGATCTGGGTCGCCTCTCGCAGTCTGCCTCGTCGGCGGTCGTCCGCCGCATCGAGCCGCCACCGACGCCGCGCGCGAGGCTCGAGGTGCGTGTCGGCGCCGAGCTGCGCGGCGCCGCTCGAGGTCGTCGTCGCTGCGGGCGACGGGCGATGGCGACGGGGACGAGCCAATTCGACGCTGACGCGAGGTCGGAGTGGGCGACGGCGGAGAACGTCGCGCCAGCCTCGCTCGGCGGCGAGCTCACGGCGCACGACGCCGGGAGCCGCACGACGATCGCACTGACCCTTCCGCTCCGTAGTTGATCGCAAGGTGGTAACCACCCATGGAGACGCGCATCTCATCGTCGACGACGATCCGTTCATCTGCCGCCAGCTCGAGGAGCTCTACACCTCGCAGCGCTACGCGCGTGGCCTGCGCGTCGAACTCGGCCGAAGCGCTGCGCCTGCTCGGCGAGCAGGAGTTCTCGCTCGCGGTCGTCGACCTGAAGATCCCCGGCACCGACGGCATCGGCCTCACGCGCGAGATCCGCGACCGCTGGCCCGAGCTCGACGTCATCATGATCACCGGCTACGCGAGCATCAAAGGCGCGGTCGAGGCGATCAAGCAGGGCGCCAGCGACTACATCACGAAGCCGTTCCAGAAGGAGGAGATCCTCCTCGCGACCGAGAAGATCCTCGAGAAGCGCCGCCTGCCTCGACGAGATCAACTACCTCCGCAGCCAGCTCTCCGACCGCTACTCGTTCGCCAACATGGTGAGCCGCAACCGCGTCATGCACGAGATCTTCGAGACGATCAGCGTGCTCGCGCAGAACGACGCCACCGTGCTCATCTACGGCGAGTCGGGCACCGGCAAGGAGCTCGCGGCGCGCGCGATCCACTTCCAGGGCAAGCGCAAGAACGGGCGCTTCGTCGCCGATCAACTGCGCGGCGTTCCCGGACACGCTGCTCGAGAGCGAGCTCTTCGGCTACGAGCGCGGCGCGTTCACCGGCGCGATCCACGACCGCGTCGGCAAGATCGAGCTGTCGAGCGGCGGCACGCTGTTCCTGGACGAGATCGAGATCGATCTCGCTCAACATGCAGCTGAAGCTGCTCGCGCGTGCTCGAGGAGCGCGAGGTCGAGAAGCTCGGGTCGAACCGCCGCATCAAGGTGAACATGCGCATCATCTGCGCGACCAACATGGACCTGGCGCGGCTGGTCGCCGAGGGCCGGATGCGCGAGGACTTCTACTACCGCATCAACGTCGTGCCGATGCGCATCCCGCCGCTGCGCGAGCGCATCGAGGACATCCCGCTCCTGGTGGGCGAGTTCCTGCGCAACAGCGAGATGGCGCAGCGAGAAGGGCATCAACCGGCTCTCGAACAAGGCGCTGTCGCAGCTCATGAGCTATCAGCTGGCCGGGCAACGTGCGCGAGCTCGGCAACGTGATCGAGCGCGCGCATCCTGCGCACGAGCGGCGCGGTCATCCGCGAGGTCGACCTGCCGGGACACGCGAGCGTCGGCACGCGAGACCGGCGAACGGCAACGGGCGCCAGCCGGGCTACGACTTCGAGGTGCCGCTGAAGGAGTACCTCCGCCGCGCGCGAGAAGGACTACCTGGCGCGCGTGCTGCGGAAGTATCGCGGCGGCATCAACCTCTCCGCCAAGCACGCGCTGGTCGACGCCGCGACGCTGCACCGGAAGATGAAGCTCCACGGCCTCCGCCGCGAGGACTATCGCCACCGCGGCAAAGCTCGACCCCGACGCGCTCGGCCGGCAGCGCCGCGCATGCGCACCTGCGCGATGCGCTCTGGCGGTGCGCCGCGTCCGATCGGGCGGGCGGATTCTCGTAGGGCTGCACGACCGTGCGAACGTGCCAGAGACATGGCGCCGTGCGCGATCCGGCGAGGCGCTCAGGTGACAGCGAGCGCCCGTATGGGCGCTCGCACGCGAGCGCGAGAACATGGCCGTACCTCGAGGGCTCGTCGGTGACACGAAACCGCTCGAAAAGTCAGCGCCGATAGCTCGCGTTGTCAGGGCGGTCCGTGGCACTGAAATTGCACTCCGGCGCGGGCGCATGCGGTGCCCTAGGCTCGCCGCCGATCGAATCCGCTAAGCGGATGCTCAACGGCGCTGGGCAGCGCGACCCGGAGCGCGCTACGTTCGGCCGGCTCGCAGCAGGAGCAGGAAGTGCGAACGTCGCTCACACGACTGACGGCGCGACCGCGACGCTGGCCATCGGCTCGCTGACGCGCGCGCGCGAGCGCAGCGCGCCACCGACCGCGCCGACTCGCGGCAGCTCTTGCCTCCGGCGCCGCCGCGCGCGAGCCGGACCGAGTACCGCATCCAGGCGGGCGACGAGCTGCACGTCCGCTTCACCGTATCAGCCCGAGATGAGCGAGCAGGTGCCGGTCCGTCCCGACGGCCGCATCTCGCTCGCCACCACCGGGCGAGCTGCGGCGTCACCGGCCTGACGCCGGCCGAGCTCGAGACGCTGGTCAGCGACAAGTCCGTCGCACCGGCTGCGCGAACCCCGAAGTCGTCGTCGTCGTGACCAAGATCGCCGAGCAGCGCGTGCTACGTCGGCGGCGAGGTCGGAAAGCCCGGCTACGTCACGCTCGCAGGCCGGCATGACGCCGCTCCAGGCGGTGCTGCAGACGGGCGGCTTCCGTCCGACCGCGAAGCTCGACAGCGTCCTCCTCCTGACGCCGGGCGAGGGCGGCAAGTTCTCCGCCGCGCGCATGGACATGGAGCAGGTCGTCGAACGACGGCGTGCCGGAGCGCGTGCGCCTCCATCCCGGCGACGTCGTGCTTCGTCCCCACCACGTGGATCGCCGACATGAACATCGTCGTCGACCAGTACGTCCGCGGCCTCATCCCGGCGCTGCCCCGTGTGGGCGTCGGCTACTCGCTCTCCGGGTCAACTAGGAGACACGATGGCGACGCTCCAGACCCTTCCCGGAAGCAACCACGTTCCTCCCGTCGGCACGCGAGCGCGGCGGCCACGTCCGCGCTCGCGGTGCGCACGCTTCCTCTACGCGGTCTTCAAGCACCAGCCGGCTCGTGCTCGGCGTCTTCCTGCTGGTCTTCCTCGGCTCGGTCGTGGCGGCGCTCCTGCGCCCACAGCAGTGGCTCGCGTCGACAAGGTGCTCGTGAAGCTCGGCGAGACGGTGCAGCTCGCGCCGGCCGAGGCGCCGTCGCGCAGCATCAACATGCCGCTCAGCCAGGAGGTCGTGAAGACCGAGGCCGACATCGTCCGGAGCTACGACGGTCGTCGACGGAGGCGCGTGAAGCGTCTCCGGCATCAAGCCCGAGGACGGCAGCCGATGGCCGAGCTGATCGACGGGCCTGCAGCGCGGCCTCACGGTCGCGCCGACGCCGGGCACGAACACGCTCCAGATCAGCTTCATCGGCAAGAACCCGAGACGGGCCGCGCGCATGCGTGAACACGATCACCGACGTCTACGTCGACCACCACAACAAGGTGTACCGGCGCGAAGGCCTGCACGCGTTCTACGAGCGCAGCAGCTGCGCCGGCTCGAGACGCAGATGAAGGCGCGCGCAGGACGACCTGCGCAACGTATCTGCCGCGACAACGGCATCATCGACGTCGAGCAGGAGATCCGGCTCCTGAACCAGGACGTCGATGGAGCAGGAGAAGGCGCTCAAGGCGCATCGCGCAAGATCGTCGCCACGCAGCGGAAGCTCGTCGCAGGTCGAGCGAGCAGCTCACGAGCACGCCGCAGCAGGTCGCCGTTCGCCGAGGAGTACCTCTCGAACCCGACGCTGCTCGCGTACAAGAGCAAGCTCGCCGAGGCTCGAGGTCGAGCGCATCCGCTGCTCGAGCGCTACATGCCGAGCGACCGCACGCGTGCAGGACACCGAGGCGCAGATCGCGAACCTCAAGTGCGCGGGCCAGGCGGAGCAGGAGCGCGTCCTCAACAAGCAGACCGTGCGACACAACGAGCTCTACGCCGAGCTGCGAGCGCAACCGCATGTCGCTCCAGACGCTGCTCGCCGACGCCACGGCGCGCGAGCCCTCCCTCGCGCGACCGCTTCGACGCGAGCCGCACAGCGGCTCCAGCGACCTGCCGCGACAAGCGCTTCGCGATCGCGAACCTCCAGCAGGAGGCCGAGCAGAAGAAGTACGCGCTACGACACTCTACTGGAAGAAGCAGGAAGAGGCGCGCATCACCGAGGCGATGGACGAACCAGAGCATGGTGAACGTCAGCATCGTCGATCGCGCCGTACCGCCGCTCGATCGCCGAGAACGGCGTCCTCGCTGCCGCTGCTGCTCGGCATCATCGGCGGCCTCGCGCTCGCGACCGGCGACGGCGGTCGGCGTCGAGTTCCTGAACCGGCGCCTGCGCTTCGAGGAGGAGGTCGAGCGCTATCTCGAGCTGCCCGTGCTCGCGGTGATCCCCGATCTCGACACGGCGCCCGACATCGCCCACGCCTGACGAGCGACCGGAGAGCCACGCATGAGCCGCATCTACGACGCGCTGAAGAAGCTCGAGGCCGAGCGCAGCGGCGGACGGCAAGGACGAACGGCCAGGGCAACGGCGCACGGCAATGGGAACGGGCACGGAGAACGGCAATGGCAACGGCCACGGCGGCGCGGCGCGTGGCAGCGGCTGCTTCGGCAACGGCCGCGCCAGGGCGAACGGGACGCTCGCGTCGAACTTCGAGCTCGGCCCGGAGGTCGAGGAAGCGTATCAGCGGCTCGGCACGAACCTGCTCGTCGGCGCCCGGCTCCGAGTGCGGCAGGCCGTCCGCCGGCTGCTCGGCGTCGTCGGCTCGCGGCACGGCGAGGGCGACCACGACGACGCGGCGGTGTTCGCGTCGATCCTGGTCCGGCGCCGTGGCGGCCGCGTCGCCGTCGTCGGAAGCGAACCTCGCGCTCGCCGAGCTTCGACACGTCGTTCGGCCGCATCCGAACGGCGGCTTCGCGGAGCTGATCCGCGGCGAGCGCCCGCTCGCCGACGTCGCGCAGACGACGCCGATCCCGAACCTGTTCGCCATCGGCGTGCGGCGACGCGCCGCGACGGCGCCGTCGGCGCTGTTCGACTCGCCGGGCCTGGTCGCCGCGCTCGAGCAGCTCGCGCACCAGCTTCGACTTCGTCATCCTCGACCTGCCGCCGGTGAACCTCTACGGCGACGCCTCATCATCGGCCCGCGGCTCGACGCCGCGCGTGATCGTGATCGAGGCCGACCGCACCCGCGTCCCCGACGTCGAGCGCACGCGGCGCGCGCCTCGATCGCGTCGGCGTGCGGTCTCGTCGGCTCCGTGCTGAACCGCCGCCGCAACTACATTCCCGCGTTCCTCGAGGAGCTGCTCTAGGCGCCTCGCGGCGCCCGGGGCAGCTCGTCGACGTCCCCGCATGCCCGTGACCGTCGTCGCCATCCGACCATCGAGTCGGAGACCCCGACCCTGCTGCGCGCTGGCGATCGCCGCTCGGCTTGCCGCATGGCGGCCGCGATGACGGTCGTCGGGACGTACCTCGGGAAGGAGATCCTGATCTTCGCGGCGCTGGATCGCGCTCGCCGTCGTCGGCGATCCTGTTCGCGCGGCCCGTCGTCGGCATCGCGCATGATGACGGCCGCGTTCCTGCTGGCCGCGTATCCGACGCTCCTCCAGTCGCTCGGCATGCTCACGGTCAACAACCTGCTCGGCATCTGCTTCGTGCGTGCTCCTCGGCGCTCCACGTCGTCGAGACGCGCGACTTCTCGTTCCTCCGGAACCGCCAGGTCGCATCCTGATCGCGATCGGCCTCCTCCTCGCTCGCCGGCACCGATGTACTCCGAGTGGCAGTTCCCGACTGCTGCAGCGAGACGGTCGGCAAGATCGAAGATCCTCGACAAGACGAGCGACATGGCCCACGACTTCGTGGCCCGCCTCGTCTACCTGATCTTCTTCATCGTCTTCGTCCGCGACCGGCGCGACATCAAGATCGATGTTCATGGTCTTCATGCTCGCGCTCTACGTCGCGGTGCCGTCGGCGCTCTACAACATGGCGACGGGCACGCTGAACCGCGGCTTCCGGCGCGCCGGCGAGCTTCACGTCCGGCGCCAACCCGAACCGGCTCGCGATGATCTGCCTCGATCGAGGTCGCGTGCTGGTGGTTCTGGGCGCGCGCGCGGCCCGGCAGTGCGTCCGGCAGGTCGTTGCGTACGCGGCGATGGCGACGGCGGTGATGGTGCTCTTCGGCGACCGGGTCGCGCAGCGGGCTCCTCGGCGTCGGCGTGCTCGGGCGTCCTGCTGCAGACGAGCCCGCGCGGCTTCCGCGTGCCGATCGGCCGCAGATCGGCGCTTCTCGGCGCCGCGGCGCGTGCTTCGCGGTCGTCACGATGGTGCCGGCCGAGAGCTGGGAGCGGATGATCAACTTCAATCCGCAGACGCGGCGAGGTCGGCGCGACGTCGAACACGATGCGCGAGGAGACGTCTCGAGCGCGCGCTGGCAGGTGTTCAGGCGACTATCCGCTGTTCGGGATCGGGCTCGGCAACTTCCGCGAGGTGTCGCGCCAGGTCTACCAGGACGACTTCTTCCGCCCGCCGCACAACTCGTATCTCTGGGCGGCGTCCGAAGGCGGCATCTTCGTCCTCGATCGCCTACCTCGGCTCGTTCTGGATCACGTGGCGCGACCTCCAGGTCGTGCACGCGGCTCGCGCATCGCGATCCGGAGATCGGCGCGTCGGCCGGCGCGATCCGCGTCATCTTTCTCCTCTACGCGTTCTTCTCGCGCGTTCGCCGACCTGTGGCTGAACCCGATCACGTACGCGCTGCTCGGCCTCATCATCGTCATGCGCCGCTACGTCGAGACGCTGCCCGAGCCGGCGACGGTCCGCGTCGTCCGCCGTCCGGCATGCGGAAGGCTCGCCGCGGCATGACGCGCGTCGCGTACTTCGCGCCGCTGCTCGGCGACCGGCGGCACGCAGCGCCACCTCCAGCAGGTGCTCGGCGTTGCTCGACCGCGCGGCGCTTCCGAGGCGCAGCGTGTTCACGCTGCGGCCCGGCGGCGAGGTCGAGGGCGAGCTCCGCGCGGCCGGCGTGTCGGTGACGTCGCTCGACGTGCCGGGCCGCCTGACCGCGCCGGCGACCGTGCGCGCGCTCCTGCGGACCGCGCGCCGGCTCCGCGCCGAGCGCATCGACGTCGTGCACGGCGTATCAGTGGCGTCCGGCGCTCGTCGGCGCGCTGGTCGGCCGCTTCGCCGGCGTGCCGCTGCTGCTCGCGAGCAAGCGGAGCCTCACCGGCGCCGATCGCGGCGCGCGGCCGCGCGTGGCGCCGCATCGCGCGCCAGGTCGACACCGGTCCTCGTGAACGCCGACGCGCTCCGGCGTCGAGGGCGAGACGCACGGCATGCGATGCCGCTGGACGCTCCTCCAGAACGGCGATCGACGCTCGACGCACTTCCGGCTCGACGGCGCCGACCGCCGCGGCCAAGACCGCGCTCGGTCTCGATCCCGAGCGGCCCGTCGTCGGCACGGTCGGCCGCCTCGAGCAGCGGAAGGGCAGCGACGTGCTCCTCGCCGCCGTCGAGCGCCTGCGAGGCGCGCCGGCCGGCGCCACAGCTCCTCGATCGTCGGCGACGGTCCGACGGCGGACGACCCGCCGGCAAGCGCGCGGGCGCTCGGCGTGGCGCGACGTCGTGCGCTTCACGGGCACGCTCGACGACGTGCGTCCCGCGCTCGCCGCGATGGACGTCTTCGTCCTGCCGTCGCGGGCAGAGGGCATGTCGAACGCGCTCATGGAGGCGATGGCCGCCGCGGCGGCCGATCGTCGCGACCGACGTCGGCGGCAACGGCGAGGTGCTCGACCGCGGGCGGCTCGGCGTGCTCGTGCCGGCGACGACGCGCTCGCGCTCGCCGACGCCGTCGGCGCGCTGCTCGACGACCCGCGCCGCGCGCGCGCGCGCTCGGCGGCCGCGGCGCGCGACATCGTGACCGACGCGCTGGGGCGCGCGCGCCATGGTGCGCGAGCTCGGAAGCGTTCTACGACCGCCGGCTGGCAGCGCCCGGCGGGCGCCTGACGGCGCGGAGGGCCGCGTGGGCCAGGACAGCCGGTGAGTGGAAGCAGGAGCGGAACAGCGCCACGCGCGCGCGCCGCGCGTGCTCGTCGTCGGCCTCGACGCGGCGACGTTCGACCTCGATCCTGCCGTGGGCGGAGGCCGGCGTGCTGCCGACGCTCGGCAGCGCTTGCTCCGCGAGGGCGTGCACGCGCCGCTGCGCTCGACGCTGCCGGCGCTGACGCCGCCCGGCTGGACGTCCGCCGCGACCGGCCGCAATCCCGGCAAGCACAACGTCTTCAACTTCTACCGCGGCCGCGCCGGCGGCCTGCAGCCCGCGCCCGTGACGCCCGAGCGACCTCCGGAGCCCGCGCGTGTGGGACATCGCCGCACAGCAGGGCCGAAGAGCGTCGTCCTCCGCATGCCGCTCACCTATCCGCCGCAGGAGTCCGTCGGCGTGATGGTGTCGGGCATCATGACGCCGAAGGGCACGGAGGACTTCGTCGCGCCGGCGTCGCTCAAGCGACAGCTCGAGGCGACGATCCCGCGCTACCGGATGGAGGTCGACGCCGAGAACCTTCGCGCAGGGCGACCTCGACACGCTTCCGCGCGCGACGCGTTCGACCTCCAGCGCGTGCAGACCGAGGAGGCGCTCTACCTGCCTGCGGCACGCCGACTGGGACCTCTTCTGGGTGATGTCCCACACGCTCGACAAGCTCCAGCACTTCTTCTGGCGCTACATGGACCGCACGCCATCCCGCGTATCCGGGGCCGGGACCGTACGCACGACACGATCCGCGACTTCCACGTCGCGTTCGACCAGGCGCTCGCGCGCTACCTCGAGGCGGTGCCGCCGGACACGAACGTCGTCCTCCTGTCCGACCACGGCTCGGCGCCGCTGCACACGTACTTCTGCGTGATGAACTGGCTCGCCGAGAACCGCTTCCTGGCGCTGCGCGGGCGAGGGCGCGGCGCGCCGCGGGCTCGCGGCGATCGGCGTCGACGCGAAGGCGCTCGTCCGCGGCGCTGAAGGCGCATCGGGCTCGGCTGGGTCCCGCGAGCTCGTGCCGCGTGCGCTCAAGGGCCAGGTGCCGCAGGCGCTCACCTCGTTCAACAAGATCGCGGGCCGCATCGACTGGAGCCGCACGCGCGCGTACTGCCCGTCGGCGCCGGGCAGCGGCCTCTGGATCAACCTCGAAGGGCCGCGAGCCCGAGGGGATCGTCGTCGCCGGGCGCAGAGTACGAGCGCGTGCGTCGCCGAGCTCCGCGAGCGGCTGCTCGCGTATCGCGATCCGAAGACGGGCGAGGCGGTCGTCACGGCGGTCCACCGCCGCGAGGACATCTATCGCGGGCCGCACGCCGAGGCGGGCGCCGACCTGCTCGATCGAGACCGGCGCGCACCGTCTGCATGATCGAAGGGCTCGGCCGGAAGTCGCTCATGCCCGCGGGCAAGCGCGCCCGAGGAGCGTACCGGCAACCACGCGCGCGACGGCATCCTCGTCGCGTGCGGGGCCCGACGTCCGCCGCGGCGAGACGCTCGCGCACGCGCCGATCGAGGACGTCGCGCCGACCGTGCTGCTACCTGCTCGGGCTGCCGGTCGACGCCGACATGGACGGCCGCGTGCTGGTCGACGCGCTCCGCCCCGGAGCTCGGCCGGCGCAGCCGATCGCCGTGAACGACGAGCCGTACGCGTTGCCGGAGGGCGGCCCTTCCGCTACTCGGCCGACGACGAGCAGCGGATCCAGGACATGCTGGAGGGGCTCGGCTACGTATGAGGCCGCGCGCCGCCATCTTCTGCCTCCACGACGTGGTGGCGCCGGAGCGCCTCGACGAGGTGCCGGCCGAGTCATCGGCCGTACGCGCTCACGCCGGACGAGCTGCGCGCGCTCCTCGTCGAGGCGCAGCGGCTCGGGCCGCGCGGTCGATCGCCGGCGAGCGCGGTGCCGGCCGAGCTCGGCGGCGCGTTCTACGCGCTCACCTTCGACGACGGCGCGGCGAGCGACTACGAGGTCGACGTTCCCGATCCTGACGGAGCTCGGCCTGCGCGCGACGTTCTTCGTCGTCCCGACGCTCGTCGACACGCCGGGCTACGTCACCTGGGCGCAGCTCCGCGAGATGGTCGCGGCCGGCATGGAGATCGGCAGCCACTCGCTCACGCACCCGTTCGTGAACGCGCTCGATCGCGCCGGTCTCGAGCGCGAGTTCGGCGAGTCGAAGCGCATCCTCGAGTCGCGGCTCGGCGTGCCGGTCCGGAGCGCGTCGCTGCCGCGCGGCTGGGAGCCGCCGCGACCTGCGTGCCGGTGCTGCAGGAGCTCGGCTACCGCGCGTTCTGCACCAGCCGCGTCGCGCTGGTGGCATCCGGGCGCGCGACCGCTCGCGATGCCGCGCGTCGCGATCCGGCGCGGGATCTGCGTCGGAGGAGTTCGCCGCGATCGTGAACGGCGAAGCCGCGCGCGCTCTGGCGCATGCAGGCGGTCGAGGCGCGCGAAGAACGCCGCCAAGGCCTGCCTCGGCGTCGACGGGTGGCAGCGGCTGCGCGCGCCGCTCCTGGCGCTCAGGGAGCGCGTGTGATGGCGCTCGCGCATCTGTCTCGGCGCGCTCGCGCGTCATCGTGTGGGTCTACGTCGGCTATCCGATCGTGCTCGGCCTCGGTCGCGCGGCTGCGCCGGAAGCCGGTGGCGCGCGGCCGACGACGCCGGACGTGTCGCTCGTGATCTGCGCCTACAACGAGGAGCGCGACATCCGCCGGAAGCTCGAGGAGTGCCTCGCCGCCGACTATCCGGCCGAGCGGCTCGAGATCATCGTCGCGTCCGACGGCTCGACCGACCGCACCGACGACATCGTGCGCGAGTTCGCGCCGCGCGTGCACGCTGCCTCCGCGTCGAGGGCCGGGGCGGCAAGACGATCGCGCAGAACGCCGCCGTCGCGATGGCGCGCGGCGACGATCCTCGTCTTCTCGGACGTCACGACCGTCTACACGCCGGCGCACGATCCGCGAGATGGTCGCGAACTTCGCCGGACCCGGCCGTCGGCTGCGTCGGCGGCGACCTCCACTACGAGAAGGAGCCGCGCGAACACGTCGGCCGAGGGCCGCGCGCTCTTCTGGGGCTACGAGCGCCAGCTCCGCGTCTGGGAGAGCCAGGTCCACTCGATCATCGGCGTCGCGCGGCTGCGTCTACGCGATGCGACGTCGCTCTACGTGCCGCTCGACCACGCCGGCGATCAGCGACTTCGTCCAGCCGGGCGCGCGTCACCGAGCGCGGCTACCGCACCGTGCTCGAGCCGCGCGCGCTCGCGTTCGAGCCGGTCGGAAGCCGCTCGCTCGGCGAGGAGCTCTATCGCCGCGCGCGCGTCATCACGCGCGGGCTCCGCGGCGCGTTCACGATGCCGGCGCTGCTGAACCCGCTCCGGCATCCGTGGTTCGCGACGCTCCTCTGGTCGCACCGCGTGCTGCGCTGGCTCGTGCCGGTGTTCCTGCTGCGTCCTGCTCGCGGCGAGCATCGCGCTCGCGCGCGCGCGGGCCGCTCTTCCAGCTCGTGCTGGCGCGGGCAGCTCGCGGTGTACGGCGCCGGCGCGCGTCGCGTACGCGCTCGAGCGCGCGCGCGTGCGCGCTGCCCGGCGCGTTCATCCCGCTCTACTTCTGCGTCGTGAACCTGGCGCCGCTCGCTCGCGCTCGCGTGGATCGCCCGCGGCGAGAAGAAGGTCGTCTGGGAGACCGGCCGGTGATGGCGCGCGCTCGCCAAACGCGTCCTCGCACCACTCGGGGCTGCTCGGCCTCGCGCGGCTCGCGCGCGCGCCACGCGCGCGGCGTCGTGCTGCGCTATCACGCGCTCACCGACACGGCGAGCGCCGGTCGTGTACGCGGCGCCCGACATCTGCCTGCCCGTCGACGCGTTCCGGCCGCAGATGGCGTTCGTGAAGCGGGCCTACACGGTCGCTGCCGCTCGACGCGCTCGTCGACGCGCGTCGTCGCGCGGCGGGCAGGCTCCCGGCGCGCGCGCTCGCGATCACCTTCGACGACGGCTACGCCGACAACCACCGCCTGGCGCTGCCGGTGCTGCGCGCGCTCGGGCTGCCGGCGACGGTGTACGTCGCGACCGGGCGCGGTCGACGATCGCGGCGCCGTTCTGGGTGGCCGCCGTGCGCGCTGGTCGCTGCTCGGAGCCGCGCGCTCCCGATGCTCGACGTTGCCCGACGTCGAGCCGGTCGCGCCTCGGCGACGCGCGCACGCGCGACCGCGGCGAAGGCGCTCACGCGCACGCTGGTGCCGCTCGCCGGCCGCCGAGCGCGCCGAGCGTGCTCGCCGGCGACGGCGCGCGCGACGGGCGTCGACGTCGCCGGCGCGCTCGCGGGCACGATGCTCGACTGGGCGCAGATCCGCGAGCTCGCACGCCGCCGGCTGGACGATCGGCGCGCATACGGTGACGCACACGCAACGTGGCGCTCCTCGAGCCGCGCGCGGCGCCGAGGCGCGAGATCGCCGGAGTCGCGCGACGCGCTCGCGGCCGCGATCGGCGCGCCGGTGCGCCACTTCTGCTACCCGAACAGCGGCGGCCAGCACGCGTACTTCGGGCCGCGGTCGGCCGCGATCCTGCGGCGGCTCGGCTTCCGCTCGGCGACCACCTCGCGTCCGGGGCGCTCGCGCCCGGCGCGGACCCCTTCTTGCTGCCGCGGCTCGGCGTGAGCCCGCGGCTCGCCGGTGGCCGAGCTGGCCGCGGCGCATGGAAGCGCCAGCGGCTGGCGGCCTGAGCGCCATGTGCGGGATCGCAGGAGAGCTTCGACTGACGCCGGGTGAGCGCGCGAGCGCCGAGCGCGTGCGCGCGATGTGCGACGTCATGGTCCATCGCGGGCCCGACTCGTTCGGCGAGTACGCCAACGGCGAGGTCGGCCTCGGCATGCGCCGCCTCTCGATCAACGACGTCGCGGGCGGCGCAGCAGCCGCTCGGCAACGAGGACGGCACGGTGCAGGTCGTCTGCAACGGCGAGATCTACAACGCGCCGGCGCTGACGCAAGAGCTGCTCGCGCGCGGCCACCGGCTGCGGACGCGCTCCGACGTCGAGGTGATCGCGCACTGCTACGAGGAGTACGGCACCGACGTCGCGCGGCACCTCGACGGCATGTTCGCGTTCGCGCTCTGGGACGCGCAAGGCGCACCGGCTCGTCCTCGGCACGCGATCGCATCGGCATCAAGCCGCTCTACGTCGCCGAGCGGCGGCGACCGGCTCCTCTGGGGCTCGGAGGCGAAGTGCCTGCTCGCCGGCGGGCGTCGAGCCGGCGCTCGATCCACAGGCGCTCCACGACTACCTGACGCTCGGCTACGTCGCCGGGCCCGCGTCGATGTTCGCGGGCGTCGCGCAGCTGCCGCCGGGCACGATCCTGGTCGCCGAGCCGCGGACGGGGCGCCCGCGCGTCGGCGCGCTTACTGGAGCCTCGCCGGCCACGTGCCGACGTCGAGCGCCGGGCTGCCGCGCAGGCGATGCGAGTGGGGCGACGCGCTCGTCGCACGCTGCGAGGCGCGGTCGCAGAGCCACCTCATGAGCGACGTGCCGCTCGGCGTCTTCCTGTCCGGCGGCGTCGACTCGGGCACGATCGTCGCGCTCATGCACGAGCTCGGCGTGGCGCCGATCCGCACCTTCACGATCGGCTTCGAGGAGAAGAGCTTCAGCGAGGCCGACACCGCGCGCGAGGTCGCGACGCGCTACGGCACCGAGCACCACGAGCTGATCGTGCGGCCGGACGCGATCGCGCTGCTGCCGAAGCTCGTGCGGCACTTCGACGAGCCGTTCGCCGACTCGTCCGCGATCCCGGTCTGCGCACGTCTCGGAGCTCGCGCGCCGGCACGTGACGGTCGTGCTGTCGGGCGAGGGCGGCGACGAGATGCTCGCCGGCTACGAGACGTACCGCGCGCGCAGATCGCCGCGCTCTACGCGCGCCTGCCGCGTGCGATCGGCGCGGGCTGGTGCCGGCGCTCGTCCGCCGGCTGCCCGTGTCGCACGCGAAGGTGAGCTTCGACTACAAGGCGAAGCGCTTCGTCACCGGCGCGTACCTGCCGCCGGCCGCCGGCCACCTCTGGTGGAAGACGATCCTCGACGAGGACGCGAAGGCCGCGCTCTACGGCGACGGGGCAGCCGCGGCCGTCGAGCCGACCGCGCGCGCTCTTCGAGGCGCTCTACGCCGAGGCGACGGCGAGCGAGCTCGACCGGCTCCAGTACGTCGACGGCACGCTCTACCTGCCCGCCGACATCCTGGTGAAGGTCGACCGCATGAGCATGGCGCACTCGCTCGAGGCGCGCGTGCCGTTCCTCGATCGAGCCGTGATGGAGCTGTCGCGCCGCATCCCGCCGCGGCCTGCGGCTGCGCGGCATGACGACGAAGTATCTGCTCAAGCGCGCCATGGCCGACCGGCTGCCCGGCCGTCGGTCATCGGCGGCAAGAAGCGCGGCTTCAACGTGCCCGATGCCGGCGTGGCTCGCCGGCGAGCTGCGCGAGTTCATGCAGGACACGCTCGCGCCGTCGCGGCTCCGCGCGCGCAGGGCCTCTTCGATCCGGCGGCGGTCGACGCGGCTGATGCGACGAGCACGTGCGGCGCGCGTCGACCACAGCCGCGCGCTCTGGACGCTGCTCGTGCTGTCGGTCGTGGCATGGACGACGTGGTCGGGCGTGGCGCGCCGCGCGGCGGCGCAGCGGTGCGCGAGCGGCGGCATGAGCGCGCGCACGCGACTACGCGAGCAGAACGGAGACGACTCGTGATCGCGCTCGAAGCCGTCGAAGGTGCAGGTGACGCCCGCCGGCTCCGGGACCCGGACCTCTCGGGCTTCGTGCCCGACGGCGGCCTGGAGCGCTGGTGGCAGGTCGCTGATCGCCGCTCGTCGGGCTGCTCCTCACTGCTGCCGATCTCGCTCGCCATCGCGTTCGCGACGAAGCTCACGAGCCGCGGGCCCGGTCCTCTACCGCGGGCACGCGCATCGGCCGGAACATGGAGCCGTTCAGCATCTACAAGTTCCGCACGCTGCTCGTCGACGCCGAGACAGCGCATCGGCGCGCGGCTCCTGACGCCGGGCGATCCGCTCTACACGCCGATCGGCCGCTTCCTGAAGCGCACGAAGCTCGACGAGATCCCGCAGCTCCTGAACGTCGTGCGCGGCGACATGAACCTCGGTCGGCCCGCGGCCGATCCGTCCGGTCTTCCTCGCGACGTCGATGCGCGAGATCCGGAACTACGCGGCGCGCTTCGTCGTCCGCCCGGGCATGACCGGGCCTCGCGCAGCTCCGCGGCGGCTACTTCACGCATCCGCGCGACAAGCTCCGCTACGACATCCTCTACATCCGCAACCGCAGCATGCTGCTCGACGTGAAGCTCGTGCTCGGCGACGTTCGTCAAGCTGCTGAACCGCTGGCTCACGCTCGGCCTGCTGCTGGCCCTCGATCTTCCTGTCGGCGACGTTCCTCCCGGCGCTCTTCCGCGGCCGATCGAGCTCGCGCTCGGCGGCTTCAACCTCTCGCCGTTCGAGGCGCTCGGCCTCCTGCTCGTCGGCGGTGGCGCTCGGCGCGCCAGATCCCGCGCATCGGCTCTACGTCTACCGGACGCCGACGAACTGGCCGATGCTCGCGCTTCGTCGTCTTCTGCGTCGCGACCGCGCTTCGCGACGAGCGAGGTCGTCCCGCGCATGCGCGACCTCGCGTACTTCACGCGGCTCGGGCTTCCTGCTCTTCTTCCTCGTCGTCTCCGGCGACATGGACGCGGGCTTCGCGCGCCGCGCGACGCGCGTGGTCGCGCTCGCGGCCGTGTCGCCGTCGCGCTGGTCGGCATGCTCGAGGTCATGCTCGTGACGCAGGCGCGGCGTCGACCGCATCCCGCAGCATCGCGTCGACGCTCGGGAGCCCGGTCGTCCTCGCCGCCTACCTCGTGCTCGGGCTGCCGCTCGTGCTCGTCGAGCTCGTCTGCGCCGAGCGCGCGCGAGGAGCGCGACTTCTGGGTCGCCTGCACGACGATCGTCGTCATCGGCGTCGTGCTCGACGCAGACGCGCACCGTCGCTCATCGCCCTCTGGCTCGCGGTCGCCGTCTTCACGCTGGCGCGTCTCGCGGCGGACGTTCCGGCTGGTGGTCGGCTCGGCGCTCGGCGTTCCTGAGCGTCATGGTGCTCGTCGGCGCGCTCAAGCTGTCGCCGTCGCGACCTCGCCGAGGACTGGTCGCCGGCGCGTGAACGTCACCGAGACGGCGTTCGAGACCGACCTCTGGACCGCGCAGGGCCTGATCGGCACCGAGCCCGGCAAGGGCGCGTCGAGCGTCGTCAGCGTGCCGGGACCGCCGGCGGCGCGGCCGCAGCACGGTGCAGAACGAGAACATGCACCTGACGCTCATGCTGCGCACCGGCTTCATCGGCTGGGCGCTCATGATGTGGGATCGTCGGCGCGGCGCTCGCCGGCGATGTACGTCGCCGATGGACGCGCCGTCACCGACCGGCGGCTCGCGCTCACGCTGTGGGCGGCGTTCTCGTCGGCGTCGGGTTCCTCGTGTCGATGAGCAACTTCAACGCGTTCTACAACCCGTCGATCCAGGTGCTCTTCTGGGGCCTCCTCGGGATCGGGCACGGCGATCGCGACGCACGCGGGCGGCCGGCGCCCCGGCTTCAACGTGATCTACCGCTTCGGGCAGGGGGACTGAGCGACGACGCATGGGTACGCGCATCACGAGGAGCCGCCGGGCTCGCGACGGGCATCGTCGCGGGCGTCGTGTGGGCCGCGATCGAGGACGCTGCTCGGCTGGTGGAGCGGCAGCGTCGTGCCGCCGCGCGTCATGCGCGCGATCGTCGCCGTCGCGAACGTCGCCGTGCGGCATCGCCGTCGGCGCGCTCGTGACCGGGCTCGTCGTCGCCGTGACGCGCGGCGCCGGCGGCTCGCTCGCGCTCGTGCTCGTCGGCGCCTACGGCCTGCATGCGCGTCTACGCGCCGCCCGGGACTGGGCGCCGAGGCCGCTCTACGTCGTCGTCTTCGGCGGTCGCTGGCGCCGGTGCGCTCCCGCGTGCGTGCGCGACGACGACGATGCTGGTGCGGCGTCGTCCTCACGATCGCGCTCGGGGCGCTCGGCGTCCTCCTCGGCGACGCCTGGCTCGACGAGCACTGCGCGGCCGCGCTGCGCGGGATGGCTGCTGCCGTTCGATCGTCGCGGCGTTCGCCTGGGCGCCGATCGCTCGTCGACGCGGCCGCGTCGCGCTCGTCGTGCGCTCCGGTCGCGCGGTGCGCGCCGGCGCGTGCTGCGCCGCCGGTGCTGCTCGGCGCTCGTCGCTCACCGCGACGCCGCTCGACGACCGCGCCGCTCGTCGAGCGACGTCGTGACCGCGCGTCCCGCCGCCGGCCGGCACGCCCGACGTGATCCTCGTCTCGCTCGACACGACGCGCGCCGACCACCTCTCGACGTACGGCTACGCGCGCGACACGAGCCCGAACCTGACGCGCGCTCGCCGCCGACGCGCTCCTCTTCACCGCAGGCGCGGACGCCCGCCGGATGGACGCTGCCGGCGCACGCGCTCGATGCTGACCGGCCTCTATCCGAGCCGGCACGGCGCGCACCTGGCCGGCGGATGGCTCGCGGGGCGAGTCGATCGACGGCCGCCGGAACGTCGCCTATCCGCTGCCGACGGATCGGACGACGCTCGCCGAGGCGCTCCGCGACCGCGGCTACGACACGGGCGCCGTTCGTCGCGAACTTCTCGTACCTCTATCGCGACTACGGCCTCGCGCAGGGCTTCGGCCGCTACGACGACGCGCCCGGCCTGCTTGCTGCGCGTCCGCCCGCCGGTCATGCGCGTCGTGCGCGCGCTCGCGCCGGGGTTCTGCGTGAAGCCCTTCCGCACGGCGCGCGAGCATGAACGCGGCGGCGCTCGCCTGGCTCGACGCGCGCGCCGCGCCGGCCGCCCGGCGTTCCTGTTCCTGAACTACATGGAGCCGCATCAGCCGTGGATGGCGGAGCGCGCCGTTCGACCGCTGGGTCTGGGAGCAGCCGCACGCGCGCGCGCTCGGCGCAGCGCGACCTCTACACGCACGAGATCAAGCACGTTCACGCCGACGAGCATCGGCTTCATCACGCGCGTCGTACGACGGCCAGGTCGCGGCGATGGACGCGGCGCTGGGCGAGCTCGTCGCAGCGCTGAAGGCGCGCGGGCGGTGCGAGAACGCGCTCGTCATCGTGACCGCCGATCACGGCGAGATGCTCGGCGAGCACGACACCGTCGGGCCACATGGGCCGCATGCTCTACGAGCCGCTCGTGCACGTGCCGCTGGTGGTGAAGCTCCCGGGCGCGACGCGCCGCGCGCGGTCGCGACGATCGGCCGGTGCAGCTCGTCGACGTCGTGCCGACCGTGCTGCGCGCGGCCGGCGCGCCGATGATCCCGGGCGTCGCAGGGCGAGGCGCTGCCGGACGTGACGCACGCGAGCCGCGCCGAGGAGGGACATCAATCCCTTCCTGCGTGTCGTCCTACGGTGCGGCCGTACGATCGCGCCGTGCGCGTGGTCTACGACGGCACCATACAAGCTCATCACCACCTCGCGCGGCGAGCGGATGCTGTTCGACCTCGCGCGCGATCCGCGGAGAGACCGAGAACCTCGCCGACCGCGACGCCAGAGCGCGTCGCCGAGCTCAGCGCGCCGCCTCGAGGCGGCGTTCACGAACGACCGTGGCCGCCAACGAAGGCCACTCACAGGTGAACTGACATGCGACCCAACGGCAATCAGGTGAACGACGCGTCCGGCACGCCGGCAGAGCCGGGTGACGTCGATGGCGCGCTGGCTCTCGCGCCGCCGCGGCGCGCGCAGCCGCGCCGGCGCCGAGGTCTCGGTGGTGATCCCGGTGTACAACGCCGAGGCGACCCTCAAGGAGTGCCTCACGCGGCTCCACGAGTCGCGCTACCGCGACTTCGAGACGATCGCTCGTCGATGACGGCTGCACCGATCAGTCGCCGGCGATTGCGGCAGACTTCCCGGTGCGGATCGTGCCGACGTCGGGCCGGGTCGGGCCGGCGGCCGCGCGCAACCTCGGGGCCCGCATGGCGACCGGCGAGCTCCTGTTCTTCATCGACTCCGACGTCATGGTACGGCCCGACACGCTGGGCCTCCTGGCCGGAGTCGTTCGAGGCAGGCGACGTCGACGGCCTGTGCGGCGTGCAGGCTGCGCAGATGCGGTACACGAACATCGCCAGCCAGTACAAAAACCTGTGGATGCGCTGGACCTACTTGAGGCAAACTGGCGACGTGCCGCTGTTCTACACGACCGCCGCCGCCATCCGGCGGGAGGCCTTCCTGCGCGTCGGCGGCTTCGACCAGGGCTACGCGACGCCGAACGTCGAGGACACCGCGCTTCGGCCAGAAGCTCGCGCGGCTCGGCGTGCGCGTGCGCGTGCATCCCGACCTCGAGGTCGAGCACGTGAAGCAGTACTCGCTCGGCAGCATGCTGCGCACCGACTTCATGCGGGCCGTGTCGCTCACGCGGCTGAAGCTCCGCCACCCCGGCGATCTCGCGACAGAACAACACCTCGGTGCCGTCGAGCTACATGGCGAGCGTGCCGCTCTCCGGCCTCACCGTCCTGGTCCTGCTGCTCGGGCTGCGTGTTCGGGCTGCCGGCGCTGACGCGGTCGCGCGGCCGCGGGCGCGGCCGGCGTCATGGGGCTCAACTGGGAGTTCCTGACGGCGATCCGGCGCAGCGACGGCTGGGTGCGGATGCTCGCCGCCGTGCCGGTGCTCTGGCTCGAGCTGCTCGTGGTCGGCGGCGGAACGGCCGTCGGCCTCGCTGAGCTATCCGTTCGGCCGCCGCTACTGAGTCGACGCGACGAAGGAGACACGACGCGATGGGTTATCTCGACTACCTGCAGCACGGGAAGAAGATGTTCCGGAAGCAAGGGCAGCTTCCCGTGTACCTGGTCTACTTCATCACCGACGCCTGCAACGCGAAGTGCAAGCACTGCCTGCTCGCCGACGGCGCGCATCCCGGCTGGGAAGAGCCGTCGATGGCGTACCGCAAGCAGGAGCTGTCGCTGGAGGAGCTCGACAAGATCACGGCGTCAGCATCGGCAAGGGCAGCCTGATGTTCCTGCTGCCGACCGGCGGCGAGCCGTTCCTGCGCAAGGACATCGGCGAGATCGTCAAGATCTTCCACAAGAACACGGGCGTCCGGAACGTCGGCATCCCGACCAACGGCAGCACCGACGGCGCGCACCGTCTCGATCGTGAAGGAGCTCTGCGAGAGCTGCCCCGACCTCGACCTGCACATCGACGTCTCGCTCGACGGCGTCGGCGAGCTGCACGACGAGATCCGCGTCTTCCCGGGCCTCTTCAAGCGCTCGATCGAGACGTACAAGGCGCTGCGCGACGTCGAGAAGCACTACAAGAACTTCAGCGTCCAGGTGGAGACGACCGTCTCGAAGCACAACGAGGACGTGCTCATCGAGAACTACGAGTGGTTCCGGAAGAACCTCGACGTCGACACCGTCTTCACGCTGCTGACGCGCGGGCAGCCCGAAGGAGCCGCTGCGCGAAGTTCTTCGACGTCGAGAAGTACCAGGCGTACGCCGACCACATGGAGAAGGAGTACAAGAGCGGGCTCGCTCTCCGGCTACGACCACTTCCCGTTCGCCGACTTCATCAACGCGAAGCGGATCGTACGCCACAACCTGATCGCCAAGATCGCGCGCGAGAACGAGTACCAGATCCCGTGCTACGCGGGGAACCTCGGCGGCGCGATGTTCGCCGAACGGCGACATCTATCCCGTGCGAGCTGCTGATCGACCGCAAGCTCGGCAACGTGCGCGAGGCGGGCTACGACTTCCAGAAGATCTGGTTCTCGCCGGAGGCCGCGAGGCGTCGCGGAAGTTCATCCGCGAGTCGAAGTGCTTCTGCACGTACGAGTGCTTCCTCACCATCAACATCCTCTTCAACCCACGCATGATGCCGGCCGTGCTGAAGGAGTGGTCGAGCCTCAAGATGCGGAAGCTGTGGCGGCGGCTCACCGGCAAGCAACCGCAGCACGCGTCCCTGGCGACCTGCGGCTCCAAGACCGCGCACGCCGCCGCCGACGCCGCCTGATCGGCATCGACAGAGAGGGCTTTCCCATGTTTCTCGGACAAGCGCATTTCGCGTCGTCATCCCGTGCCACAACGAAGAGGAGGGCGTCCGCGCCGTCATCGAGCAGATGCCGCCGATCGTCGACGAGGTCCTCGTCGTCGACAACTGCTCGACCGACCGCACCGTCGGAGGTCGCCCGCGAGCTCGGCGCGCGCGGTCGTCTTCGAAGAGCGCAAGGGCTACGGCCGCGCCTACAAGACCGGCTTCGCGAAGGCGCGCGGCGACATCATCGTCACGCATGGACGGCGACGGCACCTATCCGCCGAACTCGATCCCGCTGCTCGCTCGCACGTGCTGCTCGACCGAGCAGCTCGACTTCATGACCGCCCGCCGGTGGCGCTCGAAGCAGCGACAAGTCGAAGAGCCCGCTCCGCCTCCTCGGCAACGCCGTCCTCTCGAGCGCGCACGATGGTCGCTCTTCCGCCGGTTCCTCGTCGACTCGCAGTCGGGCATGTGGGTGTTCCGGCGCGAGGCGCTGCCGAAGCTTCCAGCCGACGCGCCGACACGATGGCGCTCTCGCAGGAGATCAAGATCCTCGCCTTCACGAATCCGAAGGTGCGCTGCCTCGAGATGCCGATCTACTACGGGGAGCGCGTCGGCGAGAGCAAGCTGAACCTCTGGCGCGACGGCTTCGGCAACCTGCTTCCAGCTCTTCAAGCTCCGCATGACGCTCGGCTCGCGCCGGCGCGGTCGGCGCGACGGTGACCGAGCTGCCGGCGGTGGGGGACGACGAGCCGGTGAAGGTTCAGCGCCTCGCAGCACAACTGAGACAGCCGGCGCGCCGACACGCGTGATGTGGGCCTCGCGTATGCGGCGCTCGTGCTCGCGCTCTTCGTGCGCCTGCGCGCGCCGGCGGGACGCCGCTGCCGTCGCCGCCGGTGCCGACGCCCGGGGAGCCGCTGCCGCGTCGTCACGCGTCCACCACGCGCTCTTCTACGTCCCTCCTCCTGCTCGCGTGCCCGCTCGAGGCGCGCGATCGTCGGCGGCGAGCCGGCCGGACGGGCTGGTGGGTCTCGTGGCGTTCGCGAGCGGCGTCGCTGCTCTACCGTGCGGGCGTCGCTCGCTCGGCACCGCGCTCTCGCCACTGGTGACGCCGCATCCGGCGCGGCCACCTCGTCACGACGGGCGCGTACGGCCTCGTCCGGCACCCCATGTACCTCGGCCAGCTCCTCATCGCGGTCGGGCGCGCCGGCGACCCTCGGATGCCGCTGGGCGTTCGCGTTGTCGTTCGCCGCGGCAATCGTGCTGTTCGTCCGGATCGGATTGGAGGAGAATGCGCTCGCGACGGCCTATGGGGAGTATCGCAGTTATCGCGAGCGCTCAGAAGCGCCTGGTTCCGTTCGTGTTTTGACGTGGCGTTCGCCGGGCCCCACGACCGTGTCCACGCATTGCGGGTCGCCGGCCATTCGGTTACTCAAGGTCGTTCCACATGAAAATCTCAGCGCCGATCCAGTGCGCGACGCCCATCGGAGCACGGCCGCGGAGCAGCCGCGCGTACGGGGTGCGAGTGAGTTCGCGAAAGCGAACCCACAGCAGAGCGTGCGCCGCGCGCGACGCCCATCGGAGCACGGCCGCGGAGCGGCCGCGCGCACGGGTGAGGTTCGCGAAAGCGACCCCACAGCAGAATGACCACGGTCGCCGTCGACGTGCTCACGGGCTTCCTCGGCAGCGGGAAGACGACCCTCCTGCGCCACGTGCTCGATCACGGGCTCAAGGGCAAGCCGGTCGCCGTCATCATGAACGAGATCGGCGAGATCGGCATCGACGGGACGCGTCGTCACCGGGCTGTCGGCGGTCGAGAAGATGGTCGAGCTCTCGAGCGGCTGCATCTGCTGCACGATCGACGACTACCGCTTCGATCTCGCGATCCAGGAGATCGTCGACACCGTGCGGCCGCACGTCATCATCATCGAGTCGACGGGGCTCGCCGATCCGGAGCCGCTCGCGGCGCGCATCAAGGGCGCGGGCCTCGGCCTCGACGCGGTCATCACCGTCGTCGACGCAGCGAACGTCGAGCGCGAGCTCGCCGAGAGCGAGGTCGTCGCGCGCCAGATCGCGGCCGCCGACTTCGTCGTCGTGAACAAGACGGACCTCGTCGATGACGCGTGCGCTCGCGCGCGTCGAGAAGCGCGTGGCCGGGCTCAATCCGCGCGCCGCGCGCTTCCGGAGCGTGCAGGGCGCGATCGACTCGGAGCTGCTCTTCGCGACCGGCGTCGCCGCCTATCGCGAGCGTGCCGCCCGGGCGGCGTCCGACCACCTCCCCGTGGACGGGATCGGGAGCTTCGTCTATCGCACGCCGCATCCGCTCGATCAGGACGCCTTCACGCGCGTCCTCGATCGGCTGCCGTCGAGTCTGATCCGGGCGAAGGGCATCGTGTGGTTCGCCGGGCGCGATTGGCAGGGCTCTTCAACTTCACGTGCGGGCGCCACGAGCTCGCGTGGGTGAAGCTCCCGCACGTCGCGGAGACCCAGGCCGTGTTCATCGGCCGCGAGCTCGATCGCCACGAGACGCGCATCCGCATCGGCGCTCGCCGCCTGCGAGCGTCCCGTGGAGCGCGAGCGGAGCGTGGCCCGTCTCTGATCGCAGAGGAGAAGGAGCAGGAAGCATGCAGGACCTCATCGAGAAGATTCGTCGCCGCGAGGCGCGGTGCGGCGTGATCGGCCTCGGCTACGTCGGGCTGCCGCTCGCGCTCGAGTTCGCGCGCGCCGGCTTCCGCGTGACCGGCATCGACCTCGACGAGCGGAAGGTCGACGCGATCGCGGCCGGTCGCTCGTACATCGTCGACACGAAGCGACGCGGAGATCCGCGAGCAGGTCGAGGCCGGGCGCTTCCGGGCGACCAGCGAGTTCTCCGTCATCGCGGAGCTCGACACGATCAACATCTGCGTGCCGACGCCGCTCCGGAAGACCAAGGATCCGGATCTCACGTACGTGGTCTCGGCCGTGAACGAGATCAAGCAGCCACCTCCGGCGCGGTCAGCTCGTCATCCTCGAGAGCACGACGTATCCCGGGCACCACCGACGAGGTCGTACGGCCGGCGCTCGAGGCGGGCGGCCTCGAGGCGGGCGAGGACTTCGCCCTCGCGTTCTCGCCCGAGCGGATCGATCCGGGCAACAAGCAGTACAACACGAAGAACATCCCGAAGGTCGTCGGCGGGCACAGCGCGGGGTGCACGGCGGCCGCGAAGGCGCTCTACGAGCAGTCGGTCGACACCGTCGATCGCCGTCTCGTCGACGCAGGTCGCCGAGATGGTGAAGCTCCTCGAGAACACGTTCCGGAGCGTCAACATCGGCCTCGTGAACGAGATCGCCATGATGTGCGGCGCGCTCGGCATCAACGTCTGGGAGGTCATCGACGCCGCCAAGACGAAGCCGCTTCGGCTTCATGCCGTTCTATCCCGGGCCGGGCCTCGGCGGGCACTGCATCCCGATCGATCCCTTCTACCTCTCGTGGAAGGCGCAAGATGAACGGCTTCGACGCGCGCTTCATCGAGCTCGCGGGCGCGATCAACGAAGGCATGCCGCGCTACGTCGTCGAGAAGATCACGGACGCGCTCAACCGGAGCCGGAAGAGCATCCGCGGCTCGCGCATCCACGTCCTCGGCGTCGCCTACAAGGCCGGCGTGAACGACATCCGCGAGTCGCCGGCGCTGATCGTGATGAGGATCCTCGCCGAGAAGGGCGCGGTGCTCTCCTACAGCGATCCCTACATCCCCGCGATCCGCGAGGAGGGCTTTCACGCTCGACTCGATCGAGCTCGGGAACGGGCATCTCGGCGGCGTCGACTGCGTCGTGATCCTCACCGACCACAAGGAGATCGACTACGATCAGGTCGTGAAGACGGCACCGCTCGTCGTCGATACGCGCAACGCCCTCAAGGGCCGCACGGCGGCGCATCGTGCGCCTCTGATCGGAGGACGTCGTGAACTTGAAGCGCGTGATCATGCGGGAGTACCGGAAGGTGTTCGACGAATCGCCGGCGAGCCCGTTCCTGCACGCGCGCGATCAGCTGCCCGGACGGCTCGGTCTCGACTGGGAGACGCTCGCCCCGCTCGTGAAGGACCTCGAGCAGAATCGGTTTCTGCACTGGAAGGCGCAGGACCTCTACAAGCTCTCGCCGCGCGGCGTCCGGGTGACGGGCGACGCGGCGAGTTCGACCTCGAGTTCCGCAGTGAACGGGCCGGGCCGCGCGTCGGATCGGCGCCGGCGTCGCGGCGGGCTGCTCGGCGGGGCGCTCGTCGGTACGCGGTCGAGGCGATGGTCGTCTGGCACCGCATGGGCCTCGCGGCCCTGCCGCCGTCGGCTGGGCGGTAGCCGCGTACGGGATCGTCGGCGCGGCGGGCGGCGTGCGTAGCCGGGCTCGCCGCCGGTCGCGCCGAACCAGAAGCGTCGGGCTCGCCAGTCCGGCGGCGTCGCTCGCTGGCGCTCGGCCGTCGCGGCGCGCATCCGGATCGCATCGACGTGCTCGCGGGTCGTCCGCCGGACGACTCGTGCCGGCGCTCGTGCCGAAACGGAGCGCCCTGCTCGCGACCGGCCGCGGTCGTGGCGCTGGCGCTCGGCGCTGGTCTGCGCGCCGGCACGGCAGGCAGGGCTGCTCGCGGCCGCGGTTCTGGCGACCTGGTGCGCTCGTCGGTCTCGCGAGGTCGATCGCGGCGCGCGGCGCGGCATGCAGAGCCGGGCGCCCTCACGCCGCGCGGTCGGCGGGCGAACGCCAGTCGCCTCACTCGTCGTGTGGTCGACGCGCTGCGGCCGGACCACCTGATCGGCACTACGGCTACTCGGCCGGAAGACGCCCCGCAGTCGACGCGCTCGCGGCGGACGGGACGCGCTACGCGCGCGTCCTGTCACCATGCCGTCCTCGACGCGCGCGTCGTGACGGCCTGATGCGACTCGCACTGGCGTCGCGTCGCGACCCATGGCGCATCTGCACAGCGGCATCGCACCGCCGCAACCGGGTCGAGACGCAGCTGGCGCACCGGGGTTCGCATCGCGGCGGAGCGTCTCTACCAGCGTACGGTACGACTTTGCCGAGCACCGGCCTGGTCCGAGCGCGTCCGGGGCTTGCGCACGGCGGCTCGCGGCGCTCGAGCAGCCTCCGCGCCCTCGGCTCACGCGAGCGTCGACGCACGAGCGAGTCTGAGCTGCTCCCGTGCCCGGCCAGGCGGTCGTACGTCGTCGAGCCGCCGCTGAGCCTGTAGACCCGGCGGGACGCTGCGGCGCCGTTCTTCCTCTTCCTGCGCTTCATGGATCGCACGAGCCGTGCGTCGCACCGCCGGACGGCACCGGCTACGCGCGCTGCGCGATGCGGAATCCGTCGCCGCCCGATGGCCGACTACGCTCACGCCGCGCCTGACGGCGAGATCGCCTACGTGGACGAGCAACCGGGCGTCTCGTCGCCGAGCTGCGAGCGACGCGGCCTCTACGACGGGACGCTCGATCGTTCGTCACCGCCGACCCACGGCGAGGACGCTGGTCGACACGGCGGCTGGTGGCACGGCACGACCATCTACGACGAGCAGATCGCCGTGCCGCTGGTCGTGAAGCCGCGCGTGGCGTCAGCGGGCGAGTCGCCGATGCCAGTGTCCACGAGCCTCGACGTCGCGCCGACGATCCACCGCGCGGTCGGGCTCGCGCCCGCGCCGACGATGCAAATCGTCTCGTGCGCGCTGCGCCGCTCGCACGGCGCCGCCGAGACCGCCGCCGAGCAGGCTGCGTCGCGCGGGCGACGCGCGTCGGCGACGCGACGGACTGCGCGCTCAGTAGCGCCATCGCCGGCGATCACGACGCGAGACGACGGACATCTGGCGGCGCGGCGTCCCGGCGAGCGCGAGGACGATCGCGGCCGCGGACGCCCGTCGCGGCGCCGCTGGCCGCGCGGCGCTCAGACGGCACGCGCGGCCGCGCGCGCGACGCTCGACGTCGCGCGACGAAGGACCGCACTGAACGGCGCTCGCGATACGAGAACAGAGGATTCGACAGACTGGGGGTGGAGAGACCATGCCGACGGCGCGACTCGACGACGCGATGACGCGACTCGACAACGCAGCGACCACCATCAGAACGACGCCGCGGCCACGGCGGGCGCATCAAGGAGGAGCGCGGCATGACGAATCGTCCGCGCGTCGCCATCACCATGGGCGACGCGGCCGGCATCGGCGCCGAGATCACGGTCAAGTCGCTCGCGCGATCCGCGCGCGACCGCGATGGTGCATCCCGCTCGTGCTCGGCGACGCGCGCGTCCTCGAGCAGGCGATGGACGGCGACCGGCGTCGCGCTGCCGATCCGGCGCATCGCGACGCCCGCCGACGCCGACCGGGACGCCGGGCACGATCGAGGTGATCGACTACGCGCAGCGATCGACATGGCGGCCATCGCTGGGGCGTGATCGATGCCGAGCTACGGCGAGGCCGCCGTGCGCTGGACGAAGGACGCCGGCGCAGATGTGCCGTCGCGGGGACGATCGACGCGATGGTGTCGGCGCCGCTCAACAAGGAGGCGATGCACGAGGCCGGCTACGCCTACGAGGGCCAGACCGAGATCCTGGGCGAGCTCACGCGAGAGCAAGCCCGCGATGGTGATGGTCGTCGACAAGCATGCGGCTCATGCTGTTCACGAACCACATGGCGCTCCGCGCCGTGTGCGATTACGTGACGACGGACCGCGATGCTCGACCGGCATCGTGCTCGCCGACGCGGCGCTGCGCGACATGGGCATCGCGCGACGCCGAGATCGCCGATCGCGGGGCTGAACCCGCACGCCGGCGAGAACGGCGTCTTCGGCCGCGAGGAGGTCGACCACATCGTGCCCGCGGTCGAGGCGGCGCGCGCGCGCGGCATCGATGCGCAGGGCCGTTCCCGGCCGACACCGTCTTCCTGAAGTCGCGCGACGGCGTCTACGACATGACGATCGCGCTCTACCACGACCAGGGCCTGATGGCGGTGAAGCTCGTCGGCTTCGGTCGCGTGGTGACGCTCTGATCGGCCTGCCGCTCATCCGGACGTCGACCGGGCCACGGGACCGGCGTTCGACATCGCCGGCAAGAACATCGCCGACCACGTGAACCTGCTCGAGGCGATCCGCGTCGCGGCCGAGGTGGCGCGCGGCAAGGCCGGATCGGGCGAGCGCGGCCTCGCGGCTGCGTTCGGACGAAGGCCGGCGCTGACGGCATCAGCGCCCGACTGCGCGACGGGTGATCGACGATCTCGGTGTCCGAACGGGCCGCGGCGCAGCACGTCTACCCGGCGATCCGCGGCCCGCAGTCGACGCCGTCCGCCGGATCGCGGAGCGGCGACCGTCTGCAACCTCTCGCTGCTGCCACATGGGCAGCCACACCGGCACGCACGTCGACGCGCCGTACCACTTCCTGAACGGACGGGCCGCGGCTCGGGCGAGGTGCCGCTCGATCGCATGGTGGGCCGGTGCGCTCGTCGCCGATCTGCGCGGGCGGCGCGCGATCGACGCGGCGGCGCTCGCGCGGACGTGCCGATCCGCGCGCGGCGACATCCTGCTCTGCCTCACCGACAACTCGGCCAAGTGGGCGGCGCCGAGTTCCAGCGCGACTTCACGTTCGTCGACGAAAGATGCGGCGCGACGTGCTGGTCGAGCGCGGCGTGCGCGCGCTCGGCATGGACTACCTCTCGATCGAGGAGTTCGGCAGCCCGGACTTTCCGGTGCACCACCGCCTCCTCGGCGCCGGCGTGTTCGTGATCGAGGGGCTCGACCTGCGGCACGCGTGACGCCGGGCCGCTACTACCTCGTGTGCCTGCCGCTCAAGTTTCCCGAGCTCGACGGCGCGCCCGCGCGCGCCGTGCTGCTCGAATGGCTGAGGCGCGGAGGCGCCGGTGTGGGTCCGCGTCATCGCCGACGGCCTGACCGGCGCCTGGGCACGTGCGTGCCGTCGGTACCGCGCCGTGCCTTGCGGTCGGTGCCCGTCGTGATCGGGTCGATCAGATGCCGCGCGGCCGGCGTCGACCGTGACGACGCGGACGCGCTCGTCGTCCGTGAACACGCCAGAGACCGCACCTGTGCGCCGGCCTGCCGCGGCGGCCGCGCGGGTGCGGCGCTGGCACGCTCCGACGCGCCGCGCACCCCGGCACGCGGCCCGTGTCGAAGAAAATCAGCTGCGACACCGCCGCTCCGCGTTGCCAGCTCGGCGCCGAGATCGACGCGTGGCGATCGACCGCGGCGCAGAGGCACTCGCGTCTCGTCCGGCCGCGACGATCCTCGAGGTGCCGGGTCGGATCGACGGTCGGCGGGCTGCGCTCGTCGACGGCGATCCCCGTGCAGCGAGACCGCGTTCGCCCGCACGATCCGCAGAACCCCGTCGGCGTGACGCGCGCGTCGCCGCGCGTGATCGCGGCCATCTTTGTCGCGCCGGCGCGCCCGGTCGGTCGGCGCTTCGGCGACGTCCGCGCCGACCGCGTCGCCGATCGCGCTGTCGGGCGCCGCACGGCGGGGGCGCGTCGTGATCGTCGGCGACGCCGGCGACCGACGCCTCGACATCCGGCTGGATCTGCGATCGACGGCGGCGAGACGGCCGCATCCGGGTGCTCGTCGGCTCGACCGGGCTCGCGCGCGCGTGGCGCGTCGACCTGCCGCGGAGGCGTCGGCCGCTGGGGCGGACCGGCCTGCCACGCGACCCGCGCGCCGAATCGGCGGCGCCAGTGCGTTGCCGTCTCGGCAGCAGCGTACCCCGGCGACGGCAACGCAGCCGCGCACCTCGCCGCCGCCGAGCGATCCGCGCGGCCTGGCGGCCACGACGCTCGACGTCGGATCGCCCGGCGCGTCGAGGCGAGCACGACGGCTCGCCGGCGGGCGGCGCAGTGCGCCTCACCGCGCCGCCCGCGAGCGGCATGACGCGGGCGATCAAGTATCGCCGTGCTCGGAGACGCTGTCGGCAGGCGCGCTGGCGGTACGCGAGCAAACCGCGCCGGCGCGCGACGCTGATCGGCTGGCGAGAGCCGCGCATTCGCGGCGCTCGCGCGGCTCGGCCACCCGCGCGTCTCGTGATCGATCGACTCGCCGCCGGCGCCGCTTCGTCGTCCTGGGCCACGATCCGCGGACGGACAGACCCGCGGGCACGGCGCTCGATCACGAAGGGCGGATCGACCGGCGTCGGCCGGACCGGCTGCGCGGCGCTCGCTCGCCGAGGCGGCTCGATGACGGATTCGCTGGACGTGGCGCCGAGGACCGGGTCGGCGACGCTCAGTACACCGTGCGGCCATGACGCCGACCGGGCGGCTCGATCGATTCCGCCGGCCAGTGCGGGCCGATCGCGGTGCTGGGTCGGCGCCGGGCAGCGCCTTCCGCCGCGCTCGAGGACCGCATCCACGGCATGCGCGCCGGCGAGACGCGCGACCTCCGCGATCCCCCCGAGGACGCATCACGGCCCGTCGGCAGCGAACCCTGGTGCCGACGCGATCCCGAGAACCTGTCGACCCGGACCTCGAGCCGACGGTCGGCCAGGAGTATCGAATGCAGGGCCCGGACGGGAAGCCGCGGCGGTTCCGCCTGCTCGAGGTCGGCGCCGACGACCGTCCGCGCCGACTTCAATGCGCCGAATGCGCGGCAGAGCGCTCGCTCGCGGCCGTGACGCGTGGTCTGCGGTGCGCCTGCCGACCGCCGGCCGAGGCGCGGCGCGGGCGGGTGCTGGCGCTCGTGCCGTGGCGGAGCGCAGAATCGCTCAGGATGCGGAACGCCGTCCGCCCGGAGATCGCGAGCGTCTTCCCCAGTCGCCGATCGGCATGCGCGTCGACGGTCGGCGAGCTCCCGCCTTCGCGATAGCGTGCGCAGCCCCTCGGTGAGGCGCGCGAGGTAGCCGAGCGGCAGCGCGTAGCGCGGGTCGGGTCGAGCGCAGTCGGGTCGGTGCGCGACGAGCGCGTCGGCGTACGGACGAGCTAGTCGCGTGGCATTCATGGACTCGCGCGTCCCCGGTGAAGTCGCGTGAACCGCCGCGAGGCCGTCCGCGAGGATGCCCACTCTTCCAGTCGCCGAACGCGAGGCGTCGGCCTCGCGCGGCGACGCGGCACTCGACGGCGCATACGGCCGCCCCGTCAGCGGTAGCGCGCGTCGCCGGCGCATCGTAGCCGCCGCGGCGATGCGCGATCATCGGCCAGCCGATTACTGGCGCGGATTGCCGGCCTTGTGGGCGCGCCGCACGGGACGATCGACGGTCGGCGATCCCGCGCGCCGCGGCGAGCGAGCGGACCTCGCCCGTCATCGGCGGTAGTGCGTCACGAGCCCCTCCAGCCACGTGTGGCCGGAGGTCGACCTTGTTCCGCGACTCGACCGCGAAGTGGCTGCCGCCTTGTGCGGATTGGTTCACGTGCCGCGCCAGTCTTCGTGCCCGGCGCGTGAGTGGACGACGCCGACGTGTCGCGGTAGTGAGGCGCGCAAGGCGGCGAACGCAAGGCGTCCCAGCTCTGCGCGCGTAGCCGGCGATCGCGCTGTTAAGTCGAGGCCGAGCACCTGCGTCCGGGTCGTACTCGAGGTTGCCCCAGGCGTCGCTGCAGCCCTCGGCTCTCGTCGCGGTAGCCGGGGAAGTTCCAGTCGCCCCAGTTGAGCGCGCCGTATGCGCCGACGCTCGTGCTCGCTGCGGCGCTTCGTCACCAGGGGACGCGCTGACCGTCGTCAGCGCTGAAGCGGTTCCACCTGAAGATTGTAGCGACCGATCCCGATAGCGGCGGGGGCAGCAACTCCGCGGCCGGCCAGGCTCGCGACGCGAGTTCGGGGCGGCTCTCGTGCCGCCACGCAA
>ERZ1370068.549-contig-10500_pt1 | contig 51269 bp, 76 predicted proteins | sample MGYA00561227_ERZ1370068 | MGnify/ENA primary metagenome ERZ1370068 (study PRJEB38410, sample SAMEA6850437) | metagenome | study: Metagenomic assessment of the ecological functions of the soil: analysis of the soil microbiota associated with the... | reverse complement strand
GTATTGCTTCGTTCAGTTACGTATTGCTGGGCGCTGATCCTCAGGCGGCTGGGGTACTCGGCCTGGACACCGGAACCGTCAACCTCGAACGGCGACGTTCGTCCGCCGGCAGATTCTGCGCATCGATGCCGGACAGGTCGCCGGGTGCTGACATCGTCCGAGTGTCAGACGAGCGTCGGGTCGACCGACGCGTCGAAGGATCGTCGCTCGGGCGGCGCCGCCAGCGACTCCGCGCCAGCATCGCCGCTGACCCTGCCCACCTCGCCAGCGACTCCTGGCGCTCGAGGCAGGACCATCCTCATCAGACCGCTGTTGCGATGAACGCGTCAGGGTCGAGTAGGACCCGAGGGCGATGTCGAAGCGTGATGACGCCCTCCGTGGCCGCGCGCCGGAGAAATGATCTCAGCCGAGCGCGGCCATCAGCTCTGTCCCTCTTCTCGGGCTTGGAATGGATCTTGAAGCGGAGAATGACCATGGAGCGAATGCTTCTCTTCGGCTACCGAGTCGCGCCCGTAGCGAGCCCTGGTCGCGTGCCCTGGCCGGACAGGTGCAACCGACCGGGAAACCCACGGGCGCCCGTGCCCTGCCTGACACGTGCCGGCGACCAGGGAGACGACGGGCGCGAGCCCGGAACGCGGGGGCAGGATCTGAGGCATGCCCAAACCAGCGATCCTCCTCATTCACGGCGCCTTCGGAGACGCTTCGAGCTGGCGCCCCGTGTTCGACCTCCTCGACGGCGACGAGTACACGGTTCTCGCGGCCGCGATCTCCCCTTCGCGGAGTCGCCGCCGACGCGCTCTATCTCGGCGGCGGTCATCGATCAGCTCGACGGGCCCGTCGTGCTCGTGGGCCACTCGTACAGCGGCTGCGTGATCACGGCCGCGGGCGCGTCGGACAAGGTCGCCGGCCTCGTGTACGTCGCCGGATTCGTGCCCGACGAGGGGCGAGTCGATCACGGACCTGCAGGCGCGCTTACCGTCGCTCGCGATGGGCAACTTCCTCCAGCCGAGGCCGCTGCCCGATGGAGAGTGTCGAGCTGTCGGTCGACCCAGAGCGCTTCCACGACATCTTCTGCGCCGACGTGCCCGACGACGACGCGCGCGTTCATGGCGCACGCACAGCGTCCGCTCGTGGCCACGGCGTTCGAGGAGCCGGCCGCCGCCGCCGCCTGGCGCGCGAAGCCGTCGTGGGCGCGTGTTCGGAACCGGCAGACCAGCCGATCGCTCCCCAGCTGCACCGCTTCTCGTACGACCGCGCCGGCTCGCGACGGTGACGGAGATCGAAGGCGCCTCGCACTTCGTGATGGTCTGTCGCAGCCGGACGCCGTCGCCGGCGTCATCCGCGAGCGCCGTCGATCGGCCAGCGGCGGACGCTGGCCGCATGATGCCGCCGATCTCGCGCGGGTTCCGCGGCCGTCGCAGCGACGGACGCCGGCGCGGCGCGCGTGCCGCCGGGCCAGTACGTCACGCGTGACTTCCCGGTGCTCTCGGCCGGGCCGACGCCGCACCAGCCGATCGACGCGTGGAGCTTCGAGATCCGCGGCGAGGTCGACGAGCCGAGGTCCTGGACGTGGGAGCAGTTCACGGCGCTGCCGAGCGAGCGGATCACGGTCGACATCCACTGCGTGACGAAGTGGTCGAAGCTCGACACGTCGTGGACGGGCGTCTCGCTCGACACGCTGCTCGACGGCGTCGACGACGAGCGCCGAGTACGTCCTCGCGTTCTGCGACGGCGGCTACACGACGAACCTGCCGCTCGAGGACGTCCGCGACGGCAAGGCGTGGATGGCCTACGAGTACGACGGACGAGCCGCTCGATCCCGGAGCACGGCGGCCCGGCGCGGCTGCTCGTCCCCCGCCTCTACTTCTGGAAGAGCGCGAAGTGGGTGCGCGGCATCGAGCTGCGCCGAGGACGACACGCCCGGATTCTGGGAGGGCTACGGCTACCACAACTACGGCGACCCGTGGAAAGAACAGCGGTACGCCGGCGACTGACCTGGCAGCTCGCGCGCGTGGTCGAGCTCGTCGCCGGAGACCGCGCGCACGAAGAGCATCGTGCTCGACGCCCGCCGACTGGCCGGGCCACCTGGCCGGCCAGCACGTGGACGTGCGGCTCACCGCCGAGGACGGCTACCAGGCGCAGCGCAGCTACTCGATCGCGTCGGCGCCGGAGGACGAGCACCTCGTCGCTCACCGTCGAACGGCTCTGACGACGGCGAGGTGTCGCCGTACCTGACGGACGACCTCGGCCCGGGCGACGAGCTCGAGCTGCGCGGCCCGATCGGCGGCTACTTCGTCTGGGAGGGTCGCTCGGTGGACCGCTCCTCCTCGTCGGCCTCGCTGCGCTGGAACGCGAGGTGTGATGGACGATCAGCAGCTCCACCATTTGGGGAGATCTGAGGCAAACCTCGGTCGGCACGCGCCTGGGGTGACGGCAGCGGCTGGCTGTGGGAGGTCAGCCGCGATGATCAGGTTGCGCGGGTGATGATGATCGAGATAAGCGAAGCAGCGTGGTCGGCCGACCCCGTGGGTCTGCCTGAGGAGACTCGCCGGGCGCTCGAAACGGACGGCAGAACGGAGCTCCTGAAGGTACTCGGCCACGATGACCCACCGCGCGTCATCCGATGCGGCTCGACCGGGTGTACGTATCGCTCGGCCGCGCAGGGCGGTTGACGGAGGCGAAGCTCTCAGCCGCTGCCACCCGCAGGACGGCGTGCCGCGGCTACAGCGGAGCGTGGGCCCGGCGCAGGTCAGGCGACGACGACGCCCTGAAGAAGGTGTTCACCCAGCTCGGGATCAGATCTCGCGACCAGGGGATCTGACCCGGGGTTACCCAGGCGCGAGCACACGCGCCCTGGGGCAATGTCCAAGTCACACCGTCATCTTCTGCGCCAGGAACAGGAGCGTCATGCCCTCAGCAACGAAGGCCGCGCAAGTCAGGCTCAATCGAGTTACACCTTCACACTGTCGAGTCGTACTCGACAACCCGCCGCTCAACCTCATGGGTCCGGAATTCGTTCTGCAGATCCGAGAGATCGTCACGGCGCTCGAGAACGACGACCGAGTGAAGGTGGTGGTCTTCGAAAGTGCCGTCGACGGCTTCTTTCTGAATCACTCCGACTTCCTCGCGAAGTTCGAGGATCTGACCAGCATCCCGCAAGGTCCGACCGGCCTCGAGGCATGGCCCGACGTCCTGGTGCGCCTGACGCGCGCCCCGTTCGTTTCGATCGCGCTGATCCGGGGGCGGGCGACCGGAAACGGCAGTGAGCTCGCGCTCGCCTGCGACATGAGCTTCGCGAGCCGAGAGAAAGCGCTCTTGTCGCAGTGTGAAGTGGGCGTGGGCCTCGTCGCTGGTGGCGGGCCCATGGCGCGATTGCCGCGGGTCATGGGACGGGGACGCGCCCTCGAAGTGCTCCTGAGCGCAGACGACATCCGAGGCGCCGATGCCGAGCTCCTCGGCTACGTGAACCGTGCGCTCCCGGATGCCGAGCTGGACGATTTCGTCGACGCACTCGCAACCCGCATCGCCTCGTTCGACAAGTGGGCGATCGCCAACACCAAGCGCCTCGTGAACGAAGCCAGCCTGCCGCCCGACGTCGAAATCAGAGCGGGCTGGGACGCCTGCATGGCCTCCGTCAAGCGACCAGCGGCGCAGGAAAGAATCAAAGCCCTCCTGGAGCAAGGGCTCCAGCAGCCTGGAGACGTCGGAAGATCGACTCGGATTCTACCTGGGACAGCTGGGCCTCGACGGACGAGCGCTGACATCCCAACGGCCCATCTCACTTGCTGGAAGGAAGCACACGACCATGGACTTGCTCACCACCGCGAAGAACATCGCTGACCGCGTCGAGGCCGAGTCGTTCAAACAAGACGTACCCGTCGCGGTCACCGTCATCGACATCCACGGCAACATCGTTCTCACCCACCGCATGACCGGAGCGCCCGCGTTCTCCCTCGAGCTCGCCGAGCGAAAGGCCTACACGTCCGCCCTCGTCGGCATGCGCACCGCTGACCTCGTCCCCCTCGTGCAACCAGGCGCGGCCCTCTACCCCCTCCTCGCCGTCTCCGGCGGTCGATACTCCGCGATGGGCGGCGGCGTGCCCGCTCACCAGCGACGGCCAGGTCATCGCCGGCGTCGGAGTCAGCGGCGGAACGACGGAGCAGGACGTTGCCATCGTCGAAGCGGCAGTGATCAATCCCGACCCCCGGGCCCGACCGGGCCATCGGCGGCCCGGGTGCCGGTCGGGTACACCGAGCAGAAAGCCCGCGTCGGCGACGTCGTGATCAACTACGTGCGGGGCGGAGAACGGGCCGACGCTGGTGTTGCTGCACGGATACCCGCAGACCTGGTACCAGTGGCGTGAGCTGCTGCCGGAGTTCGCCAAGCAGTACGGTGATCGCGCCGGATCTGCGCGGTGCCGGGGCCAGTGATGCCCCGCCGACGGATACGACAAGAAGACCATGGCCGCCGACATCCACGGGCTACTGACCCAGCTCGGCCTTGCCGACGGCATACGGCTGGTCGGCCACTGACATCGGCACGATGGTCGCCTACGCCTACGCCGCAGCGCACCCCAGCGAGGTGACCAAGCTGGTGCTGTCGAATCACCGCTGCCCGACGAAGGCCTGTACCAGTTCCCGTCGCTGACCTCGAAAGGCCCCGGCTTCTGGAACTTCGGGTTCTTCAGCAACATCAACGGTCTACCCGAAGACATCATCACCGGCCACGAGGACATCTGGGTGGCCCGGTTCATCGACACACTCGAGGTTCACAAGGACGCTATCGGCCCAGCGCAGGTGCGAGTACGCAAGCCAGCTGCGCGACCCGGCGCACCTGCGCGCCGGCTTCGAATGGTTCCGAGCCTTCCCAAAGGACGTGAAGGACAACGCCGAATACATCAAGACCAGGCTGCCCATGCCGGTGCTCGCGGTCGGCGCGCAGGGCAGCCTCGGCGACCTCGTGCCCAACCAGATCCGCCGCTACGCCACCGACATGACCGGCATCGTCATCGAGGACTGCGGCCACTGGATCTACCGGGAACAACCGCAGCAGATCCTCGAGCGACTTCGCCAATTTCTTCAGTAGCCACCAACATCCGTCAGCTCCCTGCAACTCCCACACCGGGCACACCACCGCGGCAAGCCGGTTCGCGACTCTACGCCGCCGATGAAGCCATGCTCGACGGCCTTGAACGCACCTTGAACGCGGCGGTCGCCAGTAGCTGCTCGATCAGCGCGGCGGGCGGTCAGGTTCATTGCGCTGGCAGCCCGGAATCCAATCCCGACGGCCGCAGGCCAGCCGCCCGTCGGGGTGCATCACCACCCCGCGCCCGTCGCCCTGACATCCAGCTGTTCAAGTACGACGATTTACGGCTGTGGGTCACTGACGGAAGAGCAAACCGCCGCACCGCCGTGGCCCAGCGCGGCAGCGGAGATGCCAGCGTCCACGTGCTCTACGCCACGTCAGGGTCGCAGCTCGCCCCTGCAAAAGCAACCGGCTGACAGCGCCGATACCCCGCTGATCCTTGGCTCAGATCACCCGCTGTTAAAGCAGGCCTATCAGAACCGGCAGGTAGAGTCCCGACGCGGTGCCGGTGTCCGACTGCTCATCTGGCCCGTTGCGGCCCGTCTGAGGTGGCGGGTAGCGTTCAGCTGAAGCGCTCTCCGCTAGCCCTCACTCCGGATGGTGGGCGTGACAGTGCATCCTCCGCCCCGGTTGTTCGGCAGGACCGGCGAGCTGGAGATCCTGGGACGGCTCATCGCGAACGTGCGAAGCGGTCAGAGCGCCGTCTTGGTCGTGCGGGGAGAGCCGGGGATCGGCAAGACGGAACTGCTGCGACATGCTGATCGCCGAGGCGTCTGGTTTCAGGGTGGCCCGCGTGGCCGGCGTCGAGTCGGAGATGGAGCTTCCCTTCGCCGGGCTGCACCAGCTGTGCGCGCCGATGCTCGGCCGGCTCGGGTCGCTGGCCGAGCCTCAGCGTCGCGGGCTCAGCGTCGCGTTCGGGCTTGCCTCCGGAGATAGCCCCGACCGGTTCCTGGTCGCCCTCGCGGCGCTCAGCCTCATGGCGGAGGCCTCCGAGGAGCAGCCGATGCTGTGCGTCGTGGACGACGCGCAGTGGCTCGACCAGGCCTCGGCCCAAGTCCTCGGATTCGTCGGGCGCCGCCTGCTGGCGGAGTCGATAGCGCTGGTGTTCGCGGTCCGGACGCCGGCCCCAGGAGATCCCTCGCCGAATCACCTGGCGGGTCTGCCCGAACTCCGGCTGGGCGGACTGGATGAACAGTCGGCTCGGGCGCTGCTGGCGACGGTCACCTCAGGTCCGCTCGACGAGAGCGTCCGCGGCCGGATTCTCGCGGAGGCACACGGCCATCCGCTGGCCCTGCTCGAGCTCTACGGAGGCCGGAGCGCCGCCGACCTCGCCGGCGGGTTCGCTCTTCCGGACGCGGGAGATCTGCCCAGCCGCATCGAAGATCAGTACGCAGCGCGCCTGGGTGAGCTGCCGGACGAGGTCCAGCGGCTGGTCCTGCTCGCGGCGGCCGATCCGGTCGGGGACCCGGCGCTGATCCTCCGGGCGGCTCGGGTACTCGGCCTGGACACCGGAACCGTGAACCTGGCCGCCGCGGCCGACCTGCTGGGGTTCGGTGTGAACGTGCGCTTCCGGCATCCTCTGGTGCGTTCTGCCGCCTACCGGGCCGCCGCGGCCGATGACCGGCGAGCCGTACACGGGGCGCTGGCAGCAGTGACCGATCCGCTGGCCGACCCCGACCGCCGGGCGTGGCACCGCGCCCACGCGGCTGGCCGGGCCGGACGAGGCGGTGGCCGAGGAGCTCATCAACTCGGCCAGCCGTGCCCTGCGCCGAGGCGGGGTAGCCGCCGCCGCGGCCTTCTGGGAGCGAGCCGTGGCGCTCACTCCGGACCCGGGCGAGCGCGCCTCACGGGCTCTGGCGGCGGCCGAGGCGAAGTACGCAGCCGGGGATTTCGAGGCCGCCCAGACCCTGTTGGTAACGGCTGAGCTCGGACCGCTGGGCGAACTCGGCGAGGCGCGCGTGCAGCGGATGCGGGCGCAGATCGCGTTCGCGCTGAGACGGGGCGGCGACGCGCCGCCGCTCATGCTGCGGGCAGCACAGCGGCTACAGAGCCTGGACGCCGAGCTGGCCCGGCAGACCTATCTCGAAGCCCTGGTAGCGGCGATCTACGCCGGCCGACTCGCCCACGGACAGGACGCGAGGCAGGTCGCGCGCGCCGCGAGATCCGCAACGCTGGGGCCTTCCGGGTCGGAGCCGCTGCCGCACTCGCAGCTGCTCATCCACGGCCTCGCCGTGCGCCTGGCCGAGGGTACCTGGCCGCCGCCCCCACGCTCAAGGAGGCACTGCGCCGCTACCGGGCGCAGCCGTACGAGCTGGACTGGCTGTCCGTCTCGTACAACATGGTCGCCATGGACCTGTGGGACGACGAGGCGTGGTTCGAGCTCGCGGCCGGCCAGGTCCGGCTGGCGCGAGCGAACGGCACCCTCAGCTGGCTTCCGTTCGCGCTGGACTATCTCGCCGAGTTCCACATCCAGGCCGGCGAGCTGTCGAAGGCGGCGGCCTTGCTGATGGAGCGTGAGCGCGTCGACCCAGGGACCAGAGAGGCCACCTTGCCCTACGTCCCACTGCTGCCTCGCCGCGTGGCGCGGGGACGCGCCGACCGCGGCCGATCTGGCCGAGGAGATGGCCCGTGGCGCGTCGGACCGGGGCGAGGGCGCGGCGCTGACCTACACGGACTACGCGCAGGCGGTGCTGTAGCAACGGCCTCGGCGACTACCGGGCTCGCCGCCGAGGCGTGCGCACGGTGCCAGCGCCGTCGACGAGATCGTCATCTCGCCCTGGGCCCTGTATGAGCTGGTGGAAGCCGCGGCACGAAGCGATCAGCAGGAACGTGCCTGCGCGGCGGCTGATCAGCTGTCGCAGCTAGCCGTGGCGAGCGCCAGCAACTGGGCTCGCGGCGCGGCGGCCCGGTCCCGGGCGCTGGTATCCGAGGGACGCGCCGCCGAAGAGGAGTACCGCGAGGCGATCGAGCTGCTGGGCAGAACCCGGATGGCGACCCACCTGGCCCGCGCCCGCCTGGTCTACGGCGAATGGCTGCGCCGGGGGAACCGGCGGATCGATGCCCGCAACCAGCTGCGGCCCGCGTTCGACGCGCTCGCGTCCATGGGCGCCGAGGCCTTCGCCGAACGCGCGCCGGCGAGAACTCAGGCCACCGGCGAGAAGGTGCGCAAGCGCAGCGAAGATACCCGCGCCGACCTGACTCCGCAAGAGGAGGAGATCGCCCAGCTGGCCCGCGAGGGACGTACCAACCAGGAGATCGGCGCACAGCTGTTCATCGGCGGCCGCACCGTGGAGTGGCACCTGCGCAAGGTGTTCGCCAAGCTGGACATCAGCTCCCGCCGCGAGCTCGACCGGGCCCTGAGGAGAAGGACCGTTCGGTCATGACGGAACAGATGCCCGGCGAGTTGATCTACGAGTACACCATCCAGTCGACCGGGGCGACCTCCTACGGTGTGCCCGCGCTGGACGCTCTGCTGTCCGGTGTCGCAGACATCCCTCCCCAGGGGGCCCGGTACGACCTTCGCCTTCCGCGGGCGGATAGTGGGTCAGAGGCTACGAGGAACGGTTGAGCTAGCCGACTACATCCACGTCCGTCCCGATGGTCGCGTTTCACTCCACATCCATGCAGAGATCACGACCGATGCGATGGCAAGAAGATCGCGCTCTATGCCGATGGCATCGCCCACTTCAGGGAGGGACCACCTGTTGGCGACCTGCGCGAAAACGTGACTATGACGACTTCCGAGCCCGACTATGCGTGGGTAAACCCACTTCAGATCTGGGCCCGGGGCACGGTCGACCTAGCCAAAGGCGAGGCACATGTCGCATGGGCTACGTCGTCTAGCGCCGGTCGGACAGCCGACCCCGCCCGGCTGCGCAAGAGCCCGCCGCCGAGCGGAGTGACGGCGGAGTTATCCGGGACGGCGACCCAGGGCGGACCGAGGCGCGAACCCGTCGATCTAGCTATGGCTCGGGTTGGGCGGCCCGAGGTAGGGAGTGGGCCAGCAGGTCCTCGTGCGGCTTGAGGCCGGACGGGGGACCTTGCCGTTGGTCAGCCAGGCGAAGCGCATGCTGTAGACGTCGTCGGTGGGTATGCGGCCGTTGGGGTAGGTGGCGGGCTTGGTGCGGTCGTAGTGCAGGATGTCGGGCAGGACCTGCAGGGCGGCGGCCCTGGCCGCTCGGGGGTGTAGCCGCCGGCGTTTTCCAGGATCGCCGACCACGGCCCCAGGTAGTTGGCCACGTCGTCGGCGGGCTGGCGGGAGTTGAACAGGTTCTTCTCGCCGTCGGGGTTGATGAACGGGTTGATGGTCGGGTTCCCGCCGCGGTCCATCTGCTCGAGCACGCCGTTGCTGCGTAGCGGCTGATCGAGGCCCACACGCCGATGACCGGGCCGCCGAGCATGTCGTCGGGTACCTCCAGCACGATCGAGTCGACGTTGTTGTCGGCGAAGTCGTCGTGCCCGGTCCACTGGAAGCCGTGCAGGGCGCCTTCGACGTCGGCGAAGAACGGGTCGCTGCGCAGCCCGGCGAACAGCCGGATCCGGCCCAGCCTGGACGGGCTGGGCGGTGCCGTCGAAGCTGACCGGGACGGCTTCGGCGAGCACCTCGCCGGCCGGCTCGGGCTGGCGGGCCTGGCGCGCCGGTGGCGTACCTGGCGGTCCCGGTCTGCCTGCCGTTCTCGTACTCGGAGAACACGAACGTGAACGCGACGTCGGCGTGGTTGTCGCCGTCGGTGTCGATGTTGATCCGGTAGACCGCGCCGGGGTAGAACTCCGGGCCGGTCACCGGGGCCGGGATCGGCGGCGGGGCGCTGGTCGGGTTCGAGTCCATGATCAGCACGGTCGTGCCGGGGTGGTGACGGTGAAGCAGTGTGTGGTGATGTTCCGGGCTGGCGGGCGCCTGGAAGACGAACACGTCGGTGAGGTCCAGGCGGCGGTCGTCGCCGGGGAACTTGAGGTTGTCGGCGCTGAAGTGGTTCGACATGGTGCTCTTCCTTCTGGGTAGCGGTGCGGGCGGGTCTTGCGTCAGCTGCGGATGAAGTCGAGCAGGGCGGTGTTGACCTGGCCGGCGTGGGTCCAGGGGATGGCGTGCGGGCCGCCTTCGATCGACGATCGAGCTGCACGTCCTTGATCAGGGCGGGCAGCCGCTGGCCGGTCTTGTCGAGCGGCAGGACCTGGTCCGCGTCGCCTTGGATGACCAGCACGGGCACGTCGATCTCGGGCAGGTCGTCGCGGAAGTCGGTCGTCCAGGTGCGCGATGCAGGCCACCGCGGCGGTGGCCGAAGCGGTCACGGCGAGGTTCCAGCTGGCCTGATAGGCCTGGTCGCTGACCAGCGTGCCGCGCAGGGTGTCGATGTTGTAGAAGTTGTCCAGGAAGCCCTTCATCCAGGCCGGGGTGTCGGCCCTGGCGGCCTGCGGCGAACCCGTCGAACAGGCCTTGCGGCACCCCTTCGGGGTTGTCCGGCGGTCTGCAGCAGGAACGGCGGGATCGGGGCGACCAGCACGCCCTGGCCACCCGGGCCGAGCCGTAGCGTGCCCAGATACCGGGTGACCTCGCCGGTGCCCATCGAGTGCCCGACCAGGACGGCGTCGTGCAGGTCGAGGTGGTCCAGCAGGGTGTTGAGGTCGGCGGCGAAGGTGTCGTAGTCATAGCCGGTGGCAGGCTGGCTGGACTTGCCGAACCCGCGCCGGTCGTAGGTGATGACCCGGTAGCCGGCTTCCAGCAGCACCGGGACCTGCCTGTCCCAGGCGCGGCCGCTGAGCGGGTAGCCGTGGATCAGCACGACCGGCTGGCCAGCGCCGTGATCCTCGTAGTAGATCTCGATGTCTGTGCTGTTTTCCTGTCCTACATTGACTGTGGCCATGGGGCTTCCTTCCGGTGGCGGCGACCCGCCGGGCCCAGGCCGCGGACCAGGAGCCGGGCGGTTTCGCCTGCATGTTGGTACCGGAACCACGGTCGCGCTCCGGGTGGCGCGTCGAACCCGTGGAACCCCGGGCCTGGTGCCCTGGTGTGCGGCAGGGCGGCCCAGCGCCGGGCACCACTTCGGCCCCATAGCTGTGGGGCGCCCGGAGCCAGCACAGCGGATTCCTGACATCCGGCGCATCAGTCCACCTCGGCACCGCACGGACGTCGGCCTGGCTGGTGACCGGTACCCGCGTGCGCCGGGACCGACCCGCGGACCAGGGCACGGGCCAGGGTCCACACGGGTGCGAATGACCTCCGCCGCACGCGACGGTGGAAACCGAGGACCCCATGCCCTCCCGGCCATCACCGGCCCGGGGGCATGTCGGCAATAGACACATTATTGGAAATGGGCGACGGCAATGAATACCGCCAAGCAGGCAATGGAGAACCATGGAATACGTGCGCAGGCTGCTCGAGGAAAAGCAGGTTGGATTCTCCACGTCCGTGGAATTGGCCGTGTCTTTTATCCACCGTCAGATCGAGTGGCCGGAGGAAACGATGGAACTGACGCTGCCGCCTGGACCCCACGAGACCGTCGAGAAGCAAGACCCGGTGCACGCGTGGCGCGTGGCCCGGCTGGCGCGCCTGGGCATCTCTGGCCGGTGGCCGAAGCTGCCGCCGGCCATGTCGACTGGCACCAGATGGCGGCGCTGGTGCAGCGGGGCTGCCCTCCGTGGCTCGCACTCCGCATCCTCCGCTGATACAGCCCGAGCGACTGAAATGAATGCCCTACCGGATCGCATTCCCGTCCGCGGCGCGCCGCGAGCGCATCTCGGTCGCCTCACATCGGGCCGCTGCTACGGCAGTCGTTCACGGCGATGACCGCCCAGGAGCGAGCCAGGCTGATCGCGATGTACGGGGTGATCGCGGGCCTGCACGTGGCCGGGTTCGTCATCTTGTTCGTGTTCGTGGTGCCCTTCGCATTACAAGGGGCTCGGGGTGGGGGTAGCGGTGCTGGCCTACACGCTCGGCTTGCGGCACGCGTTTGACGCCGATCACATCTCGGCGATCGATAACTGCGCGCGCAAGGTGCTGGGCGAGCGGCAGGGCACCGGAGCCCCGCGCCCGCTGGGGTTCGGGTTCTTCTTCTCCCTGGGGCACTCCACCGTCGTGGTCGCCATCGGGGCCGGGATCGTAGTCGCGGAGAAGACGGTTTTCGGCGCGGTCTCGGACAGCGGCTCGGGGCTCCGAGCGGTTCGGGGACTGTTCGGCACAGTCGTCTCGGCGGCATTCTTGCTGCTGATCGGGCTGCTGAACCTGGTGGTCCTGGCCGGGATCGTGCGGGTCTTCGCCTCGATGCGCCGCGGCGAGTACGACGAGGCCGAGCTGGAGCGCCAGCTGGCCAACCGCGGGTTCTTCTACCGGTTCTTCGGCCGCTGGATGAAGGTCATTACCAGGAGTGGCAGCTGTACCCGGTCGGGGTCGTGTTCGGCCTGGGCTTCGACACCGCCACCGAGGTCGCCCTGCTGGCCACGACCGCGCGGCTGGCCTCCTCCCAGCACATCGCCTGGTACGCGATCATCTGCCTGCCGGTCCTGTTCACCGCGGGCATGACGTTCATGGACACCACCGACGGGCTGTTCATGAACCTGGCCTACGGCTGGGCGTTCTTCAACCCGATCCGCAAGGTCTACTACAACCTGGCCATCACCGGGCTGTCCGTGGCGATCTGCTTCGTCATCGGCGCGGTCCGAGGCCCTGAGCCTGCTACCGCAGGAGATCCACGGGCTCAGCCGCACCACCGGCTTCTGGGGCTTGATGTCCCGGTTCAACATCAACACCGCCGGGTTCGTGATCGTGGGGCTGTTCCTCGCCGCCTGGCTGGCCGCCCTGCTCATCTGGCGCTACGCCCGCATCGAGCGAAAATGGAACCCAGCCCCCAGTCCGGCACGCCGCGCCCGGCCCCGACAGGACCTATGGCGTCGTCGTCACCGGGGACCGCCCGGCGCGGCCAGACCGTCCAGCCTGCCGTGATGGCGATCAGCAGGCCGATCTCTCGCCGTGCCTAGACAGCCTTATCCGGGTGCCTTGCCTGACCGTGAGCGGATGGTGGCCGCGATGAACTTCGACAATCTCGTCGCGGTGCTTGCGGTCGCGGCGGCGGTGCCGGTGATTCTCGCGGCCGCGCCGCGGTGCCTGTCCCCGGGCCGGTGCTGGAGATCGTCGCCGGGATCGTGCTTGGGCCGGCGGTACTGGACCTGGTGAAACCCGACCAGGCGGTACGGCTGGTGTCGACGATCGGGCTGGCGTTCCTGCTCTTCCTCGCCGGTCTGGAGATCGACGTCCGCCACTTTCGCGGGCCTCGCGCCCGCCTGGCCGGACTAGCGCTCGGTCTGAGCGCGCTGCTCGCTCTGATCATCGGTATCGTGCTTCACGCAGCGGGTGTCGTCGAAAGCCCGCTGCTCGTTGGGATCATTCTCATCGCCACGTCGCTGGGCTTGATCATTCCCATCCTGATAGACGCGGGTGCGGCCGACCGTCCAGTCGGCCAGTTCGCGATCGCCGGCGCCGCGCTCGGCGAGGTCAGCTCCGGTCGTTCTGCTCTCCTTTTCTTCTCGGGCCACGCGACCGCCATAGGTCCCAAACTGCTGCTGCTGTCGCTGCTTGGCGTCTTGGTTGTCCTCCTCGTCATCGCAACGCTCCGCATCGAGCGCTCAATGTGGATCACAAGGACGCTTAACAGGCTGGCCGACACCTCAGCCCAAATCCGCATACGACTGTCGATGCTGCTCGTGGTCGGCCTGGGCGCCCTGGCCACCCATCTAGGGTTCGAGGCGATCCTCGGCGCGTACATCGCCGGGGCGATCCTTCGCCTGGTGGACGCTGGATGCCGAACACAAGCACCCGCTGTTCCACCCGGAAACTCGATGCCATCGGCTATGGCTTCCTCATCCCGGTCTTCTTCGTCACCAGCGGGCTCACATTCAACCTGTCGGTGCTGTTCTCGAGCGCCTCCACCTTGCTGCGGGTGCCGCTCTTCCTGCTGGCACTGCTGGTCGTGCGCGGACTGCCCGCCGTCCTCTACCGGTCCGCCCTAACCAGCATCCGCGATGTCGCCGCCGCCGGGCTGCTCCAAGCGACGTCGCTAACCTTCATCGTCGCCGCCACCACCATCGGGCTTCAGTTGCACGCCATCAGCCCGGCCAACGCGGCAGCACTCGTCACCGCAGGGCTACTAAGCGTCATCATTTTTCCCATCATCTCGCTGCAGTTGCTGCGATCGTCTGCTAAAGCCCCGAGCATGGTCCCGGAGCAGGCGCACGTTCGCTAGCAGCCTGAAATGGCGCGATCAACGAAGAACCGCCCGCGGTCGAGGAGTTCGAGGCACCAGGCGAGATGCTGACCATCGCGCTAACGGCAGCACCGACTAGAAGGGCACCCAGCACCGTCGCGGTCGCCAGGCTCTTCGGCCGGTCGTTCGGCAGCAGGCGGGCAATGGTCGAGTGCTGGAAGTGATGCAAACCATACCGGCCGGGCCGATTGGCGAAAGCGTCAGGACGATGTCGCCCAGGACGGGCCTGGCGGGGGCCTCAAGCGGGTAAGCGTTGTTACGGGCGTTGCCTGGCCTGCCCTTCCTGGGGTGAGCGTGGGGGCTCGGTGAGGGTGAGCGTGGGGCTCCGTGAGGTAAAGCGTGGGCCAGGCAACGCCCGGGGCGTTGTCGTATGTGTGGGCGATGATGCAGCCATGACGAGTCCGGTTGGACAGCTGGCAGCGTTTGCCTACCTGGGCCGCCGCGGTCTGGGCCGCGGTACCGGTCCCTGCGCCTCAGGGCCCCGCCCGGATGGCCGGTGCGGGGCGCCGCTGTGTACCGATGCCTGTGCTAGCGCTGCGGTTTCTCCGTAGGCGGCGCTGATTGCTGCCTTGCGGCTCGGGTAGCTGCCGACACGCGGGCCAGGTCTCGCTGGCTGGCACGTAGCGGCTCAGCGGCCGGCGGCCAGCTGCTGGTGCTCGACTGAGCCATGTGGTGTCCTCGGTGTCAGAGCCAGGTCATGCGGCGGTCGGATGCGGATGCGTGGTTGGGCATTTATTGGGCCGGAGTCCTTCCGGTCAAGGCCCGGTCAGTTGTATGTGTACCGCACGCGGCCGGGCCGCCTAAGTTGTTGATCTCTGTTGGGAAACAAATGGGCAACACCACGTCCACGGGCGGTCCACGCTGGCCAACGCTGTCAACGCAGTAATGCCTTACGCCACAAGGGCATCCGCGTTCGCCAACAGTTGCCAGCGCTGTGCGATTAGTTCTCGTGATGCGTGCCAACGGTTGAGGTGCGACTCCCTCAGGCGGCTGCGGAGTGTGGGTAGGCCACGATCATGTCTGGGCGCCCTCCGGAGGATCATTCTCCCCAGCCTGCGCCTGCAGCTTCGCGGCGGTGCGATTGTGGAGCAGCTTGTCCCTTGAAGGGGCGGCGGAGGGTTGGATCGCAAAGCGGCGCAACACCAGAACCTGATCAAGTTCCAGCTGGGAGCAGGCGGTCGCCACTGGCAACGTGCGCGATCGGATCAGATCGCACTCGCCCCTAATCGGAAAAGAGGTCCTCCAGCCTTGCACTCTGGATATGCTGCGGAATCGCCCTTGCAAAGCGGGGGAGTCAATCTCTGGATCGTCGGGCGCCATCGCGCGGCGGCGATGGCTCGTCACCACAGTGCGTGCGCTTTTGCCAGCGTGGGCTGGCGGTGGCTGGCGGGCGGGCGCGGCGCTGCGTGTCTGGTACCAGCACCAGGGCGTGGTCCGTGGTGCATGAGGTGGCGGTGTCGGGCCGCTGCGGTTCGGAGGGTGGCATGACGGTGACGGCTGAGGGTCGCACGGCACGGCGGTCTGGTGCGCGGGCCGGCGATGGCGGAGCAGTTGAGTCGGGCGGATCGGGTGGCTCGGGGGAAGGATGCCCGGGCGGTGGCGCCGTTGGGGTCGCAGGCGGAGTTCGTGCCGGGCGGGTCGCGGGATCCGGTCGGGTTGCTGCTGGGGCAGGCCAAGAGCCGGGTGCCGGAGTTGGTGCCGATCCGGCATGGGCGGATGTTGGTGTCGCCGTTCACGTTCTATCGGGGGCGGCGCTGCCGATGGCGGCGGATCTGGCCGCGTACGCCGGTGTCGGGGCTGCGGGTGCAGTTGTGCGGGGATGCGCATCTGTCCAATTTCGGGGCGTTCGCGCTCGCCGGAGCGGCAGCCTGGTCTTCGATGTCAACGATTTCGATGAGACGCTGCCGGGCCCGTTCGAGTGGGATGTGAAGCGGTTGGCGGCGAGTTTCGTCGGTGGCCGGGCGGGACAACGGGTTCCCGGCCAAGGACCGCCGCAAGATGGTGCTCGCGGCGGCCGAGGGCTACCGCACGGCGATGCGCGAGTTCGCGCAGCAGTCGCTGATGGCGGTCTGGTACGCGCTACCTGGACATCGAGCAGGCGCTCGACCAGTACCGGTCGCAGATCAAGGCGAAACGGTTCAAGGCCGGGCAGAAGATGCTGGCCAAGGCGCACACCCGCGACAGCATGCAGGCGTTGGACAAGCTGACCACCGTGGTCGACGGGCGGCGGCGGATCATCGCCGACCCGCCGATGATCGTCCCGATCGAAGAGGTGTTCGCCGATGTGCAGGCCGACGCGCTGAACAAGGCAGCTGCGGGCCGTGCTGGGCAAATACCAGCGCAGCCTGCAGTCGGACCGGCGGCATCTGCTGGGGCAGTTCGCGATGATGCAGGTGGCCCGCAAGGTCGTCGGGGTCGGCAGCGTCGGCACCCGCGCCTGGATCGTGCTGATGGAGGCCGGCGACGGGATCGAGCCGCTGTTCCTGCAGGCCAAGGAGGCCCAGCCCTCGGTGCTGGCCGAGTACTGCGGGCGCAGCCAATACAAGCAACGAAGGCGAACGGGTCGTCGCCGGGCAGCACCTGATGCAGGCCCAAAGCGACATCTTCCTCGGCTGGACCCACGCCACCGGCGCGGACGGGGTGGAGCGCGACTTCTACGTGCGCCAGCTGCGGGACTGGAAATTCTCCATGCCCATCGAACAAAATGGTGCCGGCCGGGCTGACCGCCTACGCCCGGATCTGCGGCTGGACCCTGGCCCGGGCGCACGCCCGCTCCGGTGACCGGGTCGCCCTGGCCGCCTACCTCGGCGGCTCCACCAAATTCGACCAGGCCATCGCCGAGTTCGCCGAAACCTACGCCGACCAGAACGAACGCGACTACGCCGCACTCCAAGCCGCCGTCAAAGACGGCAAAGCCCAAGCCACCACCGAGATCTAAGCGACCGGGGAACATCGCCGCCTCGAACCGTCGCCCTGGCCTCGCTCCGCGTCGGCGATCAACACCGCGATCGAGTGGGAGGGCCGCAGGCAGGTCGATGAACGCTGTGAGGACCAGCAGGAGGACTTGGCAGCCACCCCGAGACCCCACGCCCCAGCTGGCCGCGGAGCCTCTTGGCAATACTTGGCAGAGCAGGGATCCACTGTCCACTCCGGGGCACACATCCGCGGCGTCAATCCACGGGAGTCAACCCGTCGCGGGCCAGGGCGTGCCCGACGGCAGCAACAATTCCCGCACCGGCTGATTCGTCGCGGTCTGCCGTACGGGCCGACTTATGACTCCACGCAAACCCCACGAAGGGGATCGAGGGCCAGTAGATCCCGCGCTGTCGCCGATGCGCTGGATCCGCGCGCCCGTGTCGCGGGCGAGCTGCGCAGAGCGTGGCCGGGAGCGGGGGTTGCGATACGGGTAGGCGGAGTGACTGGCGGGGACCTCAACCACCGTGGGATCCCGAGCCACGGCCAGCGGGTCGATCGGCCTTACGGATTACGGAACATCTGCTGACTCGATCCAGCGCAGCAACCGGCGTTCCTAGACTTCCGTGATCGTGGCGAAGCGTCCTCGTGGTCGATGACGACACCACGGTGGCGGAGGTCGTCGTCGGCTACCTCCAGCGGGCCGGCCACGCCGTCGTCTCGGTAGCCGACGGGCCGGCGGCTCTCGGCGCAGTTCGCGACGCGCCTCCTGACCTGATCGTGCTCGACCTCATGCTTCCCGGAATCGACGGGCTCGAAGTCTGCCGGCGGGTCCGCGCTGACCATCCCGACCTACCGGTGATCATGCTCACCGCACTCGGCGAGGAAGAGGACCGCATCGCCGGATTGAAGTCGGCGCTGACGACTACGTCACCAAGCCGTTCTCCCCGCGGGAACTGGCGTTACGCGTCGACAGCGTGCTGCGCCGCACCCGGACCGGCGATCCGGTCCGGACGATCCTGCGCGCCGGTGCGATAACCGTCGACACCGCCGCGCGTCGGCGTGACCCGCAACGGCGAGCCGGTCCCGCTCGACGGTGCGCGAGCTCGACTTGTTGAGCTTCCTGCTCGCGCATCCGGCCGAGCATTCACCACGCAGCTCAGCCTCATGGCCGAGGTATTGGGGCTGGACGTTCGGTGATCAGTCAACGGTCACCAGTGCATGTCCGGCGGCTGCGCGAGAAGATCGAAGATGATCCGACCAGTCCGGCCCTGATCAAGACTGGTCTGGGGAGTCGGATACCTGCTGGAGGCCAGCGCATGAACGACACCCTGTCGATCGTGCTCACCGCCTCCGCGCGTGGGCGGCTGGCGGTGGCCTCGCGGTGTGGCTGGTCACTGATGCCGCTCCGCCGTCGGTCGATCGTGGCGCTGCTCGCCTCCATAGTGCTTCACCGGGACGATCGCGTCGGTCGGCCGCCGTCATCGGGAGCGTGCACGCCATGTTCCTGACGACGAACGAGGCTGGTCGTCACCGTGACGGTGGCGATAGTCGCCGGCCTGGGGGCGGCGATCGCTGCCGCGGCCGCCGGGCGACGGCTGACCAAGGACAACCGCGCCCTGCGCCGAGCCGCTGACCGAGGTCGGCCTTGGGCGAGTACCCGATGACGACGGTCCCAAGTTGACATCGGAGCTCAACGACGTTCGTCGTGAGCTGTCGGCCACGCGCGCGTCGACTGGCCGCGTCCCGGGAACGGGAACGCGCTCTTGAAGCATCGCGGCGCGAGCTTGTGGCATGGGTGAGCCATGACCTGCGGACCCCTCTCGCCGGCTTGCGCGCCCTGACGGAGGCGCTAGAGGACGGACTGGTCGACGATCCGCAGTTGTCTTACAAGCGCATGCATGCCGATGTTGATCGACTCGCGACGATGGTGGACGACCTATTTCGAGCTGTCTCGGATCCAGTCCGGAGTCCTCGCCGTCGCAACCGAACGGATCTCCCTCGACGACGTCGTATCCGACTCGTCTGGCGGCCCTGCAGCCATTGGCCACCGAGCAGGGCGTTCAAGCTGCGCGGCCACAGCGACCGAGCACTCGCCGTCACCGGCAATGTCCGCGAGCTGAATCGGGCGCTGACCAACCTGGTCGCCAACGCCATCCGCCACACCCCGGCCGGTGGCACCGTCGACGTCGCCGTCGGGCCCGCGACCGCCGATGACGACGCCGGCACCGCCGCCATCGTCCGGGTGCGCGACGAGTGCGGCGGTATCCCGGAGTCGGACGTTCCCCGGCTGTTCGACGTCGGCTTCCGCGGCGAGCCCGCGCGAACGCCCCAGGCCGAGCCGGTGTCCCGAGCCGGCCTCGGGCTCGCCATCACCCGTGGCATCGTCGAAGCCCACAATGGGAGCGTGGACGTGCATAACGTCCACGGAGGATGCGAGTTCACGGTGCGTCTCCCGGTTGCCGCCTAACCTGCGCCCAGCCTGCGCCCTCCTGCCGAGCAGTGCCGCTGGCGGGGAGGTAGCGCGGTCGGCGACGCCGGACTCGAACGCGACGGATCGGCCTGCACGGCCAAATCCCGTCGCCTCCTGCGCAATCATGTGACTGACGTGACGGCTGAGGTTCGCACGAGGCGACGCTCGCACCACGAACGCGCGGGACACGACAGCTGGAGAAGTACCGCGGCAGCCGAACTGGCCAGACAAGCTGCCCAGCGCGTCCGCCCCAGTGGGCGGCGCGCCCACCAGAAAGCCGGCCGCCGAGCGGTCCCATGCTCGCGGCATGCGCCAATTCCCGGCGCAGGACACTAGCTGCCCTGATCAAGCGCCCTGCACCGACCTTCTCGCAATGGGTGGTCAGTCGCGGCCAATGCCGTCAAAGGGCCATCCATCGGACCTCGCGGCGGCCTGGTCGACGGCGACGTTGCGGCCGTTCTTCGCCGGGTGTCGGTACGGGAATATCTTGGAGCCCGCGCGGTCGTCGACCGAACGCGGTCATTGTGGTGACTTCCCAGTGATTCGGCACTGCGAACTCTGCCGCCAGAGCGGTGCGATTGAACGCTCGGAACTGCCGTGCGTACAGACCCATGGCCTGGGCTTGAAGGTCATGATGGGCGACCGCTTGACCGAGGTCGTAGTGGGCGAATTCGGAGTATTCCCAGTCGGTGTCCTCGACATAGCGATGGCAGAGATTGGCTACGAGCAAGCTCGCGCTGGGCGCCCACCCTGCAGAGCTTCCGGTCAGATGGCGGGCAAGTCGAGCGTGGATCGGATCTGAGCGTCGACCAGTGATGAATGCCCACGGCTGTGAGTTACCAGCGGACGGGGCCCACCGTGCGGCCTCGAGAATGGCATCAACGTCGGACGCCGTGACGTCATAGGACGAGTCGAATGTCGTCGGGCTCCAGCGCTCGGCTAGCAGCGGATGCAGCACCGGCGGAACCGCGCCGTCATCAATGCGGGCCTCGGCACTGGCCGGTGCGGCAGCGGCGCCAGCCGTCGGCGATGATCATGGTCGTCCCTTCGTCGTTGCGGATGTCGAGATGGTCAGGCGATTCGGTAACCCTGGTAGTGACTGCCAGTGTTGTCGAACAGTGGGCCAACCAGCTTGTACACGGCCGATTGCTCAAGCCCCCGCAGGATGAGGTAGTGCCAGCCGGCTGACCGCTGCTCGGCAATCGTCCAGCCGTGCTGACGAAAGGCGCGTAGGTCTGCCGCGGTGATCGGGAGGCTGTCGGGCAACTCATGCCGGCTGTCCGCAGGAACGGCGTGGGCAGGCCGGGCGGCGTGCCGCACGGTTGCCGATATCGGCCGCCGAGGCGTTACGGTGCTCATCGTGGGTGTCCTTCTCGAAGATGCCTTGTACTAAGTACGCGGGCCCGCGCTAGCGACGTTCGGGCAAGTGCTCAAGAGCACACTCGTCGGGATAGTCGCATCTCGTCCGACAGACCATGGCGCCGATGTGGGCGGGAACTCCCTCAGCCTCGGCGTCGCGCTGATCGCGCGGCATTTGCGCCGCTTCTGCTGGTGGCTCGAAGCAGAAGCCGACCGTGGAGCATGGCGGCGTCATGAACGGCTCTGCGTCGCGCCCCAGGCACCGACGAGTGTCGGGGGCAGAAGTACTGCGTCGGAGCGGGCGAGGTCCTGGGCGAGTCGTTGTGGCAAGGTATCCATGTCGAGATCAGCCTCGCTGGCAATGGCGGCGCCGATGATGCGAGGTGCGAGGGATCTCACGAGCCCGGCAACCCAACCGGGTCCAGTGGGGTCGTCTGGGGCGAGGTAGGTCTGCACGCCGAAACTCGTCACGTCAACAGCGCCCGCTCGCCGAAGGAGCAGCGCCAGGCGCGCCCCGATCACGGGATTGGCTCCAGCCGACCTGAATGCTTCCTCAACCCAGTCGCGGATCGTCGTGACGAGCTGTACGGGCGGCTCGGCTCTGATGGAACCACCATCAAAGTCAATCGCGAGCACGACGCCACCCGGTCGTAACGCCGTCAGGTGATGAACGAGGACGTCGATGGCGTCAGGAAGGTGAAAGAGGATCAAGCGACCGACGATCGCGTCAAAGGCCTCGTCGTCGTGGAATGTCCGTACGTCGGCCTCAACGAACGTCACGTTGTTGACTGCCGGCCGCGAGCCGGCGATGCTCTGGCGATCTCTAACAACCGCGTGCTCTGGTCGATGCCCACCACGGTGCCTTGCTGCCCCACAAGGTTCGCCACCTCAAACGCGACGTGGCCGAGACCCGTGCCAAGATCGAGTACCCGCATCCCTGGCGAGATCCTTCCGCCCGCCCTCAACAGCAAGCGCGTCGCCCGGCGCCGACATGGCCGCTTGGGCATCCAGGCGGGCAATCTCGGCTTCATCGCTGCCGAGTACATACCGCGGCTGCTCGTGTCGCCACGCCCCTCATTTTCACATTCCTCGACCGGGACGGACTGCTGGCCGCCGCCGCTCTGCGTCGCACGGCTCGGTTGCCGCAGAATTCTTCACCGGCCGTCGACAAGTCGCGGGAATGGGCGGCCGTCTGGATAGATCATTGCGATAGCGCGCTCGCACTCAGGGAGTGGGCGTGCCGTACACGCGGGTGGCGTGCTTGGCGTATGCGCGCCGTCCGATCTTGACGACGATGCCGCGCATTGGCGCCGGAATCGCGCCCAGCATCTGCTGGATCACGTCCGGGTCGCCGTCGTAGGCGAGCATCCCGAGCAGGCGCGGCCCGTCTTTGAGTGGCGTTCCCCGCTGCGCGGCTTTGCCGATCTTGGCCCACTCCTTGTGCGTGATGCAGGCCTCGACCAGCGGCATGACGTGCTGCTCCTCGGCGTCGAGGTGTTCGATGAGCGCGTCGTGAAGGTGGGCGTAGAGCGTCGCGAGTTGGTCGGCGCGGGCACCACTCAGCGTCCGTGCGCTCACTCTGTCCGCAGCGCGGCGGTGCGCGTCGAGCAGGTCGGCGACGATTTCATGCTGGGTCTCCACTCTGCTCGACGATCGGCATGATCTCGGCCGGCACGCGGTGGAGCAACTCTCGGCCAGACCATGGCGTCCTCGATCGTGTGGTGATGGTGCAGGGAAGCGGTCGAGCAGATCGGAGATGAGTGCCGACGATGCCAGCGCGCAGACGGTCGCCATGCGCTGACGGAGCGGAGCAGGGCCGGCGCGAGTCGCAGTTCGCGGCGGAAAGCAGAGTGGATGGCTGCCATCTCCGCACCCGCGCCGACGGCGGTCGTAGTCGTAGGGCGGGTGACGGTGACAGTGCTCATGATCGCTTCTCCCGAGGACTCGAAACTGTCTGGTCTGGCAGCTAGGAGGCCTCCGGTACGGCGTCTGATACTTGCTCTTCGCCGACAAGCTAACCTCACGCGGGTACGCTGGATCGGTCTCGCCGGAGACGGCGTCGTCGACCGCGCCGTCCCCAGCACTAGCGGATGCGCTGGCGACGCTCTTCACGCGCAGGAACTCTCGGAAACCGGCGCGGCCGCCTTCCGTTTGCCAGTCCGCTCGCGGCATGCGCGTGCTGGACGGCATTGTCAACCGCGGCGGCCGACTTCCTGGCTAGAAGATCTCGTAGCCGGGCGTCAGGATCTGGCCCGGTCGTACTGCTGCTTCGCGGCGTCCAGCTGACCGAAGGCCGGAGCCGAAGTGGTCGCGCCACTCGCCCTTGGACAGCGGCAACGCGCTGACCGGGTACAGAGTCCCGCCCGCAGCCTTGACCCGTCCGTAGGCGGCCTTGTTGGCATCCACCAGCCGGTCCGCTTCGTTGGCGTCGCTGGTCGCCGGCATGCGGACGAGGTTGAACGCGTAGCACAGGTCGTCCGACGGCATCCGCAGCAACGGGCTGGAGATCGCCGACCTGCGGATGGGAGAGAGCGCGACCTGGCCGAACTGGCCCAGGTCCGCCGCCGGGCGGAGCGCATCCAGCTCGGCATTGACGACGAACTCGACCTGGGAGTCACCGATGAACGTCATCAGCCACGGGTGCGGGAAGAACCACTGCCCATTGGCCCGCAGCGCCGCCTCGAACGCGGCGAACCGGTTGAGGTAGTCTGAAGTACCCGATCGTCGTGGGCTGCCGCTGGGCCGGGTCGTCGGACAGGCCGGCGAGTAGGACGTCGTCGTCCGGCGGGTCCCCGTTGAAGGTCTGCGCCACGTCCAGCCTGAAAGGCGATGCCGCCGCTCGGCGCCCCCACGATCGCACCCTGCACTCGCGTCGAACCGATTGTCACCGGACAGCATCCGCTCGTCCCTGAGCATCGTTGCAAGGTCCGGGTAGACCAGCAGGAATCGGCGCACCGACTCCGGCGCCGCGACGGAGCTTGAGCGTCGCCCTGACGATGACACCCACCTGACCGAGCCCAGCGCGCACCGCGTCGAACAGGTCGGCGGTGTTGCTCGCCGAGCATGTGACCTTCTTTCCCTCGCCGGTCACGACCTCCAGTGTCGATCACGTTGTCGCTCTGCACGCCGAACGCCGATGTCGTGCCACCGACACCGCCGACGATTAGGTGCCGCCGACCGACAGCTCGAGGTACTCGGTGAGCACGGGCGGAGTCTTGCCCTGCGCCAACGTCGCGCGGAGCACGTCGCTCCACTTCGCGCCGGCCTCGACGACCACCCGATCGCCCTCGACGGCCCCGATGTACCGCAGCGTCGACATGTCGGCGACGATCCCGCTCGGGACCTGCGAGCGGCCGAAAGTCGAGTGGCGCTGGCCCTGCGGGGCGAACTTGCAGCTCCGCTGCGCGGTCCACTGGATCGTCGTGGCCACGTCGTCGGCGGACCCCGGCAGCAGGACACCCTCCGGCATGTGGTGGACGATGTGCCCGAAGTCGTCAGCGCGCCCGTTGCGCGTCACCTCGTCGAAGCGAAGCTCACCATCCAGCGGCGGTGGCGGCGTGCGCATCTCCTCTGGCGTGTTCGGTGGCATCGGGTCGTCTCCTGTCATCTTTCATAGCGTGTTGCTCGGGCGGGGTTGGGTGTTGTCACGCGATGCCTCCCATCTCGTCGATTGCCTGTCGTAGCGCGTGGAGGGCGTAGTGGGTGCGGGATTTGACGGTGCCGGGTGGCAGGCCGAGGTGATCGGCGGCCTCGGCGATTGATGCGCCGCGGAAGTAGCACTCGAATAGCACCTGCCGGTGTTCGATCGACAGCGTCTGCAGCGCGGCCCGGACGAGCTGCCGGTCTACGATCTGCTGCGCGGTGTCCTGCACCGGCTGCTCGGGAACGTGGTCGGTCAGCAGCTCGGGGCGGCGACTCGCCGAGCGCCATTGGTCGATGACGATGCGCCTGGCCACCGTGAACAGCCAGCTTCGCCGGGAGCCGCCGCCCCGTTCGAGGACTGCGGCGTTGCGGCCGGCTCGGAGCAGGGTCTCCTGCACGACGTCCTGCGCGCTGGCCCGATCGTGGGTCAGCCCGACGACATAGGACAGCAGGGAGTTCGCGTGCTCATCGTGGAGCGCGCGCAGCAGCTCGGTATCACGTCTTAGCTGCACGGTATGCGCCTTAGCTGGACGGGATGACCGCGCCGAGTGCGCCGTACCGGTTCCAGACTCGGGCTGCCGGATCGCGTTCATGGATACAGCCGACCACCATTGAGGCGGCCGGTCCTCAGTAGTGCCTACTGGTTTGCTCGTTCGACGGTCAGGCGGTCGGTTGGTTGCGGAGGGCGTCGGCCAACTCGTGGCGTCCGGAGACGCCGAGCTTCTCGTAGGCGCGCTGGAGGTGGCTTTCGACGGTGCGGACCGAGAGTTGCATGTCGCTGGCGATCTGCTTGTTGCTGCGGCCTACCGCGGCCTGCACGGCGGTGTCGAGCTCGGCGGGAGTCAGCCGCACCCGCCCGGTCATGGTTCGGAGTGGGGGTGGCGGCGCCTTCGCAGCGGGCCAGCAGTCGCGCGGCTTTCTGCTCGGCGGCGGCCGTTTGGCGGGTCAGGCCGGCGCGGCGGAGCAGTACGGCGGCTTCGGCGCGTGCTTCGGCGGCGTAGAGGTTGGCGCCGAGGTTCTCGAACTCGCTGGCGACCTGGTCGAGCGCCGTGCTGTCTCCGGCCGCGACGGCGTTGGCGTAGGCGGCGCGGGCCGGCGCCAGATCACCGTCGATCTCTTCGGCGAGGGCGGTCAGGCGGGCGGCGACGTGTCCGGCCCGGCCGAGGCGGGCCAGGCCGTGCAGGGCGCTGCTGGCGCCGATGAGGTCGCCGATCTGTTCGCCGAGCTCGGCCGCCGCGTCCAGCTGGTCACGGGCGGCAGGAAGGTCACCGGCGGCTGCCGCTGTCCAGGCCCGGGCCTGGAGGATGTCGGTCTCGTTCGGCAGCACTGCGGGGGTCAGCGAGCGCATCGTGGGCGGCGAGGGTCTCGGCTGCCCGGTCGGCCTGTCCGACGAGCGCCAGTGCCAGCGCGGCGACGCCGTAGGGCCACCGGGCGGGGTACGGCTGCCCGAGCTGCCGAAACAGCGTGTATGACTCGCTGGCCCGGCGAAACGCGCTCATCGGGCGGCCTTGTTCGAGGTGCAGAACGGCGAGCCACCGGGCGAGGAAGGCCCGCGCCTGGGAAGCCGGTTGATCGATGACCAGGTCGTAGGCACCGGTGAGGAGCTCGTCGGCCTCGCGCAGGCGACCGGCGTGGATCAGCGCCGCGGCGCGGTGCCCGAACAGGGCCCACTGATCCCAAGGTTCGTCGAGGGCGGGTAGCGCTGCGCTGCCCGCGGATGGACCTGAGTAGCTGGGTGGCCTCGGTCGAGGCGACCGAGCCGGACCAGGTGGTAGAACACCGCCGCGTGCGCGGCGGTGCGGGCTCCCGTGTCGGGGCGCTGGAGCAGGGTTGACGCCGCCTCCACCGCGGCCCGCGGCCCGCGGGTCGCGCCCATCAGCAAGACGCGTCTGCTCATCAGCTCGTCGCGCCACAACGGATCGGTAATGCCCTCGGCCACGTCGTCGAGCAGTCGAAGATCGGCCCGGCCCCGCAAGAAGAACGCGTTATCGAAGCGAAGCACGGCGACACAGGCCCGCTCGGCGTCGCTGACCGCGTCACTGGCCAGGCGGCCAGCTCGTCGCTCGGCCTGCTCGGGCCGGCCTCTGATACTGGGCGGCCTCGGCGGCCACATAGCGGGCTGCGAAGCCGGCGCCTTCCTCGATCGCGGCTCGGGCAAGACGCTCGGCCAGAGCGTGGTCGTGGCGGGCCCGGGCCGCGATCGCCCCCGCGGCAGGAGCTCGGCGCTGCCGCCACCACCCGTCAAACGCAACGACGCCAGCCGCAAGGTGTCCTCCCGGCCCGGCCCGCCGGCTGCCTCGATCACCTCGGCCAACGACCGGGCGATCCGCTGCCCGCGAATCGCGCTGATCCCCACCCGCACCACATCCCCGTAGACGGGGTGCGCGAGCCATACCTGGACCCGCCGGCCCTCCGGGCGGCTGGTGATCAGGCCCTTCCGTTCCAGGGCGTCGACCGAAGCGGGATCGGCGAACTGGGCAAGCTCAGCCTGCTCGAGCGGCTCGCCCACGGTCAGCAGCTCCAACACGGCCCGCTCCGAGCCGGTCAGGTCACCCAATCGCAGCGCCACCAACTCGACCAGGCGGGCCGTCGGGCCGAAGATCGCCCCGAAGCCGCCACAGGCCGCCCTCATCGACCAGCGCACCAGCCTCCAGCGCCCCGGTCACCAGCTCGCGCAGAAACAGCGGATTACCGCGACAACGATCGACGAGCTGACGCACCGACGCCGCGTCCACCGGGCCGCCCAGCACCGAGACCAGCAGCTCCTCAATCGCCGCGGCATCAAGCACACCCACCTCGATGCGATCAGCCAGCGCGTCCTTCCACAAAGACACCACCGGGTCGGGGGCCCGCTCACCGGACCGGACGGTGGCCAGCACCGTCGCCGCCCGGGTCAGCGCCAGTTGATGGAGCAGGGTGGCCGACCCGTCGTCCAGCAGATGAGCGTCATCGACGAACACCAGCAGCGGACGTCCTCCCGCCCCGTCGACCACGGCCCGGCCGTAGCGTCGCAGCAGGTCACCGCGGTCCTCGCGGGAAAGGCGATCATCGCCCGAGGTCGGCCGGCAGCATCGAAGCCAACGCCCCGAACGGCAGACCCCGCGACGCCCGAGTGGCCGTAGCGCGGGCCATCGACATCCCTCGCTGCTGCGGCCAGCTCCACGCCCGTCACAGCCAAGGTTGTCTTACCCACCCCGGCCGGACCGCTTATCACCGCCCCGCGACGGGCAACCACAGCAGCAGCCAACTGGCGAAGCTCATCCGACCGGCCGACCACAGGCCACCTGTCCACGCCTGAGTGTAAGCGTCAATCGCGCCGCGGCGGCTGCCGCGGCCTGGTGGACGTCGGCCGTGCGCGCCTCGGGTCGGGTCGTGACGGCGGGCAGCGGGAGCCGCCTACCGGGTCAGCCCGGACCGAAAGAATTCGTCACAGGCCGCATCGCTGAATGACAGTTCGGACCGCCTCCGCTGAGCGCTGCAAGGCCTCGGCTTCGTAAGACGTGAGCGGAACCGGAAGGATGCGTTGCACGCCGTTCCGGTTGACGACCGACGGCACAGACAGACACACATCATTGATGCCGATGAAGTCGTCGATCAGCGAGCTGACCGGCAGCACCTGGTGCTCGTCGTAGAGCACCGACTCGGTAACGCGGATACCCCTACGAGGACTTCGATCTGGACCCCGGTCAGGAATCCCGCATTCGGGGGTCCCGCACTGAGCACGTCAAGGTTCACGTTGACCGCGAGTACCACCCGGCCAACGCTACGTACGACGTCTCGACACCGTTCGGTTCTCGACTGTCGCGCTACGCGCGGGCTGGTTCGTGCTTGGCGGCCATTCTGGCGAGTTCGATGCGGGAGGAGATCTGGAGTTTGGTGAAGGTGTGGCGGAGGTGGGGAGGAGACGGTGTGCGGGGAGAGGAAGAGCCGCTCGCCGATCTGGCGGTTGGTCAGGCCGCGGGCGGCAAGCTGGGCGACCCGCAGCTCGGATTCGGTCAACCCGCTCCAGCCGGCTTTGCGCCGCTGCGGGACCGATGCGGCGGCGAACACCGAGGTCGCGCAGCTTTCTTCGGGTCCGGGCAGCGTCCTGGGTCGCGCCTAGGTGTACGTAGGACTCGAAGGCTTCGCCGAGCCATTGCACGGCGGTGCTGTGGTGACCGCCGGTCGCGGCGTGGGAGCCAGCGTCCTCGAGTGCGGAGGCCAGCGCGAGCGGCGCACGCCGAGCGGTGGCGTTCGACCGCAGCTGCCAGGGCGTCGGGGTTGCCGTCGAGCAGCCCCGCGCGTGAGCCGCGACGCCGGCCATGGTCGCGGTGGCGGGGTGGTCGGCGGCGCGCCGCTCGGCCCGCTCGACGGTGTCCAGCGCACGTGCCCGGTCCCCGGCGGCGAGCGCGATCCGGACCAGCTGGGTGTCGTCGGTGATGTCACGCGGCAGGCTGGGCAGGCCGTTGCCCGGCTCGTCGTCGTCGCCGGTCGTGAGGTAGGCCAGCGCCCGCGCCGGGTCGCCATGGGCGGCCGCCTCCAGTGCCCGCAGCCAGTTGAGGGACTGGCGCATGCTGGGAAGCCGCAGGTCGAGCCGTTCGGCCCCGAGTTGGTGTGCCGTCGCAACCAGGCGGTCGTCACCGGTGTGCAGCCCGATCCGGCCGAGGGTCAGCAGGGCGGCGGCATTGGCCACGTTGGCGCCGCCGACGTCGGCCATCGCCAGCGCGGCGTCCAGGTTCGCCCGGCCATCGTCGAGGCGGCCGGCCTGGAACAGGTGGCGACCGCGCCAGGCGAGCCAGATATGCACGGCCCAGGCCCGTCCCGCCCGCTCGGCGGCGGCCAGTCACAGATTCGACTCCGCCAGCGCCATGTCGAGGCCGTCCAATATCGCCTGGGCCTCGCAGCGCCAGGCGGCGGCGACGTCCGAGCTGGGATCCTCCGGACCGCGGGGCTGTCCCGGAGGGATCGCGTCGATGATCTCGATCATCCGCTCGTACCGCTCCTCGGCGTACTCGAGCACCGCGACCGCGGTCCGCAGCGCCAGGTCGGCGCTGCGCTCGCCCGAGGTGCGGATGGCGTCCGCGGCGAGATCGGCCACCCGGGCGGCCTCCCGGTAGTGGCCGCTGGTAGCCAGGTTGTGGGTTAGCCGGGCCAGGTGTTGGGCGCGCAAACCGGCCGGCACGCCGTCGAGCGCGAGCGCCCGCCGGTTGTCCTCGGTGCGCTCGCCGGGTGAGCGGGAGAACATCATGGACAGGTTCAGCCGGACCTCCGCCTCCTGCTCTGGCGGCAGGGTCCGTTGGAACTCCCGCGCGGCCAAGGCCGTAGCCTCGGCCGGCCGGCCGGCGGCGTGCAGCCGCAGCACCGTCTCCGCGACCAGCGCGCCGCGGTGCGGGTCGTCGACCCGCGCCAGCTGTAAGGCCCGTGCGGTGATGTCGGCGGCCGCCGCTGGCTGGGTCCCAGCCAGCTCCGCCGCGGCGGCCCGCAGCGCGGCGACCGCGGCCGTGTCGCCGGGACCGGCGCTGGCCAGCAGCAGGGCGCCACCTCCGCCGCGCTCGCCCCGGCGTTGAGCAAAACCTCCGCCGCGTGCCGCTGCAGTGCCACCCGCATCGACACCGGGATGGTCGCCAGCACCGCCTCCCGGACCAGGTCGTGCCGGAACTCCAACCTGCCGTCCACCTCGGCCACGAGGTCAGCGCCCATCAACTCCGCGACCGGCCCGAGCAACGCCGGAGGCGAGCTGCCTCCGACGAGCGCGAGCCGGTCGACGGAGAACCGGCGCCCCAGCACTGCGGCCAGCTGCACCGCCTCCCGGGCCTCGGTCGAGACGCCGTCCAGCCGGTCCCGCATGCCCTCCCGAACCCGGGCCGGCAGCAGCTCGTCGAGCAGTTCGGCGCGGCCATGCTCGACCCGGACCAGCCCCTCCTCCCGCAGCCCGTCCAGCAACTCCACCAGCAGGAACGGGTTCCCGCCGCTATGCCCGGCCAACCGCAGCAGGCGGGGATCGGCCTCCGCGTCCAGCCGGTCGGCGGTCATCTCGGAGACGGCCTTGGCCGGCAGCGGGCCGAGCGGCAGCCGCACCGCACCGGCTTCGAACAGCCGGGTCAGCGTGCTGCGCACGTCGGCGCTGACCGCCGACGACCGGACCGCGAGCACCCACAGGATTGGCACCGGTGCCAGCTGCGGCACCAGCGTCCGCAGCGCCAGCAAGCGTCGCCGCATCAGCCCACTGCACATCGTCGATGACCAGCAGCAGCGGCTCTCGCAGCGCCGCCTCTTCCAGCAACGCCTCCAACTCCTGCAACAACCAGTACCGCTGATCTGGCCGCGGATCCAACGCCAGCAGCCGTTGCGCGCTCAGCAGCGGCGGGGACCCGGAATGCAACGCGCCCAGCAGGCACGACAACGGAGCGACCTGATCGGCCTCATCCGCCTCACCCCGGGCCACCCGCAGCCCCGCCGTCGTGGCGAGGCTGACCGCTTCCGCGAGCAGGCGGCTCTTGCCGATGCCCGGCGGCCCCTCCGCCACCACCACACCGCCCGTGCCCGCCCGCGCGTCCGCTATCCGCTGTGCCAGCACCGACAACTCGGTCGTCGCGGCCGCGGATCCGGCGGCTGCCGCCGCCGGCGCGCGCGTGCTCGCCGCGTTCGGCCACGAGCGTGAGGGTTCCCGCACACCGGACAACGGTCAAGAGCAGCCCAAGCCGGCAGCACTCACCCCACGGCGACCCGAGCCGGCTGCCCACCCTCGCATGAGCCATCCCCGCCCGCGGATCCGCGGCCGGTTAGCCATCGCACGCCGGGCGCACTTGTCCGGCGAGAAGAGCACAAGGAATCAGGCGAGCATGCGGTGTGTTGACCGGTGTGGCTCGGCCACAGTAAACGCAAGACCACTCAAGGGCCGGAGACCAGCAAATGATCAGGTACAGGAACCGGGACACGATCGGTCGCATGCGGCGGCCACGCTCGGGCAGATGTGCCTCGCGGTCGCCGCCCTGGCGCTGGCCGCGACCGGCCGCGGCAGGCAGCGGGTACCAGCCGGCCCGGCGGTCGGCCTCGGCGCCGGACCGAGCTCTGCTGGGGCACGCAATCCGGGAGCGCACGGCATGACCGCGGTCCTGGTCGACGCGGGTGGGTCCGACCAGCTGCGCGCGTTGCACGATCAGCACGCGCATGCCCTGTGGTCCTACGTTGTCGGACTGACCGGTGGGGACCACGGCAAGGCCCAGGACGTTGTGCAGGAGACCCTGCTTCGCGCCTGGCGCAACCTCGCCGGGCTGGACCAGCTCGACGGTTCCGGCCGCGGGTGGTTGTTCACCGTGGCCAAGCGCATCGTCATCGACGAATGGCGGGCAGCGGCTCGCCGACCGGCGGTGTCCACCGACCACGTTCCCGAGCAGCTGGTGGAAGACACGGCGCAGCAGACCGTGGACCGGCACCTGGTGCGCAGCGCGTTGCGAACCCTGTCGAGCGAGCATCGGCAGGTGCTGTTCGAGTGTTACTTCCGCGGCGCATCGGTGGCCGAGGCCGCCTCGACCCTCGGCGTGCCGGCGGGCACCGTGAAGTCCCGCACCCACTACGCGCTGCACGCCCTGCGACAGGCAATCGACGCCATGGGAGGCGTCGCCTGAGCAGACCGGACCGTTCCAGCACCGCGACCTGGATGTTGCTGTTCGGGCCTGAAGGGCGGCAACAGATGGCAACCGATTGTCCGGACGACACGAGCCGTCCAGCATGGGTGCCATGACCGGTCACCTCGCACCATTGACGGTGCATCCGGACCGGCTCTTCCCTCCGATCCCGAGGTGCGCACCGTCGCCAGGCGCTTGTACGAACAGGTCCGGGAACGGCCGATCATCTCCCCGCACGGCCCACGTTGATCCGCGATTGCTGCTCGAGGACAAGCCTTTGCAGACCCGACCAGTCTGCTGGTGCAACCGGACCACTACGTGACCCGGCTTCTGCACGCCAGTGGGGTGTCGCTGGACAAGCTGGGCGTTGGCGAAGGTCCAATGCCGGAGGACCTGGCCCGGAACGCGTGGCGATGCTTGTGCGCAAATTGGCGAGTGTTCCGGGAACCCCGGTGCGGTACTGGTTCGACAGCGAACTTGGCGAGATCTTCGGTGTCGCTGAACGACCGAGCGCGTCCAACGCGGACGCCCTGTACGACCAGATACGTGACCGGCTGAGCGAGCCGTCGTTCCGGCCTCAGGCCCTGTTGGACAGGTTCGGCATCGAGATCCTGGCAACAACCGACGACCCTGCGGACGATCTGGCGGCGCACGAGGCGCTGGGCCAGGACGCGAGCGTCCGGACACGGGTTGTCCCCACCTTCCGTCCGGACAGGTACCTCGAACCCCTGCGCAGCGGCTGGGTGGCGGCGGTCAAGCAGCTGGGCGCCACCGCGAACACCGACATCGGCGACTACGCCGGCTATGTCGAGGCCCTCGAGGATCGCCGGCAGGTTCTTCCTGTCCCGCGGTGCGACCTCATCGGACCACAGCCACCTCGACGCGATCGCCGAGCCGCTGAACCCCGGGAGGCACAGCGCATTTACACCCTGGCTATGAAGGGAGCGGTTACTGCGCAGGAGGCAACGGCGTTCCGTCGCCACATGGTGCTGGAAATGGCGCGCATGTCCTGCGAGGACGGGCTGGTGATGACCCTGCACCCCGGCGTGTGGCGCAATCACCACCCGGAAACGTACGCCCGGTATGGTGCCGACACCGGGCACGACATCCCGGTGACGGTGGAGTTCCACCAAGGCGCTCCAGCCGCTGTTGGAGCGCTACGGAACCACCCGAACCTGCATCTGGTGCTCTTCACCGTTGACGCCGACGTCTTCCAGCCGAGAGATCGCACCACTTGCCGGCTTCTACCCGTCGGTATACGTGGGCGCACCCTGGTGGTTCTTGGACAACCCCTCCGAAATACGCTCGTTTCCAGCGATCGGTCACCGAAATCGCTGGCCTGACGAGGCTTTCCGGATTCATCGACGACACGGGGCATTCTGTTCAATCCCCGCCAGACATGACATGTCTCGCCGGCTGGACGCGGGATTCCTCGCCGGACTGGTCGCTGAGCACCGACTCGACGAGGACGAGGCCCTGGACAGCCTGATCGGACTGGTCGCCGATCAACCCCGAATGGTGTTCAAGCTGTGAGCCTGTCGATCGGCGCTGACGCCGACGCGCCATTAGCTGTCTCGGGCTGCCGGTGATGCACGGCTGGTCGCACCAGTGCGGATCGTGCACCTCGGCCTGGGCAGTTCTCCCGCGCTCACCAGGCCTTCCACACCGACATGGCTCCGGATACTGAGCAGTGGCGGATCGCCGCGCGCTGGCCGCTCCCCCAGCTGACCGGACATCGCACCATCGCAGAGGCCGTCAACGATCCGAGCTGCCGGGGAATGGATGGTTCAGTGGTGGACGGAAGCATCCGGTCATTTGAGCGAGGCTGACCCCGCCGGAGGGGCCCCATCTGCCATCCATCAACTATCAGTCAATGTGAAGAAGGGCACGCTCATGTGGACGATGTCGGGCTTCGCCGATGAGATCGACCCCGATCTGGAAACGCAGTGCACAATACTGGATCAGCTCGGCATCAAGTACATTGAGTTCCGCAGTGCGTGGGACACCAACGTGCTCGATCTTGACGACGATCCAGATCGGGGCGGCCGCAGAGATCCTTGCCGCGCACAACTTGACTGTCTCATCCATCGGATCACCGATCGGCAAGATCAACATTGAAGAGGACTTTGACGAACATCTCGTCGAATGGGCCGGGCCGTCACCGTTGCCGAACGATTCAACGCCCCTACATCAGGGTCTTCTCGTTCTTCCTGCGTCCCGAGCAAGCTCCCGCCGATCACCGGGACGAAGTGATGCGTCGAATGCGGTCTCTCGCCGAAAAGGCGCGGGACGCGGACCTCGTGCTGCTGCATGAGAATGAGAAGGGAAATATATGGAGATATTCCCAGCCGCGTGTTGGACATTGTCGAGACCAGTTAACCTGCCCAACCTGAAATTGGCGTGGGATCCGGCCAACTACGTGCAAGTCAGGGTCCAGCCCGTTCACCGACGCGTACTCGCTGCTTCGTCCCCATACCGTATACATCCAGATCAAAGACGCGATCATGGGCACTGGCGACGTTGTGCCGGCGGGGGAGGGCGATGGGAGGTCCGAGAAACCGTCCAGGCTCTTCTCGCAGACGGATTCGACGGATTTTCTCCATCGAGCGCGCACCTGAAGCTCGTCGCATCGATTCGGCGGATATTCGGGGGGCGAACAACTTCATCCGCGCCAGCAGAGCATTTATCAAGATCCTCGACGAAGAAGGGATCAGTTACACATGAACTCCACCGCCAAGGTCCGCTTCGCCCTCATCGGCGCCGGGTGATCGGTGACGTACACGCCCGGGCTCTCCACCCAACTAGACACCGCGGACCTTGTGGCGATCGCCGATCTCGATGAGTCAAGGCCTCGATCATGGCGCAGAAATACGGTATCGAGGAAGCTACGATCACGACGTCGAGAACCTGCTGCGACGAGGCGACATCGATGCGGTAACGATCTGCACCCCGAGCGGTGTACACGCCGATCTCGCGGTCGCGGCATTGAACGCGGGAAAGCATGTCGTCGTCGAAAAGCCTATCGACGTGGTCGTTGGAGGCGGCGGATCGGATCGTCGCCGCAGAAGAGACCTCGAGGAAAATCGTTGCCGTTATCTCACAGCATCGCTTCGACAAATCCACGGAGAAGGTGACCCAGGCCGTTCGAGACGGCAACCTGGGACGTATCACGTCGGCGATCGTCTCGCACGCCTGGTGGCGCGGACAGTCCTACTACGACTCCGGGGACTGGCGCGGCACCTGGGCGATGGACGGTGGCGGCGCCACGATGAACCAGACCGTGCACACCATTGACCTGATGGTCGCGATCCTCGGCGTGCCGGTCGAGGTGTTCGCCTACACCGCCTGCTTGGCGCACGAACGGATCGAAGTCGAGGACACCGCGGTTGCGGTGGTGAAATTCGACTCCGGCGCCCTGGGCATCATCCACGCCACCACCGCCGCCTATCCCGGATTGGACGCCAGCCTACGGATCTTCGGATCCAAAGGATCCGCAGTCATCTCCGACGACGAACTCATGTACCTCCACCAGAACACCGGCGAAGCCCCAGAAATCGCCATGCCGGACGGCGCTGACCTGAATCAGGTCGGCGACGAGATACCGGCTTACAGAATCCAGGATGGGACCCGCACACGGCGCGCAACTGGCCGATTTCGTCCGCGCCCTCACCGGCGGCAGCCCGGTTCGTGTTGGCACGGCGCAGGCCCGCACCGCGCTGTCTGTGATCCTCGCCATGTATGAATCCGCCGCCACCGGCCGCCCCGTCCAACTCTGACGATCGCACCGGCCACACACTGAAGCACCTCGTCCGGAAGACGTACCAACGAATGGCATCCACGGGGCCGCGCCTGCGCTGTCAATCCGATCCCCTACTGGTTGTCTGGCACCATCGGCTCACAAGTCAACTGCCAGCCTCGGCAAGGCCTGCGAGGAACTGGCAGCGATCTGTTACGCCGCCGTAAAATCCCGCTGAAGGAATGTCACCAAATCGGCTACGACTGGGGCCATCCCCAACCTGCGCCTAGGATCCTGTCGGTGAATACCCCTCTCAGGAGGTGGGGGCTCGTCGGGTGCGGCGAAGTTTCCGCCGCGCATTTCGACGCCATCCTCGCCAACCCCGACGCTACATTGGTCGCAATCGCAGATACCGACGAAGCTCAATGCGCGGCGACCGCCGAACGGTACTCCGCCAGCGGATACGCGGAATACAAACAGATGCTCAGTAGCGAACAGCTCGATCTTGTGCACATCTGCACTCCGCATCATCTACACGCAGGCATGGCGATCACCTGCCTCGAACAGGGCATCAATGTTCTCGTGGAGAAGCCACCCGCAACCACCATCGCTGCTGCACAGCAGATGATCGACGTCGCAAAGCGCAGTCAGGCCCAACTCGGCGTCTGCTTCCAGAACCGCTACAACCACACGTCACAAGCGCTACACGACACCCTCCAGTCGCACCGCTTGGGCGACGTTCGTGGGGCCGTCGCCTACGTCACCTGGTTTCGGGACAGCACTACTACCGGACCAAAGAGTGGCGCGGCCGCTGGGCGACAGCCGGCGGAGGCGTCCTGATCAATCAGGCAATTCACACCCTCGACCTCCTACTTTGGTTCCTCGGTGAGGTGCAGGATGTCCGCGGTAGCGCATCGACCCTGTTGCTGAACGACGTCATCGAGGTTGAGGACAGCGTGAGTCTCGTACTGACACACGCAGGCGGAATTCGATCGGTCATCTTCGCCACCAATAACTACGTCTATGACGCACCGATAACCATTGAGATCCACACCGAGTCAGCCACCGCCAGACTGAACACCGAGCTCACCGTCACCTACGCCGACGGACGCTACACGAGACCATCGCCAGAGCACCGCGGCTAACCGGTGAAAAAGGCCCACTGGGGGGTTCCTCCCACGGCCGGCTCATCGACGACTTCTACCGCCATGTCAGGGAAGGTCAACCATTCTGGATCGACGCCACAGAGGCAATGAAGGTCCCTCTCTGTCATCAGTTCCGTTTACGCGCAGTCAACCGCGCTCGTCGGGTCCGTCAAGAATGCGGGGTAAGCGATGCATTACCTGCGAAGCTTTCGCGCCTCGCGTGGGACTGTCCGACAAACGGTGTTTCCGGCTGACGCGCCGAGGCGGGGCTCGGCGGGAAGGTTGGCGTCTGATGACGGCGACACTGAACGATATGGCGAAGAAGAAGGACACCGGAGCCGTCGGCCGAACCGGCAGGCCGCGGCCGAGCTGGTCCGCCTGGCCAGGGAGCAGGGTCTGTCGCTGACCGGCCCGGACGGGCTCTCAAGCAGTTGACGAAGACGGTGCTCGAGACCGCTCTGAATGAGAAGATGACCGAGCACCTGGGTTATGGGAAGCTACGACCCGGCCGGTGCGGGGACGGGAAACATCCGCAACGCGGCACCCGCGGCAATTTTACCGTGAAGCTGCCCGGCGAGCGTGTCGCGAGCTCCAACTCGACGAGGAGATGTCATGGCCGAGTTCTTCACCTACGCCGTGGACAAGCGGCTCGCACCATTTTGGCTCCCATTCGGCCTTCGTCCGGGCAGGGACGGCGTCACCATCACCGATGCCGGGACACTCCTGGCCACCTTCGGGTTTCTGAAATTGGAGACACCGCTGGCCAACATCGATGACGCTCATGTCACTCGCAATTACCGGTGGTGGACGGCTGCGGGCGCTAGAAAGTCACTTGTCGATAACGGCCTAACGTTTGGGACCAATCGGTCCGCGGGAGTCTGCATCCATTTCCGTGAGCCGGTTCCTTCGCCAGTCCGGCGAAAGGGGCATCCGGCGCTCACCGTCACCGTCACCGATCTTGATGGTCTCGTTCAGCGACTCCGGCATTAGGAACGACGATCCCGTCGCACCGTGCGACGTGAGTGCCGTGTGGTATGCCGCAGGTCCGGCTACGCTTGCGTCGTGCGTGGGCACGCTCGTCTCGGGAGTACGTCTGGTAGGACCGCATGGGACTACCAGATCGCGGCCGGTCTTCCGATCCCGCTGGCCGAGCGTCGGTAAGTGACCACGGTGTGGTGAGGCAAGCCCATGAGCGGGATCGAATTCCTGGACGAGGTCGCCGACCGACCCGCTGATCGGACGCCACCGCGACAGCGGCGCTGGTGGTTGCTCGGTGGCCTCGTGCTGGCCCTGGTGATCGTCTGGGCGCTCACCCGTCCGGTCGAGCATGCGCGATCGATGCCCGAGGCCGTGCCCACCCATGTCCCGCTGGCCACCTCCTCGCCCACAGCGCCCGAGGAACAACTCTGCCGGGAAGAACCGAACTGTCAGCGCACGACGGTGGGTCCCGCTCGTGCTACGTAAGGTGATCAACCGGTATTTGCCCGGCCCGGTACGGATCACGCGTGCACTCCTACCTCACCAAGAGCCTCTTCGACGGCGCGACCTATCTGGTGGCGCGTCGCATCGACGCGGCGGTGGGTCCAGCGGCCGTGGCGATCCTCGTGCGCCGCGACGTCCAAGCCGACCGCGGGCCGCCCCCCACCGGTCACCGCTCCGTCCGGTGTGGCATCGGTCCTGGTACGCGGCGATCCCTTTGGATACGTGGTCGATCTTCAGTACTTGGCACCCCTGAGCGTCGTGCCGTCGTTCGCGCGGCTGCGAGCGCTCGCGACCGAGCCTGGGCTGGAGTCCACGTAACCTGACGAGGCTCAAGATCGTCGGTTTCGCTGCAGGTCCAGCGTTCTGGGGTTGCAGCTGTCTGGGCGGCCTGGATTTGCGCACTGATCAGCAGCCGTAGCCTGTCGGTTCGTCGCACTCGGGCTGATCATGTGAGGACTGTCGGGGGGCTCGGGCAAGCTGGCGAGCAGGCAATAACTGGAGGAGGCACCGTGGCTGTCAGGTTCCAGCTCGTCATCGACTGCGCCGAATCCCGACCTGCTCGCCCGCTTCTGGGCCGCCGCGCTGGGCTACGAGCTGGAGCCGCCGCCGGACGGCTTCGCCTCATGGGACGACTACTGGCGCGATATGGGGCTGCCCGACGAGGACCTCGGGATCGGCGAGGACCGCATCGCCGACCCCGGCGGTGGCGGGCCGCGCATCTGGTTCCAGATCGTCCCGGAACGCAAGACGATCAAGAACCGGATCCATCTCGACATCCACGCCAGCGGCGGCCGCGGCGTTCCACTCGCCACCCGGCGGGAGCGTGTCGACGCCGAGGTCCGGCGGCTGACCGAGCTCGGAGCCACCGCCGTCCGCGTGCTGCAAGAGGACGGCCTCGACCATTACGGCGTAGCGATGACCGATCCCGAGGGCAACGAGTTCGATGTCAACTGACGGCCTCGGGTGTCCTAACACGCACGCAACGGCCTGACCGCCGAGACCCAGCCACGAACGACCCACGCGACGCACGCTCGCGACCGAGCCTGGGCTGGAGTCCATGCAAGCAATCGGCGACCTACCAACGCCAGTCTTCCCCGAGACGCGCTCCCAAGGCTGTAGCTGGCGCCGCCACGTCACGCTGTCGCCGGTGTGCCTGCTATTTGCTGAAGCCGGCGCTCAACCCGCTGATCATCTGTCGGCGACCGATGACGTATAGCAGCAGGATGGGCAGCAGGGTCAGGAGCACCGACGCGAGAACCGCTGGGATGTTGACGCTGTACTGGCCCTGGAAGGTCCACAGGGCCAATGGCAGAGGTGCGCTTGCTCGGGGTCTGGGTGAGAATGAGGGGAAGGAGAAATCCGTTCCAGATGGTCAGTGCGTTGTAGATCGTGACGGTGAGGAGCGCCGGCCTGGTCAGTGGGAATGCGAGCCGCCACAGCATCGCCCACTCGCGTTGCGCCGTCGACGCGCATCGAGTCGAACAACTCCGCGGGCACGTCGCGGATGAAGTTCGTCAGCACCAGCACCGACAGCGGGATCGCGAATGCTATCGACGGCAGGATGAGCGCCAGCAGCGTGTCGTAGAGCTTCAGTTTGATGATTATCAGGTACAGCGGGATGATCGTGGCCTGCAGCGGGATCGCCAGTCCCATGAGGAACATGGAGTTGGTGCCGCGCAGGAACCAGCGACGGTGGTCGCGGATGATCGCGTAGGCGGCCATGAAGGAGACCACCACCGCCGGCACAACGGCGCCGATCGTGACGATCGACGCTGTTGACGAAGTACTGCACGAAGTCGGACCTGAGGACCAGCCGGTAGTTCTCCAGCGTGGGGCTGCTGGGCGGCACCAACGGGTTGGTTGCGAAGTAGTTCTCCTGGGTCTTGAGGCTGGTGATCACGATCCAGTAGATCGGCAGCATCACGATGACGAACCAGATCCACGCCGCGGTGCCGCCGAGCCAGTTGAAGCGGATCAGGCGGCGGGCGGTCGAGGTGCCCGATCCGGCCTGACTGCGCTCCGCGGTCGCGGGTTTCCACCGTCGCGGTGGCCACGTCAAGCGCCTTCGAGTTGGCTGGCTGTAGTGTCCCGGCCGCCCAGCCGGCGCAGCAGGAGCGCCAGAGCCAATCCCAGCAGGACGATGATCACCGCGATGGCGCTCGCCTCGCCCATCAGGTTCGCCTGGAAGCCCCGCTTGTACATCGCCATAGCCAGGTTGGTGGTGGCGTCGGCCGGCCCGCCCTGGGTCAGCACGAAGATGATGTCGAAGAAGGTGACCGAGCCGACGACCATCAGCGTCGACGAGGTGATGATCGTGTACTTCAGCTGCGGCAAGGTGATGCTGAAGAACTGCCGCACCCGTCCGGCTCCGTCGATCTGCGCCGCCTCGTACATCGACTCTGGGATCTGCCGCACCGCTCCTTGGTAGATCAGCGAGTGGAACGGGATGAACTGCCAGGACACCACGAACACGACGGTGGCGATCGCGAGATTCGGCTGACCGAGCCAATCCTGGGACAGGAAGTCCATGTGCAGGCCGGCGCCGAGCCCGAAGTTGGGGTCGAGCAGCGCCTTGTAGGTGATCGCGATCGCGGCGGAGCTGAGCAGTAACGGGATGAACAAGAACACCGACATGAAGCCGCGGTAGCGCTGCTGGCCGGCGAGGAACACCCTAACAGGATGCTGATCGGGGTCTGAAACAGCCAGGACAGGGCCATGATCAGGAACGTCACCCGGAGCGCGTGGGGCAGCCCGGGATCGGAGAGCACTGCCCGCCAGCTGGTAAGACCGGACGGCTGGATGGTGCCGATGCCGTCCCAGGTGGTGAAGCTGAGCAGCAGCACGCCGACCAGCGGGACCAACCCGAAGATGATGAAGAACGCGAGCGCCGGCAGCGCCAGCCAACTCAGCGACCGCTGCCGTCCGCCTACGCCGAGGTGGTGGGCGACGGCGCGGACCGCTGAATCGGCGGCGCAGCCGAAGTCACTTACCGATCACCGCGTTCATGTTGTTCGCGAACTGCTGGGGCGAGATCGACAGGGCGAACAGCTTCGAGATGTTGTCCAGCAGCACCTCGGCTGCGGTCGGGCTAAGCGCCTGGTCCCAAGACTGCGCGAACACCTTCGCCTTGCTCGAGGTGTCGTAGATGAACTGGAGGAAGGCGGTGTCATCCCCGGCCGAGCTGAGCTGGCTGGAGGCGCTCTTCACGATCGGCACGCTGCCGGTCTTGATCCACTCCTTGACCTCGGCATCGGCGAGGCACACCGGTCTTGAAGTAGTCCTGCGCGATCTGCTTCTGCGCATCCGACGCCTTGGACGAGATCGACAGGTACTGGCCCGGGTTGCCGACCGTATCGCTCGGATCACCCTTGCCACCGTCGACCGGCGGGAAGTTCATCCAGCCGAGGTGTCCGCCGGTGACGAAGTCGCCGCCGGAGCTCTTCATGTTCCCGTAGGTCCAGGACCCATGGAGCATCATCGCGGCCTTGCCGGTGTACAGCAGCGCCTGGTCGGCGTTGGAGTCCGCGGTGATCGATGCAAAGCCTTTGATGAACCCATTGGCGCCTGATTAGCTTCTGGCACTCGGTCAGCCCTTGAATGGCTGCCGGGTTCGACCAGGCGTTCTGCTGGCCGTCGAACACGGCCTGGAATACCTCGGGGCCGCCGATGCGGTCGAAGAGAAACTCCAGCCACATCATGTTGGTCCAGCGCGACTGGCCGCCCAGCGAGAACGGGGCGATGCCCTTGGCATTGATCTTCGGCACCATGTCCAGGATGTCGCCCCAGGACTGCGGCGGCTGGACACCAACCTTGTCGAGCACCTTCTTGTTGTAGTAGAGGATGATCGGCTGCACCGCCTCGGCGGGCATCGCGTAGATCTTGCCGTCGATGGTGGCGGCGCCGAACGACGAGGGAACAGCCGGTTCTTCACGTCGGGGTTCTGGTCGAACCAGCTGGTGAGGTCCTCGACCTGGCTGGCCTGCACGTAGCTCTTCAGGCCGCCGCCGCCCCAACCCCAGATAATCGTCGGGGCCTGCCCGGCGCCGATCGCGGTCTTGATTTTCGTCTTGTAGGCGTCGTTCTGCGAACTCGGTGTAGGAGATCTTGCCCTTGCTGCTCGACGCGTTGAACGCCTTGACCGAGCCGCTCACGGATGCCCTGTTGCGGCTGTGCGGTCAGGAACCAGTAGGTCGCGGTGCCCGTAGCGCCGCCCCCGCCGGTGGCGTTTCCGCTGCCGCCGGCGGCGCCCGGCTGGCTCGGCGAGGAACTGCTGCATGCCGCGACACCGGCCAGGACCGGCACGCTGAGGCAGCCAGACCGAGGAAGTCGCGGCGGGACATACCATTCGATTCCACCCTGATCTCCGTCCTCGCGCGTCGTCGCGGGCTTTGCCGCGGTTGTTGGGTTATGTGGCGCAGACGAACGCGCCGTGGGTCGCGCGAAGCTAACGTCTCCGCACGGAAACACGGCGGCGCTCGGGACTGAACCGTTGCTGGTGGCTCGAAACTGTAAGTTTTCTGAATATCGATGTCAAGATGTTGCACCTAGGCGGACTACTTCTTCCTTTCAAAATCAGGAATCCGCTAGATTCTCTCTGTGTTGTTGGCCGATAGTGGATGTGAATGAGGCCGAAACGTTCTTTAATCGTTACGAAAACTTTCCTGAACCGGGCACGGCGTAGGGACTGCACATGATCAGGTCGAATCAAGCTCGGGTTGCCGTGTCGGTCGACCGCAGCTGGGAGAACGCCACCTGACCGTCGCCGATCGGGTCGAGGAGCTCATGCGGCGCATGACGCTGGCGGAGAAGGTCGCCCAGCTCGGCAGCCGCTGGGTCGGCGTCGGGCCTCTGGCGCTTGGCGCCCACGAGGGTTCGGACGCGGCGGAGTCGCCGGATCCGATCGCGAATGTTGCACCCATGCAAGACGTGTTCGCCCTCGGCGGGAAGGGCATCACTGGAGGAGGCGAGCCGAGACGGCCTCGGACATCTGACTCGGGTCTACGGGAGCGCACCGGTGACCCCGCGCAGGGCGCGGCGGAGTTGGTGCGCCAGCAGCGCGTGGTGCTCAATGCGTCAAGGCTGGGCATACCCGCGCTCGTGCACGAGGAATGCCTGACCGGGTTCACCACCTACGGAGCAACCGTGTATCCGGCTGCTATCGCCTGGGCCGCGACGTTCGACCCCGCGCTGGTGGAGCGCATGGCGGCGGCGATCCGGGCGAGACATGGCCTCGCTCGGAGTGCACCAGGGTTTGTCCCCGTCGTTGACGTCGTGCGCGACTACCGGTGGGGCCGGGTCGAGGAGACGATGGGTGAGGATCCCTATCTCGTAACGATGCTTGGCGCGGCCTACGTGCGCGGCCTGCAGAGCGCCGGTGTGCTCGCCACGGTGAAGCACTTCGCCGGGTACTCGGCATCGCGGGCGGCGCGCAATCACGGGCCGGTGTCGATGGGGCGGCGCGAACTGCTCGACGTCGTCCTCCCGCCGTTCGAGTCGGCCGTGGTCGCAGCGGGCGTCGGATCGGTCATGAACTCGTATGCGGACGTCGACGGCATCCCGGCTGGTGCCGATCCCTGGCTCCTTACTGAGGTGCTGCGCGATCAATGGGGCTTCACCGGAACGGTGGTGTCCGACTACTGGGCCGTGCCGCTTCCTCGCGACGATGCATGGCATCGCGGCCGACCCGGCCGAGGCAGGACTGCATGCGCTAGCGGCCGGCATCGACGTCGGATTGCCCGACAGGATCGGCTACGGCGAGGGACTGGTCGATGCCGTCACCCGCGGCGACATCCCGGAAGCGCTCGTCGACCGCGCCGCGCGGCGCTGCTGACCCAGAAGGCCGAGCTCGGCCTGCTTGACGCTGACTGGACGCCCGAGGCGTCCGTGCGTGACGCCGCCGGCATCGACCTCGACTCGCCGGAGAACCGGGCTATCGCGCGTCAACTCGCCGAACGATCGATCATTCTGCTCGACGCCGGGGCCGTACTGCCGTTCCTGGTGCCGACCGTCCGCAGCTCGCGCGGGTGGCCGTCGTGGGACCGTGCGCCGCCGATCCGCAGACGTTCCTGGGGTGCTACTCCTTCCCGAACCACGTCCTGCCAGCCTTCGTCGAGACCGATCTCGGCATCGAGATCCCCAGCGTGGTCGATGCGTTGCGAGCCAGAACTGCCTGACGTCGAGGTCACGCACCAGCCGGGCTGCTCGGTCACCGGCACGGACCGTTCTGGCTTCGCGCCTGCGGTCGAGGCGGCCCGCGATGCGGACCTGTGCATCGCAGTCGTCGGTGACCGGGCCGGACTGTTCGGGCGCGGAACCTCCGGCGAGGGTTGCGATGTGGAGGATCTCCGGCTGCCGGGCGTGCAGGCCGACCTCCTCGACGCGCTGCTCGATGCCGGTACGCCGGTCGTCGTCGTGGTCGTCTCCGGCCGTCCCTACGCGCTCGGCGACGTCGCGGGCCGCGCCGCTGGAATGGTCCAGGCGTTCATGCCGGGCGAGGAAGGCGGCCCGGCAATCGCAGGCGTGCTGTCCGGACGGATCTCGCCCGGCGGCAAACTTCCGGTGCAGATCCCGCGGCACCCCGGCGGTCAGCCGCGCACCTACCTGCAGCCACCGCTCGGCGGCGCCGAGAGCGCCGGCATCAGCAGCGTGGACCCCACGCCGCTGTTCCCTTTCGGCTACGGCGCGGTCCTACGCCGCATTCGAGATCGACGACCTGCGCTTGAGTTCCACCGAGGTGGCAACCGACGGCGAGTTCGAGGTGTCGGTCCGCGTACGCAACGTCGGCGCCCGCGCGGGCGATGAGGTGGTGCAACTGTACCTGCACGACGTCATCGCGCAGGTCGCCCGGCCGGCCAAACAGCTCGCCGGATTCGCGCGGGTCACCCTCGAGCCGGGCGATGCCATCGACGTCCGTTTCCGCGTGCATGCCGACCGCACGGCCTACACTGACCGCGACCTCAAAGGATCGATGGAACCGGGAGACGTACAAATACTCGTCGGCAACTCGTCGGTGAAGCCTGCCCTGTCGCGGCAAGGTCCGGCTCACCGGCGAGATGCGGGTCGTCGGCCACGACCGCCAGCTGACGACTCCTGTCGACCTGACCCGAGCTACGCGAACCCCGCGACCCGCAACAACTGGCTAAGGCTGGAGGGCCGCGTGACCACCAATGGCGACGAGCGGACCACCCTCGCCACGATCGCGTCTGTGGCGGGCGTGTCCGTGGCCACCGTGTCCAAGGTGGTCAACGGGCGCCCGCACGTCTCACCGACCACCCGCGCGCTCTATCGAAAGCCTTGCTCCACGAACACGAGTATGTCGCCCGCCGCCCCGACACCGTCCGCTTCCCATCCGTTGAGCTGGTGTTCCACCTCCCTTTGACGGCTTACTCGCTCGAGATCCTGCACGGCGTTGTGATGGGAAGGCGCGGACCGCTCCGTCGATATTGTGGTCACATTGCGGTTGCGCGGCTTGCGCGGTCCCACAGCGAATTCGTCGCAGTGGGTGCGTCAGCTCGCCGCCGCCGGTCGGCAGGCGGTGATCGCCGTGGTCAGTGAGCTGTCGGCCGCCGACATTTCCGCGCTCGCTCCGGTGCACTTGCCGATCGTCGTCATCGATCCCATCAACATGCCGCGCTCACGGGTGATCAGCGTCGGATCGACCAATTTCACCGGCGGGTTCACCGCGACCCAGCATCTGCTGGATCTCGGTCACCGGCGCATCGCCTTATATCGGAGGGCCGGCGACCGCCGCGTGCAACCAAGCGCGCATGCACGGCTACCGCGGTGCCATGGAAGCCGGCAGGGGCGCCGATCACGGAAGGCTATGTGCGCAACGGAAGGTTTAGCTATGCCGACGGCTTGACCGAAGGTGCCGCACTGCTTGCGCTCGGTCAGCCGCCCACGGCGATCTTCGCCGCGAACGACGAAACCGCCCTCGGCGTGCTCGAGGCCGCGCGCGCACCCGCGGGTTGCGCATACCCGATGACCTGAGCGTGGTCGGCTTCGACGACACCGAAGTCGCCCGCCTGGCCTCGCCCCCGCTGACAGCAGTCGCCCAACCCCTGCGCAAGATGGGCGCGGTCGCGCTGCGCACTGCGCTGCGGCTGGCCGCCGGCGAGCGCGTCGATTCCCACCACGTCGAACTTGCCACCGAACTCGTGGTGCGGGAGTCGACCGCACCGCCGCCCGACCCTCGATGATCCCTCGAGCTTCTTCTCGTACTGGAGGTTCTTGCGATGCAGGTACAACCGACGAAAGACGACAAGTTCAGCTTCGGGTTGTGGACCGTGGGATGGATGGGCCGCGACCCGTTCGGTGACGCCACCCGAACGCCGGTTGATCCAGTGGAGTCGGTGCACCAGCTGGCGGCGCTCGGCGCGTGGGGTGTGACCTTCCACGACGACGATCTCGTGCCGTTCGGCTCGTCGGACAGCGAGCGTGACAAACACATCGCCCGGTTCAAGGACGGCGCTCGCCGGAGACCGGGTTGGTGGTGCCGATGATGACGACGAACCTGTTCACCCATCCGGTGTTCAAGGACGGCGGCTTCACCAGCAACGACCGGGCGGTGCGCCGCTACGCGCTCGCCAAGGTGGCCCGCAATCTCGACCTCGCGGCCGAACTGGGCGCCGAAACCTATGTGTTCTGGGGCGGCCGGGAGGGGCTGAGTACGACGGCGCGAAGGACATCGGCGCCGCGTTGGATCGATACCGCGAGGCGATCGACACGCTGGCCGGCTACGTGCTCGAGCAGGGCTACGGCATCCGGTTCGCCATCGAGCCCAAGCCGAACGAGCCGCGCGGGGACATCCTGCTGCCGACCGGTCGGCCACGCGCTGGCGTTCATCGCCGAGCTCGAGCACGGCGACATGGTCGGCGTGAACCCGGAGGTCGGGCATGAGCAGATGGCCGGGCTGAACTACACGCACCGGCATCGCTCAGGCGCTGTGGGCCGGCAAGCTGTTCCACCTCGACCTCAATGGCCAGCGGAGCATCAAGTACGACCAGGACCTCGTATTCGGCCACGGCGACCTGCTCAGCGCCTTCTTCACCGTCGACCTGCTCGAGAACGGCGCGTCCTGGCGGCGGCCCGGCCTACACCGGTCCGCGCCACTTCGACTACAAGCCGTCGCGCACCGAGAACATGGACGGCGTGTGGGCGTCGGCACGTGCGAACATGTCCACCCTACCTATTGCTGCGGGAGCGAGCGGCGGCCTACCGCGCCGACCCTGAGGTGCGCGCGGCCATGCAGACAGCCGGCGTCGACACCCTCGGCGAGGCCAACGCTGTCGTCGGGCGAAACCCTCGCGCGACCTGCGCAAAGACTCGTCAGTGACCGGCCTCGACCCAGATGCCGCCGGCCGGCGCGGCTGTGGCTTCGTCCATCTCAACCAGCTCGCGATCGAACACCTCATCGGCGCCCGCTGACGTCGAGGTTTCGTCGCGACCCACAGGATGCTCGAGTTAGCAGACGGCTCGGCTGGTCGCTGTCCGCTGGTCAAGAGTGATAACGCGAAAGCCGTGTCGAACCGGCGGGGTTGGGCGTGTGCCGGCGTAGCGTCTGCCTGTCGGACGGGTGCAGATGCTGCGCTGGAGGTGGCGGCCGGTGGCGCATCGTCAGACCCGGCTGCCGATGGCGAGGTCCGCCTCCCGCCGACCGTCGCCGCGTGTGTGAACCACCGGCCCGACAGGCGGGAACCCGTGCCCAGGCCGGTAGGGGGCGACGGGCAGCGGTACATGCCTGGGCTGGACGGGCTGCGCGCGATCGCCGTGCTCGCAGTCATCGCCTTCCACCTGAACGCTCCTTGGGCGCCGGGTGGCCTGCTCGGGGTGGGAATGTTCTTCACCTTGTCCGGATACCTCATCACCGACCTGCTGCTGTCCAGTTAGCGCGTACCGGCCGGTTGCCGCTGCGCGCGAATTCTGGGCCCGGCGGGCGAGGCGGCTGTTGCCCGCATTGCTCGTGATGCTGGCGGTCGTCAGCGCATGGATCACTGGTCGCCCACCGCGCGGCGCTGCCCGGACTGCGCGGCGCGGTGCTCTCGGCGGTTGGAGTTCATCGGCAACTGGTGGCTGATCGTCCAGAACGTCTCCTACTTCGACCGGTTCGCGCCGCCGACTCCGCTGGGGCATCTGTGGTCACTTGCGGTGGAGGAGCAGTTCTACCTGGTGTGGCCGTGGGTGCTGCTGGGCGCGCTGTGGCTGGCCCGGCGACGGCGTCAGCGGTGGGCAGGTGTACCCCGGGCTTGCCGTTGCGGCATTCGGGCTGACCGCGGCCTCTGCCGTGTGGATGGCACTGCTTTACCAGCCAGGCTTCGATAACACCCGCGCGTACGACGGCACGGACACTCGGGCGTTCGGGTTTCTGGTCGGCGCGGCGCTGGCACTGGTTTGGCCCAGCGAGCGGCTCAACGGACCGGTGGCGGCCGGGAAGCGGTGGGCGCTCGACGCGGCCGGTGCGACCGGGCTGGCCGTGATTGTGGCACTCGATCGTCGGCACCGACGAGTACTCGCCGGTGCTATACCGGGGCGGCCTCGTGGCGCTGAGCGTGGCCACCGCAGTCGTAGTCGCCGTAGCCGCGCATCCGGCCAGTTGGCTGGGGCGAGCACTGGGCTCGGGACCGCTGCGCTGGCTCGGCGTCCGCTCCTATGGCATCTACTCTGTGGCACCTTCCGGTGATCGTGCTGACCGGGGCGGCCATCGACACCGGCCGGGTGGATCTACCCCGGGCCGGGCTGCAGATTGTGGGCCAGCATCGGGCTGGCCGCGCTGTCTTGGCGGTACGTCGAGCAGCCGATTCGACACGGCGCCCTGGGCCGGCTCTGGCGCCGGCGTCGGAGGCTTGCGATCATCCGCGGCTGGGCCTGGACCGTCCCGACCGCGGCGGTCGCTGTGGTATCTACTGCCTGCGTCGGCCTGGCTGACGCCCCAGCCCGACCTCGGGCGCCGAGTCAGCCAGCACCCCGACCGGCATCACGGTCACGCGCGCCGAAGACGCCGCCGACCACCAACGTGCCTCTCGCGCCGTCCCACCACCAACGGCCGGCGGCCGAGCGCGGTGCCCGTCACAACGTCGTGCGCCACCGTTACCCACGTGGGTGACTCCACATCCGACGGGCTAGTCGACCCCAACTACCTGCCCAACCCCGCCGACCGCATCGATGCTCAATACCGGCGGGTCGGCGCCACTACCGAGCACATCGAGATCACCGGTGGCACCTCGATCCTGGAAACAGCCGGAGCCTGGGGAAGTGAACGCTTACCAGGTGGCATCGGGGCTACTTAGCCGCGGGGTACGCGGCTGCTGGGTGCTAGCCCTGGGGACCAACGACACTGCCGATGTCTTCGTCGGCTCCGCGCTGGACCGCGTCGGCCGGATCGCACAAGATGATGACCCTTCTCGCCGGTCAGCCGGTGCTGTGGGTCAACGTGAAGACTCGGGTCGGCGCGCGGGCCGTACGCCGAGGCCAACATGCAGGCATGGAACGCAGCCGTGCTGCAGGCCTGCGCCCGCTACCCAACCATGCGAATCTACGACTGGGCCTCCGCCGTCCGGGACAGCTGGTTCATCTCCGACGGCATCCACTACACCTCGTACGGGTACGCGCAACGAGCCAGGCACATCGCCGACGCGGCTCGTCCACGCCTTCCCGCTGTTGGCCACCCCACCCCGGCTGCGTCGTGAGCCTGACTCGTCCGGCAGAAACGTCGTGATCGTGGACTTGTTGTCGTTGGAGGGCGGCAAGTCCACGATCACGATGTCGAGGTTAGGCGGCGTGCGGGGCGTAGTTGCGTCTTCGATGGCCTCGACGGTGCTGGCCAGTCCGTTGGCGAAGGTGCGCTTGCCGACGGTGCCGATCGCGAAGCCGATCAGCCGGCCCTTGACGGCTCTTGCCGTCGCGGACCACGACCTCGTCCACGTCGGTGAGCCCGGTCGGGTCGGCGGGTGAGGGTGTAGACGTAACCGGACTGACCGCCCCACGTGTTGGAGTCGGTGTCGGTCACCACGACCCAGTTCCGGGTCGGACCAGTCGTAGTGCAGCCGCTCCCACACTGCGCCGGTGCCCTCGGTGACATCGGCCTCGGTCGCGGCCTGGGAGTGCACGATCGGGTTCTGGTCTTGGCTGTTGGGGAAGATCGTCGACCGGTCCGGGCCGAAATCGGTCAGCCCGGCCACGAACTGCTCCGGCGTCGCGGTGGTCGTCTGGTGAAGGTGAAGAGTGGACATCTCCTGCTCCTTAGCTCGGGGGTAACTGCTGACAGACACCATCCTGCGAGCGCCGGCCACCACATCGCGCCCGTACAACCCCCGGCCAGCCTGGTGCAACACCCCGGGGACAAGAGCAATCCGGCGATGAGAGAGGCGGCCAGGCTGGGTACACCGTCGTTTAGGGCCGCGTTGCCGCGGATTCTCGGTCTCCCGGCATCCAAGCCCCGACTGGTTCTGTCACCGGAGGAGCTATGTCCCACCCGGGTCTTTGTCACCTTGTGCCATGTGCGGGCCCACATGGCTGGATCTTGGACGGCGATCATCCACAGCATGGGCGGCGGCGTTACGTTAGCAATACGTAACG
>ERZ1370068.10032-contig-8764_pt1 | contig 51312 bp, 62 predicted proteins | sample MGYA00561227_ERZ1370068 | MGnify/ENA primary metagenome ERZ1370068 (study PRJEB38410, sample SAMEA6850437) | metagenome | study: Metagenomic assessment of the ecological functions of the soil: analysis of the soil microbiota associated with the... | reverse complement strand
TACGTATTGCTCGAGCCCTGCTGGATCGTCGTACGTCATGGTTCGCCGCGAGCTGCTTCGCGATCTCCGGGTGCCTTGAGCGTGTCGTTGCCGACAGAGCACGTAGCGGAAGTTTTGTGCTTGTCGAACACGCGGAAGTGCGGCAGCGCCGATGTCGTAAGCCTGGCAACCGGCGTGAAACCGTCACCGACGTCGACCTTGCGGATCAAGACAGCGGCTCCTTCGCGACTCCGACGGCGAGCATGCCGCCGACCACGCCGCATGCGCCGCAGACGTCGCCCAGAAGTCGACGACGGTGACGTAGCCGGGACGAGCCGGCGGCCGTCGACGTCGACGCGTCGCGCCCGGCTGGTTGAGCTGACCCACTTGCCGGCTTTGCGGCCTGGCTGCCCCGGGCGCCGGCGGTCGACCGCATGGCTCGCGCCGCAAAGGCAGCGAGCGCGACTCGGCGGCGCCGCGGTCACGGGCCTCGGCGAGCTGACGGGCGACGCTGAGCGACATCGGCGCGTGCGAGGCCCGCGTGGAACAGCTGCTCGAGCTGCAGGCGCTCGCCGGAGACCAGCTCGCTCGCGCCGAGCCGGACGGTGCCGTCGGTGTCGATCGTGATCTCGACGAGGACGAGCACGTCGCCCGCCGGCGCCGCGCGGCAGATCGAGCACGCGCGTAGCGGCCGAGGTGGCGGTTGCTGCGCCGGGTCGGGCGACTCGCCCTCCCAGACGTCGAACTCGATGCGCAGCTGGTCGTCCGTGCGCGCGTCGCCGAACACGCGGTGCTCGCGCGTCGGCACGACGGAGCTCTGCGCGATCACCTGCTCGCACTCGCCGCCCCGATCGACACGGCGAGGCCGCGCGCGGCGACGTCGATCAGCAGCACGCCCTCGATCGTGCCCTCGAGCCGCGCGACCTCGAGCGCGGCGCCGACCGCGACGACCTCCTCGGGGTTCGGGATCGACGTGCGGCTCGCGGCCCGGTGACGCGCGCGATCTCGCGGCGCACGGCGGGCATCCGCGTCATGCCGCCGACGAGCAGCACCTCCTCGATGTCCTCGCGCTTGCGGCCGCAGCGCTTGAGCGCCTCGCGGATCGGCGCCTCGATGCCGCCGGATCAGCGGCGCCGACCACAGCTCGAGCTCGTCGCGGCGCAGCGGCTTCTGCCGTACTCGACGCGCCTTGCCCGACGGCAGCTGGACGAGCTCGGGGACGTAGACCTTCGCTGACCGCGACGTCGGACAGCTCGTGCTTGGTGCGTCTGCGCGGCGAGCGCGCAGCCGCTCGATCGGCGATCGGCGTCGGTCGATGATGTCGAAGCCGCGCGCTGCGCGCACGTCGCGCACGAGGTTCTCGACGATCGGCGCGATCGACGTCGTCGCCGCCGAGGAACGCATCGCCGGTGGTGGCGAGCACCTCGAAGATGCCGGCCTCGACGTCGACCGCCGCGACGTCGAACGTGCCGCCGCCGAGGTCGCACACCAGGTACCTGCGGTCCGCGCCGCGGTGCGCGCCGTGGCCGAGCGCGGCCGCGGTGGGCTCGCTGAGCAGGCGCAGCACGGTGAGCCCGGCGATCTGCGCCGCGTCCTTGGTCGCCTGGCGCTGCGCGGCGTCGTACCACGCGGGGATCGTGATCACCGCGCGCGTCACCGGCTCGCCGAAGTGCGCCTCGGCCATGCGGCGCGAGCTCGCGCAGGATCAGCGCGCAGACCTCCTCGGGCGAGACCGAGCGCCCGGCCGACAGCGCGATCCAGGTGTCGCCGTTGGGCGCCTCGATCGAGCTCGATACGGCAGGATCCGCGCGAGCCGGCGGATCTCGGGATGATCGAAGCGCCGGCCGAGCAGGCGCTTGGCGCCGAAGATCGTGAGGTCGGGGCTGTAGTCGAGCCCCGCGCGCGCGAGCTCGCCGACGACCGGCCCGTCGGGCGAGAACCACACGAGCGACGGCAGCGTCGTCGAGCCCTCCGGCGTGGTCAGGATGCGCGGCGCGCCGTCGCGATCGATCACGGCGACGACCGAGTTCGACGTGCCGAGATCGATGCCGACCGCGCCGGCCGCGTCATCGGCGTCGATCACCGGAACATCGCTCTCTGCATCGCTCGCGGCGCGCGCTGTTCGGCCGGCGCAGCACGCTCGAGGATCCGCGCGGCCTCGATGCACTGCTCGTGATGGCGCGAGCGCGGTCTCGAGCTGCGACGTCGCGAGCATGACCTCGCCCTGCCGAGCGCGCGATCGCCGACGCGACGTAGTACAGCGAGCGCAGCGGCCGACTCCGCGGATAGACGCACAGCGCCGCCGTCAGCGACCTCCTGGGCGTTGTCGGCATCGCCGTCGCACGAGCATCAGCCGCGCGACGCTGGCTCCCGGAGCTCGCAAGCCACCTGACCCGCCGGCGTCTGGAGAACGGCGCGGCACTGCCGAGCGCGGGGCCGCCGTGCGCTGGCAGCGTCGCAGCTGGCGGCCGACGCGCCCGGCGTGCGTCGAGAGGTCGTCGAACCCGACGAGCCAGCCCGGGGCGCGTCACGCGGCCGCGGACGCGACGCACGGCGTTGCCCTCGGTGACCAGGCGCTGACGCGACAGCCGATCGTAGGCGCGGTTGACGAGGATCGTCAGCTCCTCGGCGAGGTGCGTGATCGCCGGCGCGTTGCGGCGCGGCGGGAGATCGCGATGATGGCGGCGGATCGAGTGTCATCCAGCCGCAGCCGGATCTGCTCGGCGTCGGCGTCGCGCGACACGCCGAGCACCTCGTGGACCGCGATCTGGCGCACCCCGCCGCAGCTCGGCGGTCAGGTGCTGGAACATGCTCCGCTCGTCCGCCGGCAGCTCCGGCGGCGAGGCCCGGTGCCGCTTGCGCTCCGCGGCGCGCGGCGGCCTGTCGGGCCTGGCGCTCGATCCCCGGCCGGCCATCGCCGGATCCGGGCGATCACCGTCCCGGTGAAGCCGAGCGAGCTCGACCTCGATCCACGTCTTGCCCGTCGGCGTTCTCGCGCGGCTCGTGCAGCCGGCCTCGATCGGCGACGCCTTCTGCACGTGGCATCGATCGCGATCGATGACTGCCGTCCGGGGAGCTCGAGGTCGACGGTCACCGCGGCGCCGACCGTCGCGGAACGCCTCCGCATCGACAGCAGCTTTCCCGCGGCGCAGCTGCGCGCGTATGGAACACGCTCGACCTGCTCCCAGGTCGTGCACTACCTGCATCGGAGCGTGCGTACTGCCGCCATCGCTTCTCTTCGGCTTCTTCGAGGCCCTGGGCGCCTGAGGTCGGATCGACTCGAGCTCGATCGCCTCCTGAATCGCCGCTCTTCTTCGCCCATGTCGATCGGGATGTTCGCGGTCGTCGTCAGGCGCGCCACTCATCGAAAGTGACTGCGCGTAGCCGGGCTTGAAGCCGTCGTCAGCCAGCGCCGCAGCTCGTAGGCCGGCCGGCGATCGTCGGGAAGGCGACGCCGGTGTTGGGTATCCGATCAGAGCCAGACCTCGGCGCCCGGCGGCGAGGTCTCGATGCTGAAGCGGGCCCTCGCCGGCTCGAAGTCCGTGGGCTCGACCGGCGAGGTTCGGCGGCCGCGCGGGCAGCGGCTCGGCGACGGCTCTTTGCCGGTCTTCCGTCCTGGCCGACGGCCTGAGCGTGACGTTGCCGCGCCTTGCGCTCGTGCTGGCGTGCCCCCGGGCTCCAGCCGCGCGGGACGACCTCGGCATCCGACCGGCCTGATAGCCATCGAGCTCGATCCTGATCCGGTGCATCTGGCGCGAGGTCAGCGCGGATCGTATCGACGTTGCTGCGGCCGGAGCTTGAGCCACGCACTGGCTCGCGCCGACGGCGTGGCAGCTCACCCTGATCGCGCCCCGTCGGGCCGTGCCGTCGACTCGCCAGCGTCGTGCCGCTGCGCTGCCTCCGTCCTTCTTGCGCGTCGTCGCGCGCTGCTCGCCGCGTTCTGCCTCGCTGGCTTCTGGTAGACGCAGTAGAACCCGATCGCCGCCGCGACCAGACGACCACGATCAGCGATGCATGGCGCGCGACTCTGCGAGCCGCGGGCCGGCAGCAGAAGTCCGCGAACGTCACCGGCGAGGCTCGGGGTCGCGACGGATCGTCGCTGCCCGCTGCGCCGCGCCGAATCGTTGCCGGTCTCAGCCGCCTGGCCGCGCACCGGCGGCCCGTCGGCGGTCGCCACCCGGCGAGCCGGCTCGTCGCCAGCCCGATCGGCGCGCCTCGATCGATCTGCGACTCTTCGCTCGCGCGGCGTGCGCGAGTGGCCGGACGTCGCGACACTCGAGTCGCGCCTCGGGCGGCGGCAGCGGCGTCGCCGTCGTCCGGATCGTCGAGCGAAGGCACCCGCGGCCAGGTCTGCACGATCGCTTCCTCTTGCCGCGGGATCCATCTGGATCAGCTCGCTGATCGGATCGCGCTTGAACGCCAGCGATCCTCGACCGCGGTGGCTCGCGCGAGTCGTCGAGATCGCGCGAGCAGCGCATCGAGCCGGTTGCGCGCTGCCGGCGGTCCGTCGGCGTGAGCGCGACGGACGCGACCTCGCGCGCGGATGTCGATCGCTCGGGCGCATCGGCGTCACCTGCACGCGCCGCGGCTGAGCCGAGCGACGCCGAGCAGATCCTCGGTGGCCTCGTCGATGTTGCGTGTCGGTACTGCGACAGCCCGGCGGCCTGGATCACCTCGCCGCGATCGGCGATCTCCCAGCGATCGTCCTCGAACGCCTCGAGCAGGTTCTCGAGCAGGTCGGCCGCGTTCTGGTAGCGGCGCGTGACGTCGGTATCGAGCGCGCGCTGCACCAGCCGCTCGACGGCGGGCGTCACGTGCAGCGTGCCCGGGCGGCAGCCTCGCCCGACAGCATCGTGAACAGCATCGCGCCGACCGCGAACACGTCGGCGGCCGGCGTCGGATCCTCGCCGACCACGAGCTCGGGCGCGAGATAGCCGGCGAGCCCGCGCCACAGCGACGAATCGGCGCCCTGCGCGACCGCGGTGGTCAGCGCGCGGCCGACCACGAAGTCGCCGAGCCGGACCGCGCCGTCCTCGTCGATCAGCACGCTGCGCGGATGCACCGCGCCGTGCACGACCTCGGCCGTGTGCGCCGCCGCGAGCGCCTCGATCGACGCGCCTTGCCGATCGCCGCGGCGACCGGGATCGACAGCTTGCCGCCCTGGCTGCGGTTCGCGCGCGCCGCCGGTGATCAGATCCTGCACCGTGACGTAGCGGCCCGACGCCGCGGCGTGACGACCACGACGTCGGGGCCGCCGGACTCGACCGCGACGGTCGGGACGATGTTCGGCGTGGTCGAGCGCGATCGCGGTCGCGATCGCCTCGGTGCTCGGTCAGCGCGACGCGGAACGACGGCCTCGGCGAGCATCTTGCGGATCGACCACGAGGCCGCGCAGGTTGCGCTGGCCCGACGAACTGGGCGCGGTGGATCGCGCCGTACATCGTCACGGCGAGGCGCTCGCTGAGCACGACGCCGGCGATGATCTGCTCGGCCGGCTTGGCCTGCCACGGCTGCGACGTATAGCAGTCGGCGGCGCCGCGCTCACCCGCCGGGGAGGCGGAAGTTCACGACGATCCAGGGCTCCGGCGAACAGGTAGAACACCGCCGCGATCGCGAGAAACGGTCCGAACGGCAGCTCGGTGCGCATCAGGGATGGCGCAGGTTCCGCGGCCGTCGGCTTCGTCGCCTCCGGCCCGTCGGCGACCGCCACCAGCCGCTTGGCAGCAGGAGGCCGAGACCGATTCCCGATAACCGCGCCTCCCAGGCGCGCCCCGAGCAGCCAAGCGTCACCGCCGAACAGCACGGTCAGCGACCAGCGACCGCGAGCACCCGGGCCACGCAGCTCGCTGCCGGGAACTCGCCGGTCGACGCAGCGTTCGGTCGAGCCTGCGACTCGGCTCCTCGGCCGGCGCTCGGCTCGAACCGTGCGCGCGACGACCAGCGCAGGCGATCGAGACAACCGCGCCGGCACCGCGACCACGTTGGCCGGAATCGCGCCGATACGCGGCGACACGACACTCACGACCGCGACCACCGAGAACACCACCCCGCGGCCGATCACTGCGATCCGCGGTCGCCCGCGCGGTCAAGCGCAGCAGATCAAACACCGATCACCGCACCGACCGCGCCGCCGAACAGCGACGCGACGACGCCTCGATCCCGAGCAGCGCGCCGATCACCGCGGAGTAGCATGCTGGCGTCGCCGAGCCCGAGGCCGTCGCGGCTCGGGCGATCAGCCAGTAGACCTCGCCGATCGTCCACGGCAGGCCGTAGCCGACCGCTGCGCCGATCAGGCCGTCGTACCAGTGACGCCCGGGGAGCAGGAACGAGGCCGTAGAAGATCGACGATCGACGGCACGCGTGATCTTGTCGAGGATCAGCTTGGTGGTCGAGGTCGATGAACGTGATCGACGACCATCACGAAGCAGAACGCGGCGTAGATCGCGAACGTGCAGCAGCCGCACTCGAACGGCTCGGCAGCAGCGCCGACGTCGATCAGGTCGCCCACCACGCGAGCGCGAACAGCGCGGCCGGTCACCGCCTCGACGATCGAGGTAGCGCGCCGAGAACGGCGCCTTGCAGGTAGCGGCACTTGCCCGCGCAGCCACAGCCAGGACGAGCGACGGGGACGTTGTCGTACCAGCGGATCGGCGTCTGGCACGCGAAGCAGTGCGAGCCCGCGGGCGATCACCACCGAGCGGCCCCTGGGGAACTCCGGAGGGCGGCCAACGATAGATGCAGACGTTCGCGAAGCTGCCCCACAGCAGCCCGAAAGCAGCGACGACAAACGCCGTAGGCGCGCCGCACGGTTCCAGCCGAGGCTCACAGTCACGGCCGGCACCGTCTGCACGGTAGCCGATTGACCGGCCTCGTCAGAGCAAAGCTAAGAACCAAGCGATGATCCGCGTCTCGCTGCCACTCTGGCGCTGTGGCGCCGCCGCGTGCGGCCGTTCGCAGGGCGTGTCCGATCAGGAGCTCGGCGGCCTGGTCGTCGAACCTGCAAGACAGCCGAGACGCCGATCGACGTCGATCTGCGCGGCCAAGCGATCCGCGCCGAGCTCGGCTAGCGCGCTGCCCCCGATCGCGCCGCCATCGCCGCGATGCGCTGGCTCGCGCTCGGCCACGTCACGCGGTCGCGACGACGACCACCGTCGACGAGGCCGGCAAGCTCGTCAGACGATCTGCGCGGATCGCGACTACGTCAGATCGGCGATGGCGCGGCGACGTACCGCGGCACCTACGCGAACTCGGCCGACTACGGCCGCGAGATCGATGTTCATCGGCGGCCAAGCTGTACCTGGCGGCCGCGCTATCAGCGCTGGCACGCGCGCGCGCCCCGAGACGCGCCGACGAGCCAGCCGCGCTGCGCGATGGCTACTTCGAGGCGATCGCGGCGACGCTGGGACCTGCACCTCGCGCCGGCCGCCGAGCTCACCGATCAGTCGGCGCCGCCAGGTCGGCCGGCCGCGCCGGGCCGCAAGATCGCGATCGCAGCCGCCGCACGCGCCGCGGCGAGCCGCGCCGAGCCGCATCGCACAGCGCAAGCGGCGCGAGTGGCGCGGTCGATCGAGGCAGCTCGCCGGCGAGGTCGTGCTCGACGCCGACAAGGCGCGCGCCGCTCGGTCCAGCTCTCGCGGCACCGTCGGCTTCCTGCGCGACGGCCGGCGGTTCTGCGATGAAGCTCTCGGTCGACAGCGCGATCTCGGCGCGATCGGCCACCGCGGCCGCGATCGCGCGCGCCGCCCGAGGGGCGAAGGTCGTCGCGACGCCCGAGCGGCTGCGCGAGGTCGACGACCGCGACTAGCTCCTGCAGGGCATCGCGCCGCCGATCGCAAGAAGCCGCGACCGGCCGCGCACACCGCCGCGCCGCCCACGCCCGCGCCCCGGCGAAGAAGGCGACAGCCGTGACCACCGCGATCGCCTCGCCGCGCCGCGACTATCTGATCGCGCAGCGGCGGCACGATCATCGCGCGTGCTCGGCCGGTCGCGCAGCCTCGCGGGCGACGATGTCCGGTGCCGTTCCTCGACGACTGGGCGCAGCGGCGCGACGTCGGTCGGTGGCTACAAGCCGGATCGCCGCCGCGCGCACGGCGTCGATCTCGACGACGACGGCGGTCACGGCACCTCGTCCACGGCACGACGCCGCCGCCGAGCGATCGCCGAGCTCGCGGCCGAGCGGCATCGCGCATCCGGATCGCCGGCCGCGCCGCGCAGCGCATGCTGCTCGCGCTCGCGACCGTCAATCGCGCGCCGGTCCGCCGCGCGGACGTTCGTCGACGATGACGCCTGTTCGATCACTACTGCGCGCGGCTCCACACCGGGCCTGCGCGCTCGACGTCGCCGACCGCGCTCGCGCTGCGCGAGGAGATCGCGCGCGCGATCGACCAGACGCCCGGCGCGCTGGCGTTCCACCGTTCCGCCGCGGCGCCGCTCGCCGCCGCCCGCGCGACGCTTGCGCGCGCCGCTCGAGCTCGCGCGATCTCGCGACCCGCGGCGCGCTGCGCCGGCGCTGCATCGCCGCGCCGCGGCATCGAGCGACGTCACCGAGCGCCGAGGCCGTCGACGAGCTCGAGCACGGCGGTCGAGACCGCGCTCGCCGACAAGACCGGCTTCCTCGTCGCGCACGGTCGCCGCGGTCGAGGTCCAGCTGTCGGCCGAGGCGAACCCGTTCCTCGACGCGGCGATCGAGACGTCTCGACCGCCGGTGGCGCGCGCGCGTGGCGGCGGGCGACCATGACGAGCGCGCGGCGACGCGAACTCTGGACGCCGCGAGCCGGAGCGCGCCGCTCCGGCAGGCCCGCGAAGCGCGTCGTCGTCAAGATCGGCAGCCGCCTGCTCGCCGAGAGCCCGGCGAGCCGCCCGGCGGCGATCGCCGACCAGGTCGTCGAGCTCCGCCGGCGCGGCGTCGAGGTCGTGATCGTCAGCTCGGGCGCGATCGCGCTCGGCGTGCGCCGGCTGCGCCTGCCCGGGCGGCCGCACCGAGCTGCCGGCGCTGCAGGCGGCCGCCGCCGTCGGCCAGAGCCGGCTGATGCAGCACTGGGAGCACGCGTTCGCCGTCGCACGACCTCGCGATCGGCCAGGTGCTCGTCACCCACGACGACCTCGGCGATCGCCGCCGCTTCCTGTCCGCGCGGCTCACGCTGCGCGCGCTGCTCGATCACGGCGTCGGTGCCGATCATCAACGAGAACGACACGGTCGCCACCGAGGAGATCAAGTTCGGCGACAACGACCAGCTCGCCGCGCTGGCGTGCAACCTCGTCGCTCCGCCGACGCGCTCGATCATCCTCACCGACGTCGAGGGGCGTCCGCGACGCCGACCGGCGTGCGCATGCCGATCGTCCCGGGCGACATCGACCGCGAGGCCGCGCCGGTCGCCGGCGCAGCTCCAGCGGACGTCGGCTCCGGCGGCATGGCGATGTCCAAGGTCGGCTCGGCGCGCGATCGTCACCCGCACCGGCGTCCCGGCGGTCGTCGCGCCCGGACCGCGAGCCGCGACGCGACCAGTCCGCGTCCTCGCCGGCGCCTGGACGCGCGGTACGCTGTCTCGTCCCCGGCAAGCCCGGCGCTGTCGGCGCGCAGCTTACTGGATCGCCTACGGCGCCGCTGCTTCGCCCGGCGGCCAGCACGCTGGCGATCGACGACGGGCGCCGCAAGGCTCGCGACCGGAGTGCAAGAGCCCCTGTTCGCGGGAATCACCGGAAGTCCAGGGTTCCTGAGCTCGGTGATACGGCAGCACTCGCGGCGGCAGTCGGTGCGCTGGGCATCGGCAGCGGCGACCGGGTGGTGGTGACGACGTGCGCGGCGTCATCAGCGCGGCCCGGGTGTGGTGGACGTTTCGCGTGTTCGGTCACGACGCGGTCGCGGTGCTCGACGGCGGATTGCGTAAGTGGCAGGCCGAGAGCCGCCCGGTCGAGTCCGGCTCCGGGAAGACGCTGGCTCGGAGCTTCACCGCCAAGCTACGCCCGGAGCTGGTGCGCAACGTCGAGGCGATGCGCGCAGAACATCACATCGCGCGCCGCCCAGGTGCTCGACGCCCGCAGCCGCGGCCGCTTCGCCGGCACCGAGCCTGAGCCCCGCGCCGGCCTTCGCGGCGGCCACATCCCCGGCAGCCTCAACCTGCCGTACGAGACGCTCCGCTACCGGCCCGACGGAACCCTGAAGGCGCCGGACGACCTGCGCAGTGCCGTGACCGCGGCCGGCGTCGATCTCGCCCGCCCCATCGTCACGACCTGCGGCTCCGGCGTGACCGCCTCCGTCCTCGCCCTCGCCCTCTTCCAGCTCGACCGCCCTGACGTCGCCGTCTACGACGGCTCCTGGAGCGAATGGGGCAGTCGCACCGACACCCCAGTCGAGAAATAGTGACCCGGCTCGAGAAGTAAGAGCCCAGCCAACTGCTCAGCTCATCAGGGCCAGCGCCGGCCAGCCAGATCGGCCTGCCGCCTCATGGTTCCAGAGATCTCGCTGACGCCGACCCTGCTCTCGCTGTGGGCGGAGGCGGGTTCGAGTGGGTCCAATGGAACCCGTTCCCGCCACCCATCACCGTGCGTCCCGCGTGCGGGTGGAGCCATGCCAAGGCCGGTCCGAATCGGCCTGCCGCCTCGTGGTTCCATGGACCCGCCTCGAACCCGCCCCGCCCACAGCGAGCGAGCACGACGCCTAGCGCGGTCTCCGTCGCCACCAGAGGATGAGCGCCGCGCGAGGCCGAGGCAGCCCGCGGTGCCCTGGACCCGAAACGCCATCGACATCATCCATAGCTCTCGGAGATCGCGCCCACGCAGAAGGCGCCGATCGGGAACACGCCGCCCCACACCAGCGTGTAGAGGCTCATCATCCGGCCGCGCAGCTCGTCGGGCGCGGCGAGCTGCAGGCGGTGCGTTGCAGCGTCGCCACCAGGATCAGGCCGGCGAAGCCGGTCGACGAACAGCAGCGGCACGGCCATCCACACGCTGGTGCGCGGCGGACAGCGCCAGCAGCCCAGCCAGCGCGACCGCCGCCGCCACCATCATGCCGCCGATCGGCGGCTCCGGGCGTCCGCCGGAAGCCGACCGTCAGCGCGCCGGTCACCGCGCCCACGCCGAGCGCGGCCATGCAGGAAGCCGAACCCTCGGCGCCGAGGCCCAGCACCTGGCGGGCGAGCAGCGGCACGTAGACGGTGAAGTTGAAGACCGTGATGCTGACGGTCGAACAGCAGGCCGAGGCACCAGTCGGATCATCGGAGTGCGCGCCGCGTAGCGCGACGCCCCTCGGCGATGTCCTGGAGCATGGTCGTGCCCCGCTGGCGCGCGCGCGCGCGCGCCGCGCACCGAGAGCGGTCATGAGCGCGACGGCCACCACCAGGACGAGCCCCGACCGCGTTGAGGACGAAGGCCGGGGACGACGCCCACGCGCGCGATGAGCAGTCCGCCGATCGCCGGCCCGACGATGCGCGCCGCGTTGAAGGCGGCCGAGTTCAGCGCCGACGCGCGTTGGCCAGGTCGGCCTTGCCGACCATCTCGGCCATCAGCGACTGGCGGGCCGGCGCAGTCGAACGGTCTGGGCCAGGCCGGCCAGCACCGCCACCGACGCCCACGTGCCAGTAGCGCACGCTGCTCGGAGGCGCACCAGCGACGGCGAGCGACGAGCGCCAGCGCCGGCCAGCGTGAGCTGGGTCGCCACCAGCAGCGCGCCGCTTGGGCAGCCGGTCCGCGACCGCGCCGGTGACGACCGAGAAGAGCAGGATGGGCGCCGAACTGCAGGGTGCCGATGAGGCCCGAGCCGCAGCGGGCGAGCCGGTGAGCTGCAGCACCAGCCACGACTGGGCCACGGTGTGCATCCAGCCCGGAGATCAGCGCAGACCAGCTGGGCCAGGAAGAACCGCGCGGAAGTCGGGATGGTTGAGCGAACGCAGGCCGTTCGGAAACGATCATCGCCCCACCGTAGAATAGCCTGCGTGAGCGAGTCAGAGTTCCTCTACCTGACCACCACAGGACGCCGCAGTGGCCAGCCGCGTCAGATCGAGATCTGGTTCACCGAGCAGGACGGCCGCTACTACCCGGTCGCCGAGCACGGCGAGCGGGCCGGCTGGGTTCGAATCTCCGCACCGACTCCCGCGTGACGGTGCGAGTAGGCGAGCGCGTGTTTGACGCCTCGCGCGCGCGCGTCGTGGACGCGGACACCGACACCGTCTTGCGCGAGGACGTGCGCACGCGCTCGGAGCGCAGCAGACGGCTGGGGCCACGGGCTCGTGATCGAGCTGTCGCCCCGCGGAGAGGGACCGATGATCCGGTCGTTCAGCACGACGGTCGGGCTATGCGCGCGGCCGCGATCATCTTCGCGCTGGTGGCGGTGCTGCCGCTGCCGCGGTGCTGCCGGTGCTGCACAGCGCGGGTGCTCGCCAGCACGTACGCCCAGGTGACGCTGCTCCCGGCGGTGGTCCTGGCGGTGCTCGGCTTCTTCGTGCTCCGTCGCCTCACCGACCAGGTCGCCCGGCTGGCCGAGGGCTTCGCCAATCCGAGCCCGGAGCACCGCGGTGCCGGCGGCCACCGTGCCGGGGCTGGGACGCGTCACCGAGATCGGTCGGATCGGCGACGCCCTCACCCACATGCTCAACGATCTCCGCGCCTCCACTGGAGCGGCTCGAGGACCTCGTCTTCAAGCTGAGCACGCTGAACGAGGTGGTCGGAGCTGGCTGCGCGCATGCCCCAGACTCCAGGACCTCCTGGCGCCTCGTGCTCGAGCGCACCGATGCGCACGGTGCGCGGTCCGGATCGGCTCGATCATGCTGCTCGATCACGAGCGCCAGGTCCGCCAGCGTGGTCGGCCGCGCGCGGCCTGCCCGAGGGCGATCGCTCGGCTCACGCCGAGGTGCCGCGTGGGCGAGGGCATCGCCGGCAAGGTCGTCCAGCTCGGCGAGCCGGTGCTGGTCGAGGACATCGCCATCGATCCGCGCTTCACGCAGCCCACGCGAGTCCAAGCTACGGTTCCGGCGCCTTGCATGTGCTTGCCTGGCGCGCGTGGAGGACGCGCATCATCGGCGTGGTCAACCCCGCCAGAGAGCGGCGGCGGCGCCGCCACGCCGGCCTTCAGCCCGACCGACCTGCACTTCCCTCAACACGCTCATGACCCACATCGCCTACGCCGTCGACAACGCCCGCCTGCTGCAGGAAGCGCGGCTGGCGACCAACCGGCTGCGGCGGCGCCATGGAGGACCTGCGGACGACCCAGACGCGCGTGCGTGGAGGGCGAGACGCTGCGCGCAGTCGGCCAGATGGCCTCCGGCATGGCCCACCACGTCAACAACCTCCTGGCCGTGATCTCCGGGCGTGCGCAGCTGCTGCTGGCGCGCGCCACCGCGCCCGAGGTGCGCGGCCGCTGGAGATCGTCCAGCGCGCCACCTTCCGACGCCGGCCGACGTCGTCCGTCGCGTGCTCGGCTTCGCCGCGACTGCAGCCGGCGCCGGCCCGGCGCCCCGGTCGACCTGCAACGACATCGTGCGCGAGGTGGCTCGAGTCCACCGGCCGCGCTGGCGCGACGAGGCGCAGATGCCGCTCGGTCGCCATCGACGTCGCGCTCGACCTCGGCGAGATCGCCGCGCGTGGCCGGCGAGGCCGCCGGCGCTGCGCGAGGTCGTCATGAACCTGCATCTTCAACGCCATCGACGCGCATGCCCAGCGGAGCGGGACGCATCCGCGTCACCACCTGGGCCGCCGACGACCTGGGCCTACTGCGCCGTGGCCGACGACGGCGCGGGCATGGAGCGACGAGGTCCGGCAGCCGCGCGCTCGAGCCGTTCTTCACCACCAAGGGGCCGCAGCGGCACGGGCCCGGACTGAGCGTGGCCCACAGCGTCGTGCAGCGCCATCGGCGGCGAGCTGAGCCTCCGGCCCAACGACGTGCGGCGGGATCGGTGGTCACGCTGCGCTTGCTCCCGTGCCGTCGCACCGGCAGACCACCACCGAGGCCGGCGCCGACGCCGATCGGTCGCGCCGCTGCGCATCCTGACCTGATCGACGACGAGCCGACGGTGCGCGAGGCGCTGGCCGACCGCGCTGGTCGAGGACGGCCATGCCGTGGTCCAGGCGCCCAGTGGCCGGGAGGCCCTGGCCCGCCTGAGCGAGCGGGGCACCCGGTGGACCTGGTCCTCACCGATCTCGGCATGCCCGAGATGACCGGCTGGGGACGTTGCCCGCGCCGTGCGTCAGCGCTGGCCCGGGCTGCCGGTCGGGCTCGGTCACCGGCTGGGCCGGTGGCCCTCGAGATGAGCGACGAGGAGCGGCGCGGTGTCGATTTCGTCCTCGCCGGGCCGTACACCGTCGAGACCTTGCGCTCCGCCCTCGCCGCCGTCCGTCCCGCCGCCTGAGAGCCGGTCACCCGAGGTCTTGCGCAGTGGCTGGTGGGGCACTACGCTTCCTCGCCATGAACAACCTGAGCCGCCGACACTGGCTGGGAGCTGCGGCGCTGGCCGGCGCCGCTGCTATGACCGGAACCGCCAACGCGCAACGCCCAAACCGACGGCCGACGATCTCATCCGCACAGTCAAGGGCGCCCGCGTGTTCGACCTCTCCTTCACGTGGAACGAGCAGTCGCCGGTGCTCAGCCTGAACCCGCCCTACTCGTTCGCGCTCGAACCGCACGCACAAGATGACCCACGAGATCTTCGGGCAGGTGCCGGGCAGCCCGCGTGTCGTGGGCGTCGGACATCATGTTACTTCAGCGGCCAGCACGGCGCGCCGACGCTCGACCATCGGCCACATCGGCCGCGACCTCAAGCTCGCACGGCGGCGTCGACGCAGTCGCCGCCACCGCCACGCCGGGCGGGATCGGCGCAATCCGGGATCGACAGCTTCCCGGTCGATCTGATGCTCAACCGCGCGGTCCTCCTCGACGTCGCCCGCCAGCTCGTCGCGGGCGGCCGGCTCTGATCCGCTGCGCCGGGCTTCGAGATCACCGGCGCTCATCTCGACGGCTCACGGCCAAGGCCCAGGGCGTGGAGGTGCGACGCGGCGACTCGCTGCTGATCCGCACCGGCTGGGGCCAGTACTTCGGCAAGGACAACGCGAAGTTCCCGGCGAGCAGTCGCCCGGCCCGGGTCAGGACGGCCGCGCGCTGGATCATCGACCAAGGTGCGGCTGGCCGGCGACGACACCGCCACGTTCGAGAAGCGTCCGGCCGCGTACGGCCGGAGCTGTTCAGCGTGCACACCGATGCTGCTGGCCGACAGCGGCATCTCATCGTGGAGAACGCCAACCTCGAGCCGCTCGGCGACGCCGCGAATGGCGTCGCGCTGCTGATCATGACGCCGCTGAAGATTCAGGGCGGCACCGGCTCGCTGCTCGCGCGCGCTCGCGCTGGCGCTCAGGAACATGGGGCCCCGGAAAATCTGGCTAGCCCCAGCGTCGGAGCGTCCCGGCGGAGCCGTGCCGCCTCTCTGGTGCGCGCTCGCCTCAGGGGCTCCCGACAATGGCCCCCCATGCCCTCAGCGTTCGGAGCGCCCCGGCACAGCCGTCGCTCCTCTGAAGTTCACGCGCCTCCACTAAAGCGCCCGGCTACACGCCACGCCCCCTGGCCTTCCTCTTCCAGGCGCGCTCGATCTTTCGGGTCTGGACGACCGCTCGAGTGCAGTGCGCCAATGTGGTTGGGCGCCGGGGCGACGTGAGAGCATGGGCGGGATGCTCTGCCGGACGTCCGGGCCTGTCTGGGCTTGCTGTCGCCGTGGGCGCGCTGGCGCTGGGCGGCGCTCATTCCGCTGGCGCTGGCCGCGGCGGCCGCCGAGGCCGTTGGCGCTGGCGCGGCGCGTTCGGGCTGATCACGATCCTCGGCGACCCTGCGCGGGCCGCCACGCTGCCGGTCGCCGCGTGGGTCTATCCGCACCTGCCCTCGCACGACAACCGCTCGGTCGTGCTCTGCGTTCACGCTCCTGGTGATCGCCTTCTTACATCGCCCGCAACGCTCCTGCTGGCCGGCGTGACGTGGGCGCAGGAGCGCGCGCTCAATGCCTCGGTGGCCGAGCTCTCGAACCGGCTGCTTCGCCGCCTACCTGGCCGCGCCGCTACGACTTCCACTTCCGGCCGCAACTCGGCCGCGCTGATCCGCCGCGTGACCGACGGCGTGCACAGCGTCTTCCGCGGCGTGCTCGGCTCGCTGGTCAGCCATCGCCACCGAGGCGCTGGTGGTGGCCGGCTCTCGTGGTGGTGCCTCGGCGTGACCGCGCCGGGCGTAACGCTGGTGGCGGTCGTGGTCGTCGGCGGGCTGCTGTCGGCTGCCGCTGCTGCTGTCGCGGCAGGCGACGGTGCTGCCGGGGCCGCGGCCGTGCAGCTCACTCGACACGTCGATCCTCCAGACGCTGCAGCAGAGCCTGGGCGCGGTGAAGGAGGTCAAGCTCACCGGACGCGAGGGGTTCTTCCTCGGTCAGCTCGGCGAGCGCGTGCCTGCCGCCGCGAGCCTGCGCTTGCGCTATCTCACGCTGAGCGCCGCACTGCGCATGGCCGTGGAGACGGTGCCTCGTGTGGCGGGCTGCTGCCCGTGAGCCTGCTCGCTCACGCTCCGCCACGAGCCGCTCGGCGCCCTGCCGCTGCTGGGCCTCTACGCCTACGCCGGCTTCCGTGTCATCCCCTCGGCGAACCGGATCATGCTCTACGTGACGCGAGCTGCGGTACAGCCGGGCCTGGATCCACGACCTGCGCGACGATCTCGCCGCGCTCGAGACGCAGACGCCGGCCGGCCGAGCGCGCCGGCGACCCCATCCGCTTCACCCGGACGCTGGCGCTGAGGGCGTGTCGCTACATCGATGCGCGGGCGAGCGCGAGCCGGTGCTGCTGGGCGTGGACCTGACGATCGCCGCGGCGAGTCCGTGGGGATCGTGGGCTCGTCGGGCGCGGGCAAGAGCACGCTGGTCGACGTGCTGCTGGGGCTGCTGGCGCCGACCGCCGGGCCGCATCACGGTGGATGGCCGCGATATCCGGACCGCGCTCCGCTCCTGGCAGCGTCACATCGGCGTTACGTGCCGCAGGAGCCGTTCCTGCTCGACGACACGCTGCTGCCGCAACGTCGCCTTCGGCATCGCCGACGCCGAGGATCGACGATCGCCGCGTGGACGACGCGCTGCGCGCTGGCCCAGCTCGCCGATTTCGTGACCTACGCTGCCGGATCGGCTCGACACGCTGCTCGGCGAGCGCGGCACGCGGCTGTCGGGCGGCCAGCGCCAGCGCGGTGGCCATCGCGCGCGCTCTCTACCACGAGCCGGAGGTGCTGGTCTTCGACGAGGCCACCTCGGCGCTGGACTCGCCGACCGAGCGCGAGCTGATCGCGCGCCCTGAGGCGCTGCACGGCGTGAAGACGCTGGTGGTGATCGCGCACCGCCTGACGACCGTGCGGCGCTGCGATCGGCTGGCGGTGCTGCGCGACGGGCGGGTGGCGGCGATCGGATCCTACGACGAGCTGCTGGCGCGCGACGCCGGCTTCCGGGAGCTGGCCGCCGCCGCACCCTGAGCCCGCCGCCTCGCGCCACCGCGGCGCGCACCTGCTGCATGAACCGCTCGGGGAGAAGAGCGGCGCCCGGGCGGCCAGGATGCGCTGCGCAGCCGCGTCTGCTCGTCGGCGCGTCGCCGAGCGTGCGCGTGATCTTGGCCACCCTCCTCGGATCGAGCCGTAGGTCAGCGCGCGGGTCGCCGACGATCTCCACCTGCCCGCCGCCGTCGGGGACCCACACGATGCAGCCGGCCCGCACCATCTCGGCCGGCGCCATGCCGAAGTGCTCCTCCCGCATGCCGTGGATCCCGTAGCGCACGCGCCCGACGAGCGCGCTCAGCGCTCGGGGCGCGAGAGATTCTGTGCAGCTGGATCCAGTCGCCCGCGGCGCGGATGCGATCGACGATCCGCCGGTAGTAGCAGAGCGTCGTCGGGCGTGCCCACCACGTGCAGGCGCACCGACGGGAACGCCGCGCGCACGCCGATCCACGACGTCGAGGACGCGCTCCAGCTCCTTCTCGGGCGAGATCCGTCCGATGCACACGAAGTCCGGAAGCGCGCGCCTCCCACGCCAGCGGCGAGGCCTCGCTGGTCACCGGCGGGTAGACGGTGCGCGAGGCGATCCCGGTACCGCGTCCACGCCAGCCGTCCCGTCCAGTCGGAGTTCACCAGCGAGATGTTGCGGCGCATCGAGTCCGGCCGAGAATCCGGACAGCCCCACGCAGAGGCGGTAGTACGGCGCCAGCAGGAACTCGAAGTGGTACCAGCGCAGGTCGACCGCCGGTCGCGGAAACATGTTCCACGGGTAGTGCACGTACTGCACGCCGACCGGTAGCCGAAGTCGGCCTCGTTGTTGGCGGTGACCGCGATGTCGTAGTCCGGCGAGGTGCCGCCGGACGGCGTTGAGCATCACGGCGGTCCGCAGCATGGCCAGCGGCAGCGGCGGCGCGTCGACGACGCCGCAGCCAGGCGGGCACGCGCGTGGCGCGGAAGTCGCCGGCGCGGATCGACGTCCCCAGAACCGGTTGATCGTCTCGACGTCGACCGGCCACCACGTGTAGACGGTGACCTCGTACTCGTCCTTGAGGGCTTGCAGCATCCAGGCGGCGACGCCGTCTGCCGCCGCCGGGCGGCTGGAGCGAGGGCTGGACGAACAGCAGGCGCGGCGGCGCGTCACGCGCGCGGGATCGAGAGTGGGACGGCGGTTACCACCGACCGAGCATCAACGCCTCGCAGTCGACCACGATGCGCTCGGCCGCGTTGGGCACGGCGAGGCCACGGGCGGCCATCGACATCGCCGTCCACGCCCGCCCATCGGCCAGGAGCGCGGCCACGCTCGCGTCGAGCGCCTCGCCCTGCCATTCGGATTCGCGCACGGCCAGGCCGGCGCCCGCGCGCCGCCGCGGCCAGCGCGTTGGCCGCCTGATGATCGCCGGCCGCGTCGCCCAGCGCGACGTAGAGCGCGGGAACGCCGGCCACCGCCGCCCGGCCACGATGCCGGCGCCCGAGGGCGCGATCAGCAGATCGGCGGCGCGGAAGGCCGAGGCGATGTCGTCGAGGTACGGCACGACAGTGGCCTTCACGCCCACGCGCCGGTAGGCGTGGGCGAGCTCGTTGGACGCGAAATCGCCCGACTGGTGGAGCGCCTCGATCACGAGGCCCCGGCGCTCGACCGCGGCCAGCAGGTCGGGCACGCGGGCGGCGAGGAACGCGGCGCTCCGCGTGCCGCTCATGACGAGCACGCGCACCGCACGGTCTCGCTCGGGCGCCATGCGCGGCACCGAGCCCAGCTCGGCGATGTCGGCGCGCACCGGGTGGCCGGTGACGCGGCGGCGGCGCGTCGAGAACGCGGAGCCACCGCGGCGCTGCCGAGATAGATCCGATGGACCAGCGGCGCCAGCAGGCGGTTGGCGATTCCCGGCACGGCGTTGGCTTCGTGAATCGCCAGGCGGAGCCCGAGCGAGCGACCGGCCAGCAGCACCGGGCCGGAGGCGTAACCGCCGAGACCGAGGACGAGCCGGCTGCCGCTGGCGACCAGGAGTCGCCGCGCCTGGGCGATGCCGGCCAGGATCCGCGGGACGGCCGCGAGGCGGCCGACCGTCCGGACGTTGCCGAATGGCGAGCTTTCGACGTGGTATCGAGCGCGCAAGCCGCGCGCGCGCGTGAGGCGGCCGGCCGGGCCGTCGGTCGGTCGCCGGCGAAGCGCACCTGCACGTCGGGGAAGGCGGCGCGACAGGCATCGGCGACGGCCAGGGCCGGGTAGACGTGGCCGGCGGTGTGGCCGACAGCGATCGTGAGCCGGCGACGTGGTTCGCCGGACGGGAGCGCCGGGCGCGGTATGTTAGGCTCTCGAGGCGCGGCCGGGAATCTATGCGAGTGACCGTGGTCGTCCTGGGCGATCTGGGGCGCAGCCCCGAATGCAGTATCACGCCGAGGCGCTGGCCGCGCATCAGCGTCGACGTCGACGTCGTCGCCCGCGCGGGCAGTGCGCCCGATCGCGCAGCTGCGCGGCCATCCCCGCATCACCCTGCCATCTGTTGCCTCCGCCCCGCGAGGGCTCCCTGCCGGCCTGGCTGCTGGTGCCGGTCGCGGCGGCACGCGCCGCCACGCAGACACTTCGCCTAGTGTTCCTGTTCCTGACCGTATTACGCAAGCCCGACGTGATCCTGGTGCAGAACCCGCCGGCCATCCCGACCCTGCTGGTGGCCCTCGTCGCCGCCCGGCTGCGCGGCGCGCGCCTGGTGGTGGACTGGCACAACTTCGGGTGGACGGTGCCTCGCGCTGGCGCTCGGCCGCCGCCATCCCGCTGTCGGCCTCGCGCGCTGGTTCGAGACCGCGCTCGGCCGCCGCGCCGACGCGCACCTGTGCGTGTCGCAGGCGCTGCGGCACGCCCTGGAGGCTCGCTGGCGCATGCGCCCGCGTGACCGTGTTCCGCGATCGGCCGGCCGAGCGATTCACGCCGCTGACGGTGGAGGGCCGGCGCGCGTCGGCGCCGGCGGCTCCTCGACGGGCTCGGGTCGGCGGCGGCCCGGAGCCGGCGTTGATCGTGAGCCCGACGTCGTGGACGCGGGACGAGGACTTCGACCTGCCGCTGGACGGCGGTGCGCCGCTGCGAAGCGCTGCTCGTCGACCGCGCGGGATTCCCCGGCGTGCTCGTGCTCCTGACCGGGCGCGGCCCCGCCGCGCGCACTACGAAGCCGCGATCGCCGCGCTCCCGCGCATCGGCGTCGCACGTCCGACCGCCTGGCTCAGAGCCCGACGACTATCCAGGCGCGCTGGCCGCCGCCGATCTCGGCCTGTGCCTGCATCGCTCCTCGTCGGGACTCGACCTGCCGATGAAGATCGCCGACCTGCACGGCGCCGGCGTTCCCGTGTGCGCGCTCGACTACGGGCCGTGCCTCGACGAGATCCTCCGCCACGACGAGACCGGCCTCGCGCTTCGGCGACGCCGAGACCCTCGCCCGGCCAGTGGCTCGAGCTCTTCGCCGACTTCCGCACGCCACGCCGCACCTGGATCGCCTGCGCGCCGAGCGTCGAGAAGACGCGCGGCGCCACCTGGCGGGCGGGATGGGACGCCGAGGCGCTTCCGGTGCTGCTCGCCCATGCGTGAGTGGCGCGCGCTGGCCCGGCAGGCGTGGCCGCTGGCCGCGCTCGGATGCCTCGGCTTCCTCGTGCGCACCGCGTTCCTCTCTCGACAAGGTGTTCGTGGACGGCGCCGTGAACTACCAGGACACCGACGCCTGGTACCACATAGCGCCTGATCGAGAATCTCACCCGCAACTTCCCGCACCGCTCGCCCGTCGATCCCTATCTCGCGGCCGACGCTCCGGCGGTGTCGGTCCCGCTGCTGTTCGACTTGGTGGTGTCCGGCCTGGCGTGGGTGATCGGCTCGGGGCACCGTCCCCGCGCACCGTCGAGATCGTCGGCGCCCTGGTCCCGCCGATCATGGGCGGCCTCACCGTCGTGGTCGTCGGCCTCCTCGGCGCTCGCCTGTTCAACCGTCGGGCGGGATGGCTGGCCGCGGCCCCTCGCCATCGCGCCCGGCCAGTTCCTGGCCCGCTCGGTGGTCGGCTTCACCGATCACCATGTCGCCGAAGCCCTGCTCACCGCCCTCACGCTGCTCACGACGATCGTCGCGCTCGACGAGGCGCGGTCGCGTCGCCAGCTCGTCATCGCGCTGCTGGCCGGGTGGCGCTGGCCGCCTATCTGCTGACCTGGAGCGGCGGCGCCCTGCTCGTGTTCGTGCTGTGCGTGTGGGTGATGCTGCAGCTCGTGCTCGACGACCTGCGCGGCGAGCCGCACGATCGCGTCGGCCGGATCGTGCTCCCGCGCTGGCCGTCGCGCTGGTGGTCATCCTCCTCTTCCAGGACCGGGGACTCTTTCGCTTCTGAGATCCAGCTGACGTCGATGGTCGCGGGCTCGCCGGCGTCGCGATCCTCGTCGGGCTCCGCCGTGGGCTCCGCCGGCTCGGCGCGCCGCGCGGCGCGCTCACCGCGTGCGTGGTGGTGCTCGGCCTCCGGCGGGCCTGCTCGCATTCTCCAGTGCTGGCGCCCAGCCTCAGCGCGCGGATCCTCGGCGACCTGCGCCGCTTCCGCCCCGGCCAGACGGGCTTCAACGGTGAGCGAGGTCCGTCCGCTGTTCTTCATGACCGGGACGTTCTCGCCCGTGGTGCCGCTCGGCGTCTTCGGGCCCGGCTTCTTCGTCGGGCTCGTCGGGCTCGCGTGGCTGGGCTGGCGCGCCCTGCGCACGGCGGAGCCGCGGTTGCTCTTGCTGGTGATCTGGAGCCTCGCCATGTACGCCGCCACCATCGGCCAGAACCGCTTCGGGTACTACCTGGGGCTTTGCCTCGGCCCTGCTGAGCGGTTGGGTGTGCGCGGCCGTGCTGGACTGGGCGTGGGCCCCACCCCGGCCGGCGCGCTCGCGGGCCGACGAGCGGCGGGCGCGCGCACGGCGCGCACACGGCGCCTGGCAGCGGACGGCGTGGCGAATCGGTGCGAGTGGCCGCCGTCGTGGTCGTGGTCTACGCGCCGAGCGTGGTCATCGCCTATCCGATGGCGCAGAACAACCTGGGGCTGGGCGCCGGCTACCGCACCTCGCCTCGAGTGGCTACGCCGCAACACGCTCCGAGCCCTTCGGCGCCGGAGACTACTACTACGCGCGCGCTATCGCCCGGGCGACACACCGCGCCCCGCCTACACGGTGATGGCGTGGTGGGACTACGGCTACGAGATCATCCGCCTGGGCGGCGGGTGCCGGTCGCCAATCCCACGCAAGCGGGGCCGACATCGCCGGGCGCTTCTACCACCTCGCTCGACGAGGCCGAGGCGGTGAAGGTTCTCGACGAGACGAACACACGCTACGTGATCGCGCACGCCGAGGTGCCCATCCCTCCCCGCGGCGGCGCTTCGTGCAAGGCAAGTTCGAGACGCTGGCCGCCTGGGCCGGCAAGGACATCGCCCAGTTCTGGGAGACCTTCCTCAGCAAGGACGCCAACGGCAGGCTCGCGGCCCGCTTCGTGCTGTTTCATCCCGCGTACTACCGGACGATGGCGGTGCGCCTCTACGTGTTCTCGGCGGGCAGGCCGCCATGCCGAATGACTCGACCTACGTGATCACCTACGCCGAGCGCCGGAATGCGGACGGCACGATCGGCAAGGAGATCCTCGAGTCGAGGCGGTTCAAGACCTACGACGGCGCCGCGGCCTGGCTCGACCGGGTCGGTCACACCGGCCGCACGATCGTCGGCCTCGATCCCAAGCAGACGCCGGTCCCGATCGAACCGCTGACCCGCTTCCGCCTGGTGCACGAATCCCCGGACGAGCCGCCGGCGGTTCGCATCTTCGAGCATCTGGGCTTTCACCGGATCCTGACCCGGCGACCTCGTTGCCTTGCTCATCGGGGCCGGCGATGGACAGAAAACGTCCGCGCCGGTGGCCATGACACCGCATTGCGCCAGCGCGGCGCTCGCGACGCTCCAGATTCTCGTTGCCGGACAGCTAGTTGCAGTGTCCTCGAGGTCCTGCACGGCTCTTGCTTTGTTGACGTCCGTGAAACCCTTCTCGAGCGTCCTGCGCTGGCTGCTTGCCCTGATCGTTCCTCGTTCACCGCCACGATCGCCGAGGCCGGGGTCAGCCCCTTCTGGCAGTCGCTCGGCGGCTCGGCCACCGGAAACGGCGGTGAGCCAGACCGCCGCCACGAAGGCAGTCTTCGAGGTGTCGACGGCCGTCGGCAGCGACGGGCGCCGGTCGTCACGTACGTCGAGTATCCCGACGAGGCCGCCTCGAAGGGCAGCATCGTCGTGAAGCGCTGGACCGGCACGGCGTGGCAGACGCTGAGCGGGACCAGCGGCATCGGCCAGGGGGTACGCGCCGCAGATCCGGATCTCGTCCACGGGCGTGATGAACGTCGCCTGGCTCAAGGACGACGCCAGCGGCAACACCGAGATCCATCGCGCACGGCCACCAGCACGACGTGGACGCCGCTGGGGACCTCCGGACGCAGCGGGCGGCATCGTGGGCAATCGACGCGCTCATCACGGCGCCGCGTTCTCGCTCGCGCTCGATCTCACCGGCAAGCCGCTCGTGGCGTTCCTCGGCTTCGCCCTGACCGGCATCGTCGACGTGACCGACACGCCCGCGCTTGCGCGACGGCATCGCTGCAGGTCTACGTCAAGCAGTGGACGGAGGAGGGCGTGGGACTTCCTCGGCTCCGATCTCACCGGCGGCGGCGCCAGCAACGCGGTCAGCTTTGCCGTCGACCCGACGAGCTACGTGCACTACGCCGACACGCCCTCGCTCGCCGTCGACAGCACCGGCGCGCCGGTCGTCGCCTTCGTCTACAACACGCTGATCGACGACTCGCCGGCCAGCAACACTGACGTCTACGCCGTCCGCTGGACAGGCGCGGCGTGGGTGGCGCTCGGCGCCGCCGTTCCCGCCGGCGACAGCCCGGCCGGACAGGGCGGCCCGGGCGGCATCAGCAACAGCGCCCGGCGGCTCGTTCAACCCGTCGCTGGCCGCCGACACCTCCGACATCAACGGGCGGCTGGCCGCTGGCGTGGGAGGAAGAGCCGCCGGCCGCCGACGTCTACGTGTGGGTGCGCGTGTGGAACGGCGTGGACGCCTGGACGAGCTGGCCGGCTCGGCCAGCGGCAGCGGCTTCACCCAGGCCGGCACGACGCAACGTGCTCCCGCAGATCGCGTTCGACACGAGCGGGCCGGGCTCACGGCCGATCGTCACCTGGGAAGGCTGGACCGATCCGCAGGCGGCGCCCCAGGTCTTCGTGCTGCGCTGGAACGGCGCCGATGCGTGGCAAGAGTTGGGCCTCGACTCCGCCAGCGGCGACGGCATCAGTGCCGCCGCGCTCGAGGCCTTCTCGCCGTCGCTGGCGTTGACGCCGTCGACCGGCGTGCCCACCGTCGCCTGGCTCGACGCCCGTGACCCCGGCTCCGCGCAGGTCCTGCTCCGCCAGTTCTTCGTCGGCCCGACGTTCCCGCTCACGGTCACGATCAGTGGCGACGGCAGCGTGGCGAGCAACCCGATCGGCGTCGAGTGTGCCAGTGGCCAGTGCGTCACGGACTTTCCGAGCGGCACGTCGGTCACGCTCCTGCCGCAGGGCGGCGCCGGCGGCGTGTTCGGCTCCTGGTCGGGCGGCTGCACCGGCACCGGCGCGTGCACCGTCGCCATGACTGGCGGCGCGCAGCGGGTGAACGCGAGCTTCGTCGCCGCGCACACGCTGGCGGTCGAGGTGCTGAGCGCCGGCGGCCGCGTGACCAGCAGCTCCGGCCGGCATCGCCGCCTGCACCGATTCGTGCAGCGCCAAGTTCGCCCAGAGCGCGCACGGTGACCCTCACCGCCGCCGTCGACGCGGGCGGGGCTTCCAGGGCTGGGGCGGCGACTGCGCCTTCCGCGGCACCAACACCACGTGCGCCCTGCCGCTGAGTGTCGATCGCAGCGGTCACCGCCTCGTTCTCGCTCAAGGCGTATCGCCTGAACGTGGCGGTGGCCACGCCGGCCGGCACCGATCGGGCAGAACGGTGTCGCGCGCATCGGCGGCCCCGGCCTCGACTGCGGTCCCGCCGGTGACGGCCTCTGCACGGTGGACGTGGCCCACGGCACGCACGTCGCCCTGCAGGCCAACGTGGAGGCCGGCAACAAGTTCCTCTCCTGGAGCGGCGGCCCCTGCACGGGGCGCACGACGCCGCTGTGCGACTTCACCATGACGGCCAACACGAGCATGACGGCCCTGGTCCGCGGCATCACCAGCGTGCAAGTTCTCAAGGTGGGCAACGGCACCGTCACCGGCCTCGGCATCAGCTGCGGGACCGATTGCTCCGAGGCCGTCTACCTCGACACGCTCGTGACGCTCACACCGACGCCCGCCGTCGGCAGCAGCTTTACCGGCTGGACGGGCGACGTCTGCGACCGCCAGCTCGCGGGACCGTGCACCTTCACCGCCGCCGGGCTCGCCCAGTCGGTCACCGCGACGTTCCAGCTCAAGCAGCAGCACCTGCGCTGAGCGTCCTGGGCAATGGCTCCGCGGTCAGCGCGCCGGCCGGGATCGCCTGCGGTGTGGGCGGCACCGACTGCGGCGTCGACTACGACTACGGCACGACCGTGGTCCCCACGCCGACCGCCAGCCCGGACAGCATGTTCTCGGCGTGGACGGGCTGCACGAGCCTGAGCGGTCAGGCGTGCACCGTGCAGATGACCGCCAATCGCACGCTCACGCTCAAGTTCGTCGCTGCCCACACGCTCAGCGTGAGCGCCTCGGGCAACGGCAGCGGCAAGATCTCCACCGCGACACGCGCCCGGCCTCACGTGCACGAGCAACTGCTCCGCCTCGCAGATCTTCCCGGCCAGCGCCACCGTGATCCTGACGCCGGCGCCGGCCATCGGCAGCAACTTCCACTGGGTCGGTGGAAACTGCTCGGCACCGCCGCCTGCACGCTGGCGATGACCGCCAATCGCTCGGCCCTCGGTCAGTTCACGCTGAACCGGCACCTGCTGTCCATCGTCAACCGCGCGACCGGCAACGTCATCACGCCCTCGCCCTTCGCGGACGGGTTCGCCGTCGACTGCGGCAGTGGCCAGACCGACTGCAGCGACACGCTCGACTACGGCACGCCCGTGACGCTGCAGGCGACCGCGAGCACCGGCTACGCGTTCGTCAACTGGGCCGGCGTCACCTGCGCGGGCGGGGCCACCAACTCCGACCTGCACGTTCGTGCTCAAGGCCAACACCACCGTGACGCCGAACTTCCGGGCCCGCACCGTCGTGACCGTCGTCAAGCCCGGGGCGGGCAGCGGCACGGTGACGTCGACCGGGATCAACTGCGGGACCGACTGCTCCGAGGCCGAGTTCGACGGCAGGCCGGTCACGCTGCTGGCGACCCCGGCCATCGGCTCGCACTTCGTGGCGTTCGGTGACGCCTCGCGTCTCGAGCACGACCAGCTGTAAATTCGTGCCGGCCGGCGACAGCCAGAACGTGAGCGCGACCTTTGCGCTCAACCGCCACACCGCGACGGTCGTCAATCGCCTCAACGGCAGCGTCGTCAGCACCAACACCCTGCCGGATGCCTTCGTGTACGACTGCGGCAACACGCACACCGACTGCACCGACACGTTCGACTACGGCACGCCGGTCACGCTGCAGGCCACCCCCGGTGACCGGGTTCGCCTTCGTCAACTGGACGGGGTCACCTGCCTGGGCGGCGCCACCAGCGCGACCTGCGCCTTCGTCCTCAAGGCCAACACGACCGTCACGCCGAACTACCGGGTGCGCACGGTCGTCACCGTCGTCAAGGCGGGCAGCGGGACGGCGATCTCGACCGGGATCAGCTGCGGAGCCGACTGCTCGGAGGCCATCTTCGACGGCAAGTCGGTGATCCTGACGGCGACGCCCGCCGTGGGGTCACAGTTCGTCGGCTTCGGCGGCGCCTGTGTGTCGAGCACGAAGAGCTGCACCTTCGTGCCGGCCGGCGACAGCCAGAACGTCAGTGCCACCTTTCGCGCTCATCCCTTACACCCTCACCGTGGTGGGCAAGAGCAACGGCAACGTGGCCCTGAGCGCGGCCGATCCGGTGGACTGCGGCAACGGCGCGACCGACTGCACCTCGACCCTCGACTACGGGACGGTGGTCAGCCTGCAGGCCACGCCGAACGCAGGCAGTCGCTTCGGTCAGGCTGGGCGGGTGCGATCTGCACGGGCGGGGCCGCGGCCAACCCCTGCGTCTTCACGCTGAAGGCCAACACCACGGTGACGCCGACCTTCCGGGACGTCAGCACCGTGAGCCTGACCAAGACCGGCCAGGGCACGGTCGTCTCGACCCCGGCGGGCATCAGCTGCGGTGTCGCCTGTGGCTCGGCGAGCTTCGACTTCACCCGCAACGTCATCGTGAAGTTGACACGCCGACCCCCGCCGCCGGCAAGACGTTTGTCGGCTGGAGTAGCCCCTGCTCCGGCACGGGCCTCTGCTCCTTCCAACGCCTCCGTCACCAGCGTCCCCGTCACCGCCACCTTCACGCCGTAGGGAGTGACCACTGCCAGCATTGCTTGGGGGCTATCGACCGCGCCCGTATAGTTAGCCATTGACCCTCGCGCCCGGCGTCATGGCTCTCGTCTCCTGCTCCTCCTAGCCGCCGCCGCGCCTGGTCAGCGCCTCCTCACCTGGACGGGCTGCACGAGCACCAACGCGCGTCCTTCTGCACCGTGCGGCTGAATCAGGTGAGCGCGCAACAAGACGGTCACCGCGGCCTTCGGTCTCATCCCCGCCGCGCTCGTCACCGTCGGCGACGGCGGCGTGCGTGACCTTCGGGCCGCCCACCGTGACGGTCACGGCTGGGCCAGGTGGTCGAGTGGGACTGGAAGTCTCCCCAACCACAACGTCGTGAGCGGGCGACACCACGACCGGCACCGCTGACAACCAGTTCTGCTCGCCCGATGACACGAACTGCGCGACGACACCGCTGCTGACCACGAGCTCGGTCTACACCCACACCTTCGCCGTTCCCGGCGCCTACAACTACTTCTGCCGGGCACATCGGACCTTGGGGATGGTCGGGACCATCGTCGTCAATCCGCCGGAATAGGGCTTGGGCAGGCGAATCGGGTACCATAGGCCGATCCAGGAGGAACCATGAGACTCACGCTCGCCCTGCTCGCGCTGGTTGCGCTCACCGGCTGCACCGCCAAGTACGACCTCGCGGGCACGTCGTGGACGAAGGCCAACACCATGGTCCAGCAGGTCACACTGGACGAGATCGACTGCGCGCGCGAAGCCCGCGAGGCCAGCCACACGCCCGATCTCATCCTCGGCGGATTGCTCGACGTCGGCCGCGAGTTCTACGAGGAGCATCGGCGCTACCGGTACCTACGAGCGCTGCATGGCCTCCCGAGGGTACGAGCGGCCGTCCTAGTCGGTCGGCGCCGCCGCGCCCGCGGCCGGCGCCGCGTAGAAATGACCCGGTGATCCTCGCCTGGGCGATCGGCGCCCTCGTCATCTTCGTCGCCAGCTTCGTGATGGGGCTCACCGGCTTCGGGATCGCGCTGGTCGCCATGGCGTTCCTGCCCTGGGTGATGTCGCCGGTGACCGCGGTCGTCGTGCTGACGATCTACGCGATCGTGTTCTCCGTCGTGGTCGTCGTCCCCCTGCGTCGCGAAGCTGACTCCCGAGCGCTGGTCGACCTGCTGATCGGCTCCGCGATCGGCACCCCGCTCGGCGTCTGGGTGCTGGCGACCTTGCCGATCACCGCGCTCAACCGCCTGATCGGCGCCGTCCTGATCGTCGTTCGTCGCGCTCGAGCTCTTGAGGGCGTTGCCCACGCGGCTGGCCGGCCGGGGCTGGGGCCTCGGCGCCGGGTTCCTTTCGGGCTGGTCGGCGGCGCGGTGGGGACGCCGGGCCCTCCGATCATCATCTACGCGACGACCCAGGGTGGAGCCCGCGCACCCTCAAGGCGAACGTGACGGGCTTCTTCGTGGTGAACCAGGCCTTGACCCTGGCGGGCTACTGGTGGGCGGGGCTGCTGACGCGCGAGGTGAAAATCGCCGCGCTCGTCTTCGCGCTGCCGGCGCTCGTCGGCATCGGCGGCCGGGATCGCGCTCTTCGGCCGGCTGGATCCCGCGCGCTTTCGCCGACTGGTCTTCGCGCTGCTGCTGTTCTCCGGGCTGGTCCTGGTCGTTCGCGGCTGACGTCAGATCAGCGGTGGGTGGCCTCCACTGCTCGACGTTACCGTCGATCTGGCTCGCATGATCGTGGACATGCCCGCCGTAGATCTGCAGCCAATCCTCCGCCGCGTAGCGGCCGGATTCAGTGTGGCGGCCGACGCGACTCCAGACATCGTCGCCGAGCCGACGCAAGAGCGCCGCCAGTGCTGCGCGCGGACCGCCTCACCACTCTCAACGCCTCGTCGATCGGATGCGCGTGATAGTCGAGCGCCCGGGCCCAGAGCTCCTGGTCGTAGCCCACGATCACCGGGTCGGGCGTGGTGACGAAGGCGCGGATCCGCAACGAGGCGTGTGATTCCGAATCGGCGCAGTGGCAGACGATCTCGTGCGCCGACCATTCACCGGGCTTGGGCCGCCACTGAAGCGCGGCGGGCGGCACCGTCGCCAGTGCCGCCCGCAGCCGCCCCGGCCCGTCGGCGTAGCGCTGGATCAGCGCCGCCCGCTCCCTGACTCAAGGCCATGTCGCTAGTCTCCGCGTCTGATTCACACCCGTCTGATTGCACACCCGCGCAGCGCCACGGCTCCCGCCGGGCGCGTAGCGCGTGGGCTTCGGAGTGCCCGCTCGGACGCCCCATCTCACTCAGTTACAAGCCTCGAACAGGCCCGCCGCGCCCTGGCCGCCGCCGATGCACATCGTGACGACGCCGTAGCGCGCCTTGCTCTTCAGCATCTCGTTGGCAATGGTGCCGACCATGCGCGAGCCGGTCATGCCGAACGGGTGGCCGATCGAGATCGAGCCGCCGTTGCGGTTCAGCTTGGCCGGATCGATGCCCAGCTTGTCGCGGCAGTAGATGACCTGCGAGGCGAAGGCCTCGTTCAGCTCCCACACGTCGATGTCCTCGACGCGCAGGCCGTGCCGCTTGAGGAGCTTGGGCACCGCGTAGACGGGGCCGATGCCCATCTCGTCCGGCTCGCAGCCGGCCACCGCGAAGCCGCGGAAGATCAGCTTGGGCTTGATGCCGAGCGCCTTGGCGCGGTCCATCGACATCAGCAGCGTGGCCGAGGCGCCGTCGGAGAGCTGCGACGAGTTGCCGGCGGTGACGGTGCCCTGCCCGCTGGTCTTGTCGAAGTGCGGCGCCAGCGACATCAGGCCTTCCAGCGTCGTGTCGGCCCGGTTGCACTCGTCCTTCTCGACGTAGTACGGCTCCTCGCCGGTCTTCTCACCGGTCTTGCTGGTCGAGCACGCGCGCGCGTGACGTGCATCGGCGCCATCTCTTCCTTGAAGAAGCCCTCCTGCTGGGCCTGCGCCGTGCGCTGCTGGCTCGACAGCGAGTACTCGTCCTGGGCCTGCCGGCTGATCTTGTAGCGCTTGGCCACGACCTCCGCCGTGTCGCCCATGACCATGTAGATGCCGGGTAGCTTGTCCTTGACCCACGGGTTCGGCTTGCTGTCGCGCTCCATCATGGTGATGGATTCCGACGCCGCCGCCGATCATCACGTCCACACCGTCGTTGATGATGTGGTTGGCCGCCACCGCGATGGCGTTGCAGGCCGGAGGAGCAGAACCGGTTGATGGTCAGCCCACCCACGCTCACCGGCAAGCCGGCCCGCATGGCCGCCACCGCGCGCGATGTTGTGGCCCTGGGCGCCGTGCGGCTGGCCGCAGCCCAGGATGACGTCCTCGACTTCCTTCGTTGTCGAGCTGGGGCGCCTTGCCGAGCACGTCGGTGATGCAGTGCGCGGCCAGGTCCGACGGGCAGGGTCATGTTGAACGAGCCGCGCTGCGACTTGGCGAGCGGGGTACGGGAGCTGGCGACGACGACAGCTTCTCTCATGGCTGATCCTCTCCTCGGTCGAGTGCCCCAGATATTGCGGCCCTTTGGCGCGGCAGGCAAGCCCCGCCCGAAGCGGCCCCTCAGCGCGGCAGGCGCGGCGCCTCGGCGCAAGTGCGCTCGACCTCCTCGATGGTCTTGGGCGTTCCGGCGGTCAGGTTCTCGACGCCGCTCGGCGTCACGAGGATGTCGTCCTCGATCCGGATGCCGATACCACGGAACTCCTTGGGGATCGGGTGGGTGACGGTCGGCGCCTTGGCCTCTCCTCGTCCTCCGAGCTTCTGGCGGCGGCCACGCCCAGGCGCAGGCGGCGCTCCCACATCTCCTCCTCGCTGTACTCGCGCAGGTGGAAGGTGACGCTCTCGCGCTCCGGGTCGATGTAGATCCCGGGCTCCACGGTGAAGACCATCCCGGCTCGAGCGCGCGTGACTGGTGGCGCACGCGGTAATCACCCACGTCGTGCACGTCCATGCCGAGCCAGTGGCCGGTGCGCGTGCATGAAGAACTCGCGGTAGTGATGCATGGACAGTGTGTCCGCCACGCTGCGCGGCACCAGCTTGAGATCGACCAGCCCCTCGGCAATGACCCGCCGGGCCGCCTCGTGGATCGCCTCGTAACGCACGCCGGGCTTGCCCGCCTCGATCGCGGCGAGCTGAGCCTTCAGGACCACCTCGTAGACGGCGCGCTGGCGGTCCGGTGAAGCGTCCGTTGACCGGGAACGTGCGCGTGATGTCGGCGGCGAAATAGCCGTACTCGCAGCCGGCGTCGATCAGCAGCAGGTCGCCGTCCTCCATCCGCCGCTGGTTCTCGACGTAGTGCAGGATGCACGCGTTGGCGCCCGAGGCCACGATCGATGGGTAGGCGTCGCGGGGCGAGCCCTGCGAGCGGAAGACGAACTCGACGGCCGCCTGCACCTGGTACTCGTACATGCCGGGCCGGGCGAACCGCATCGCTTCGATGTGGGCGTCGCGGCTGATCTGACACGCCCGCCGCTCGCGCGCGAGCTCGGCCTGCGAGTGACGCAGGCGAAGATCGTGCAGGAGCGGGCTCGGGTCCTCGATGCGCTCGGGCGTCGTGAAGCCGCGGGTGCGGGCGGCGCGGAGGTCGGCCACCAGCCGGATCACGCGGGAGTCGAACGCGGGGAACCCAAGACGGTAGTACACCGCCGTCCGCTCGATCGCGTACTCGCGCAGCTTGGCGTCGAGCTGGTCCACGGATACGCGGCGTCCGCGCCGTAGTGGAGCCACCGCGCCCTCGACGCCAGCCCGGTGGCCGTTCCAGATCTCCATCTCCCGGTCGCGCGGCCGCACGAACAGGACGAACCGCTCCTTGGAGTGGGCGGGGCTGAACAGCGCCACCGCGTCGGGCTCGTCGAAGCCGGTCAGGAAGAAGAAGTCCGAGTTCTGGCGGAAGACGTGGCTCACGTCGCTGTTAGCGCGCTGTCTCCTGGGCGGCCGGGATGATGGCCAGAGCCATCTCCGATCGCCTCGACGAACCGCCGCCGCCGCTCGATGAACGTCGCCAGATCTTCGCTGGTCAGTGACTCCCGATAGACGGCAGGGCCCTGGCCCAATGCTCCGCCTCGGCGTCCTCGACCAATCCCCGTCCGCAGCGGCGGCAGCCCCACCGCCGCCTATTCACGAGACGCTCGCGCTGGCCCAGAGCCACCGACCGCTCTGGGCTACCACCGGGTACTGGCTCGCCGAGCACCACTCGACTCCTGCCCTGGCCGGGCCCAGCCCGGAAGTCCTGATCCTCAGGTGGCCGCGGTCACCTCCGGCATCCGGGTGGGCTCCGGGGGCGTGATGCTCCAGCACTACAGCGCGCCTGAAGGTGGCGGAATCATTCCGGGTGCTCGAGACCCTCTACCGGGTCGCATCGATCTCGGCATCGGCCGGGCGCCCGGGAGTGACCAGATGACGGCGCGGGTCTGGCCGGCGGCGAGGCGGCGGTGGAAGACTTCCGCGCAAGCTCGCCGATCTCCTGGGCTTCCTGCACGGCGATCTGCCGGCCGAGCATCCCTACGCCGGCATCCTGGCCATGCCGACCGGGCCGAGCTCCCCGAGGTCTGGCTGCTGGGCTCCAGCGATCAGTCGGCGATCCTCGCCGCCCACTTCGGAAGCGGATTCTCGTTCGCGCACTTCATCAACGCCGACGGCGGCGCCGAGGTGACGCGCGCCTACGCGCAGAGCTCAAGCCCTCGGCCGCGATGGCCGAGCCACACGCCAGCGTCGCGGTCTTCGTGGTGTGCGCGCCCACCGAGCCCGAGGCGATCCGCCTGGCCCAGAGCCGCGATCTGTTCATCACGCGCCTGTACACCGGACGCCTCAGCCGCTATCCCACGGTCGCCGAGGCCGAAGCCTACGAATACTCCCCGCGCGAGTGGATGATCGTCGAGCACGCGCGCCGGCGACGGGTGGTCGGAACACCGGAGCAGTGTCGCGAGCGGCTCGAGGCGCTGGCCAGGGAGTACGCGGTGGACGAGCTGGTCGTGGTCACGATCACCGAGACGTGGGAGACGCGCCTGCGGTCGTACGAGCTGCTGGCGCAGGCGTTCGAGCTGACGCCGCGCGGCTAGCTCCGCCACCTGTGCGATCATTGTGGCGTTTCATCACCCCTCGACGGAGAGGACACCACATGAGCGTGAAGCGTCTCAACGCGGGACCCCGCATGAGCGGGGCGGTCGTGAATGGCAATACCGTCTATGTCGCCGGCCAGGTCGCCGACGGCGCCAACGTCAAGGCGCAGACCGAGGCCGTTCCTCAAGAAGATCGATGACCTGCTGGGCGCGGCCGGGAGCAGCAAGGCGAATCTGCTGCCGACCGTGATCTACCTGTCCGACATCCGCACCTTCGACGAGATGAACGCGGTGTGGGACGCCTGGGTGTCGCCCGGCAACACGCCGGCGCGGGCCACGGTCGAGGCGCGCCTGGCCAATCCGAAGTACCTGGTCGAGATCGCGGTCATCGCCGCGGTCTGATTATGGCGGGGCCCTGATATGGCCCCCGAACCCCAAGAGCGGCTCGGGGTGCCCCGGCGAAGCCGTGGCCCCCTCGAATCACGCACAGGAGGATGTCATGGCTGACGCCGTCATCGTCTCGACCGCCCGGACCCCGATCGGCCGCGCGTACCGCGGAGCGTTCAACAACACGCACGGCGCCACGCTGGGCGGCCACGTGATCCAGCACGCCGTGCAGCGGGCGGGCCTGGAGCCGGGCCAGGTGGAAGACGTGATCCTCGGGTGTGCGCTTCCCGGAAGGCGCGACCGGACACAACATCGCGCGGGTGTCGGCACTCCGGGCCGGGCTGCCGGTCACGACGGGCGGCGTCACCGTGAACCGCTTCTGCTCCTCGGGCCTGCAGGCGATCGCCATGGCCGCGCAGCGCGTGATCGTCGATCGGGTGCCGGTCATGGTCGCGGGCGGGCTGGAGTCCATCAGCCTCGTGCAGAACGAGCACATGAACCTGCACCGCTTCCGCGAGTCGTGGATGGAAGACCACAAGCCCGAGATCTACATGTCGATGATCGAGACGGCCGAGGTCGTCTCCAAGCGCTACTACGTCACGCGGGAGACGCAGGACGAGTATGCGCTGGCCAGCCAGCAGCGCACCGCGGCCGGCCAGCGCGAGGGCCGCTTCGACCGGGAGATCGTCCCGCTGCCCACCACGAAGCTGACCGTCGACAAGGCCAGCGGCGAGACGCGCGAGGAGCCGGTCACGCTCAAGCAGGACGAGGGCAATCGGGCCGACACCAACGCCGCCGGTCTCGCCGCGCCTCGAGCCGGTCGCGGGCGAGAAGGGCGTGATCACCGCCGGCAACGCCAGTCAGCTCTCCGACGGGGCCTCCGCGTGCGTGGTGATGGATGCAAAGCTCGCCGAGCAGCGCGGGCTCCAGCCGCTCGGCATCTTTCGCGGCTTCACGGTGGCGGCGTGCGAGCCGGACGAGATGGGCATCGGCCCCGTGTTCGCGGTGCCCCGGCTGCTCGAACGCACCGGGTTGCGCGTGGACCAGATCGATCTGTGGGAGCTGAACGAGGCCTTCGCCGTCCAGGTCGTCTACTGCCGCGATCGGCTCGGCATTCCGATGGAGAAGCTGAACGTCGATGGTGGCGCGATCTCGATCGGGCATCCGTACGGCATGAGCGGGGCGCGCATGGTCGGACACGCGCTGATCGAGGGTAAGCGGCGGGGGCGCGCTACGTTGTCTGCACGATGTGCATCGGGGTGGCATGGGCGCGGCTGGCCTCTTCGAAGTCGCTTAGCTTTTCGTCACTCGCCGGGCAGGCGGCGGGAGGGAGCTCGGGGGCCTCTGGGAATCACGAGGCGGCCATAGTGAGAGGGAACGAATTCCCAGAGGCCCCGAGCCCCTCCGCCGCCTGCCCTCCGTTGGCGGATTGCGAGTGACTTCGACGATGGGCCTACACGGGCAGCGCGACCTCGGATGCCCTCCTGAACCTCCGGCGCGCTTACTTCACCACTCTAGCCTTCGGCTCTCGTCGGCGGCGCGCGCGAGCTTTCCTCCGAAGCGCCCGGGGCTACTTCAGGGTTTGGGCGATGGTCCAGCCGGCGTCGGCGAGGGGCTGGGCGCGTTCGCCGCGGCTGCGAGGCGTGGGGGTCGTTGGCGGTGCCGGCGATCACGCGGCCCATGATGCCCTGGGCGATGGCGGCGAGGCGGAACATGGCGAAGATGAGGTACCAGTCCCAGTCGGGGATGTCGCGACGCCCGACGCGGCGACAGTAGGCGGCGACGAAATCCTGCTCGCTGGGGATGCCGAGCGCCTCGAGATCCTTGCCGCGGAAGCCGTCCCACTCGCTGCCCAGCCGATACGGCATCGCGAAGTACGCAGGATCGGCCAGCGGATGGCCGAGCGTGGAGAGCTCCCAGTCGAGCACGGCGGCCACGCGCGGCTCGGTGGGATGGAAGATGAGGTTGCCCGGCCGGTAGTCGCCGTGGGACGATCGTGGTGCTGTCGTCCGCCGGCAGGTGCGCCGGGAGCCACTCGATCAGGCGCTCCATCGACGTCGAAGCGCGCGGTCTCGGACGCGCGATACTGCTGCGTCCACCGGTGGATCTGCCGGCTGAAATAGTTGCCCGGGCGTCCGTAGTCGCCGAGCCCGACCGCCGCCGGGTCGACGGTGTGCAGGCGCGCCAGCACGGCGTTCATCGAGTCGTACATGGCCGCGCGCTCGGCCGGCGTGATGCTCGGACAGCGCCGGATCGGAGAAGATCCGGCCGTGCACGCAATCCATCACGTAGAACGCGGTGCCGATCGACCCTGTCGTCCTCGCACAGTACGTACGTCCGCGGCACCGGCACATCCGTCCGGCCGAGCGCGGTGATCACGCGGTACTCGCGGTCGACGGCGTGCGCGCGAGGGCAGCAGCTTGCCCGGCGGCTTGCGGCGCAGCACGTAGTCGCAGCCGCCGGCGGCCAGGTAGTAGGTCGGGTTCGACTGGCCCCCGCGGAACTGGCTGACTTCGAGCGGGCCGCGGAAGCCGGGACGTGCTGGCTCAGGTAGCGCTCGAGCGAGGCGACGTCGAAGCGGTGCTGCTCGCGAACCTCGGCGGTCTGCGCGATCACGCGGATGTCTTCATCGGTGAAGAGTCTCCCTGACGGTCGTACTGCATACCATGAAATTGCCGCCGGGCACATCGCCCAGGTTTCGCCCTGGGAGGGCGGTGCGGCCGTGAGGGGTGACCGCGCCGTCGTCAGACCTCGCACGGTGCTCTGCATTGACGGGGTGCAACGTGGGGGCTACTCTCGGCTGGGCCGAGAGGAGAATTGCCATCGCACGTCGGGATGGCGGCGGTATTTCAGAACCCGCACAAGGTCACGACCGACCGTGAGGTGTATCGCAACGAGCTGAGGCTGGCCGATCTGGCCGAGCCGCTCGGCTTTCGAGTCGATCTGGGGCGTGGAGCATCACTTCACGGACTACACCATGTGCCCGGATGTGCTGCAGTTCCTCACCTACATGGCGGGGCGGACCGAGCGCGCGCAGCTGGGATCGATGGTGGTGGTGCTGCCGTGGCACGATCCGATGCGGGCGGCCGAAGAGATCGCGATGCTCGACAACATCTCCGACGGCCGGCTGATCCTGGGCCTCGGGCCGCGGGCGCCGGCAAGGTGGAGTTCGACGGCTTCCGGCTCTCGCATGGACGAATCGCGGCCGCGCTTCGTGGAGTGCGCCGAGATGATCCTGGGCGGGCTGGAGAGCGGCTACTGCGAGTACGACGGCGCGTTCGTCAAGCAGCCGCGCGCCGCCATCCGGCCCGCGCCCGTTCAAGTCGTTCCGCGGCCGCACCTACGCCGCGGCCGTGTCGCCCGAGTCGCTGCCGCATCATGGCCAAGCTCGGCGTCGGCATCCTGATCATCCCGCAGAAGCCGTGGCACGAGGTGGCCAAGGAGCTGCAGACGTATCGGAGCATCTACCGCCAGGTCAACGGCGTGGACGCGCCGCCGCCGGTCTCGGCCGGCTGGACCTTCTGCGATCGTGACCCCGAGCGGGCGCCGCGAGATGGCACGCCGCTATATCGGCGGCTACTACCAGACCGTGCCTTCGATCACTACCAGTTCCAGGGCGACCATCTGGCCACCACCAAGGGCTACGAGTACTACGGCAAGATGAGCGACAAGATTGCTCAATATGGCACCGACACCGTCATCGACTACTTTGCGAACCTCCAGGTGTGGGGTACGCCGGAACAATGCTTCGACTAAGATCCTCGACATCCACCGGCGCACGGGCAACAGCCACTACGTCGGCGTGTTCTCGTACGCGCGGGATGCCCTACGACGAAGCTGAACGAAATATCCGCCTCTTCGCCACCGAGGTGATGCCCGCGCTCCAGAAGCTCGAGAGTGACGGCGGCGGCGGCGCCGGAGCCGGTCGCCGCCGGCGCGGGCGACGATCGCCGGGCGCTCGGCTTCTGATGACGTTCGAGACGCTCCTCTCTACGACGTGGCCGACCGGGTGGCCACGGTCACGCTCAACCGGCCGGACCGCCTCAACGCCGTCAACACCACGGTGATCCGCGAGCTGGTCGAGGCTTTCGATCGGGCCGACGGCGACGACGGCGTGCGGGCGGTGATCGTCACCGGCGCCGGCCGCGCCTTCTGCGCCGGCGCCGACCTTGGCGGCGGGGGCAAGACGTTCGCCGGCGGCCTGGGCCGCACCGAGCGCCCTGAGGACCACCACGACGGCGGCGGGCTCGTCACGCTGCGGATCTTCGACATGAAGAAGCCCGTGATCGCCGCCATCAACGGCCCGGCCGTCGGCTTCGGCGCCACCCTGACGCTGGCGATGGACATCCGCCTGGCCTCGAGCGCGGCCAAGATCGGCTTCGTCTTCGCCCGGCGCGGCGTCGTGCCCGGAAGCGTGCAGCACCTGGTTCCTGCCGCGCCTGGTCGGGATCGCGCAGGCCGCCGAGTGGGCCTACAGCGGGCGCGTCTTCTCGGCCGAGGAAGCGCGCGACGGCGGGCTGGTCAGCCGGGTGGTCGCGCCCCACGCGCTGCTGCCGGCCGCCCGCGACATCGCGCGCGAGATCGCCGACAACACCTCGGCGGTCTCGGTCGCGCTGATCCGCCAGATGATGTGGCGCATGCTGGGCGCCGACCACCCGCGCGAGGCGCATCGGCTCGACTCGCTCGGCATGTGGCACACCGGCCGGTCCGCCGACGCGCAGGAGGGCGTGACGTCGTTCCTCGAGAAGCGGCCGCCGCACTTCACCGGGAGGCCCAGCAAGGACATGCCGCCCTTCTACCCGTGGTGGTCATGACGACACCGCTGACCGTCCACCTGCCGTTCAATCGCGACATCCTCGGCGTCGAGTTCGCGCCGGCCAAGCGCGGCGGCAAGCCCGACAAGCACCCGCGGCCACTGGATCCTCGTGCAGGGCCAGAACCTGCTCGTCGCGCCCGACGGCGACAGCTTCCGTCTGCCCACCGGCGACTGCCCGGTCCCGCTCGACGGCGCCGCGCCGTTCTGGCTCGGCACCTATCGCGACGAGCCGTGCTGGGTCGTGCCGGTCGCGGCGGAGGCGGCGCCGCCGCGCCGGCCTGGCGCGCGAGACCATGATCCCGATGCGCGGGGCGCGGCTTGCCCGATTCGCTGCTCTCGCTCGGCGGCATGGCCATGCAGGCCCTCTGGTGGGAGTCGACCAGCGGATTCTGCCCGCGCTGCGGCGAGGCCACCGACGCGCATCGAGAACGAGTGGGGCAAGCGCTGCCCGAGCTGTCGCTACGAGCACTACCCGCACCTGCATCCGGCCACCATCGTGCTGGTGCGCGACGGCGACCGGGTGCCTGCTCACGCGCAAGGCGGACTGGGCGCCGGGCCGCTACGCGCTGATCGCCGGCTTCGTGGACAACGGCGAGTCGCTGGAGTCATGCGTGGCGCGCGAGATCAAGGAAGAGGCCGGCGTGGACGTCACGGACATCCGCTACGTCGGCAGCCAGAACTGGCCGTTCCCGAGCCAGATGATGATCGGCTTCGTGGCCACCTACGCCGGCGGCGACGTCGTGGTCGATCAGGGACGAGCTGGAGGACGCGCGCTGGTTCCCCTGCACCGCGCTGCCCAGCCTGCCCTCGCGGCATTCGATCTCGCGCTTCATCATCGATCACTACGCCCAGCCGGCGTAGCTCAGCTCGCCGGCTTCTCCACCGTCACCTCCAGCGCCGGTTTCGCGGCCTTGCGCGGCGGCATAGTAGGCGCCGATCAGGCCCCCACCGAGGGCGAAGAGCGTCTCGGTGCCGCTCGCCCACAGCAGACGCGGCACCGCCTCGGCGAAGTCCATCCAGCTGATGGTGAGGTGGCGGGACGTCGCGTACTCCTTGACGTGGTACGCCAGTCACGAGGATCTCGCCGAGGCAGCACGCCGAGCACGAGTGAAGACGGCGCCGACCGCCTGCACCGACGTGCCGCCGCGGCCGGCCGCGCGCGTCGTTGCCCCAGCCGATCAGTGCACCGCCGACGACGCCGATGATCCAGAAGCATCCGGTGCGTCGCGATCGTCACCGCGCCCGTCGCCCAGCGCCGTGACCAGCGCCAGCCCGGCCGCCACGATGAGGTTCGGCATCGCTGGGCCTCCTCCGCCGCCTCGGCGTGGCGGCGGCGCGCGCATCGCCGGCTACGAGGCGCCGGCCGGGACGGAGAGCACGACGCCACAGCGCTGGCAGGTCCGCCAGGCCACGCTGGCGTTGAACCGCTCGATGATCGCCTTCAGCTCGCGCTCGATGTCGGCGCACGCGAAGTGCTCCCGGTGGAGCTGACCCGCCGCAGCCCTCGCAGAACCACGCCAGCGCGTCGAGCTCGTCGGGGCGGCGCTTGCGCTCGATCACCAGGGCCCCAGGTGCCGACCGGCCAGGATGGGGCAGTGCGGGGTGCCGGCGCGCACCAGCATCGACTCGCCCTCGCGGACACGGACGTCCGCGCATCCGGCCGTCGGCCTCGCGGCAACGAACGCGTGATGTCACCGGTCAGCTGGTAGAAGATCTCGTCGCCGGGATCGAGGTGGAAATCGTTCCGCGCGTTCGGGCCGCGGACGATCTGATCAGAGACGAACTCGCTCTCGGGAAGACTTCCGTGTTCGCGACCGGCGGGACGAACGCAGACGTGGTTCTGCTCGATCCAGCGCATGAGGTGGACGGGCTCCAGCTCGGCCATGGCGGCCCCCTTCGGCTCCGTCAGTGTACGACGGCGCGCGCGCGCCGGAACGGCCAGCCAAACTGGCGCAGCCACCGTCGGGCACCGGCGGGCCGGCCAGCCCGTAGGCCCGAGGCCATCGGCCGGCGGGGAAATAGCAGGTGCCGACCACAGCCGGTCGATGATCGGCAGGTGGATGGCGAAGTTGGTGTCCACCGCCTCGGGCTCGACCGCGTGATGCCAGTGATGAAAGCGCGGCGTGACCACCAGCTGCTCGATCGCGCGGAAGCGAAGCGCACGTTGGCGTGGATGAACACGGCGTGGAAGGAGACGAAGATCAGATAGGCGTACAGCGCGGGCGGCGAGAAGCCCAGGATGAACAGCGGCACGAGACGACAGCCCGCGCGTGACCACGATGTCCACCAGGTGCAGGCGCGCGGAGGCCAGCCAGTCCATCGCCTCGGCCGAGTGATGGATCTCGGTGGAAGCGCCAGAGCCACGGGATCCGGTGAAACGCGCGGTGCACGACGTACTCGGACAGATCGGCGACGACCACGATCTCGACGAACTGTAACAGCAGCGAGCTGCGCCTGGATCGCGCCCTGCAGTCCGAGGCCGGGCCGCCCACGCGAACAGCACGGTGGCCGGCGCCAGCGTGAGCAGCACGGTGACCTGGACCAGCAGGTGGCTGATGGCGAAGTGGGTGAGGTCGGTCTGCCACGCCGTCCGGAAGATCGGCTGCGCGGTCAGACGCGCGAACAGGCGCTCCATCGGCACGAAGATCAGCGCGAGACAGACACGTTGAGCAGGAACCAGTCGAGTCCCACGTAGGCGGCGGTGCCGCCGAGCGTGCCCACCTTGGCATTCGAGCCGCCCAGCAGCGTGGTCGCCGTCGTGAGCGCGAGCGCCGTGACGCCGAGCGCCTTCGACCGCCGCAGGGAGACACCGACAGCGTGCCGAGCACGAAGCTCCCCACCAGGCACGCGTAGATCAGGAAGCGGACGACGTCGAGCGGATGGTGGGCGCGGGCGTCGGGAGTCGTCAGCCACGACGGGAAGAGCAGGCCCAGAGCACGCCACCACGTACGCCAGCGCGCCGAACACGACGGCCAGGACACCGCTGATCCACCCCGAGCCGAATCGGGTGCCGGCTCCGCGACCCAGCACGCTCACGTGCGCCTGGTCATGGTCGTCGCCGCCTTGCCGTGACGGATGTGCAGCGCCGGACACTCCGCTCGATGAAACGCGGCCGGCGGCGCCCGGAAATCGCCCGGTGACCCGGCCGCGACGGAGGATACAATCCCCTGGCGATGCCCCGCCAGAGGGAGACCGGTCATGGAATTCGAGTACTCAAGAAGACCAAGATGTACATGGAGCAGCTGACGGACTTCATGAACAAGTTCGTCTATCCCAACGAGGCCACGTTCCACCAGCAGCTCGAGTCGGCCGCCGACCGCTGGACAGGTGCCGCCCATCATGGAAGAGCTCAAGGCCAAGGCGCGCGAGCGCGGCCTGTGGAACCTGTTCCTGCCCGAGAGCGAGCGCGGCGCCGGCCTCACCAATCTCGAATACGCCCCGCTCTGCGAGATCATGGGCCGCTCGCCCATCGCCGCCGAGACCTTCAACTGCTCGGCGCCCGACACCGGCAACATGGAGGTCTTCGAGCGCTACGCCTCTCCCGAGCTCAGAAGCAGTACCTGGAGCCGCTCCTGGAAGGCAAGATCCGCTCGGCCTTCGCCATGACCGAGCCCAAGGTCGCCTCCTCGGACGCCACCAACATCGGAGTCGTCGATCGTGCGCGACGGCGATTCGTACGTCATCAACGGCCACAAGTGGTGGACGTCGGGCATCGGCGACAAGCGCTGCAAGGTCCTCATCTTCATGGGCAAGACGGATCCCAAGAACCCCGACCGCTACAAGCAGCAGTCGATGATCGTCGTCCCGCGCGAGACGCCCGGCATCAAGGTCGTGCGCATGCTGACCGTGTTCGGCTACGACGACGCCCCACGGCCACGGCGAGGTGCTGTTCGAGAACGTGCGGGTGCCGGCCGGCAACATGCTGCTCGGCGAGGGCGCGGCTTCGAGATCGCCCAGGGCCGCCTGGGGCCGGGCCGCATCCACCACTGCATGCGCCAGATCGGCGTGGCCGAGCGCGCGCTGGAGTACATGTGCAAGCGCTCGCTCAACCGCGTGGCCTTCGGCAAGCGGCTGGCCGAGAACGACATCACGACCGAACGGATCGCCCAGTCGCGTATCGAGATCGACCAGGCCCGGCTGCTCGTGCTGCACGCCGCCTACATGATGGACACGGTCGGCAACAAGGCGGCCAAGCAGGCCATCGCCGAGATCAAGGTGGCGGTGCCCAACATGACGCTGGGCGTGCTCGACCGCGCCATGCAGCTGCACGGCGGCGGCGGCGTGAGCCAGGAGTTCCCGCTGGCCTTCTGGTGGGCGCACTCCCGTACGCTGCGGTTCGCCGACGGTCCGGACGAGGTGCATCGCCGCCAGATCGGCCGCCTCGAGCTCCGGAAGCACTCGCTAGGGAGGCCGGACGATGCCCAGGATGACCGGAGGCGAAGCGCTCGCCAGCAGCTGCAGCGCGAAGGAGTGCGGGTGGTCTTCGGGCTGCCGGGCGTGCAGCTCTATGGCGCCATGGCGCGCGCTGCGCGACGAGAAGGACATCCGGTTCATCCTGACTCGCCACGAGCAGGCCACGACGTACATGGCCGACGGCTACGCGCGGGCCGGCGGCGGCGTCGGCGTCGCGCTGGTGGTGCCGGGGCCGGGCGTGCTGAACGCCGGCGCCGGGCTCAGCACGGCGTACTCCGTGCTCGTCGCCGGTGTTCCTGGTGGCCGGGCAGGTGCCGCAGGCGCTACCTCGGCAAGGACGTCGGCGTGCTGCACGAGGTCAACGAGCAGCTCGACGTGCGTCGCGCCGATCACCAAGTGGCGCAAGCGGCGTGCTGGAGGTCGCAGAGATCCCGGCGGCCGTCCACGAGGCGTTCCGCCAGCTCAAGACCGGCCGGCCGCGCCCGGTGCGTCTCGAGATCCCGCCCGACACGCTGGAGGAAGAGGGCGAGGCGAGCTGCTGCCGCCGCCGTCACGGTAGCGCGCACGGCGGCGCCCGACGCCGACATCGAGCGGGCCGCGCGTGCTGCTCGACGCCACGCGCCCGATCATCTACGCCGGCGGCGGCGTGCACGCCTCCGGCGCCCACGAGGCGCTGACGCGCGGTGGCCGAGTACATCAGGCCGGCGTCGTGCAGTCCGCCGAGGGCAAGGGCTCGGTGAGCGATCACGAGCGATCTCGCCCTCGGCGCGGCGCTCTGGCCCGAGAACCCGCTGCGCGAGTCACCTCGACGCCGCCGACGTCGATCTTCGTCGTCGGCTCGCGCTGCGCGGTGGCCGCCTTCCAGCCCAACCAGAAGATCGTCCAGCTCGACGTGGACGCCGAGGAGATCGGCCGCAATCATCCGGTGGCGCGTCGGCCTCGTCGGGTGACGCGCGGCCGACCCTCGAGCGGCTGCTGGAGCGGCTGCGCACCGATGCGCCGCCCAAGCCGTCGCGCAGGCGGGAGCGCGAGCAGCTGCGCGAGGCCGTCGCCGCGCTGGACACGCAGGAGCCCAATCACTCGATCCTGGCCTCGCTGCGCGCGGGCACGCCGAGGACGCCATCGTCGTCGCCGGCATGACCCAGATCGGCTACTACTCGCGCCCGTTCTGGCCCGTCCACCGAGCCGCGCACGTACCTGACGTCGTCGTACTCCGGCAACCTGGGCTACGGCGTCCCGACCGCGCTCGGCGCCAAGGTCGCGCGCCCGGACCGCGCCGGTGGTGTGCATCGCCGGCGACGGCGGGTTCATGTACAACATCGCAGGAGCTGTCGACCGCCGCCCGCGAGCAAGATCAACGTCGGTCGTCGTCCTGTTCAACGACGAGGCGTACGGCAACGTGGCCCGCGACCTCGACGAGTCCTGGGGCGGCACGCACGGCGCCTCGGTGACCAATCCCGACTTCATGAAGCTCGCCGACGCGTACGGCGTCGTCGGCATGCGCGGCGACCAGAGCCGACCGAGGTCGGCGATCTCGTCCGCAAGGCGGTCCGGGATGGATCGCCCCGTGCTGATCGAGGTCCGCGTGGGCCGGATGGCGCGCCCGGCCTTCTTCGCGCCGATGAAGGCGCCCGCCAAGTACCAGAAGCGCTGAAACGGTCCGGAGGGGCCGTCGACGGCCCCCTCCGCGCTCTGGTGGCCGCATGACCTGGGTCGAGATCGTCGTCGCCCTCCTGATGCTCGCCGGCCTGATCGGCGCGGCGCTGCCGCTCCTGCCGGGAACGCCGCTCATCCTCGCCGGCGCGCTCGATCTACGCGATCGCGACGGACTTCACGCCGATCGGTGTCGGACGGCTCGTGGTGCTGGGCCTGCTGGCCGTCGTCGGCTTTGCTGCTGGCGCACGTGGCGTCCGCGCTGGGCGCTGCGCGGCGCCGGCGGCAGCCGCTGGGCGATGGTCGGGGCGCTGGCCGGAGCGATCCTCGGTCTGCATGGTGCCGCCCGCCGGCCTGTTGCTCGGGCCGCTGCTCGGCGCGATTTCGGTGGAGCTGTGGCGGACCCACCGGCTGGCCGACAGCGTGCGGGCCGGCGTGGGTGCCGTGGTGGGCCTGGTGGCCGGCGTCCGTCGCCCACATCGCGCTGGCGTTCACGATGGTGGCGCTATTCGCCTGGTGGGTGTGGCGGGGATCGCTCGACGGGTCGAAAGTCCGGCGATCGACGCGCGGAAAAGCACCGCGCCCCCGCGCGAAGGGAAGCGTCGCCAGCTGCGCCGCCGAGGGCGGCGCTCAGCGCGCAGCAGCCCGAAGCGCCTTAGGGTCCGGGAGCGGTTCGTACCGGCACACGTCCCGCCGCACGACGCCGGGAGCCGTTGCCATTCGCCGTGGCCGTGATGCGGGCCGGACGATGTAGCAGCTGGCACCAGCGCCGATTGTCGTCGCCGCCCGCCTCCCGTGCTCCCCGAGAGAAATGCCTCCGCCCGCACCGCCGAGTCCTCGGCACCGCTCCACGCGGGCGTGTGCGCCGCGCACCAGCGAACGTCGAGGATCTCGCGGCTCGGATCGGCATCCGGCTCGCAATCGGGGCAATACGGACGAGCGACCGCAGGGGTGTCCGGCAAGAAGTCCGTCACCGGCCTATGGCGAAGAGTTCCGTCGCCATCTCCATATCCCACCTTAATCCATGCCGGACTCCCGACACGAAAGGATTCCGTGCGGGCGTCCTACCCTTGCAACATCCCGTCGGGTAGGGCCGTTCCCGCTGCTCGGGGAGTGGGTTTGCCCCTCAGACCCTCCGGCGGGCCCGGATGGCGTCCATGGCCTGGCGATGCTCGTCGGAGCCCAGGCAGACCTGCGAAGTGGGCCTGCATCTGCCTTCCGGAAGGCGTCGAGATCGAGGTCGAACGCGCGACCGGTGAGCAGCTTGCTCGCCCGGACACTGGCGGGGGCAGGGCCAGGAAGCGCTCGACCGTCTCGTCGAGCGCGCCCGGGAACTCGGTGGCCGGCACGACCCGGTTGACCAGGTGGTATCGCTCGGCCGTGCGCGCGTCGAGCGGCTCGCCGAGGCAGGATCAGCTCCTTGGCCCGGGCCGCGCCGATGAGGCGGGGCAGCCGGTAGAGCGCCAGCGAAGGAATCAGGCACTCCTTGACGGCCGGCAGCCCGAGCAGCGCGTCCTCGCTGGCCAGGCGGTAGTCGCACACGAGGGCCAGCTGCAGACCGCCGCCCAGGCAGTGCCCGTTGATCCCAGCCACGAAGAGTCGGTCCATCCGCTCGATGGCGATCATCGCGTCCTCCCACGCGATGAAGTCCTCGAGGCCGAACTCGCCGGCCGCCAGCTCCGTGAGGTCGACGCCCGTGCAGAACGCGCGGCCGGCGCCGGTGATCACCACGACGCGCACGGACGGCGCGGCGGCGATGCGCCGCGACCGCCTCGTTGAGGTCGGCCACCCAGCGCCGGTTGCCGGCGTTGAGCACGCGCGGCCGGTCGAGGACCAGACGCGCCGAGCGGCCCTCGATCTCGAGCCGGATCGCTTCCACGGCCTCGATCATAGCCGGCCGCATGCTAAGGTGCAGCGCGATGGCAGCCGAGCCGGTCTTCTTCCGCGACCTCGCCTACGTGTTGATCGCCGCGGTGCTGGGCGGCGCGCTCGCGTGGCTCGCGCGACAGCCGCTGGTCGTCGGCTACGTCCTGGGCGGCATGGTGATCAGCCCGCTCACGCCCGGGCCATCCATCGCCGATTCGCGCCACTTCGAGGTCGTTCGCCGAGATCGGTGTCGTTCTGCTCATGTTCTCGATCGGCATCGAGTTCTCGCTGCAGGACCTCGCTGCGCGTCCGCTGGGTGGCGCTGGTGGGCGGCCCGCTCGGCACCGTGCTGCTGATCGGGCTCACGATGGCCACGGGCGCGGTGCTCGGGATGGCCCGCTGCAGCAGGGCCTCGTCGTCGGCGTCGTCATCTCGGTGGCGAGCACGATGGTGCTGGCCCGCGTGCTCCTCGACCGGGGCGAGCTGCACACGCGCCACGGCCGGGTCCTGGTGGGCATCAGCCTGGTCGAGGATCTCGCGGTGGTCGTCTTCCTGGCGCTGATGCCGGCCCTCGGCGTGCTGGCGCCCGATCGGCTCCTGCTCATCGGCCGCGGCCTGGGGGTGGCCGCGCTGATCCTGGTGCCGTTCTTCCTCGCTGGCCGCCCGCATCGTGCCGCCGATCCTCACGCGGGTCGCCCGCACGCGGAACGAGGAGCTGTTCCTGCTGGTGGCGCTCACCGTCGGGCTGGGCGCGGCGGCGGTCACCGAGTCGGTCGGCCTGTCGGTGGCGCTCGGCGCATTCCTGGCCGGCTTGCTGATCAACCAGTCGGACTTCGCCCACGAGACGCTGGCCCGGATGCTCCCGCTGCGGGACATGTTCGGCGCCTTTTTCTTCGTCACCGTCGGCGCCCTGATCGACCCCCGCCGGCTGCTCGACAACGTGCCGCTGCTCGTCACCATGGTGGTCCTGGTCGTGGTGGGCAAGCTGGTGATCCGCGCCGGCATCGTGCGGCTCTTCGGCGAGACGTCGTGGACGGCGCTGCTCACCGGCGTCGGGCTGGCCCAGATCGGCGAGTTCTCGTTCGTGCTGGTGCAGGCCGCCCGCCGCGAGGGCTACATCGGCCAGGACATCTACCAGGCCACGCTGGCGACCTCGCTCATCACGATCTTGCTGAACGCCACGCTCGTGCAGCTCGTCTCGCGCCGGATCGGGGCGTTCCGCGCGGCGCGCGGCCCGCGCGACGCCGCTCCGACGACGTCGCGCCGCTCGAGGGCCACGTGATTCTCTGCGGCTACGGGCGGGTGGGGAGCGCCGTCGCCGAGGCGCTGGAGACCTTCGGCGTGCGGTACGTCGCGATCGAGACCGATCCGGACATCGTGCGCGGCCTGCGCACGCGCGGGCATTCCGAGCCTGTTCGGCGATGCCTCGCACGCGCGGCTCCTGCACGCCGCCGGGGCCGAGCACGCCGCGCTGGCGGTGGTGGCCCTCCCGAGCTCGATCGCGTGCGCCTGACCGTCCACAAGCTGCGCCAGGCGAACCCGTCGCTCCCGATCCTCGCCCGCTCGCAGGATCGCGCCCACCACACGCGCCTGCGCGAGGCCGGGCGCCAGCGAGGTGATCCAGCCCGAGCTGGAGGCCGCCTCCACGCTGATCCGCCACGCGCTCCGGCGCCTGGATCTTCCGCGGGAGCGCGTCCTGGCCTACCTCGAGCAGTTCCGCGAGGCGATGGAGGCCGGCGGCCCGAGCCCCGAGGGCGAGCCCGCCAGCCTGCCCGTGCTGCGCGAGGTAGTGCTCGAGCGCGGTCCGCTCACCGATCGCACGCTGCACGATGCGCGCGTCCGCGAGCGGTTCGGCGTGTCGGTCGTCGGGATCGTGCGGGCCGACGGGACGCGCGAAGCGCATCCCTCGGCCGACACGGTGCTGCGCAAGAGGCGACCGCGTACGGCTGTTCGGCCTGGCCGAGCAGCTCGACGCGCTGCTCACCTACTCGCGCAGCGGCTGAGCGCGCCGGTTATCTCTGTGCCCGAGCAGGTCGGTGGCGATCGGCTCAGATTGGTGGTGTAGCCGCCGCTGATGCTGGTCTGCCCGGTGATCCACGCGGCCAGATCCGAGGCGAGGAACGCGACCGCGGGCGCGATGTCCCCCGGACGCCCCAGGCGCTTGATCGCGTAGCTCTGCAAGATTTTCTCGCGGTTGGCCTGCCAGAAGTCCGGGTCGATGTGACCGGTCTCCACCCAGCCGAAGGCCAGCGCGTTCACCGTGATGCCGGCGCGCCCGAATTCCCGTGCGAGCGTTCGCGTGAGACTCAGCACGCCGCCGCGGGCCGCCGCCGTGATGGCCAGCTGCGCCTGGCCGACGCGCCGAGTCACCGGCGATATTGATGATGCGGCCCCCCTCGCGCTCGACCATTGCGGGGGCGACCGCGTGGCAGCAGTTGAGCACCGCCGTAGAGCCCGACGTCGATCTGCGCGCGCCACTCCTCGGGCTTCGTCTGAAGAAAGAACTTCCGGTGGACCAGGCCGGCGTTGTTCACGAGCACGTCGATCGGGCCCCACTCGCTCTTCACACGCTCGACCATCCCCTGCACGGCGGCGTAGTCGCCGATGTCGGCGCCACGGCAAGCGCCCGGCCACCGGCCGCCCGGATCTCCCGCGGCGGTCGCCTCGGCAGCGCTCCTGGACTTCAGGTAGTTGACCGCCACCGCCGCCCCTTCACGCGCGAGCACGAGCGCGATCTCGCGGCCAATGTCCCGGCCCGCTCCGTGACCAGCGCGACCTTGCCCTCGAGCCCGAGATTCATGCGGCGTCCCTCACGGCGAGCCGGCCGGGTGGCCCAGCTCGCCCACTGGATTCCCTGGGCGGCTGGTCTCAGTGCGCGCGGCGGGCGTCGGGATTGAGCGCGCGGGGCGGCGTCTTGCCGTCGAGCCAGGCGAGGATCTGGTCGACGGCGCCACCGAAGAACGAGGCGTAAGTCTCGGCGGTCACGAAGCCGCTGTGCGGCGTCAGCACCGCGTTGTCGAGCGCCATCAGCGGGTGGCCGGCGGGGAGCGGCTCATGATCGTAGACGTCCAGCGCGGCGCCGGCGATGCGCCGCTCGCGCAGAGCCGCCACCAGCGCGGCCTCGTCCACGATCGGTCCGCGCGCGCTGTTGATCAGGAACGCCGTGGGCTTCATCAGCGCCAGGTGGCGCGCGCCGAGGAACCCGCGCGTCTTGTCGGACAGTCGCAGGTTCACGCTCACCACGTCGCTGTCGCGCAGCAGCGTGTCGAGCGGGACCATCGTGGCGCCGGCCGCCATCGCGCGCTCCGGCGTCAGGGTCAGGCCGCAGGCCAGCACGCGCATATCGAGCAGGCGGCCGAAGGCGGCGATCTTCCCGCCGATCTTGCCGAGGCCGATGATCCCCAGCGTCTTGCCGCCGAGCTCGATGCCGAGCGCCGTCTGCCAGCGCCCGGCCCGCAGCGCCCGATCTTCCTGAGGAATCCGGCGGACGGCGGCCATGATCATGCCGATCGTGTGCTCGATGGCGGCCGCGCCCGAGCCGCTGCTGTCGGTGACCACGATGCCGCGGGCGGTGGCGGCGGCCATGTCCACCTGCCCGGTCATGCCGCCGCCGAGCGCGATGAGCTCGAGCTTCGGCAGGCGGCCGAGCAGTCCCGCGGTGAAGCGGGTCCGCTCGCGAACGCCGACGATGATCTCGAAGGGCTGAAGGCGCCTGGCCAGCGCCTCCTCGTCGGCCAGCGGTGTCGCGAAAGGCCTGTGCGTCGACGCGGCCGGTGAGCCGCTCCCAGGCCGCCGTACCGCTGGCCAGCCCGCCCCAGTCGTCGATGATGGCCACTCGCTTCATGGTGTCGGACGCTCCTCCAGCTGGTGGCGGCGTGCCCCCACGACCGCCCCGTCGCCCGCGCCGGCGACGGCGCGACGGGCCCGCCAGGTGACGTGGGAGCGCCGGGGGCGGCGGCGCTCGGGACTCGGCTCGCGTGGCGCCTCCGGCCGCGGAGCCTCGCGCCGCGGCTCCGGTCCGCGACTACGGTCGAGGCGGCCGATGACCGCGATCGCGACCGCCGCCCCTCCGCCCGGACCGCCGCGGCTTCCGCGACCGCCACCGCGGCGTCGTCGCGCCCCCGGCGCGCCTCGAAGCGCGCGCGCTTCTCCTCGGAGTAGCGCCGGCGCTCCTCGG
>ERZ1370068.5761-contig-4772_pt1 | contig 51320 bp, 82 predicted proteins | sample MGYA00561227_ERZ1370068 | MGnify/ENA primary metagenome ERZ1370068 (study PRJEB38410, sample SAMEA6850437) | metagenome | study: Metagenomic assessment of the ecological functions of the soil: analysis of the soil microbiota associated with the... | reverse complement strand
TGGTGACGGCCAACGGAGGACGCCGATGAAGATTGGCATGGGTCAGAACTCGTGGATCCTCGGCGTTCGCGGCGTGGTCGCCATCCTCTTCGGCCTCTACGCTCTTTTCGCGCCGTGGCGCGCGCTGCCCACGCTGATCCTGGTTTTCGGCGTGTGCGTCCTCGTGGAGGGCATTCTCAGCATCGTGGCCGCTGTGCGGGTCCATGACCACAGCGAGCGATCGCTGCCGCATTGCGCTCGAGGGGATCGTCTGCATCGTCGTCGGTCTCCTCGCCCTCCTGAGCCCCGATGCGGCCGCCCTCGCCTGGCTGTATCTCGTGAGCGGGTTCGTGGTGGTGAGCGGCATCCTTCACATGGCGGGAGCAATCCAGCTGCGGAAGCATTTCGCGGGCGAGTGGATCTTGATCGTGAACGGGGCGCTGACGACACTGTTCGGAATCGTGATGATCCTGCTGCCACTAGCGGGCCTCCTGGTCCTGACTTCGTTGCTCGGGGCCTACTCGGTCTTCTTCGGCGTGCTGCTGCTGGCGGTGGCGCTCAAGCTCCGCGCGCGCTGGCGGACTCAGGCTGCCGCGCGCCCAGCCGTGACCTGTCTGAACAGCGTCACGCACTGGCGCCACGGGCAGGGCATGCGCGTGATGTCGGTGCCCCAGAACCAGCGCGCGGGGCCGAAGGCGTCATAGAGCTGGCGCAGCTGGTCGTGGATGTCGCGAAACGGGTACGGCTGATCGGAGTAGCTCGGCGCGCCGGTGGCTTTCATCGCGACGTTGGGGTACTTCGGCGAGCGCCAGAACTTCCTGGAGATTGTGCCCAGCGTTCACCCGGGCTCGTCACGCCGGAGGGTCGGCCAGAGATGATCAAGGATCAGCTTGGAGGTTCGGATGCCGCTGCGCGATCTCGCCGACCTTCCGGAAGGCAATCCGGAATGAGTCAGGTCACGAGACGCGCTGCCTACTCGTGCGCTTCCAGCGCTTCCTCGATCCACAGCCGTCCACAGGGCTCGGCATGGGCCGCCACGGTGAACTTGGAGGCCGGCTCCTCGTAGGTCGTGTCTGCGGCGTCGAAGCAGACCACGCACGGCTCGGACCGCCCGCCACGGGGCGCAGGCGTGTCGACAGGTGCCAGGGGCGGCGGTGAAGCGCGCCGGAGGCCAGGAGCCTCCGGATCCGCGACCGCAGAGCATCCTCGCGCTGCTGGTCGGCCGCGGCGGGTGGCAGCCCAGGATCGCCGTGCACGGCCGTCGTACGAGTCGCCATCCGTTCGATCATGGAGCTCTCCTTTCATGCGCTGCCGGCGGAGCGAACGTCGAGACTGGCTCACGGTAGCGGGTCAACGTTGCGGCGCGGCGACGGTGCGGCAACGACTCGATGGCGGCTCCGTGGTCGCTTCGGGGCTTTGTGGCTTCCTGCGACAGCCCGAAGCGAGGGCTGCTCATGCTACCTGGGCGCAGCCACTTCGCGCGTCGGTCGCCTTCGCCACGAAAGCCTGGCACCGCCGCCGCGGAAGTGCGATGCTTCCGGCCGGGGCCGGGCCGGTCCCAACTCAACGAGGAGGACGCGCGATGCGAGAGTCGATGCGGATCGTGCTGCTCACGCTGTGCACGTGGCTGATGGCGGCGTCCGCCGCCCAGGCGACGGAGCTGCAGTGGTGGGAGCCACTGGGCGATCGAGGACAACAAGAAGGTCGTCCTCTTCGAGGCCAAGCGCCGGTTCGAGGCCAAGAACCCCGGCCACACGGTGACCATCACCTTCTACGAAAAGAAGAACATGTTCACGACGCTGCGAGCCGCCTTCACGGCCGGCTCCGGCTTCCCCGACGTCGTCTACTACGACATCGACGCCCCCGAGTTCATGGCGGCCGGGTGGTTGGCCGATCTGTCGACCGGCATTCGCTGGGAGAACATCGAGCCGTACGGCAAGGCGTTCTGGACCCGACCGGGACCCGCGGGAAAGATCGGGACCTGGGCCCTTCCGCTCGAAGCCGCGTCCGACGAGCTGTACTTCAACAAGAAGATCTTCAAGCAGCTCAACATCACGGTGCCGGCCGGGGGTGCGTTCACCCAGGAGCAGTTCAAGGACGTCGTCGGCAAGTGCACCAAGGCGGGCTACGCCGCCTTTGCCACCGGCGCCGCCGATCGTGACTGGGCCGCACACTACATCCCGAACGGGATGCTGCTCGACAAGCTCGGCGCCGACGACACCCTGCGCCTCTTCAAGGGCGAGCTCTCCTGGAAGGACCCGCGGGTGGTCGAGGTCTTCCACTACTACAAGGAGCTGGTCGATCTCGGGGCCTACGCCAAGACGCTGTCCAGCATGACGCTGGCCGAGGCCCATCGCTACTTCCACACCGAGCAGAAGGCGTGCATGTTCCCGGTCGGCTCCTGGTACACGGGCCGCGCGTTCGTGGCTCCAGGACAAGGGCGGCCAGCCCAAGGACTTCGAGCTGGGCATGATGAACTACCCGCTGATGAAGGATGGCAAGGGCCACAACCAGAAGTTCCTCGGCGTGGCCGGCTCGCTGGGCGCCGCCGCCAAGGGCCCCAATCGTGGCGCTGGCCGTCAAGGTGGTCGACGCGTTCGCCGACGTCGAGATCGGCAACCTCTGGATGGCCAAGACCGGCGTGCAGACCGGCATCAAGACGGATCTCTCCAAGATCGACAGCCCGTTCAAGTGGTACTTCGACGAGTACGCGCGCGTGAACAAGTCCACCAAGTGGGTGGACCTCACCGCCCAGCAGGTGCGCCTCTTGATGAAGCCGGGCGTGTGGGACACCTACGTCGCCGCGGTGAACCAGGGCCTGCCGAACAAGCTGATCGGCGCCGACGAGGCGCTCGCTTCGTTTTCCGCGCGCCCCACAGCTATACCGGGAGCAGCATGGCAGAGTTCCACTGCCATGGAGGTGTGCTCGTCGCCTCCCGCCTCTCGAGGCAGTATTGCGCGCCGAAGCTCGCGCGGCCGAGCCAGGCGAATTCACGCGAAGGGCCTTTCTTAACGGTAAGCTGGACCTCACCCAAGCCGAAGCAGTCATGGACGTCATACGGGCGAGCACTTCGCTGGCTCTACGAGCTGCCCAGGAGCAACTCGCCGGACGTCTCGGCCGGGAGGTCGAGAAGATCCGGAAGCCATCCTCCTCAGGACAGTCGCTCACGTCCGAGGCCTACGATCAGATTTTCCCGAAGAAGGCATCGACCCGCCACAGGCGAACAGCTCGCTCGCCGAGATCCGCCAAACCCGTTGCCGGATCGAAACGCCTGCTCGCGACTGCCGAGGAGGGCCGGATCCTCCGCGAAGGAGTCCGCCTGGTTCTTTGCGGCGCAGCCGAATGCCGGAAAATCCAGCCTTCTCAACCGGCTTCTTGGCTTCTGATCGGGCCATCGTGAGCGCCACCCCGGGAACCACCCGCGACACAATCGAGGAACTTCGCAAGCCTGCGGGGGATTCCCTTTCGGATCACGGACACCGCAGGCCTGCGCGAAACCGAAGACGCCGTCGAACGCCAAGGGGTCGAACGGGCGAAGAGGGCGATGGAGAGGGCCGACGTGATTGTGCGTGTGGTCGACATCACACGCCCTGGGCAGCACGAACCGCGAAACGGCGAGATTCTCGCCGCAAACAAGATTGATCTCATCGGGAACGGGTGTTGCCGATTCGCGATTTCTGAAAACGGCTTTCATCGCCATTTCCTGCCTCACCGGTGAGGGAATCGGCCAGCTTGTCGATGCGATCGCGCGAGACAGCGCGTGGAGATCACCCTGCCGACGCTCCGATGCTTGCCGCCATAAACGCGCGGCACCAAGCCTGCCTTCAACGCGCCCGATCTTGCCTGCAGGAAGCCGAGGAAGAACTTCGAAACACGCTGATCCCGAACTGATCGCAGTGCCGCTGCGAGAGCGCTTCGACGCCGCGGGTGAAGTCGTGGGCGCGGCGGATATCGAGGAAATCCTCGGGACAAATCTTCAGCACGTTTTGCATTGGAAAGTGAGTCTTTACAGCGCGCTTCTCCGGCCGCTTCTGTTTCAGCTGGATGCCGAGAGAGCGCACCATTTGGCTTCTGCGGCAGCTTTCCCTTCTTCCGCCACCCCTGCTGCGCCTGATCTTTCGCGGGATCCCTCGCTGCGCATCGAGAAACGTCTTCGGCGTGTGCTTTCCCCAACCCGATCGGTCTCGCCGCCGGGATGGACAAGAACGCAATCGCGCTGCCCGGCTGGGAAGCGCTCGGCTTCGGCTTTGTGGAAATAGGAACGATCACGGCCAAAGCGCAGCCAGGCAACCCGCGGCCACGCCTCTTTCGCTATCCTCGCCAGAACGCTCTCGTCAACCGGATGGGATTTAACAACGATGGGGCGGACGCGGTGGCAGCTCCGCCTGGATTGCCTGCGCAAGGCAGGCAAATGGCCGAAGATCCCTGTCGGCGTCAACCTCGGAAAATCCAAGACCACACCGCTTGACCGAGCATCCGGATGACTATCTGCACAGCTTTCGGATGCTCGGGAGATTCGGAGACTATTTCGTAATCAACGTCAGCTCGCCCAACACCCCTGGCCTGCGCGATCTTCAGGAAACCCGCCGTCTGCGAGAAATCGTCCGGGTCCTGCACAACGAAACGCTCGAAAAACCCCTGCTCGTCAAGATCGCTCCAGACCTTCCTGACCAGCAGGCTGTCGAGATCGCCGCGCTGTGCGAGAACGAAGGGCTTGCCGGTCTCATCGCAACAAATACGACCCTCGACCACTCGGCATTGCCAAAAGAATGCGATGAACAGGGCGGTCTAAGCGGCGAACCGCTCAGGCAGCGGGCAACCGGCCTGATCCGAATCCTCAAATCCGAGACCTCGCTCCCAATTATCGCTTCCGGCGGGGTGATGGATGCCGCCTCGGCAAAGGAGAAGTTTGACGCCGGAGCGCGCCTCGTTCAAATCTACACGGGCTTTGTGTATCGCGGACCGCAATTGATCCGGGAAATCGCTTCCCTTCAACTCTCAACTCTCAACTCTCCAACCCGTCTTAAATGTCTGACTGGAAATCGACCACCCTCACGCTCGGCCATTCCCCGGATCCGGACGACGCCTTCATGTTTTATGCCATGGCAGAAAACAAGATCGACCTCAGGGGCTACCGCTTCACCCACATCCTGCAAGACATTCAGACGCTGAATGAGCGCGCTACTCGCGGTGAACTCCACATCACCGCCGTTTCGATCCATGCCCTCGCCTACGTCCTGGACAAATACGCCCTTCTGCCAAGCGGCGCGAGCATGGGCGACGGCTACGGACCCTGTTTATCGTCAAAAGGACTCGCACGGCCTCTCTCGATGGGCGCCGATGATCTCAGCCAGGAAGAACTGGCTTCTTCAAAAGACCATCGCCGTGCCCGGCCGGATGACGAGCGCGTTCCTGGCGGCTCAGCTTTTCCTCGGACAGAGATTTCGACTACGTCGTCGTTCCCTTCGACGAAATCTTTCGAGGACGGTGCGCTCAGGCAGAGGCTGGCGCCGGCCTGATCATCCACGAAGGCCAGCTTACCTATGAGCAAGGAAGGCTTTACCGGCCGTGCTTGATCTCGGAGAGTGGTGGAAGCGCACGCGTAAGCTGCCTCTTCCCCTCGGCGGAAACGTCATCCGCAAGGACATTCCGCCCGAGGTGAGAAGCGAAATTAGCGACATCCTGCGGACCAGCATCACGCTATGCGCTGGATCATCGCGCATCCGCAGTCACACACAGCATGGCCCACGCTCGCGGATTGGACGTTCCGCTGGCAGACCGGTTCATCGGCATGTACGTGAACGACCTTACTCTCGATTACGGCGAAAGATGGGCAGCGCCGCTGTAAGACGGTTCCTGAGCGAAGCTGCGGAACAAAAGCTGATCCCGCCAATCACTGCGCTGGAGTTTGTGAGCTAGACGGCGGCCTGGTCTGCGGTTGCTTGGCGACCTTCTCGGCCGCCTTGTCGAGCTTCGTCGCCAACGTCCTTGCTTTGAGGATTCAGCTGGAGCGCCTTCTGCCAATAGAGCACGGCCTCGGCCCTTCTTGCCGAGCTTATCGCAGGCATCTCCGATGTGCTCGAATACCACAGCGTCCGGTTCCGGAAGTAGTTCCGCCGCACGCAGCAATTCGGTCAGAGCTTCCTCGAATTTTCCCTGCTTGAAATAAAGCCAGCCCAAACTGTCCATGTAGGCGCCGTTGGCAGGTTCCATCTCGAGACGCGCGACGGATGAGCTGGCCTGCCTCGTCAAGGTTTTCGCTTCGCTCGACCCACATGTAGCCAAGATAGTTGTAAGATCGCGCGGCATTGTCAGGATCAAGCTCAATGGACTTTCCGGAAAAGCTCGGTAGCCTTGACATACTGGCCGGCCTGTTCGGCGGCAGCGCCGTAGTCGAAGTAGAAATCGGCATTGAGCAGGTCGGGCTGGCTGTTGCCCGCCTCGACAAGCGCCCGCTCGAAGGCGCGCATCGCCTCGTCATGCTGCTTGATCTGGCTGAGGGCAACGCCGTGGTAGTACGTGAGCAGCCCGGCCTGCGGAAACCGCTTTGCGAGCTCTCCGCCAGCGCGGAGGCCGCGCCCTCATATTCCTTTTGCTTGAAGAGCAGGTCGATCACCTGCAGATGGCGCGGAAGCATCTGCGGCTCGATCAGGAGCGCCTGTCGTGGCGCTGGCTAAGCGCTTTCTGCTGGTTGCCGACCTTAAGGTAGAGCTGCGTGAGCTGATCATAAGCAGCAACGCTCAAGTGGATTGACCTGCGACTAGATCCTCAATCACCTCGATCGCGGCATCCGATTTGCCCGGCTTCAATCGAGACAGCCCGCGAGTTTCTCACGGATCTGAGGATAAGACGGCCTTCAGTTCAACGACCTTTCTGTAGAAGGGCAGCGCCTTGCTCCGTCTGGCGAGTGAGAACATACAAGGTCACCGACCTTGCTCAACGCAGCCGGATCCTTTTCGCCGCATAGCTGCCGCCTTTTCCGAGCAGGCGGCCGACACGCTGGAGTTCGGCCTCCGTCAGAGCGTAGGCTCCTGAGTCACGGAGAACATTCCGGCTGCTCAGAGCTCAGCCAGCGAGAGCCAGAAATCAGGATCCGTCGCTCTTCGAACGTGCGGCCTTCTCGAGCACCTGCTCCGCTTTAGCGGTCTGGCCACCTGACAGATAGACTTCCCAGAGCGCTTCATATGGAGCGAACGTCTTCGGCGCCATCTCGATGGCCGCCTGGGCGTATTTGGTGGCCAGGTCCGGCTTGCGGAGATGCCGCAAGTACGTTGCGAACTCAGGGCGAGGATACGGAGCCGTTTCCTTTGGCGCCGCCTTGACGGCGTCCTTCAGCACGGAAATTGCCTCGGCTGTCTCGCCGCGGCGCAGGTAATCGTAGGCGACCTTGACGGCCAGGTCGGTGTTGGCGGGATCCAGAGCGAGCGCTTTGCGATAACTCTCAAGCGCCTTCTCCGGCCCGTCGCTCTCCTCCTCGAAGAGACCATTGACAAACCACGCCAAGGCATCCGCTTTGCGCTGCCCCTTGCTATCAAGCGCACGAGCTGTTTCCGGGCGCATCAGCGGGCAGCACAGTCGGCCACGGCGCCCAGGCGCCGCAAGGTAGGCCAGTCGCAAAAGCCAGCGCTTGCGCAAAGGAGGAAGATCTGCCGAGTTCTGCAACCGGCAGCCTCGATTCGCTCCCTTCCTGCTCATGCCCGAAGCTGTAACTCTTACGACTTGTAGCGCAAACGCTTCTTGTGACGATTTTCGCGCATGCGCTTACGGCGCTTGTGCTTCGCGATCTTCGCCTTTCTTTTCTTTTTCAGTGAACCCATGAGCGGTGTGTGAACTCCAAACTAATAGACGACCTTGTTGAGCGGATACTCGATTATTCCCTCCGCGCCCAGTGCCTTTAAGCTTCGGGAATGATCTCGCGGACGATCTTCTCCTCGATCACCGTCTCGACAGCAACCCACCCAGACTGGGCCAGGGGTGAAACGGTAGGATTTCGGAGCGCGGGCAATGCCTCAAGCAAATTCTTCAGGTTTGATTCCATGAAGGTTCATCTTTGAGGCCGACCAAGTCCCGGGCATTGAGGGCGCCCTTGAGCAGAAGGGTCAGCGTTTCGAGCTTTCGTGCGCTTCCAATCGTCCTCAAAGCCCTGTGGTTGGCGATCAACACGGGAAACGATTCCAGAAGCGTTTCGACGATGCGCAACTTGTTGTCCCGCAGAGAAGAACCTGTTTCGGTAATATCGATGATCGCGTCGACGAGATCGGGAACTTTGACCTCGGTCGCGCCCCATGAGAACTCAAGTTCGACATTCACTCCGGCCCGCTCGAAGAACCGCCTGGTCAATCCGACGGCTTCGGTTGCTACGCGCTTTCCTTCCAGATCGCGCACGCTGCGGATGGGCGAATCCTCCGGGACGACCAGCACCCAGCGCGTCGGCCGGGCGCTGGCTTTGCTGAAGGACAGCTCAGTCACCTCGCGCACGTCGGATTCATTTTCCGCCACCCAGTCGCGTCCGGTGATGCCCGCGTCCAGATATCCGTGCTCGACGTAGCGACTGATCTCCTGGGCTCGCAGCAGGCGGATCTCCAACTCAGGGTCATCGATCGCACGGACGATAGGAACGCGTTGGATCCTGACATGGAAAATCCCGCCTTGGCGAACAGGCTGATCGTCGCCTCCATCAGGCTGCCCGAAGGCAGGCCAAGAGTAAGAATGTGAGAAGACATGCGGAAGGCGGATTAACAGCCAGTTCTCCGCATCCCGCAAGGGAAAAGCTGGCTCAACATGCCGTTTGCCGGAGCGCCGTCATTTGCGAGAATGCCGGGCCTTCAGAATCGCGAGCAGCACGAAGTAGAAGAACAGAGCTGCCGGAGCAGCAAGGAACAGCGAGCCGATCAGAAGCGGCAGCCCGACGTTGAAGAAAGTCGTCCATTTCAACATCTCGCCCACATGGATGTGGTGCATCTCCATCTTGGGCGGAAAATGGTGCGGATTGCTCAACACCCAGAAACCGATATCATACTCCATCCGAAGAAGTACCGGCCAGAGAGGCGTGACCACGTCATGCAATGAGACCGCGATCACCGCGGCGATCGGGTTGCAGCGCAGAAGATAAGCGACGCCAAGCGAGAGAAGCGTTTTGATCCCAAAGAGCGGCGTGAACCCGATGAACACGCCAATCGCAACTCCCCGGCAATCGCATGCGGAGTATCCCTCAGAGTGACCAACTTCGCTCCGAGGCCCTTGAAATGGTCGACCAGCTTTCTCACTCGGTCACCGATAAATGCGAGGTCCGTCCGGCTTCCAGATTGAAATTCCCGCAGGCCGCGATAACTTGAAGACTTCTATGATTGCCGCTGAGTTTGAGGATGTTCAGAGCGATTCGGCATCCAGCTTTTCTCGCTGGCTCATCCCCGCGCTCATCCTCTCGATTCTCCTTCATTTGCTGTTCTGGTATTGGGCGCGCGGTTTTTCGCTGCCCTCCTCCGGCCGCGAAGTCTACGAACGCATCGTCCCGCGCACGTTCCATCTCGAACGCGTCGAAATTGACTCAAAGCTTCTCGCTCCGGACGACGGTTCGGAGAAACAAACGTCGCTCGCGCCGGAAAGCGTCAATCTCCCCGACGAGAAGACGCGCCTTCGAGAAACTTATGGCGGACAACAAGGGAGAACCGGCGGCGCCGAAGATCGACCAGGCCATCCTTTCGGGAAAGCCCACGGCTTCCTCAACGACGCTTGAAGATACCACGCAGATGGCCAAGCGCAGTGGCGCGCAAAGCATTCTTGAGGATACCAGGTCCTTGCAAACTGCTCTACTCTCCGAGAAGCCGGATGCGCCTGGGCGGCCAACCGGCAAGGTGCTCGATCCGCAGGCGCTGACGGGCGCGTGCAACCGCCAAGACTGGCAAGTTGCGCGGGAGGTGACACGCCGGGTTTCAGCAACCTGGATGACCTTCTTGCGCGCACTGGGCCTCTCAGCTCCGAAACGGCGCCGATCCTGATGCCGACAGATTTGCTGTTCGACTACGATCAGATCAACCTTCGCGTCGAGGCGCTTGCCAGCCTCGAAAAACTGGGCACCCTAATCCGGCGAAATCCCCAGGCCACCTTCATCATCGAAGGCCACACCGACTCCTTCGGCTCCAATGTATACAATCTCGATCTCAGCCGCCGCCGTGCGGACACTGTGAAAGCCTGGCTCATCACGATGATGAAAATCCCTCCCGACCGAATCGCGGCCCGAGGCTTCGGCAAATCACGACTCATTGCACCCGCGTCTGGAACCATCGAGGAACAGCAGATCAATCGCCGCGTCGAAATCGTTATCCGGGCCAAGTAACTCGGACGATCCATCCCCAAGATTCGGAGAATCCGGAGGAAATGACGACAAGGAGACCTGGCGGCAGATTTGATCAAGGAATAGCGCATTTGACCGTTGATCTGCCACGTCCTCAACGTTTTGGATGTCGCAATCGATGATCACTCCCAACGAACACGCCCTCGAAATGGCGGCACGCGCACTCCGCGAAAAGACGCTCAAGCGCGTGGGCGAAAGCATCGAAATCTTCCGGGGCTTCCGGAAAGTCGAAGAGCATCGCCTGCGCATGTGGCACCATGCGGGCGCCGGCGGGCGCGAGGTCGCGCGCCAGCGGTCGGACCTGGTGGACATTCTTTTCAAAGAGCTCTTTGAAGGCATCATCCGGTCAGTGGTTCCCAAAGGCCTCATCGAACCGCTTGTGGTGACGGCTCTCGGTGGTTATGGACGCCGGGAGCTGACGCCCTTCAGCGACGTCGACATCATGTTCGTGACGCCAAAGTCTCAGCCCTCGAAAGCCGCCGAGGAAATCATCCGCAAGACTCTGACGACACTCTGGGATATCGGCTACAAGGTTGGCCACTCCACGCGTTCGATTGCGCAGACCATCAAGCAGGCCAACGGCGACATGGTCACCAAGACATCTCTGCTGGAGTCGCGCTATCTCAGCGGCGACCGTGACCTCTTCGCTGAGTTCAAGGAACGCTTTGAAAGCGACTGCGTGCGCGGCCGCGAGGGCGAATACGTCTCCTGGCGCCTTGCGAACCAGGCCGAGACGCGCATCAGATACGGGCGGAGCGTCTTTATGCAGGAGCCCAACGTCAAGAACGGTGTGGGAGGCCTGCGCGATTATCACAGTCTGCTATGGATCAGCTACTTCAAAGAGCGCATCAATACGACTGCCAAACTCGTTGAGAGGCGATTCCTTCGCGATTCCGAACGTCGCGCTCTTGAAAAGAGCTACGATTTCCTGCTGCGCGTGCGCACCGAGATGCATTATCTGACGGGAAGATCGCTGGACGGCTTGACCCTTCAGCTCCAGGGGCGGGTCGCCGCGGGCTTCAACTTTCCCAAAGGCATATCTTGCTCCGCGTTGAAGCCTTCATGCGGGAATATTTCAGCCACGCGCGCAACATCCATCTCATCACCCAGTCGGCGATCGAGCGTATGAACGTGGTCCCGGAAAAGTCGGGGCTCTTCGGGATCCTCCGCCCGAAGGTCGAAAAATTCGACGGCTTTATCGCCCGCGGCGGCAAGTTGTATGAGGAATCAAGGGAAACCTTCGCCGAGGATCCCTACCGGCTCATCCGGGCCTTTCATCACGCACAAGTGCGCCAGCTCAATTTCAGCGCTGAGCTGCGCGACTTCGTCCGCCGGCGCCTCCGCCTCGTGGACCGCACCTTCCAGTATGCCCGTGTCGCGAGAGAGACTTTTCTCGCAATTCTCTCCCGCAAAGGCGAGGTCGGCCGCATCCTTCGCGAGATGCACGATCTTGGCTTTCTCGGACGATACATTCCCGAGTTCGGCGCGCTCACCTGCCTCGTTCAGCACGAATTTTACCACCGGTATACCGCCGATGAACACACTCTCGTCTGCATCGAGAAGCTTGACGGGGTCTTGTTCGCGGAAGAGGAAAATTCCGGGGATATCGCGCTATTTTCCAAAAGCTCGAAGATCCGGCAATGCTCTATCTGGCCTTGCTCTTGCACGACACGGGAAAGGCGGCCAATAAGCGCCATCACGAAGATGCCAGCGCCGTTCTCGCGCAAAGGTCGCCAGGCGCTTGCAGCTTTCCCCGGAGCGTCGCCGCATGCTGATTACTCTTGTCAATTCCCACTATGAGATCTCCTTCGCGGCGCAAAGCGAAACCTCGACGACCCCGCCACCATCGCAGAATTCGCGGGCATCGTGGGCAACCGGGCCAATCTTGACGCTCTCATGCTCCTCACTCTCGCTGACGGCCAAGGAACGAGCGACCAGAACTGGTCGGACTGGAAGGAAGGTCTCGTCTGGATTCTCTACCGTCGGGCGACAGATTATTTCGAAGGCGGACGAATCAGCATCGCGCAGTTTCCGCAAAAACTTGGAGGACCTCCGTGAGGCGGTCTCACGGCGGGTGCCGAAAGACTTCGCCGATGAACTCGAGGCTCACTTCGAACACATGCCGGAGCGCTACTTTCAAATGTTTGATTCCGAACAAATCGCCGGCCACGTGCGGCTCTTCCGAACATTCCTGGAAATGCATCTCACGCGCGAAGATCCGCCGCCCTACGCGCCCGTCTTCAAATGGATCGCAAGGCCCGAGCAGGGGCATAGTGAGGTTTGGGTCTGCGGATGGAACCGCCCGCGGCTCCTCGAACGGATCGCCGGTGCTTTCCTCTCCGCCCAGATCAATATCCTAAGCGCTGATGTCTTCACCCGCGGCGACAACCTCGCGCTCGACATTTTCCGCGTGTGCAGCACCCAGCTGACGCCGGTTACAAGCGCCAGGGACATCACTCGCGTCGAGACGCGGCTTTGCGACTCGCTGGCTTTCGAAGATTACGACTTCAGCCCGCTGCTCAATAAGGACGCACTCCTGCGCACCTACCGCATTTCGCAGGAAGCCGAAATACCCACCAAGATCGTCGTGGACAATACGTCGCACCCGAGTTTCACTCTCATTGACCTTCAGACTCCCGACCGCCTCGGTCTCCTTTACGATCTGCTGCGGGCCCTGGGCGAGAAGACGTCAATATTGAGCTTTCCCGCATCACGACCGAAATGGATGTCGCCATGGACACCTTTTACATCACAGACGGCAATGGCAAGATAATCGATGAATCTGCCATCAAACGCATCCAGCGGCTCCTCCAGCGAGCTTCGGTGCGCTCGGTGGGATAGGGCACGAAGCCATGATTCTGCGCTTCGCACGTCTGTTTTGGCGGCAGGTGGTGCGACAGGCCTGGCGGCATCCGCTTCTCACCGGCCTCAACATCCTCGGTATCGCCCTTGGCATCACCGTCTTCCTAGCCATCCAGATCGCCAACCGCGGAGCCATAGCGAGCTTTCGTTCGGCAGCGGAGCTGACAACCGGCCGAGCCCACCTTGAAATCCGCGGCAACCTCGACGATTCCCTCCTGCCTTCCGTGGCCACTATCCCTGGAGTTAAGGCCGCCACGCCCATCGTGGAGGGTGTGGTCACCTTTCCTGACGCTCCAGGCGAGTACCTCCGCATCCTGGGCGTTGATCCTTTCACCGGCGGAGAGATTTTCCCGTTTCAGTTGCGAACCGCGGAAGACCGTTCGCTCGATCTCGAAAAGTGGCTGGGCGATCCGGAGGCTATCGCAGTTCAGGCAGGGTTTACGAGAACCGGCCCCATTCAAGTGCTCGCCGGCAGCGTCGTTCGCACGCTCCGTCCCGCCTTCGTCTTTAAGCCCGACGAGCTCTTCACGCGGGGCGATCCGCGCCTTGCGGCGATGGATATTGGCTGGGCGCAGGAACTCTTTGGATCGGCGGGCCGCGTTTCCTCGATCCAGATCCTCCTGAAGGATCCTGCCCAATCAGAAACGGTGGCCGAAGCCCTGCGCCGAATCGTGCCTGCGGATGCCCTCGTTGCTCCTCCCGCCGCCCGTAGCCAGGAAATGGAATCCATGCTGGGCGCTTTTCAGCTCAACGTCACCGCGATGAGCTTGGTTTCCCTCATCGTTGGAATGTTTCTCATCTGCAACAGTGTCGGCGCAGCGGTCATCCGCCGTCGCTTTGAAATCGCCATCCTCAGAGCAAACGGTGCGACTCGGGGCGAAATCCGGCGATTGTTCCTCGGCGAGGCTACACTTGAGGCCCTGGTCGGCGTTGCACTTGGCATCTGGCTGGCTCCGGCACTTGCCGGCTGGATCGCCCAGCCTGTGTCGCTAAGTGTCTCTTCACTTTATGAACTGGTTCGAATTGACAATCCGGGACTCTCGCATTGGCAGATGCTGGAAAGCGTCGCGATCGGGATCGGCGCGGCCCTCGTCGCGGCGTGGCTTCCTCCTCGGAGGCGGCGAATTGTGATCCTGCACGCATCCTGCATCCCGGCTCCGGGATTGAGGTATTTTCTCCGTTGCGCAAAAGGGGACTGGCTTGGGCGATTCTCCTGCTCGGCGCTGCTGTCGGGTTGTGTCTTTATTCGCTAAAGGCGGCACAAAATACTCGGGGTTCGCCGCCGCCGGTGCGGTCATTGCCGGGTTCTCCTTGCTGGTGCCCTGGCTCTCCGTCGCCGTGGCGTCCTGCTGCCGGAGATTCGGCGTCCTTTCCCGTCTCGCGACCAACCACTTCGTGCGCTCGCTCCACCGCAATACTCTCACAATCGCCGCGCTGGCCGCCGCCATCGCCATGACGATTAGCGTCACGGTCATGATTCATTCGTTTCGCTCAAGCGTCCAGCGATGGATCGAGCGGACGCTGACAGCAGATCTCTTTATCGCTCCAGCTGCCAATGAGATTGCCGGCTTGCAGGCATTCCTGCCCGACGAATCCTTAGCGTGGGCGGAAAGTCAGCCTGAGGTCCTCGAAGCGGGTACATTTCGCGAAGTTCCGGTTCGCTTTGGCGACGAACCCACCGCGCTCGCCGTTATCAACGGCAAGGCTCGGGGAAGATTGGAGTTTCTCGAAGGCGATGGCGCTGAACAGGAGTTTCAATCGGGCGAATGCGTGGCCGTTTCAGAAAGCTTCGCGAACCGGTTTAGCGTGGCACCGAGGTCCAAGATTTCCCTGCCGACTCCTGCCGGAGTTCGGGAATTCAGCGTTTGCGGAATCTATCGGGATTTCGCGCGCGACCGCGGAACAATCCTCATGCCGCGAACACTCTTCGATCGCTATTGGCACGACCACCAGGTGCATTCCCTTGCCCTCAAACTGCGCGATCCCTCTTTGGGAGGATCCGTCGGTGATGCGTTTCGCGAACGGTTTGGACGCGAGGGTCAGTTCGTCCTCTACGACAATGCCGCGCTGCGCCACCGCGTCTTCGACATCTTCGACGAGACTTTGCGGTCACCTCCGTTCTCCGAAGCATCGCCGTCGTCGTTGCTGTCGGAGGTGTGCTCTTTCATTGAGCGCGCTCGTCATTGAACGTGAGCGGGAAATCGGCGTCTTGCGGGCGATGGGCGCGTCCCGTCCGCAAGTGCTTGGTGTTTTTCTAACGGAGGCCGCCCTCATCGCTCTCACGGCCGCATTGAGCGGACTGGCCTCCGGCGGAGCGCTGGCTATGGTATTGACTTGGATTATCAATAAAGCCTTCTTTGGCTGGACGATAGATCTGAGCTATCCGACGCTCCCTATGGTCACAATCCCCCTTTGGATCATTGGAGCCGCTCTCCTCTCGGCGCTCTTTCCTGCCTGGCGCGCGGCCTGCATTGCCCCGGCCCGCGCAGTAAGATTCGAGTAGAGCTCGCCCGTGTTCTAGTCTGGAGCAAATGCCGACACTTGTCCGGCCATTTGCCCGAATCACGCGGGCGCGTCACAGAGCGCTGTCCAAAGCGTGTCTCCAAACCTTGCTTTCACGCGCTCTTCGAGATCGGGGCTCCATGTATCCTCCTTGAGGACGGCAAAGAGGGTCGAACCCGAGCCGGACATTGCGGCCGCCCGCACCTCAGGCTGCCGTATCAACCAGTCTTTCATCACGGGTAACACGAGAAACTTCTCAAAGACCGGACGTTCCAGGGAATTGAAAACCTTGATCCCGCCAAGATCCTGCTCGTCCTCGAGACCATCAGGAAGCGCATGCGAGGCGGCCCACGCCTTGTAGGCCCAGGCGGTTTCCACACCGAAAGGTGGCTTGAGCAAGAGAAGTCTCATCTTTCCGGGCACATTAAAGGGCTGGATGATGTCTCCGCGCCCGCGGCAGATCGCCGGAACGCTACGGATGAAGAACGGGACGTCTGAGCCCACTTTCGCGGCGACCATCTCGAGTCCCTCAACTCCGAGACGGGTCTGAAAAATCGCATCCAACGCGATCAGAACTGCGGCTGCATCGCTGCTTCCCCCGGCCAATCCGGCTCCCATGGGAATACATTTGCGGATCCCGATATGCGCGCCGAATTGCAAGCCGGTGTGTCGCGAATACTCGTGTGCGGCCGCCGCGGCGAGGTTATTCTGCCCTTCCGGAACATTTGGATCGTCGCAGGAGATCCTCACAGTCCTTCCGAGAGAGGTCTCCACGGTAATCTCGTCAGCCAGGGAAATGGGCACAATGAGAGTCTCGATGTCGTGAAACCCGTCAGCACGCCCGCCATGAACCCGCAATTGCAAATTGACTTTGGCAGGCGCACGCAGCTTCATGGCGCGCGCCATCCTGCGCAAATGACCTGCCCCGCTAAAGAAAAATCATCGTGGCGCTGGACACGCCGGATTCAATCTCCGCTCTACGCCTGGTTGACGATCTCAAGGACGCCATCTCCTGGGTCAAGGTCGGTCTGCAGCTTTTTACTGCGCAAGGCCCGGCGATCGTCACGGCTCTCAAAGAACGACGCCTCAAGGTGTTTCTGGATCTCAAGTTTCACGACATCCCGAACACTGCTCACGAAGCAATGCGTTCAGCCGTTAGACTCGGCGCCGACATGGCCACGATTCATCTCTCGGGCGGCAGCCGGATGGTGCGAAGCGCCATCGAGGCAACAGCAGGCTCACCTTTGCTCGTCCTCGGCGTGACAGTGCTCACAAGTTTCGACGAAGCCGAACTGCGCGGGATCGGTGTCAAAGGACTCCCGAGGAACAGGTCGCCGAACTCGCAGCGCTGGGGTGTCAATGTGGTTTACGCGGTGTCGTGTGCAGCCCTCGGGAAATCACCTCATTGCGAAGCAAATTCGGTGATTCCCTGAAAATCGTCACGCCCGGCGTGAGGCCGGCACGGCTCGGCGGCCGATGACCAACAGCGCGTAATGACTCCCGCCGAGGCCGTTCGCGCCGGCGCCAGCCATCTGGTCATAGGCCGTCCGATTACTGCCGCAAGATCGCCACGCGAAGCGACGCTGCGCATTGCCGAGGAAATCGCAAGCAGCCTGCCGACTTGAACCGAAAATCGCAGTTCCCATGAACTCTTTCACCGAGGAGCGAGCGCCACTCCTGACAGGCTGCTTAATTCCGCCTGCGGCGGAGAGATTGCTGGCAATCGTGCGATTTCCGGCACGCGGTGCTTCGCCTGCGGAACAAATGTCCGGCAACTGGCGCGCGACCCGGCCTGCCTCTCAGTCCCGAAAATTCTTGAAGGCTAAGCCAACGCCAAAATCAGCTGCCCGGAGAGCGCCAATGACCTTCTGCAGGTCGTCTCTCTTGCTTCCCGTGACGCGCACCTGCCGATCCTGAAGCGCCGCCTGAACCTTCAATCCAATAGCTTTGATGGCCTTCGTAATCTCCTTGGCCTTCTCGCCATCGAGACCTTGCTTGATGGCGAGTTCCTGCCGCGAATGACCAAGAGGAGAAATATCCGGATCCTTGTGCTCGACATTGCGCAAGTCAATGCCTCGCTTGGCAAGCTTGCCGACGATAATCTCGCGCAAGCCTTTGAGCCGCGCTCCCTCATCCACAGTAGAAGCACTGAGCCGGTCTTGGCATCGAGCTCAATCGTTGCGCGGACGCCTTTGAAATCGAACCGGGAGGCCAACTCACGCTGGGCCTGATCGACCGCATTCCTGACCTCCATGCGGTCCACTTCGGAAACAACGTCGAAGGATGGCATAAGTCGAAACTGTCTCAATAGGCTGCCAGACGGAAGAATTTCTCGGCCGTTGCCGTCGTCTGGCGCGCGATAACCTCAAGTGACACACCACGTATCTGGGCAATTTGCTCTGCAACAAGCCGGGTGTGAGCGGGCTCACAACGCTTTCCCCGATGAGGAACCGGCGCGAGATACGGGCAATCCGTTTCAACCATAAAGCAATCCTCGGGAACTGTGACGGCCGTTTCGCGCACAAGCGTCGCATTCTTGAATGTAACGATCCCGGTAAAGGATACCAGATGCCCGAGGGCAATGACTTCCATGGCTTGGTCCGGTCGATTTCCGAAACAATGAAACACGCCACGCACTCTCCCATCGTGCGATTTTAGGATCTCCAAAGTGTCGTCCCAAGCATCGCGCTGATGGATGACAACGTTCAGATCGAGCGCGCCGGCAAGGTCAAGTGGACGCGAAACGCCTCGGCTTGGGCGGATTTGTAGGCTCCATCCATAACGGCTGCCTCAGCGTCCTGGGGGACGTCCGCCTGCAAGGCGGCCATCGCCGCGAGACGTTTGGAGCTCACCACTCGGCAAATGATGATAGTCGAGGCCGGTCTCACCGATAGCCGCGACCTTTGGGTGTTCCGCCAGGACCGCGCAACTCAGGAAGAAAGTCCTCCACCTCGTCCTGGACGTTTGTCGGATGAATACCGACGACCGCGTGAACGCCCGGATACTTCTCCGCCAGCGCCACAGCTCGCCGGCTGCTTTCAATTCCCGTTCCGATGGTGATGATCCTCGTAACGCCGGCTTCCCCTGCCCGCCGAATCACATCATCAAGGTCACCGGAAAAATCCGGGTAGTCCAGGTGAGCATGGGTATCGATAAGCATGGAAATTTCCTTTCTATCGCGCGCAATTCTGTTAAAGAGGCTCTAGGCGTGCGGCTGAATTTCTCCCATAATTGCCCCGTTGAGGCAGATGCTCAAGTCATCCGATGCGATTCGCCGAGGAATGGACGAAGAAAATTTCAAGCGCGCATCTGGCCAGACAGGAGCGTAATCTTCGTTGAAAAGCGTCTATATTCGCACATCCAACCCATTTTGAACGCCTCACTGTGGCTTACTGCTGCAACTTGAGGAGTTCAAAAACAAGAAACAAAAAACCAAATGAATACAACGAAAACACTCATCGCGGGCGCCGCGGTGGCCGGGCTCATGGCCGGGTCGCTGCCGGTCCGCGCCTATGCAGCGAACGCACCCACCCAGGCCGGAGTCTCTCTCCAGACCATGGCGGACGAGAAGGGCGCACATGCGTGCAAGGGGCAAAACGCCTGTAAAGGCCAGGGCGGCTGCAAGACTAGTGACGCCGGTTGCAAAGGCAAAAACTCCTGCAAGGGCAAAGGCGGTTGCGCCACTGACGGCAGTAAGCCATAAGTAACAGCACAGGAAATTCCCGGAGAGTCCGGGGTTCCGATCCCGGGCTCTCCATCTCCCATGCCTGCCAATCCCTTCAACGACGCCTGATTTTCTCGAGGTGCCGACCTGCGTCGAGAAGGTGACTCTCAGCGCAGATCCAACCCATTTTGAGCGCCTCGCGGCGGCTAATTGCCGCAAATCGAGGAACTCAAAAGCAAGAAAACAAAAAACCAAATGAATACAACGAAAACACTCATCGCGGGCGCCGCGGTGGCCGGGCTCATGGCCGGGTCGCTCCCGGTTCGCGCCTACGCAGCCAACACATCCACTCAGGCTGGAGTCTCTCTCCAGACGATGGCGGACGGAGAAGGGCACGCATTCCTGCAAGGGTCAAAACGCCTGTAAAGGCCAAGGCGGCTGCAAGTCCGGTGACCACGGTTGCAAAGGGAAAAACTCCTGCAAAGGCAAAGGCGGCTGCGCCAGCAAGGGCAGCTAATCACGAGGGCATGGCAGCCGCCCTTGGGCGGCTTGACCACACTCATCGATAACAGCCGCCGCTTTCCAAAGCGGCGGCTCCTTCGAAAACAACAAATCTTCAAGTGACCAACGATGCCCGCGAACCCTTTTAACGCCTACACTGATTACGGAATCGGGATCGGCCTGCGCGTGCCGCACTACCGGCACATTCTCGAGAAGAAGCCGGTGGTGGATTGGTTCGAGATCATCTCGGAAAACTTCATGGTCGATGGCGGGCGTCCGCTCGAGGTGCTCGACATCGATCCTGGAACAATACCGCGTCCGTACAGCACGGAGTGGCTATCTACTTTGGCTCGGCGGACAAGCTCAACCGCGACCATCTCAAGAAGCTCAAGCGCCTCGTCAAACGCACCAATACCCCCTGGCTCTCCGATCACTTATGCTGGGGAAGCGTCGATGGACGCTATACCCATGACCTGCTGCCAATGCCCTATACATTTGCCGCTGCTCAGGTGGCGGCGCAAAAAATCCGCGAAGCGCGTGATTTTCTCGAAGTGCCGATCTGCGTTGAGAACGTGAGCAGCTATGCGGAGTTTCATGCCTCGGAGATGACCGAATGGGAATTCCTAAGTGAAGTCGTGGAGCTCGCCGACTGCGGAATCCTGCTTGATGTCAATAACATCTATGTCTCTTCGAAGAACCATAATTTCGATCCTTACGATTATTTGAACAACATTCCGCACCACCGGGTCGGCCAGATCCATGTCGCCGGCCACTCAAAGTTCGAAAAGTACATCCTCGACACACACGACCATCCCGTGCTGGATCCTGTTTGGGAGATGTATGGCCACGCGATAAGAAGGATCGGCCACACAGCCACGTTGCTCGAATGGGATGACCGCATCCCTCCTTCGATGAAGTCCACCATGAAGCGCTCAAAGCCCTCAAGTTCCAGGAGCGGCAGCTCGCAGCCCGTGTTGCGTAAGGTTCGCTCACGGGCCGATCTGCTCGATCTGCAACGGGCAATGGCGGGTGCGATTTTCCGTCCCCTCACCCCAAATTGGCGCATGCAGGGACGGCTGAACGATGGACGGAACCTGCGCGCCGAAGCCTCCGAATTCATCAAGCCGAACGATCGGCTGAGCTCCTTCGAACGGCTTGAAATTTACAACCGTCAGTATTGGTTCCGTCTGCTCGACTGCCTCTACGACGACTATCCTGGCCTCCTTGCGGTGCTGGGAGAGCGAAAATTTCTGAAATTCGCTACAGCCTATCTTGCGCGCTATCCGTCGGATTCCTTTGCGTTGCGCGATCTCGGCGCGCGGCTGGAGCAATTTCTTCGTGATGAACCGCATTGGAGCGCGCCTCGAGAGGCACTGGCGCTTGACATGGTTCGCTTCGAATGGGCACAGGTCGTCGCCTTTGATGGCCTCTCAAAGCCTCCGATTACCACTGACGAAATCCTTGACACGCCACCAGAGAAATTGCGGCTGGAGCTTCAGCCCTATTTGAGCCTCCTCGCACTTCGCTATGCGGTGGATGATTTCCTCATCGCACTGAAAAAACGAACCACCGACGGACTGCGCGCCGAGGCCAGCAATGCTGTCGAGTCCGCGCCCAAAGCCACCGCGCGCAAAAAGCGTATTCGCCTGCCAGCCCGCGCCGACATCCACCTTGCCGTGCACCGCCACGACAAACCGGCTCTATTTCAAGCGCCTCGAACCCGAAGCATTCGCGATCCTCTCCGCCCTGAACCGCGGAGTGACCGTAGAGAACGCCTGTGTCGAAGCAATCACCTCCGGCAAGCGCAATGATGGTGATTGGGCGGCGCGGATCAAGGGATGGTTTCAAAGCTGGGCGGCGTTGGGCTGGCTCTGCCGCGCAAAATGAGCAACTTTTCGCAGTTCATTCGACGCGCGTGCGAGCTGCTCGTGGCAGTCGCAAATTACCTGCAGGCACCTCTATTATTTGCCTTGCGTGTCTATTTCTTCTGGCAGCTCTTTCTCGCGGGCAAGGGCAAACTTCTCAATATCGAACGCACAGCGGAGTTTTTCGCAGCCTTAACATTCCGATGCCCGTTTTCAACGCCTATCTGGCCGGCGCCACGGAATGCTTCGGAGGCCTGCTGCTCGTCGTCGGACTCGCCTCGCGCCTTGTGGCGATTCCCGTCGCATTCACCATGATCGTCGCCTATATCACCGCCGACTATGAGGCTCTGACCGGCATTTTCAGTGATCCCGACAAATTTGTCGCGGCTGCGCCATTCCCGTTCCTTTTGGCTGCGCTCCTGGTGCTTGCCTTCGGCCCAGGCGCGATCTCGATCGACGCGTTGATCAAGCGATTCGCCGCGCGCGCGCGTCCCGGCGCGCTGAGGCTCTAGGCTATGTCCCTCCGCACGACCATCCTGCTGGCTGGCCTCTGGCTCCACTCTTCGTCGCATACGCGGAAGAAGTCATCGAATGGCATCCGTGGTCGGAGGCGGTCTTTGAGCAGTGCGAAGAGAGAAACCGTTTCGTGCTCCTCGACCTCGGTGCCGTATGGTGTCACTGGTGCCACGTCATGGAGGAGATCACCTACAGCGATCCCGAGGTTATTAAGCTCATAGGCTCGCGCTACATTGCTGTCCGCGTTGATCAGGATTCCCGACCCGATCTGTCAAACCGTTATGAAGACTACGGCTGGCCCGCAACGATCGTCTTTGATGCCAACGGTGGCGAAATCGTCAAACGCCAAGGCTATATCCCGCCACGCCCGATGGCATCCATGCTTCAAGCGATCATTGACGATCCTACCCCCGGGCCGTCCGTTCTTCCTGAGGAGCAGATCGTTCCGGCCAGCAGCACCTCCTTGCCTGCCGAGAGCGTTCAAGCACTTCGAGCACGTCTGCTCGACGCCTACGATCCAAGGAATCTCGGCTGGGGAACCGTCCACAAATTCCTGGACTGGAACCTTATCGAGTATTGCATGTCCGCCACCCCCGCGGCGGAAGCGGATGACGCTTTCGAACGCATGGCGCGGGAAACACTCGGCGCGCAGCGCAATCTCATCGATCCCGTATGGGGCGGCGTTTACCAATACTCAACCGACGGGGACTGGAAGCATCCCCACTACGAGAAAGCTGCTGCAATTCCAGGCCGAGAATCTTCGCATCTATGCCGCCGCCTATGCGCGGTGGAGCGATCCCGAATATCTGAAGGACGCAATGCAAATCCGCCGCTACATTAAGGACTTCCTGACGAGCCCCGACGGCGTTTTCTACACGAGCCAGGATGCCGATCTCGTGCCCGGGGAGCACTCCGCGGAATATTTCGCCTTGGACGACGAGGCGCGGCGCGAAAAGGGAATTCCGCGCATCGACACCCATGTCTATTCGCGCGAGAACGGTTGGGCCATCCAGGCGCTTGCCGCTCTCTACGCCGTCACGGGCGAAAAGGAATACCTGGACGATGCCGTCCGCGCGGCAGATTGGATCATCGCCCGGCGCGCTCTGCCGGACGGAGGATTTTCGCACGACGAGAAAGACGTCGCAGGTCCTTATCTCGGCGACACGCTTTCCATGGGCAGCGCCTTCCTTGCGCTCTACACGGTTACAGGCGACCCTCCTGGCTGGATCGCGCCACGTCCGCGGCGCAACTACATCAATGCGCACTTCAGGAGCGATTCCGGATTCTCGACTTCGTCAGACACAGGCACACCACGCCCCACCCGGCAACTCGATGAGAACATCGCTCTTGCGCGGTTTGCCAATCTTCTGAATCACTATTCAGGGATGCCACCTTTCGGGAAATGGCGGAGCATGCCATGCGCCACCTCGCTGCCCCAGGAATCGCGCAACGCCGGGGATTTCAGGTTGGCGGCATTCTCCTCTCGGACCGCGAGTTGTCTTCGCCACCCCTGCATATCACGGTAGTCGGAAGCAAGAACGATCCCGTCGCACGCTCTTTTGTTTCGCTGCTGCGTTAAGGCGGCCGGCCACCTACAAGCGAATCGAATGGCTGACGAAACCGAGGGTCCTTTGAGGAATGCGGATGTCGAATATCCTCGGCTCGATAAGGCCGCGGCGTTTCTTTGCACGGACCGAAGCTGCTCCGCGCCAATTTTCACATCGGAAAAACTTAAGGTCCGTTAGACCTGCCTGGCTTGGATCGCCGCGTTGGTTTTTGAAACACTCTGGCAACTGGCTGCACGGAGTGCGGCAATGGCAGCCTGTCAGGAAAGGGCGGCAGCGTTCCGAGCAATACTCATTTCACCTCGAGTCCGACAGGCTGCTTACCACTGCACCACCGGAGCTGGCGTAGGTCAGGCCGCCGCCAAAAACCACCATCAGAATGTAATCACCGACCTTGAACCGGCCCGCACGATTTCCCCTCATCCAGCGCAATAGCGACGGCCGCCGCAGACGTGTTGCCGTAGCGATCAAGGTTCACCTGAAATTTCGAAAGCGGCACTCCCAGACGACCTGCCAACGCCTCGATGATGCGCAGATTGGCTTGATGCGGAATGATGCAGGTAAGATCCTCGACGGAAAGACCGCTTTGCTGGAGCGCCTTGTTGGCGGCGGCCAGCATCGACGTGACGGCCTCGCTTGAAGGTCTCGCGCCCGTTCATGTGCAACGTGTTCAGACGCTGATCAATGTTTTCCTTCGTCACCGGGAATGGCGCACATCCGCCACCGGGCATGTGCAGGATTTCCCCAAAGTTCCCATCGCTTCCCATGAAGGTGGTGATGACCCGTGCGAACCGACGCGCCATCGAAGGACGGCTGCGCCGGCGCCGTCGCCAAAAAGCACGCAGGTGTTGCGGTCGGTCCAATGCGACGATCGAGCTGGAGCTTGTCCGCGCCGACGACCAGGATCGTGTTATAAGTGTGATTGCTAATGAATTGTTGAGCGACTTCGATTCCGTAAAGGAAACCCCGAGCAGGCTGCGGAAACATCGAAGCAGGCCGCGTTGCCGCGCGTCAAGCAGCCGCTGAACGTGGCACGCGGTGGAAGGAAAGAATGTGTCCGGGGTGACGGTCGCAACAATGATCAGATCGATCTCCAAGGCCACGACACCAGCCTGCTCCATGGCATTCTCCGCGGCTCGGGCGGCCATGTGGGCTGGTATGTCTCGCCCCTCAGCGGCGATGCGGCGCTCCTTGATTCCGGTGCGGGTGGTGATCCAGTCGTCGCTCGTCTCGACGATTTTCTCGAGATCGGCGTTGGTCAGGATCCGCTCCGGGCACGTAGCTGCCGGTTCCAATGATGGAAACCGTGCGGCTAGGCTGGCGGGACCGCGTCCGCGGGATTTTCTTCATTGTAGCGCTTGATGGCCTCGACGATGCGGGGGTTAATGCCTGTGTTCGACGAATCGTCGCAGGCAGACACGCAAGGCATTTTTGATGGCTACCGGCTGCTGGCGCCGTGGGCGATGATGGCGACCCCATTCACACCAACCAGCGGACTGCCGCCATACATCTCGTAGTTGGTCCTGTTGCGGGATGCGCGAGAAAGGCGTCCTTCGGCAAGCAGCGCGCCGAACTTGCGAACAGGGCTCACAGTCAACTCGCGCTTGAACCAGTGAAAGACCGCGCTGGCGGTCGCCTCACAAACCTTCAACGGACGTTGCCGACGAAAACCATCGCAAAGCACAACCTCAACCGGATTCTCAAAGAGATCAGTGTCCCTCGATCGCTGCCACGGAAGTTCAGCTTTGCTTTTCTTGAGCAGCTGGTAAGCTGATCCCGGTAAAATTCGCCCCCTTTACTCGCCTGCCGCCGATTGACGTGAGTCCGACGGGCCGGATTTTCGAGGCCGCAGCGCATACCATGCAGAGGACCGTTCCCATGATCGCATCCTGCACAACATGTGCTCAGTGCCGAGCGTCCACATTTGCGCCCGCGTCAATGAGCACGCAAACGTTGCGTTCGGTGGGGAGATGACGGCGCGATGCCGGGGCGCTCGGACGCCCTTCAGCGTGCGGAGCTTCTGATCAGCCGTGCCCGCGACCACGGCCTCCAGTGCATGGCCGGCGCTCAAACGATGGCGTCAGCATCGCCGCGTTTCACCAGGTCGATCGCGCGGCTCATCGACGTAGAATCCTTTTCGGCGGATCGCATCGACGGCGAAGTGTTCGCTCATCTCGACGACCAGGTCGTATGGACGACTTCGACGCGCGGTCGCCGCAGCCAGTGCTCCTGAAGCTCCCCTCCTCACCGCGCGCCTCGTCGCCCGTCAGAAAGAGCCTCCTGATCTTGGGATACTCCTTCACCGCCATCACCGCTCCGGCGATGGTGCATCTGCGGGCATAATCGCCGCCCATGGCGTCGAGGGCGATCCTCATGCGGGGACTATCCTGCGTCCACGGTAAGAACCTGACGTCCCTTGTAGTATCCACACGCCGGGCGTGGCGGTGCGACCGCGCACACTGGCGCCGCATTGTGGGCACCGCGAAAGCTTCTGGAGCATGCCAGCGGTTGGCGGCCTTACGGGTGCGCAGGCGCACCTTCGAGGTTTTGCGTTTTGAACTCCCATAAAATCCGGATTATTGATTTTCTTAATTTTTTCAGTCTCTTCAGTTTGTCCAGAGCGCCCCACGGCGCATTGCCGGGAGGCTGAGAGGTCGTCGGCGGGAGCCTGCGAAAAGCGTGCTGCACAGACCTTGGCGTCCATCCGCATCACATCGGGGGATGAGCCGGCAGAGCAAGATGTATATCTTCCTCGTATTTGCGGGGCCAAGTCAACCAACTCCCGTCCGTCGAGTTCCCTTGAAGGGCGAAAGGCTCGATGATCAACTCGGCCCCAAGCTCGCCCAGGCAGGCCACGCACCTCAAGCGGATGCGGAGACTGAGACGTCCCTGTAGCAAAGATCCCGCCGCCGGAAACACCAACGTCCAATGAATAACGAACGGGCGAAACCGGGCGCGCCCCAATCTCTTCCAACTCCAAAACCTGGATCCTCTGCAGCCTCAAGATGGAGTGTGCTGCCTTGCGGAATCTGGCGCAAATGAATCTTCATACCTAAACGCTCAACGTGAAAGCCGGAACTTTCAACGTGCAAGTTTGAACCTTCGAGACCGACGTAGAGCCGTCTCAACAGTGTGGAAATGCGCTCGACAGAAGTGCCAGGTTCGGGATTTGCGAGGACGGAACTCGATTCCCGTTACTTCCAGAAATTCAAAACACGTTCCGTAAAAGAGCGGGGTCAGAGGCGTGCGAAAGACCATCAGAAGGGGGAACTCCGGTTCGATCTGGAGCATGTCGCGGAAGCATAGAAAATAGTTCATCATGTCGCGCCCTTCTCGCAGCGGGAACCAATGCCCGACGACCCAAAACCACACGAACATGGTTAGAAAGGGCGCGAACGACCAAGAAAGCTTCCGCGTGAGGAACTTCCCGGGCCAAGTGTCAAGCGACGCGCTGTTCACCTTGCTGGGTATCAGTGCAACGCCCATTCGAAAACTTCTCTTTCAATCGAAGGGCTACGGAGGCGGGAACGAACGGCGTGACATCACCGCCGAGACGGCCCACCTCCTTGACAATGCGGGAACTCAGGAAAGTATAATCTTCCTTGGGGTCAGAAAGATTGTTTCGAACCGCGGTTCCAGGCGCCTGTTCATCAGGGCCATCTGAAACTCGAATTCGAAATCCGAGACCGCCCGCAGTCCGCGAATGACGACGAAGGCATCTTCCGCGCGCGCAAAATCCACCAAGGAGACCATCAAGCTTTTTCACCGTTATGCCCGGGGCTTGTTGGACAGCTTCTTCAACCATGGCAATGCGCTCGTCGGCATTGAAAGCGGAGCTTCAGCTTCGTTCTGAGCCACGGCCACAATGAGCGAATCGAAGAGCTGGCGCGCTCGATGAATAATATCAATATGCCCGAGGGTAACGGGATCGAAGCTGCCGGGATATATAGCGCGTGTTACTCCCATTCGATTGTGGCCGGCGGCTTGCTGGAAACGTCGTAACAGACGCGGTTGACGCCGTGGACTTCATTGATGATGCGCGTTGAGATCCGCGCAAGAAGGCCGTAGGGAATCCGCACCCAGTCGGCCGTCATGCCATCCCGGCTTTCCACAATGCGCACAGCCACCGTCTTTTCGTATGTGCGTTCATCGCCCATCACTCCGACGGACTTCACTGGGAGCAGGACGGCAAAGGATTGCCATACCTTGTAATACCAACCATTCGCCTTCATTTCTTCGATTACGATGGCGTCCGCCTCGCGCACCATTCGAAGCTTTTCAGGCGTGATGTCACCGAGAATTCGAACGGCCAGGCCTGGGCCGGGGAATGGCTGGCGATTCACGATCTCCTTGGGCAGTCCCAGCTCGAGGCCCACCTCGCGCACCTCGTCCTTGAAGAGCTGTCGCAGGGGCTCGATGAGCCTGAACCTCATCCGCTCAGGAAGACCGCCTACATTATGATGGCTCTTGATGAGCGCGGCAGGATTTCCGGAGATCGAGACGCTTTCGATCACATCGGGATAAAGCGTCCCCTGCGCGAGAAAGCGGTAGCGGCCCGGAGAGGTTTTCTTCAGGCTGCGCGCTGCGGCTTCGAATACCTTGATGAATTCGTTTCCGATAATCTTGCGCTTGCGCTCGGGGTCCTCGACGCCCCTGAGGCGGGCAAGAAACCGCTTGGATGCATCGACGGTTCTCAACTGGATGTGAAAGTGGCCGCCGAAGAGCTTCTCGACCGCATCCCTTTCGCGCGCACGCAGCAGACCGTTATCGACGAATATGCAGGTGAGCTGATCGCCAATTGCCTTGTGGATGAGCGCGGCAGCCACCGAGGAATCCACTCCGCCGCTGAGTCCCAGAATCACCCGGCTATCCCCGACCTCCTCGCAAATTTGCGCGCACGTGCGATCGATAAACGAGCCCATCGTCCACTGAGATTTGCAGCCGCAAATGCGATGGACAAAGTTTTCAAGGACGACCTTCCCGCGCGGCGTATGAGCCACCTCGGGATGGAACTGTAAACCGTATATCCGCCGTTTGATGTCACCAATGACGGCATTGGAGGAATTCTCCGTTCTGCCCAGCGCACGAAACCCCTCCGGCAGTTTTGTGATCTTATCTCCGTGACTGTTCCACACATCGAGTTCCGCGGGAAGACCACGGAAGAGGTCGGAGCGGCGATCCACCCGGAGTCTCCCAGGACCGTATTCACGTTGCGCCGAACGCTCTGACCGCCCCTCCAAGATCGCCGGCGATAAGCTGCAAACCGTAGCAAATACCCAGGACTGGGATTCCCAAGTCATAGATGCCCTTGTCCAGCTTTGGGCGCATTGGGTGCATAAACGCTGGCTGGACCACCGGAAAGAATGATGCCATTCGGCGCGATGACGCGAAACGCGGAGGAGTCAGTCCAGAAAGGAAGAATCTCGGAATACACGCGGCATTCGCGCACCCGTCGGGCAATCACCTGCGTGTATTGCGAGCCGAAATCGAGAATGACAATCTTGTCCTCCGGTGAGAACGAATGCGCGGACATTTGAGGTTAGCAGATTATCGGACTTGAAGGCAAAGTCGGGGATATTTTTCCGCCGGACATGGAACTTATCAGCTGAGCAGGAGCCTGTCAGTCAGGGAAACTTCGTTTGCCAACCGCGGTCCGTCCATTAAATGAGAGTTTGGTTTCAAGTCCGGCAGGCTGCCAGATCACTGGTAATCGGCTCCAAACGCATCGGAAGTAGCATCGTTCGGCACGATGCGACCCTCTCCCTTGATTCCCCGCCGAAAGTTCTCGCCGACATCAGTGGCGTCCTGCTCAGCAACCGAGCATCCTGTCAGAGCAACGGCAGCAAGAAGAGAGAAAAAAAGAGTCATGCATCTCACGCGAAGCATAATAAAAAACGGACCCGCAATGGCAACTCTCATTCCTCCTGAGGAATTATTGAGCCTCTACTCCGCCGGCTGGTTTCCCATGGCAATGGCGGACGGCTCGATCCGTTGCTTTTCCCCTGACCCGCGCGGAATCCTGCCGCTGGAGGCCTTTCATATTCCTCACGGCGCAAAAAGGACGCTGCGCGATCCGCGATGGGAGGTGCGCCTGGACACGACGTTCGAGCAGGTTGTGCGCGCCTGCGCGGACCGGCGCGACACCTGGATTGACGAGACAATTACTCAAAGTTATCTGGCTCTACATCGCGCGGGCCACGCCCATTCGCTGGAGATCTGGCGCGACGGGAGGCTTGCCGGCGGTCTCTACGGGGTTCGGATCGGGGGCGCTTTCTTCGGCGAGTCGATGTTTTACCAGGTCCCGGGTGCATCTAAGGTTGCGCTCGTATGTCTGGCGGCGCGCCTGCGGAAAGGGGGTTTTAAGCTTCTTGATACTCAATGGATAACCCCGCATCTCGCGCAATTCGGCGCGATTTCCATTCCGCGCAGAGAATACCTGCCCCTTCTCCAGGCCGCGATCCGGGTCACACCGCATAGTGCGCTCTGAATTTTTGCTATTTGGGCTGGCGCCTCGACAGAATCCCGTCCTCACACAGCCCAAAGAGATGAAAATCTACACGCGCACCGGCGACGATGGATCAACGAGCCTTTTCTCGGGCGAGCGCGTTTCCAAGAGCAGCGTGCGGGTGGAAGCTTGCGGGACGCTCGACGAACTGAATTGCGCAATTGGTGCGACGCGCGCAGCGTCCCCGCGGCGCCCGCAGAGAACTACCTCGCGACGATCCAGCGCCATCTTTTCTCGCTCGGCGCGGATCTCGCAACCTCAGGGAAAAGGCAGCGTGCGGCTCGCATCAATCCCATCGAGATCACGTGGCTGGAAACCGAGATCGACCGGATGGCTTCGGAATTGCCGCCCCTGCACAACTTCATTCTACCTGGAGGGAGCGCGGCCGCCGCCCAAATCCACCTTGCGCGCGCAATCTGCCGTCGCGCCGAACGCGCGGTGGTGAACCTTTCACAAAGCGAAGAGATCAGCAAGGATGCTGTGAGATTTCTGAATCGGTTGTCCGATTTCCTCTTCATCCTCGCCCGATACGAAAATCTCCTGAGTGGTGTCACCGAAGAAACGTGGATTCCAGAGGATTGAGGCCGCAATTTTGACCAATCGAGGCCAGTGAAAATCGACTATCTCAAAAATCATCCTGTTATCGCACTCCGTCTTGCAGAACTCTGCGGTGGGGAGTGGCAGCATCTCTACACCGGCTGGAATCGCGAGGTTGCGCTGCGCGAATTCGAATCTCAGCGAGCCGACGGCGCGCTGCCCTCTTTCCCTTGTTGCCATCGAACAAGATGAGCTGCTGGGCATGGTCAGCATTATCTTCGACGATCTCCCGAGGTACGAACACTTGAATCCCTGGCTCGCCAGTCTTTTTGTCCTGCCCGGGCACCGCGGCAAAGAGATCGGATCGCGCCTGGTTCGTGAGGCGGAAAAGCTCCTCGCAAATAACGGCGTAGCGACAGCCTACCTCTTCACCGAATCTGCCCGCGCCTTCTTTGAGAAGCTGGGCTGGCGTGCGATAGGACGGGCCACTTGCAACGGACATCCTGTGTCGATTCTCAAAAAAGACTTCCTTAAAACGGAGCTCCGGCCCTGAATGAACGGAAATGAAAACGGCAGTCTTCAGCACCAAACCCTATGACGCAAAGTTTCTCGTCGCGGCAAACGCCAGCGTCGCGCATGAGTTTGATTTTTACGAAGAAAAACTCAGCCCCCATACTGCCAAGCTGGCCGAAGGCAACGCCGCCGTCTGCGCGTTCGTCAATGACGTCTTGAACGCTCGTGTGCTGGATATCCTCCACAGCCAAAACATCCGCATGATCGCTCTGCGATGTGCAGGCTTTAATCAAGTGGACCTGCGGCACGCGTCCGCACTCGGAATCAAGGTCGCCCACGTTCCGGCTTACTCGCCGCACGCCGTGGCGGAGTTCGCGCTCAGCCTCGTCATGGCTCTCAATCGCCGCATTCACCGTGCCTACAACCGCGTGCGCGACGGCAATTTCTCGATCGACGGTCTTCTTGGCTTTGACATCCACGGAAAGACAGTCGGCATTGTTGGCACCGGAAAAATCGGCCGCGTCCTGGCTGGGCTGTTCTCCGGCTTCGGCGTGAATATGCTCGGCTACGATCTTTACCCGAATCCCGCGTTCACCGAAGCCGGAGGAGAGTACGTTGAGCTGGAAACCCTGTTCTTCGAGTCCGACATCATCAGTCTGCATTGCCCGCTGACGCCACAGACCTTTCACCTCATCGATGGGCAGAGCATCGCGAAGATGAAAAAGGGTGTGATGATCATCAACACCAGCCGGGGAGCGCTCGTCGATGCCGGCGCGGTGATTGAGGGATTGAAGTCCGAACAAATCGGTTACCTCGGCCTGGATGTCTATGAGCAGGAAGCCGATCTGTTTTACGAGAACCTCTCGGAACGGATTATCCAGGACGATGTGCTTCAACGCCTCGTCACGTTCCCGAACGTGATCGTCACCTCCCACCAAGCCTATTTTACCGACACCGCCCTGCAAAACATCTCCAACACCACAATCGCGAATCTCACAGCCTTTGAAAATGGCGAAGCTCTGGTCAACGAAGTCACGCTCGCCATGCTGCATTAAGAGCAAATGCGGAAAGAAATTTCCACAATTTGGCCGCCAGTGGATTCGTCCTCCCGCGGAGCCAGCCGCCTGTCGGACTTGAAGTCAAACTTTAAAGGAGAGTTCTCGCTTTTGCCAACGCCTCATCGATCTTCGACGGCTCTTTGCCACCGCCGCGCGCATTTTCCGGCCGGCCGCCGCCCTTGCCGCCGACGATTGGGGCGATCTGCTGGATGAGTTTCCCTGCGTGGATTCTCGATGTGAAATCGGGGGTGACCACGGCAGCGAGAGCAACGGAACCGGGGTGAGCGATCCCGGCTACAACGATCAGCCCTTGGAATTGACCCTTCAGCGCATCAGCGACGGCTTGCAAGGTGTCACCATCGGCATGTCCGAGATTGGCAATGATGGCGGGGATTCCGTTGAGAACTTCCGCTTTAGCAATGAGTTCCTTCGCGCGATTCAGTGATTCGCGCTGGCTGGCAATCCTGAGGGCTTTTTCGAGTTCCTTTTGATGAGTGACAAGCGCGTCGAGCTTTTTTCGATCTCGCCCAGCGGACTGTTCAACATCGCGGCAATCGCCTTCAGGCGTTCGGAATCCGCAGTCGCACGGGTGAAGGACTCGAGTCCGGCCACAGCTTCGATGCGACGGACTCCTGCCGCGATCGCCCCTTCGCTCGCGATGCGAAAGAGGCCGATTTCGCCCGTAGCGCGCGTGTGCGTGCCGGCGCAAAGCTCCATCGAATAACCGTTCAGCGAAGCCGGCTGGCCTCCGATCTGCACCACGCGGACAGTTTCGCCGTATTTGTCGCCGAAGAATTGCATGATGTCGGCCCGCCCGCGCACTTCGGTGTAGGGCACTTCCATCCACGACACGGCGGAGTTTTCGATGATGCGCTCATTCACCAGCTTTTCCACATCGCGCACCTGCCCGGCGGTGAGCGGCTGGTGATTGAAGTCGAATGTCAGCTTTTCGGGCCCTACATAAGACCCCTTTTGCGCCGCGTCCTTGCTCACGACTTCGTGTAATGCCCAATGGAGCAAATGAGTGACCGTGTGATGACGCTGAATCGCGCCGCGCCGAGCAGCGTCCACCGCCACACGAACGGCTTCGCCCACCTCGGGAGCGCGGCCCGCGGTCAGCACGCTTCGGTGAATGAAAACGCCGCCCTTTTTCTGCGTGTTCGCAATCTGTAGACGGCCTATTTCCGACCAGTCGGGGCCAGGCACATGGACGAGCCCCGTATCGCCGACCTGTCCGCCCATTTCGGCGTAGCATGCCGTGCGGTCCACAACCAGTTCGAACTCATTCGCGCTCTTTGCGGGCGAGACGGCTTCGACCACCGCCTCGGTCTCGAGAAAATCATAGCCCAGGAACTTCGTCGGTTCGACCTGGAGATTGTCTTCGGAGACGCTGATGACTTCTTTCCTCTGAGCTTTGCGCGCGCGGGCGCGCTGTTCTTCCATGAGCTTTTCGAACCCGACAACGTCGACTGTCATGCCACGCTCTCGGGCCATAAGTTCGGTGAGGTCGAGCGGAAAGCCGTAAGTGTCATAAAGCTGGAAAGCGACGTGACCCGGTATATCGTTCTCGAGGATTTTGATTCCGCGCGGGGAGCCTTCCGTTGGGGCGGCAACCCGAATTGCGTGATTAAACTCGTCAATTCCTCTATCCAACGTTTTGTTAAACGCCTCCTCTTCCCTCCTTAGCACGTCCTCGACGTGCTTCTGTTTTTCCCGAATCTCGGGAAAAACATCGCCCATCGTCCGGGAGAGCACAGCGACAAGCTTGTAGAAGAACGGCTCCCGAAACCCGAGGGTGCGGCCATAACGAACAGCGCGACGCAGGATGCGGCGGAGAACGTAGTTTCGGTCGGTGTTGCCGGGCTGAATGCCGTCGGCGATGGCAAAGCTTAGAGTTCGGATGTGATCGGCGACAACGCGGAAGGCGACGTCGGCGGCTTGTTGACGGCTGAGAGATGAGGGTTGAGAGGGATCGGGCAGCGTGCTGCCATATTTCTTGCCGCTCAGTTCTTCGATCTTGTCGAATATTGGTCGGAAGATATCGGTCTCGTAATTTGAGATTTTCGCATTCGCGAAGGCGGTGAAGTTTTTAGTGCCCTGGATTATGCTCGTGACACGCTCGAAGCCCATGCCCGTGTCCACGTGCTTGGCTGGAAGCGGTGAAAACGTGCCATCGGGGTTCGCATTGAACTGGATGAAGACCAGGTTCCAAATCTCGATGCACTCAGCGGTGCCTTTGTTGACCAGCGCACCTCGGGTGTCACCGGCGAGCGTAAGATCCACATGCAATTCAGAGCAGGGACCGCACGGGCCCGTGTCGCCCATCATCCAGAAGTTGTCCTTCTTGTTGCCGTCGACGATGTGGACTTTCGGATCGAGTCCGCTTTTGGCGAAAAGCTCCGCCCAGCAATCATGCGCCTCCTGGTCGAATTGACTCGGATCGCCAGGGCCGGGTTGATAGACCGTGGCGTAGAGACGGCTGGGAGGAAATTCCCATCGTTCGACAACCAACTCCCACGCCCAGATGATGGCTTCCTTCTTGAAATAATCTCCGAACGACCAGTTGCCAAGCATCTCAAAGAAGGTGTGATGGTAGGTGTCAAGTCCGACATCCTCGAGATCGTTATGCTTGCCTCCGGCGCGGATGCATTTTTGGGTATCAGCGGCACGCCCGGGGGTGTAGGGGCACTTCACCTCGCCAAGAAAAATCGGCACGAACTGGTTCATACCAGCGTTGGTGAAGAGCAGGTTCGGAGAGTCGGGCAGCAAACTCGAAGAGGGCACAGTCGTGTGCTGCTTCTCGCGGAAGAAGTCGAGGAAGGATGTGCGGATTTCAGCGCTGGTCATGGGAAATACTCCAGAGTGCCGCGCCTGCACGCGGAGTCAAGCCAGGCAGTTCCCTATGGGATTTTAACCACTGAGGACACCGGCTGCATTTATTTCGATGGAGAACTCAACCGTGATCGACCGCGCTGGCTCGCCGGATTATTCGGCGCGGATTGCGGCTGAAGCTTTGGATGGGCCGCTCGCACACGGAGGTCGCGCGGCGCGCTGATTTCGGCTTATATCTCGAAAGACTGGCGCGTCGCCTCTCCAGCGAGGGCTTTGCCATTGCCTCTGTCGTGGTGGATTGCAGAAAACCGGCACCCCCTTCGAAGAGAGCAGCCGAGCGAACTACCGCGGAGAAATCCACGCCGCGGGGTCCAACGGGATCGCATTCATCAGGGCTTCGGGAACACTGAGCACTTCGGGTGTCTCACCGATTTGAATAAAACGGCGGCCGTTTTCTGATTTCCCAATCGTCAAGCTTGCGATGAGTTGTTCCCCAGCGCGAGTTTCCGGCGTGTTCTCCGAGAGCACCGCAACAAACGAAACAGTGCACTGCGGACGTTCGAGTCCAAAGGCAGCAAGCTTTCCGTCTGCGACCGTGTCGTAGGCTGACACTTTAGCCGTGGACACGGCGTCAGCGAGCATGCGGACCGCCGCGGCGCTTGCCGGACGCTCAATGGCCCCGTCCTTCACGACCCATTCGTCTCCTTGGCGTCGGAGCAAAAACTCCTTCGCCGGTGTGCGGATACGAATCATGTCCACGATGTCAAGATTGAGCGGGAGCAAACGGCGGTCGCGCAAGACCTCCGGCTTGATTTGCAGAAGCTGCAGGGTCTCGGGCGGCAGGCGGTAAACAGAATCCCGGGCAGTGAACTGCCCGAAAAGAGTCCCCGACTTGTCGGTTCCCAGGCGCAACGTTTGAGGGTGGCCGCTGCCCTCGGCGAAAAATGTGATCTCGTCTGTGCCCTCCCCAATACCATAGATGCTCAAGTCGCCGGGGTCTTCGGCAACGAATTCGACGATCCGCTGGCCCAGGAGTTGCTTGAGAAAATCGTCCACTCTTTGCCCGTCGGCGAGGGCATGGAGTGGCCTGACGATTTGCCAGCCCGTGGCATCACGGGAGAGCTCGATTTCGCCGCCCTGCCTGCGGACAATGACACGATCAATCTGGTCGGGAGACAGGTCGGTAAGGCGACGGTCTCGAAAATCCGCAACATCGCGAAAGGCCAGCTTGAGCAACTCATCGCTGACGAGATAGACGTCCCGAGAACCGCTCGTGCGCACGTAGATGCGCTCTTCGCTCGCCGCGTCTTTGCCAAGGAAGAGGGTCGCTGCTTTCGTCGCCATCGAACTCGATGGTCCTTTTGGGATTGCGCAAACCGTAGTTGCTCAATTCGCTGTCCGCCTTGAACTCCTGTCCCGGGATCCTGTCAAAATACCGCATTCCCGCCGCCGCAAGGAGCATCCGTTCGATCAGACCAGGATCCGCCCGGTCCTTTGATTTCGTGCCAAGCTGCCAGCCATTGCCAAATCGTTTGATTTCAAATTTGTTGACTCCGGTGGAAATCCGGATCTCACGCACCTTCGACGGATCGAGGTCCAAGACGAGTCCTTTGCGAGCGGCTGCGACATGTTCACGCGTACTGCGCGTCAGCGGTTCGTAAATGGCGAGAAATACGATCGCTGCGATCGCTAACGCGCACACCAAAATGGTCTTCAGGCCGCTCATGCGCGCCTCCGCCACCAGACGACCAGGCCGGCAAGGGCTGCAATTCCGGGGATGACGACCATCGTATAAAGGGCGATCGAACCAAGCTGCGCGTCCGTCAGATTCAGAAAAAGTGCTTCACTGTCTTCGGCATCACCCCAGTAAACTGGCCACGGTCGAGCAACCAATTCATGGCACTAAGAAGAAAATCCAGCCCCTGCTGGTTGAGCGCTGCGTCCAGCGCAAACTCGCAGCTTCCCACCGCGACCAGCTTCGCCGATTCGACTTCGACACGCTCGTCCTTTACGCCGCCACGCGCGGCGGCGAGAGCGACATAGAGCGGCTGCCCTGCGTCCTTCCCCTCATCGTAGCGAACACCCTTTTTTCGTCGGTCTCATGGTCGGTCTCACCCCAAAATTCATCACTCGCCCGGATCAGAGGCCAAATCTGCACACCGGCAGCCTGGGATTGCCCGGCATCGAAACTGAGAGATTGTGTGGCTCCCGGGAGAAGTATGTTAATACCGGCCATCCGCTTCGTGATGGCGTTTCCGAGAAGAAATTCGGCGGTTACATCGCGCAGGATTCCGGTGGCGAACGGCAAACGCACGGTGCGCAGGACGCGATTATCCAACGGGATCACCCCCGCTTGCTTGAGCAGCGAAGCCAGCCGAGGAGTTTTCACCCTGGGTCGAGCAGAAGGAGCAGACGGCCCTTCTCCTTCCAGTATCTTCCGAGGATCATCGCCTCGCGCTCCTCGATATCGAATTGCGGAGCCACAATGATCAGGGTGGCACAGTCCGCCGGCACGGCATCCAGCGAACCGAAGGACAGCGGCGCGACGCTCACGTTCTGCCGTTCGATGTAGTCTTTAAAGACGGAGAGCGGCGTCATTTCGCCTATCGCCGGTTCTCCATGACCTTGCAGGAAATAGACTTTCAAACGTTCCGGGCTGATGAGGGCTATCATGCCGTTGGTCAGGGCCTGCTCACCCTTGAAGGCAAGCAACCGGGGCGGATCACCGCTCTCAACCGAGCTCGTGTCGAAATCGGCCATCTCCGCCACCGGCACAAACTTCGAGCGGCCATCGTAGTCCAGGATGAGGACATTCTCGGAGACGCTGAACTTGTATTGCTCCTGCAGTTCCCGCGCTCGGGAGAGATTGCGAGTCGGATCGACATATTCGACTTCGATCTTGTTTCGACCTGAAAAGATCAATTCCTTGAGAAGATTTTGCACATCGGGGAAAAGCCCGGTTTCCGGTGAGCGCACGGTCGGCGAGAAAAAACCGTCACCCGAACAGGCTTCTTTAACTCGCGCAGAACCCGTTTCGTCTGATCGGAAAGCACGAACTTTTGAGAGCGCGAAAAGTCAGCGCGCGCATAGTGATTGAAGCTGAAGTAGTTCACCGCTATCAAGAGCACCAGCATCGCCAGCACTTGCAACGCGACATTCAGTCGGATCGTCTTGCGCGGAATGCTTAGTTTTTCCATCTGCGGTACTGGAAAACATGGAAGGTCAGAAAAAGCGTAAAGAGCGTCATACTCAGGTAGAAGACGACCGGGCGCGTGTCGAAGAGACCCCGCGAAAACTCCCCCATGTGCTCAATGGTCGAAAAATAATACGTGAGCTCGCGCAACGTCGAGCTCGCCTTGAGGAAAATGAAGGAAAGCAGACTAAGGAAAACATGAGGCTAATCAGCGCGAAAGCAATGGTTGCGGCCACAATCTGATTCTTTGTCAGCGCGGACGCCAGACAGCCGATAGAAAGATAGAACATCCCCACGAGAATGAGCATCGAATAGGCTCCAAGATAGGATCCGAAGGCATCCGCGGCGCTATGGCCGGTCAGCCAGCGAAAGATCACAAAATAGAGCAGGCTCGGCGCCCAGAGTACGAGATAGAACACAAAGCTGCCGAAGAATTTGGCGGCGACGACCTGTCCATCACGCACGGGCGCGGTCATCAGTGTTTCGATTGTCCCCAGCTTGTATCCTCGCTAAACAGACGCATTGTGAGCAGCGGGAAAATCAACACGAACGGAAACCAAAACAGGACGGTGTTGAAAAATGCCTCGACGACGGAGGTCTGGCCGGACTCCCGATTCAATGCAACAAGGCCGGCGTGGAAGTTGGCCGCGGTAAGGAGGAGAAAAAAGAACAGGACGATATAGGCTAGCGGTTGGTGGAAGTAGTGGCGCACCTCGCGAACCAACAGAGTTAAGAAGCGTTTCATTACTGCTCTTCGGCGTGGGTCACCTCGGCAAAGACCTGTTCAAGCGTGGCGCCGTGTCTCGTCAATTCCCGCACCGGCCATCCCTCCTTCACTGCGAGCGCATGCAGGCTCTCCCTGGGGTCTTTTTCCACATGAAGAATAAAGCGCGTCCAATCTCCCATCCTCTTTTGAACAACATCCTTCACACCATGCACCGAACGCAGCTTGGCTAGCGCATGCGGATCCTCGGTTTTGGCCTCCAAAAGGACTTCTCCCTTCAGAGCTGATGCGCGAGCGCAGGTTCTCCGGAGTATCAAGGGCTTCGATGCGCCCCTTGTTAATGATGATGACGCGCGAGCAAGTCATCTCCACCTCCGGCAAAATGTGGGTCGAAAGCAAGATCGTGTGATGGCGGCGCAGGTTCTTGATGAGTTCACGCACCTGACGGATTTGATTCGGATCCAGACCGATGGTCGGCTCGTCAAGGATGAGCAGCTCGGGCTCATGGATCATCGCATCGGCAAGCCCCACGCGCTGGCGGAAGCCCTTGACAACGCCGCGATCATCCTGCGCTCTACCTCGGCAAGCCCGCAAAGCTCACAAACATCCGCCAGTCGCTCCTTGATCCGCCGGCCAGGGACACCCTTCAGCGCTGCGCGAAAAGACAAGTATTCATTCACTCGCATGTCGTGAGGCAACGGAACATGCTCGGGCATGTAACCGATATGCTCGCGCGCCCTGAGTGAATCCCTAAAAACGTCGCAACCAGCCACTTCTGCGCGCCCAGAGGTCGGAGGAAGGTAGCACGCTAGCATTCGCATCGTGGTGCTCTTTCCGGCGCCGTTTGGGCCGAGAAATCCGACAACCTCTCCCTTGTCCACCTCGAAATTGATCTCGTCCACCGCCGTAACGCCGCCGTAGCGCTTGGTGAGCTTTTCGACCTTGATCATCTCGGGAGTTGTTCCGTTTAGCGCGAGATCCTTCTTCTTTCAAGCGGCACCCTTCATAAATCCCGGCCATCGGCGTGGACTGCGCGATCCCGCGATACTGCCTGCTTGCGCAAAACGGAATCTTCCCTCACACTATATGCTTCCTCAATGAGGGCGGCTCGCCGCCGCACCGATGGGGCCTGAACCTAGTCATTCATATGAGTACTTTACTGCCCGGTGGAGCGAGGGGTTGATTGATGAGAATTACGAACGCTGGCTCTCCAATCCCCGATCGGTGGATCCTGATTGGGCCGCTTTTTCGAGGGTTTCGAGCTTGGCTTTGCCAAGAGCGAGGAGAACGGGAACGGCGCCACCGCCGAACTGGCGCCCGGGGCTGTTGCCGACAGCAGCCTCCAAACGCGCGTTGAAGCCCTCGTGTATGCCTACAGAACGCTCGGTCATACCATCGCGGACCTCGATCCTCTTGATCTGCTCAAGCGATCGAATCCACTCCTCACCCTGAAGGAACTCGGCTTTGACGAAAAGGAGCTCGACCTGACGGTCTCCTCCCGGTTCTTCAAGGAGGGCAAGAAGATGAAGCTGCGCGACATGATTCGCGAGCTTGAAGCAATTTACTGCGGCACGGTCGGGGCAGAGTTCATGCACATCCAGAATCCCCGCATGCGCACCTGGGTGCTCTACAAGCTGGAAAATCGTGACATTTCTCTGCGCACCAACCCGGCGGTCCATCGCGATATCCTTCGGAAACTCTATGAGGCTGAGACGTTTGAGAATTTCCTGCACACCAAATACGGCGGCAAGCGCTTTTCCCTGGAGGGCGGCGAATCGCTAATCCTCGCGCTCGATACCATCGTCCAAAACTGCGAGAAGCGCGGAATCAAGGAGTTGATCATGGGAATGTCCCATCGCGGGCGTCTGAACGTCCTCGCCAATATTCTTAACAAGCCGCTCGATGTCATTTTCAACGAATTCCAGGGCAACTTCGCGCCGGATTCCGTGGGGGCAACGGCGACGTGAAATATCACCTCGGCTATCGCAACGTGCGCAAGACGGCGACCGGTTACGAAGTTGAGATCAACCTCGGCGGCCAATCCCAGCCACCTTGAAGCGGTGGATCCCGTCGTCGAAGGCAAAGCCCGTGCGCGCCAGCGTCTGCTCGATGACACCGCCTACCGCAAGAAAGTGGTTCCGATTCTGATGCACGGCGATGCGGCCTTCATTGGCCAGGGCGTGGTCGCGGAAGTCTTCAATATGTCCCAGCTTCCGGGATATTCCACAGGCGGCACGGTCCACTTCGTGGTAAACAATCAGATCGGCTTTACGACACTGCCTGCGGACTCCCGCTCGAGTGAGTATTGCACGGAGATCGCCGAAAATGGTCGATGCGCCGATCTTCCACGTGAATGGCGAGGATCCCATCGCTGTCATGGAAATGGCGAAGATCGCCTTGGAATTCCGGCATGAATTCGGCCGTGACGCGGTTGTCGACATTTATTGCTACCGCCGGCATGGTCACAACGAGGGCGACGAACCGGCCTTCACTCAGCCGGACCTGTACGACCAAATCAAGAGCCATCCGCTGCCGAGCGAAGTCTTCGCCGCACAGATCGCTCCGCTGGGCACGGTCTCGCCCGAGGAAGCCGCCGCCATCAAGGCGGAATCACTCAAGGAACTCAACGACGCACTTTCCCAGGTCAAGCTTGCGGCGGCGGAAAAGGCGAAAGCGCACGAATTCGCGCGGCTCGACCGCCATTTTCCAACCGCCCTATTCGCACTCCCGATCGACACCGCGATCACCAAGGAAACCCTCGATCTCATTGCGAAATCGCTGACCACAGTTCCGGAAGAATTCCGAGTGCTGCCAAAGATCAAGCGCATCCTGCTCGAGCGGCGCCTGCAAATATGGAAGGCTGGCGGGCCCTACAACTGGGCTTTCGCCGAGGCACTCGCCTTCGGTTCGCTCCTTCTCGAGGGCACACCGGTGCGCCTTTCCGGCCAGGATAGTCGCCGTGGCACGTTCAGCCAACGCCACAGCGTGCTCTATGACGAGAAGAATCGCCAGCGCTATATCCCGCTCAATCATCTTCGCTCCAACCAGGCCAGATTCTGCGTTTATAACAGTCCACTCTCGGAATATGCCGTTCTCGGGTTTCGATTACGGATACTCGATGGATTTTCCGTCCCAGCTTTATCTGTGGGAGGCGCAGTTTGGAGATTTTGCCAACGGCGCGCAGATCATCATTGATCAATTCATCGCGCCTTCGGAATCGAAATGGCGCCGTCCGAGCGCCATTGTGCTGCTTCTTCCCCACGGCTACGAAGGCCAGGGCCCGAGCACTCGAGCGCGCGGCTTGAACGTTTCCTCCAGCTCTGCGCTGAGGAGAACATGCAGGTCTGCAACCCTACGACGCCGGCGCAGTATTTTCACGTCCTGCGCCGGCAGATGCATCGCAAATACCGCAAACCGCTCATCATCATGACACCAAAAAGCCTGCTCACCCACGAGCAGGCCGTCTCGAAGGAGCCGGATTTCACCACCTCGCGGTTCTTCGAAATTCTCGGCGACACGGAAGCCGCACCAAAAAGGTTGAGCGGGTCATCTTCTGCTCGGGAAAGGTTTACTACGACCTGATCAAACTACCGGCAGGAGAACCATCTCACGGACGCCGCGGCGATCATTCGAATCGAACAACTCTATCCGCTTTATAAGGAGAAGGTCAGCCGCCTGGCGAAACCATTCTCCAATGCGAAGAAGTTCGTGTGGTGCCAGGAAGAACCGGAAAACATGGGCGCATGGGCGTTTATTTTGCCCCAGCTGCTCAATCTGTTCCCAGGCTATGTCCACTATGCCGGCCGGCCGGCGAGCGCGAGTCCGGCGGCCGGGACGATGCAGACGCATCAGGCTCAGCAGGCGGCATTGGTAAAGCAAGCCTTCGAAGTCTAGCAGCTGCCGCCATTCTTTATGAACGTCGAAGTCAAAGTTCCCACCGTTGGCGAATCCATCACCTCGGGCATCCTCTCCGTTTGGCATAAGAAGGACGGCGAGTCCGTAAATGCCGGCGACATCCTCTTTACCCTCGAGACCGACAAGGTCTCTACCGAAGTCAATGCGCCCGAGTCCGGCATCCTGAGAACCCAGGCCGCCGAAGGCGATGAAGTCAAAATCGACCAGGTCGTCGCCGTCATCGAGCCAGGCTCGGCTGCCATCCCGGCGGAAAGCCCGCCGAGCCCGCGAAGTCCGAACCTGCCGCCAAGGCGCCTGCCGCACCGGCGCAGAAGAGGCGCCGGCTCCACCTCCTCCCGCGCCGAAGCCCGTTCCCGCTCCTCTGAAAAAGGAGGAGGTCCCGGCACCCAAGCCGAAGATCGCGGCGCCCGATGATCCGCGGACCACACGCAAGAAGCTCACCCCCTGCGCCGCAAAATCGCCGCACAGCTCGTCATGGCCCAGCACACGGCCGCCATCCTGACGACTTTCAACGAGTGCGATATGAGCGGGGTCATGGCGCTGCGCAAGGAAATGCAGGAGGAGTTCACCAAGAGGCACGGGGTGAAGCTTGGCTTCATGTCCTTCTTCATCAAGTCCGTTGTGGACGCTCTCAAAGCGGTCCCCTCTATCAACTCCCGCATCGACGGCGACGATCTCATCCAGAATCACCATTACGACATCGGCGTTGCCGTCGGCACCGAACGCGGCCTCATCGTTCCTGTTTTGCGCGATTGCGATCAGAAATCGTTTGCTGACATCGAAGGCGGTCTCGTGGGCTACGCAGTCAAGGCTCGCGAAGGCAAGATCGGCCTCGAAGATCTGCAGGGTGGAGTGTTCACCATTTCAAATGGAGGCGTCTACGGCTCTCTTCTGAGCACCCCAATATTGAATCCCCGCAGAGCGGAATCCTTGGGATGCACAAAATCCAGGAGCGCCCGATCGCCGAGAAGGGCCAGATCGTCATTCGCCCCATGATGTATCTGGCTCTGAGCTACGATCATCGTGTCGTGGACGGCAAGGGAGGCGGTGACCTTCCTAATCTCGCGTAAAGGACTGCGTCGAAAACCCGGCGCGCCTTTTGTTGGGAACCTGAACGCCGGCGGCCAAAAGATGCGTTTTTTGTCATCTGCGAACATCCGTGGGAATCAGTGGCCCAAACCCTGAGGACCGCGCTCAGAGTTCTCCCCACCCAAACCGCTTTATCAAGGCGAGCAGCACTCCGTTAGTCCACCCAAAACCATCCTGGCCCGGGTATTCGCCGCCGCCGGCCTCCAGCTCTGTATCGACGACATTATACTTTTCCATTAGCTTGCCAGTGCGTTTGAAAACGTCTGAATTCAATCTCATCCATCGCCTTGCGATGGTCGGAAGCTAATTCACGATGTCCGTAATTTTCCAAGCCAATGATTGTCATCCATTGCAGCGACGCCCAGCCATTGGGAGCATCCCATTGTTGACCAGTTGTCTCTAAGAGTGCAGACAACGCCGCCAGGTTTCAAAAATTTCTCCTCGATGCGGGAGGCAACATTCTTGCTTGTTCATCAGTGGCGATGTTAAAAACAAAGGAAATGCCCCGGCCAAACTCATTGCTTCCTTCTGGTTGCCCTGCACAAAGTCGAAGTCAACGTAAAAACGATGCTCGTCGTTCCAGCAATACTTTTGAATAGCCGCTTTTCTCCTCTCAGCCATCGATTGATATTGTCGGCTATCTTCCGAATTTCCGCTTAGCTGATAGTGCCTCGGCAATCGCTCGTTCGCAGGTTCAGTAACAAACAATTCAAATCAACCGGAATGATCTCCGTGGTATGAATAGTGCTGAGAGAATTTCCGTCCTTGAACCAGCGGGAACTGAAGTCCCAGCCTGATTCAGCCGCGGCACGGAGATGACGAACACGGTTTGAGGGTTGCTGATCCGATTGATGGGCCAATTCCACATCCTCCGGAATGCTTCCGGCCTTGGCGTGGTATTTTCATCCCAATAGCGATTCAGTATTTCCCCGTCGGGCATTCTGACTGAACGATGAGCAGACGAGTTCTTATCACTAAGATCTTGTGCGCCCTTCATCCAGAACTTGTATTCCTTTTCCAGTTGGCTCAAATACTTTGGCAGAATCTCCTTCCTCTGGCTTCAGAGAGCAGCTCCACCATGAGTGAATAGAAGGGAGGTTGTGACCGGCCGAGATAATAAGTGCGGTTGCCGTTGGGGATGTAGCCGATCGTATCGATCAGGTAAGAGAAATTGCTGACCATGCTCTCAACCAGTCTCATCTTGCCTGATACTTTCAGCCCCAGCGAGGTGAAATAGCTGTCCCAGTAGTAGATCTCCCCGAAGCGGCCGCCGGGCACAATGCTGAGAAGGGAAGCGGTATAAGTGATCCTGCCTCGACATCGGGCTGTCTTGTAAGAACATTCCAAAGCGCCTCAAGATTCGTCCACCACGTCTTTGCTTCGGTCGCTATGATAACCAGTAGAGCGCGCAACTGGCAGGATCGAAGTGCGATACTACGAACTTTTTCAGATCGAAGCCTGGTGAATCTTTCTCGAGCTGGTATTTCTTATTGACTTCTTCGAGAGGTATTTGGGCAGGCAATCAACGAATGTCTTTTCGTCTGCGAAGATGCGGCTCATCTGCACGTCTTCGAAGAGGGGATGGAGCTCAAATATTTCAGATTGCGCCATTTGAGAAAGGGGTTGAATAGAGGTCGTCGTATTGTAGCACTGGCGCCGGGGTTTGTCCCCTGGCAGAAATCGGCATCAACGATGCCGGCTACAAGTTCGTAGCCGAGGTCGGTGATCCTGGATTTAGGAAGTTTTCTTATGCAGATGTTTTATCACGCCGAAGCCTCGGCCACCACCCAGGCATCGTCATCAACCGGATTCGGGCAGGGTTTGCGCTTGAGATAGACTCCCTGAAAGGCGCCGGTCATGGCTACGCGCTGGCTGGCGGCGCGCCACTGATTCGGGAGGATTTTCCTTCGTAGCCGTCCAGCGTGATTCGCAGCTCGCCAGCCGTCCGACAGGTCGCCCTCGACCGTTTCGTTGATCATATCGACAACCGGCCCTGGCTGCACCCTGGGCAGAGTAATCGTCTCGTCGATCGGTGTTGCGCCGAAATTGAGCGCCGTCACCTGCGTGCCTTTGCCACTCGGGTAATTCATGGACCATAATCAACGAGTCCGGCGCTTCTCACCTCGGGGACGAGGATTTGTCGGCTGGCGTATAGCCCACTGGTTTGGCGAACGGCAAGCAGCTTTTGCAATTGGCTGGCGAACGAGTCGGGGCGCTTAAGCTGTTCGTCAATCGGACCGTACAGCGTCGGCGCTTTGGGCAAGCCCGCCTGTGAAGCGGTCGCGTCGGGGCGCACGTTGACCAGATCATACGCGCCGCGCTCGATCCAGCGGGTGTCGCCGTCCGGCCATGAGCGCGGCAACTGCCTCGCGGGGCAGCGGCAGCGCGCCGACCAGATCCCAGCCCGATAGCGCGAAGACGCCGGGCTGAAAGGCGTTGTACATCACGAGCAGCAGATGGACCCGCTGGATCTGGCGCTTTTGCGCTTCCGTGAGGGCATGGAAATCGCGGATATTCAGCACCGCTGCAATTACGCTGACGGTGGTGCAGGCGACGCCGTTGGTAACGAAGCGCAGATTGTAGGGCGCATTGTCTCCCGCCAGCCGTTCGTACATCGTCGCGCGCAGATGCTCGCGCAGCGTCTCGCCCGTCCAGGTTCTGACCGCCGAAGACATAGGTGTCATTGGCGTGGAGGGTCCAAAAGTGGACCAGTTCGAACGTCAGTTCGTCGTGATTCTGCAGCGCGTGAATGAGCGAGGCGGGATCGATGTCGATAGTCGCGCATCGTCTTGAGCATCAAGCGCAGAAACTCCGTATCGCCCGTTACAAGCGCGTGGTGATAGGCGGGTCGGGTGATGAAGTCATGCGACAGATCCGCGCCGCCATGGGACATCGCCGCGATGTCATCGACCGTCAGGTTGAGTTCCTGAAAGGTAAAGCCGCCCGCTTTGCGCACCATTCCGGCGATCAACTGGTTGCCGACGACCGAGAGCGGATGGCCTTCGGACCACGCCGGGCCGTCGGGACGGCGCTCGACGCCGAGAAAGCCATTCGCATCGAGTCGCAGCATTCGTGGCCCCGAGCACATCGAGCGAGTGCAGCGCGTCGCCGATGATCATCTGAGGCGCTGCGAACGACGGGTCGAGCCAGTTGAGCGATGGTTGGCCTTCCTTGAAGTAGTGCAGATACACCCAGCGCCGCGCCACACCATCAACGCCGACGATCACACCGGTGGCGCTCCAATCGGTTTCTTTGACGCCCGGCTCGAAAAAGATCACGCGCCGCAGCTGGCCGACGATGTAGCCTTTGTCCTTGAGCATGATCCACCGTTGCCGGCGGGAGATTCACCGCCTCGCGCCCCGGGGGACGGCCGGGAGCAAATCCCAATCGGCCTCTGCGATCGCAACAATATGGTAGATGCCGGGTACTCGCCGTAGGCAAGCTCGGCAAGCCGATAATCCGCCCCTTGCCCGTATGCGCCGGAATGATGTCGTCGATCACGACCGCGTTGTGCGCGGCAGCGGCGCGGCTCATCGCAACGAAGTCATCCTCCGTGCCGAATGCCGGATCGATTCCGAAGCTGATGCGGTCGAAGCTGCCGTCGATCGTCGGCGTATAGTCGCGGCCGCGAACGCCGCCCGAGCGTTTCATCGGCCCGGTATGCACGCCCAGGACGCCAATCGCAGACAAGGCCGCCCACAAATGCCGGTCGCCCAACGTTTGCAGGACCGACTCGCCCGTCCCGCGTCACAATCGCGGCGGGGTAGGCGGTGAACCACACCGAGGCCAGCGCGGATGCCGCGCGTGGTCGCGCTTCGGCATAGGGTTGCCGCCACATGCGCCCTTGACCACCGTAACGCACCGCGAGCTTCTGGCATTGTGGAGCATGGAATGCTCGACAAGCCAGCCTACATAATCGTCATCGGGCTGTGCTCATTGGATCGCCTTGTCAAGTGCAGCATTACGCTTAAGCGCCACAGATGCAATGCGTTTCAGGATCGGGGATTGAGTCTGTCGGGAGAGGACAGGGTGACGTCGGCGCGTCGTTGCGCGTCGATTGACGACAACTCTGACGTGCCGACTGCACGCCATCGAAACCGGTGAGCGTGCTCTTCTCGTCATCGCTTCTCGATGCCCGACATTCTCGCCGCTTCCGGAAAGCTGGATTCGGTGGTGAGCAGGCTGGCGAGATAACGTCACTCTCTGGGAGCGTTACTCCAGCTCGGAAATCTTTCTCGGGATGTTCCAATCTGCGAAAAGATCGCTCGAGCGACCTTCTCGCGCGGCACCGAGCTTTCGCCGAATCCTCCCGGGCCGATTGCTCGACCAGAAGCGAACCGTCTCCACTCCGTCCACCGTTTCCAATCCCAGAAAAATCACCGAATGGCCATTTTCGTTCTTCCCAACCGCATCCGTCCAAAAATCTTCAGAAAATCGCCGGGCCGCGCGGCAGAGAAACTGGTGAAGTTGCGTCCGAGCCCGAGTTCGTAGAAAAGCCGCGCTGTCCCAGGCCCATTCGCGTTCCACCGTCCCCACACGCTTTCACCGTCGGGCAAGGTATCCTTGCCATCCGGGCGCAGGCGTGGCACGAGCGCATCCCAGGTGGTTCCGGGAAAGCGAGATCGCGCCGCTGCTCTTGCAAGGCTCGCAGCGTCTTAAGGAAAACGAGGTAAGTGGCGCCTGAGCAGTAGCCGGGGCGTCGCACGCTCCGGCCGGACACTGCACGGCGTCCGCTGACATCGACCGCCGATGCGAGCGCCGCGTGCGCATCGAGGTTGGTTGCAGTAGCCGCCTCCGCTCGGCATCGTCGCGAATTTCCTCGAGAACTGACGTGGTTGACGTCGGCAGCCAGAGCGATGGAATCGTCACGGCAACCAAAAATGAGCGCTCGCGAAATCATCGGCTGTAAACAAGATTCGCTTTGCCATGACCGCAAGAAGGATTTTTACGGGCGATTCTGATCGCTCTGCTTTGCCTTCTTGCCTGGGGCACCTGGTGGACGGCTGGCTGGAAGGAAGCGGCGACAGGTCGACGCTTCCGGCGGCCTTTATTTTCCGGGCCGCCTCGAGCTCTACGTCCGCAGTTCTTTCAAGCCGATTCGCGCTGGGGAGACGATGACGCTTGGACCGACCCCCGGCAAGCTTGCGGCGGAGGGATGCGCCGTGGCCTCGGCGGCTATGACGCTCGCCAGCTACGGAGTCGACGTCGATCCGGGCCGCCTCAACAAGTTTCTGACCGACGCTGCGGGACGGGTATACGCCCGCAGGGCTGGCTCTATTGGGAGAAAGCCGCTGAATTTGACAATGGCTTCACGTCGCGGCTGCTGCCGCACTACGAGGACCTGCCCAGCTTACTACCTGATCGATCGGAACCTGCTCGACAGAAATCCGGTGATCGCGCGGTTGCGGTATCCGCAACGGGATCGACACATTTCGTCGTCATTTGCGGAAAGGAGGGCTTTCGACTATCTGATCCGCGACCCCGGCCGGGGCGGAGAGAAAGCGTGTCTACCCTTTGAAGGAGTTCGGGAGCGCGATCGAAGCGATCCGTTTCTTTATCGAAACCCATCCGCACGGCCGTGAGTTTCAAAACCGCCTGAGGGTGGGCTGCGCTTTGCGAAAAATTCAACTGTGCCATTCGTTATCTCTGGCCTCCTGAAAGGCGCCCATGAATGTTCGGAGGCGTTGCGAGTTCAGCCGGCCAAGGAATTGGCCATCCTCCCGCAGGTTCGAACCGACAATGAAGCCGTCCGCCCATAGTATGCCGGGAGATGTTTTGCGAGGTCATGCCCGAGCCAATGAATACCGGGACACTGGCCGATTCTTTCACGCGTCGCAATTCCGCAACTCCGGGGATTCTCCGGTTCGCGGACCCGTGACAACGATGCCGTCCACGAGGAAAAACTCGGCCTGCTTGACGAGCGTCATTGAGATCAAGGTCTGCGGTGAGCGCGTGCGAACAATGCTTTTTGTTCACCGTCGGCAAAGACCTTGATGTGGTGGCAGCCGAATTCGCCCCGCTTTCGGAGCAGTCTGCCGGCGCAGCCTTCGATCAGCCCGGCGCCCGCCAACGTGCGCGAACACGTAGCCTTCCACGCGAACGAAATCCAGATCGGACTCGCAGGCGATCTCGAGCGCGGATTCGTTGGCGGCTTCCAACATTTGGATGCCGATCGGGCCGTCGAAGCGATTCCGCGCCTCCTGGCGATGCGTTTCATCAAGGCGATGGCCGGAGGATCCAGTGGCGGTTTGATGTAAGGGAGGTCGTAGCTGTTTTCGAGCAGAATGACGTCGGCGCCGGCTTCGAGATAGAGTTCCAGATCTTCAAGAGCTCGGCTGATCACGGCTTTGCTGTTTCCGGCGTAGCGCGGCGCACCGGGCAGCGGCAGAACTCCGATCACCGCTGCGAGAAACTTGTCGGGCATCATTCGCAACGGTGAGTGGGAGTTCTGATCTGCAGCGCGGATTGCGCTATAGACGACGCCGATTGTCGAACTTCAGGAATTAGAGCGGTGTCGCATTAGCGCCAACGACCTCGACTCAGAGAGAGCACAAACCAACCGTCCCTCCTCTCCCGTTCAAACTTCATTAATCAGTTCCCCATCATCCGCTCTGATCCGTCATCAGCGGTCTCGAACCGTGATTTGGGCCCGTGCAGCGCATGAAAGCGGCTCACGAAGACGCTCGCCCCTTCCTGGAGCGAGCTTAATTGGCCTTCGAAATCGGAGCACGGATTGGAGCAGAGCCTGCAGTTCTTTCCAGGACTCCGTGTCGGCTTCACGGTTATAAGCGATATCCATGTTGAACTTCTTTCTCGGCCTCGTCTGCTGCGTGGATTGCGGAAGCCGTGAGCTGGCGCCAGGGCACGAGACGAACTTGAAGTCGGCACCGCCTCTCTTCATCTCTTGCTTGAAAGCGTGCGACTTTTTTTCGGGCGGGTTAGAAGCGGAATCGTCGGAGCCGTGGCAAACGAGAACCTTCTGCCTTGATAGGCTCCCTGATCGGCAGAAGACCGCCAAGCGAGCCAGTGAAAACTCGCCACCGCATCGAGATCGAATCCTGCCGCGGCCGCATTCAAAACGATTGCCCTCCCATGCAATACCGATGCGGCGATCTTTAGCAATACGTAACTGAACGAAGTAATAC